>Ga0081539_10001040_pt1 | contig 50896 bp, 40 predicted proteins | sample TabmetS4T2R2_FD_71023 | JGI IMG/M metagenome (GOLD analysis project Ga0081539, IMG submission 71023) | Tabebuia heterophylla rhizosphere microbial communities from the University of Puerto Rico - S4T2R2 | ecosystem: Host-associated > Plants > Roots > Rhizosphere ... | reverse complement strand
CGGTGTCACCCCGGCGGGCGCCCTGGAACTGGCCGGTTCCGACGAACTCACGCCGACCGAGATCGCGGTGCCGGGCCGGGCATCAGGTGGCGGCCTCGCTGTGCTTCCACCGGTACGCGATGGCGCCGCCGCGCTCCGGAACGCTCTGCTCGCGTCCGCGTGTGCCGGCGTGGTGGGCTGGCTTCGCCCGGTCCCGGACCCCGTCGCGTCCTTGATGTACTTCCTGTTGCACGCCTCCCTCGTGCACGATCGCCGCGAACCGGCGGACGCCGTACACGCGGTGCGGAGGTGGCTGAGCGACCCGGACCGCAAGGCGCCGCCGGGTCTGCCGGCCGAGTACGAGACGCTGGCCGGAGCCGGCGAGCTTGCCGACGGCGCGTACCGCGACGCCCTGGTGTACCACGGGGTGTAACCGCACTCCCCGGGCGAACGCGGTGCGGCGGCGTGCGGAAGTTCGCCCGGGGCCGAAGTTGCCGGCCTCAACGCTCGGCGGCTTCGACCACGGCGGTGATGACCGCGTCGCCGTGTGCCAACTCCGGATTGTTGTGGCCGGCGCGCTCGACTTCCACGAGCCGTGCCCGCCCGGCCGACCGAGCCGCGACGGCCCGGCTCTGCGCGGGTGGCACGATCGCATCGGCGCTGCCGAAGACCACCGTGGTCGGCGCCGTCACCTGCGCGACGAGATCCGCGACCGGGTAGCGGTCGCGAAGGATCGCGCGGACCGGCAACCACGGATAGTGATGGCTGCCGATCGATGCCAGGTCGGTGAACGGCGAACGGAGCACCAGCGCTGCCGGGGCGTGCTCGCTCGCCAGCCGGGCCGCGACGGCGGCACCCAGGCTCTCTCCGAAGTAGACGATCCGCTCGGCGCCGAAACCCTGACCGATGAGGTACGCGAGGGCTCCCCGTGCGTCCCGGATCAACCCGCCTTCGCTCGGTGATCCCGGGTTGCCGCCATAACCGCGGTATTCCGTCAGGAGCACCGTGAAGCCCCGGTCGGCCAGGGCCGTGGCCAGCAGGGCACGATCGCCACGGTGACCGGCGTTGCCGGGGATCACGAGTACCGCGATGCCCCGGCCGGATCGCACCGGGCGGATCAACCAGGCGCGGAGCCGCAACCCGTCGGAAGTGTTCAGCACAACGTCCCCGAAGCGACCATCCGGCCGGGGAGCCGCTCGGTCCGGGAAGTAGATCAGCCGGCGCTGGCCCAGCCAGAGCGCTGCGAGCATCACTACCAGAATCACCGCGATCACGATTATCGACCTGCGGGTCACAAGGCTCATCCGGCCTCCGAACAGCGATACCTGCGATTCACCGTAATGCGCGCCGGTTCCTCTCGAGGTCTACGATGCAGCAGAAATGGATTGCGGGGGCTTCGTGATTCCTTCCAGATCATTGAGTCGGCCTCTGCGCCGGTGCTGCACTCCTGTCTTCCCGCCGGGCGTCGGCGCAGCCCGAGGCGCCGTCGCCGGCGCCGTCTGACGTGCCGGCGCCTGCGTCGGCTTCCACGGGTCCCGGACTCACCGTCGCCATCGCGCTCACGAGGCTCGGGCGGCGACAACGCCGGAACCTGAACCGCTGGGCAACCTGACGATCTGTCCCGAAAGGTGCCCGGGTTCCAACGAACGCTTGCGGAAAGATCAGTACCGGATGCCGGCCACCGTACGCTCGCGCTGACGGTCGAGCAGCCGGCTGAGGAATTCGCGGCCGTCATCGGCCAGCTCGCCGAATCCGTTAAGCCACCGGTCGGCCACGATCACGCCCTCGGCGAGCACCGACGCCATGCGGTCCATCGTCAGCCGGGCCTGCTCGAATCCGTCCGGGTCATGACGGATCGGCCACAGCTCTCGCGCCTGCTCCCAGGCGCGGGCCCGGGTCACCGTGACGAGAATGCGCTGGCTCCAGTCGTCCAGGCCGCCGACGAATCCGTCGAGCGCCAGCTGCCATTCGGTGGAATAGCTGCGCCGCAGCGGCGGGATCTCCTCGTAGAAGATCTTGTTCACCAGCAGATAGTCCTTGTGCACCACGTCGTCCTGCGGTGCACCGAACTCCGCCCAGGTGGCGACCAGCGCCAGCGACAAGTCGTGGTTGATGTGCGCGTTGACGCCCAGCATGGCGGCGACCAGTTGGCTCATCTCCTCGTCGCGGGACCGCTTGAACAGCACCTCCCAGACGTCCGGCGTGGCTTCGTCGTCGTCGTTCCACCGCCGCAGGGCATCGAAGTATCGCTTGGCGAACTCGATGTCGAGCAGTTCCAGGAACTCAGGCTGGGTCGCCTTGGTGGTGAGTGCGTGGTCGACGCGGCGTGTGATGGTCAGGTAGAGGTCGTTGAACGCGGCCACCCGGTTGTTCGCCCGGCTGGGCGGCAGGTCGTCAAGGATCGACTGGACGTTCCGCAGCTTCTTGATCACCCCATCGATGCCGATCGGCGGGTCCACCAGGACGGCGCCCATCGCCTCCCGAGCCGGTTCCCAACCGCGCCCGGCCGGAATGGGCAGTTCGGACAGTTCGAACCGCTTGTCCCGAAGCTTCTCCGCGCTGACGTGGGCGCGTGATCGATCGAACAGTTCCGCCATTCCCACAGAGTCTCCATTTCGAAGGCCGTGCGCCATTGTCGTGTCGGCTAAACGTCGCGCCAGGCCGTCACGACGTCCACAACAGACGTCCGGGTCAGCCCGGCGCACCTGCCGGCCCGGCGGAGCACGTCAGGGAAGTGGGCGGAAAAATTCGAGGCCGTGTGTCGATCCGGTCGGTCCGTTGTTCGACGCGTCGGTAGAAGAGTCGTCACGGGCCGGTTGGAACCCCCGACCGGCCACCCGGAGGGAGAACAAAAGATGCGAGTAATGGTTCTGGTCAAGGCCAACGAGCAGACCGAGGCCGGCGTGCTGCCCAGTGAGGAGCTCCTCACCGCGATGGGCCGGTACAACGAAGAGCTGGTGAAGGCCGGGATCATGCTGGCCGGCGAGGGCCTGCACCCGAGCGTCAAGGGTGCCCGGATCCAGTTCTCCGGCGACCACCGCGCGGTCGTCGACGGGCCCTTCACCGAGGTGAAGGAACTGGTCGCTGGGTTCTGGCTGTGGCAGGTCAAGTCCATGGACGAGGCGATCGAGTGGGCCAAGCGCTGCCCCAACCCGACGGGCGGGGAGAGCGTGCTGGAGATCCGCCCGGTGTTCGAGGCGGAGGACTTCGGCCCGGAGCTGACGCCGGAGCTGCGGGAGCAGGAAGAGCGACTGCGGGCACAGACCCGAGACCGGCGGTAGCGCCGTCCGGGTGATGCCGGTGCGCCCCGGCCCGCCATGTGCGGGGCGGGGCGCGCGGGCGCCAGGGGTGGTTTGATGGGAAGGCGTGACAGCCAATGACACGCACCGCGCCATCGAGACGGTTTGGCGGATCGAGTCGGCCCGGCTCATCGCGGGCCTGGCCCGGCTGGTACAGGATGTGGGATTCGCCGAGGATCTGGCGCAGGAAGCGCTTGTGGCGGCGCTGGAACAGTGGCCCGAATCCGGCGTACCACGCAATCCCGGCGCCTGGCTCATGGCGGTCGGCAAGCGTCGTGCGATCGACCAGTTCCGGCGCGACGAACGTCTGGAGCGCAAGGTCGCCGAGCTCGGCCACGAGCTGGAGATCCAGCAGGCGGAGGCCGACGCGGCAGGCGATGAGGAGATCGGCGACGACCTGCTCCGCCTGATCTTCACCACGTGCCATCCGGTCCTGTCCACCGAGGCCCGCGTGGCGCTCACGTTGCGTCTGCTCGGTGGGCTGACCACGGACGAGATCGCCCGGGCGTTCCTCGTGCCGGAGCCGACGATCGCACAGCGCATCGTCCGTGCCAAGCGAACGCTTGCGTCCAAGCGGATCCCCTTCGTGGTGCCGGAGGGCGACGAGATCGCCGCCCGCCTGGCGTCCGTTCTGGAGGTCCTCTACCTAGTGTTCAACGAGGGGTACGCGGCGACGGCGGGTGAGGACTGGCTGCGGCCGGCGCTCTGCGAGGACGCACTCCGGCTCGGGCGGATCCTGGCCGAGCTGATACCACGGGAGCCTGAGGTACACGGGCTCGTCGCGCTCATGGAGATTCAGGCATCCCGTACCCGGACCCGGGTCGGACCGTCCGGTGAGCCGATCCCGCTGCTGGAGCAGGACCGCGCGCGGTGGGACCAGCTCCTCATCCGGCGGGGGCTGGTGGCACTGGACCGGGCGGAGGCGCTCGGCGGGGCTTTGGGGCCATACACGCTGCAGGCCGAGATCGCCGCCTGCCACGCACGGGCGCGCACGCCGCAGGAGACCAACTGGGCGCGCATCGCGGCGCTTTACGACGTGCTGCTCCGGCTGATGCCCTCCCCGGTGGTGGGACTGAACCGCGCGGTGGCCTTCGGCATGGCGTTCGGGCCGGACAAGGGCCTGCAGCTGGTCGACGAACTCGCCGCCGAGCCGGCCCTGCGCACCTACCACCACCTGCCTAGCGTGCGTGGCGACCTGCTGGCCAAGCTCGGTCGCCGGGCGGAGGCGCGCGACGAATTCGAGCGGGCCGCGGCGCTGACCCGCAACGGACGCGAACGGCTGCTGCTCCTGTCCCGGGCTGCGGCCTGCGCCGACGGCCCTACGGCTGTCGCAGAACGTCCCGACGCCAGCCGGACGTGAACGCCTTTCGACCTTGCAGCTCTCAGGGTGACTCGGGTTTCCGGTCTTTGATGGGTTGGTTTGCGGGCACCGATCCTCCTGGGAGGAGGTCCGGGGTGGGGTGGGCGGACACTGATCTTCCTGGGAGGAGGTTCGGGTGGGGTTGCGGGACACCGATGTTCCTGGGTGGAGGTCCGGGGTGGGGGTGGGCGGACACTGATCTTCCTGGGAGGAGGTTTGGGTGGGATTGCGCGACACCGATCCTCCTGCGAGGAATCCCGGGTCCGGCTCCGGACACCGATCGTCCTGGGAAGGGAGTCCGGGTGCGGTTGCGGGACACCGATCCTCCTGGGAGGAAGTTCGGGTCCGGTTCGCGGACACCGATCCTCCTGGGAGGAAGTTCGGGTCCGGTTCGCGGACACCGATCCTCCTGCGAAGAGGCCCGGGGTCCGGCTGGCGAACACCGATCGTCCTTGGAGGGAAGGGAGAGGTTGCCGGACACCGATCGTCCGGGGAGGAGGTCCGGGTCGGGTATGTGGACACCGATCCTCCTACGAGGAAGTCCGGGTCGGGTGAGAGGACACCGATCTTCCTGGGAGGAAGTCCGGGTCGGGTCGGCGTATCCCGGACCGGGAAACGGGTCGGGTCGGCGCATCCTCCGGCCGGGCGGGCACGCGACCGCCACCCGACCCGATCACGCGAATCCGAGCCCGCCAGGCGACAAATAAGACATCTGAACCAGGAAAATGCAAGATCGGCGGGAGTGCCGGGTCGGTGTCTAGCCAGCGGTGATCTCGATGAAGTCGATGTCGCCGGCGTAGTAGTCGCACCCGACCTTGACCTGGTCGCAGTGGGTCTTGCCGCCGATCGAGAGCGGCCACGAGTTGGCGATCCCGCCGGTCCAGCCGGACCGCCGGGCCACCGTCGGGCCGTCGATGGCCAAAGTCACGCCTGCGTGTGTTCGCTCGCATCGTACGGTGTGCCAGCGACCGTCGTTGATCCGCCGCGGTGCGGATATCAGGATCGTCCCGGACGAGCCGCGGAAAAGGCATTGCACGATGCCGTTGGGAATCTGCAGCTTGAAGTTGCCCCCGGCGACCGTCGCCTGGCCCTTCTGGATGATGTTGCCGAACTTGTGTGTGGTTCGCAGCCGGATGGTGACGGCATAGTCACGCGTGCCGGGATCGAGGTCGGCCCGGTCCGGCACGGTGATCAGGTGCTGCGGATGGGTCGGCGGGGTGTCCGGTGGGAGCCGCTCGAAGCGGTAGCCAATGGCGCCGTCCACGCGGAGGCCGGTGTCCACTTCCCGGCCGATCGAACCATGCAGGCCGTGGCCGCTGCTGTCGGCCATCGTGCGCGCGCCGGGCGACTCGTTCATACGCCAGCTGGCGACCGGATGGTTCGATGCGGCGTTGGCCGCCGCCGAGGTGCCCGTCAAGATCGATGCCGCCGTCATCACGACGGCTAGCGCACGCTGACTTCTCATGGGGCATCTCCCGGGCAGAAAGTCTCACAAAAACGGACGAAATTATCTTACGTCTCAAATAGCCGATGCGCGACGCTCTTACCTCAGATGTTTTCGGATCCGGCCGATGAGAAGACGTGAGGTTCAGCAACCTTGGTGACCGCGCCGCAGCCGTGGGGGTGGGTGCTTGCGGCGTACTCCTTGGGGGGCACTTCACGTTCTATCTGAGCAGTTGGGGCAGCGAAGACCTGCGCGCCGCGATCTTCGACGTGGTGTTCGTGCTGTTCGCGGTGGCCTACACGGGATACGGCTTACGGGTCGCCCGGCACCGGCGGATGGACGCGCGGACCCGGCTCGCCTGGCGGTTCATCACCGCGTCGTTCGCCTGCCAGCTGATCGGGCACAGTCTGTGGTTCGTCGACGAGGTGATCCTGCATCGCAGCACATTCCCGTCGATCGCGGACTACTGGTTCCTGATCAACGTACCCTTCATGTTCACCGGCCTGCTTCTGCTGCCCGGCGCCCAGCGCTCCCGGCGGGACCGGGTCAAGCTCGCCCTGGACGCGCTGATCGTCGGAGCCAGCACGTTCATGGTGTTCTGGTACCTGGTGCTCAGCCCGATCTTCGCGACCGCGGGAGCATCCTTCGCCGAGGTCGCCACCTCGGCCGGATTGCCGGTCGGTGACCTGCTGCTCGTGTTCGCCGTGGCGATGGTTCTGCTGCGCCGCGGCGGCCGTGCGGCGACACCGGTACGGCTGCTCGCCGGTGCGGTGGTCGCCGCGGTGGTGGCCGACGTGTACTACGGCTACATCCAGCTGCACGCGGGGTTCGTCGGCGGCACCTGGCCCGACCTGTTCTGGAGTTTTGCCTGTTACCTGATGGTGCTCGCCGCGCACCGGCAGTATCAGCAGACCGGGGAGCAGCCCACCCGCGGGCGTCCGCGGCGCGTGGTGGCCGACTGGCTGCCGTACGCCGCCATCGCTCTGGCCTATCTGGTGCTCGGGCATCTGGCCGCGGGGTACGGGCTGTACCCGCTCGGCGGCATGATCATCGGCGTGGCCGTGCTGACCACCTTGGTAGTGGCCCGCCAGATGTACATGTTGCGCGAGAACCGCGAGCTGGCCGTCACCGACACGCTAACCGGCCTGGCCAACCGCGCGCTGATGAACGAACGGCTGTTGCACCTCTCCCGCCAATCGATTCGCGACGACCGGTGCGGTGCGGTTCTGCTGATCGACCTGGACCGGTTCAAGCCGATAAACGACACGTACGGCCACGACGCGGGTGACGCGGTCCTGCAAGCCGTGGCGACGGCACTGCGCTCCGTTCTTCGGGAGGGCGACACGGCCGGTCGACTCGGTGGCGACGAGTTCGCCGTGATCATGCCGGGCCTGCCCGGTCGAGACGCCGCCGAGTCCATCGCCCAACGCCTGCTTGCGGCGCTGCGTACCCCGGTGATCTTCGGCGATCACCTGCTCAGCGTGCAGGCCAGCATCGGTGTCGCGATCCGCGAAGACGAGTCGGCCGACGGCGAGCTGCTGCTGCAGCACGCCGACACCGCGATGTACGCCGCCAAGCGGTCCGGCCGGGGCCGTTACGCGGTCTACTCCGCCGAGCTGGACACCCGAGCCCGGGAGGCGGAGCTGCGCGGCGCGATCACCAACGGCGAGCTGATCGTGCATTACCAGCCCGCGGTCGACCTCGCGGACGGCCGGATCGTCGCCGTCGAGGCGCTGGTCCGCTGGCAGCACCCGAGTCGGGGCCTGCTCATGCCGGGTGAGTTCATCGAGCTCGCCGAGGAGACCGGCGCGGTCATCGCGCTCGGCGAGTCGGTCCTGCGTACGGCGTGCCGGCAGCTGGTGAGGTGGCACTCGGAGATCCCTCAAGCCCGGCACCTGCGCCTCAGCGTCAACCTGTCGCCGAAACAGGTCGCCCAGGCGAACCTCGTGGAGGTGATCCGCGGCATCCTGGCGGACACCGGCTTCCCGGCGCATGCGCTGATCCTGGAGCTCACCGAAGGAGTCATCCTGGAGCCCGCCCCGCACATCGTCGCCCGCCTGGAGAGTCTGCGGGAGATGGGCATCGGCATCGCGATCGACGACTTCGGCACCGGCTACTCCGCGCTGAGCTACCTGCGCCGGCTGCCGGTCAACATTCTCAAGATCGACCGATCGTTCGTCATCGGCATAGCGGACGACCGGGAGACCCGGAAGGTAGCCGAGGCGGTGGTCCGGCTCGGCGAGGCGTTCCGGATGAAGGTGGTCGCGGAGGGCATCGAGACGGCCGAGCAGGCGGCCCTCCTCGCCGACATGGGCTGCCGATTCGGTCAGGGCTTCCATTTCCACCCGCCGCTGGACCGGGACTCGGCCAGCCGGTTGTTGCGCACGAGTGTCACCGGACGTCAGCGGCGACCGGCTTGACCGCACTACCGGCCCACCGCATTGCCACGCCTCTCTACCGGTAGTCGGTCACATCGGCCGGTTTGCCGGGGTCCTGCACCTCGACCAGGTACCGCCAGGCGTCCGGGCGGCTGCCGTCCAGGTCGGTGAAGCCGTATATCCGGGCCAGCTCGCCGCTGGACACCGACTTGCCGTTCCATCGCGCGCGGTCCGGGTCGGCGGCCAGCGCGGCGACCGCTCGCCCGACGTACGCCGGCGACTCGGAGATCGCGAAGTGCGGTTGCTGCTTCGTGGCGTCGCGCCAGTTCTCCTCGGTCACGCCGTACGCATCCAGCATCATCTCGGACCGCAACCATCCCGGCGTGAGCGCGACCGACGTGGCCCCATGGTCCGCCAACTCCTTCGCCCAGGCGAAGGCGAGGCGGTTCACCGACACCTTGGCCAAGTCGTAGAAGACCGACAGACGGTAATTCGTCTCGTTGTACGCCGTGGTGCCGTCGCCCATCTCGACCACCAGTCCGCCCGGCTGCCGGATCAGCAGCGGCATCGCGAAGTGGCTGGTGATGATGTGCGTGTCAACGGCCAGCCGGAGCAGACGCAGCCCGGCCTCCAGCGGCTGCTCCCACACCGGCCGGTGCCAGGTGGCCAGGTGGTCACCGCCCCAGACGTCGTTGACCAGCACGTCCAGGCGGCCCTGTTCGTCGTCGATGCGCCGCACCAGGTCGTGCACCTGCTCCGGCACAAGATGATCGACGGCGACCGCGATCCCCGTGCCGCCCGCGGCCGTGACCAGCTCCGCCGTCTCCTCGATGGTTTCCGGTCGGTCCATCTCGGACCGCCGGCCGCGCGTGCTGCGCCCGGTGGCGTACACCGTCGCCCCGGCGGCGCCGAGCTGGACCGCAATCTGCCGGCCCGCGCCGCGCGTCGCCCCGGCCACGAGTGCGATCTTGTTTCTCAGTGGTCTCGTCATGCCCCGGATGATGACCGTAGAACCTGATAGCCGGGTCCGGCTTCCCGGTGAGCGGGGGAAAGGCGACCGGTCAGCGGACGGCACGTCCGATCGCTTCGGCCACCCGGCCGTGACCCAGGTACTGCGTGATCGAGTGCGGCGCGTCCCCGTTGTCCACCTCGACATCGTCGAGTGGGGCGCCCCACTGCTCGCGCAACGGATGGCCGAGCGCCACGATGTCGTTCACGTCGTACGCGGTGAGCCACGGCAGACCCGGATTGTGGCAGCCCTTGGACAGCAGGTTGCGCTGCACGGTCTCCAGGCCCAGTGGGGCACCCGCGGTGACCCATAGTTTGGTCCGCCGCCGGATCGACTCCGTCTCCAGCAGGTCGCGGGCCACGACGCCGCCCAGGCTGTGCGCGACGATGACCAGGTCACCGTCCGGCGGGAGGGCGGCCCGGACGCTCTGCAACACGGTGTCCCGGCCACGCTCGAGATAGACGGCGACGTCCCGCAGATAGGTCTGGATGATCTGCCGGTCCACCCGGGTGTGCTTGGACAGGAAGCCGAGCATCTTGCGGGCCCACTTCCAGGACAACAGCGCCTCCGGCCCCTCCGGCGGCACCGCCCCCGCGGCCACCGCCATGTCGGTGACCAGCTGCCGCTGGAGATCGCCGACCTCGGCGGTCACGTACGGCTGGAACGGGATCTCCTCCGGGTCGTCCGGCATAGGCGCCTCGAGCTGGACCCGGCCGCCGGCCGCCGCCATCTCCGCGGTCATCCGGAACAGGATGTCGCCGTAGTACGGGAACACCGCCGGCACCGCGTCGGCGGGCGGTAGCTGCGCTCGTACCAGACCGGCGGCGAGACCGCCGCGCCAGTCCCGCAGCAGGTTGGCCGGGTTCTTTGCTTCTTGCCCGCGTCCGTGTACGAACACGATCGTGGTCGGCATGGCCGCCTCCAGGTTGTCGTCGGCGCCCCCCGGCGCCGAGGTCACTGCATTGCGATTCCGTTGTCCGCCAGCCACTGGTCGCCCACGACCGCGCGCAGCCGCGGGTGCACCGAGGTGGCCGATTCGTCGTCGAAGATGGCCCGGACCAGGTCGCCGACGCGGCGCTGCTCAGAGGCCACGCGCAGCATGTCGCGCGCCGGCTGCCGGCTCTTCAGGACCGGGCTCACCGACTGCGGGTCCAGGTCGGCTCGGTCGGCGATCCGCAGCAGCTCGGTGCTGCTCGGGTACGCCGCCAGGATGACCTGCTCGAGCTCGTGCGCCGCCGGGGCGGACCAGTCGATCGGGCCGCCGACCAGGAAGCCGGGCGCCGGGTCCGCGGTCACCGACCGGGCGACGGGCGTCCCGCGGAAACCCCACCACAGGTAGAGCTCGCGCAGCGCCTCGCGTACCGGCACGGGCGGCCGCTGGAGACTCCACAGGTCTTGCAGGACGGCCGCGCTTGACGTGCCGGTGCCGGACAGGGCGAACGACCACTGGCGGGCGGCGGGCTCGGTGCTCACTTGCGGCAGGCAGGCCCGGGCCAGCGCACCCGGCGGCTTCTGTTTCAGGTCCCAGTCTTCGATCGCGCGGATCAACTTGTCGACCCGGGCCGGATCCTCATCGTGGCCCAGGCCGATCCGGCCGGCAGCGTCCAGGAGCCGCTCCGGATCCTCACGCCCGAGCGCCGCGGCGAGCAGGCGGACCAGGGCCGAACTCAGCGTGCCGTCCCGGGACTGGAGCCGCTGCACGAGCACCCGCGCATCGAGTTCCAACGTCCACCGGGTGTCCTCGTCGTCGTACTCCCGGCGCTCACCGGTGTTCATCCGGTTGAGCAGCAGCTCCAGCCGGAGCTCGGGTCGTCCGGCGACCAGATCGTGGCTCTCCGCGGTGCTCAGGACCTGGACCGCGTCGGCGGTGAGATCGAGGCGTTCGTAGAGCTGGGCGAGGCGGACAGCCGCGGCCGCGTACCTTGGAATGTCCGCGGCGAGTTCGGCCGCCCGCATGTCCTGCCGGGCGCTGGTCGCCGCGGCCACCAGGTCGCCGTCCGCCTCGTGCAGCCGGGACTCGAGACGGTGCAGAGGTGTGAAGGCCGTCCGCTCAGCGCGCTGCGCGAGCAGCCGCCGGGCCCGCTCCACGTCACCGGCCTGGATCGCGCCGTCCGCCTCGGGCAGGACCAGGCGCTCCCAGCTGATCTGGGCGCGTTCCCGGGACAGGTCGCCGCCGGCGTCGAGGCGTTCCCGGATCGCCCGCGCGCTCGCGGCCGGCAGGTCGGTCAGGGACGGTTCCAGATCCCGGAGCAACGACTCGTCCAGATCACTGATCACGACGTCCGCCGTCTCGGCGGCGAGCTTGTGGTAGGCGAGCTCAACCCGGGCGGCCGGGTCGGCGGACCGCGCGAAATAGGCGATGGCCGCCCGGTGCAGACGCTCTACCAGGCCCGGCTCCTCGTACCGCAGCGCGGCCAGAGCCGGCCCGCGCAGTTCCTCCCGAAGCCGCAGGGTCTCGCCGTCGCGTTCGGCCAGAGCGACCTCGCCGGCGAGCATCTCGAACAGTTCCCAACCGCGCAGCCCGGTCTGCCCGGCCGGGCCGATCTCGGGCAGGACGACGGCCTCGATCAGATCGGCTGTCACCCAGCGCAGGATCAGGCAGCCGCGCGCGACAGAGGCCAGTTCCGCTCCGTGCTCCTGGCGTCCCTGCGCCACATGATCGAGGATGCGCTGGTAGAGGAAGCCCCGGACGAACTCGGTGCGTACCTCGTCGAGCGTGGACGCCCGGCGCACCGCGTCGGTCACCCCGGCCGGGCCTTCCCGTACCACGACGCGTGCGGCCAGGCGCATGGTCAGCGGGATACCGCCCACCACGCCGGCGATCTGCCGGCTCATCGCCTCGTCCGGCTCCGGCCGGGGCAGACCCGCCCGGTCCGCCTCCCGGTCGATCAGGAATGCCAGCAGCTCCGCCGCGTCGCGGCCGGCGAACGGGCGCACGGCAAGCCGGCGGTCCGGCCGGCTCGGGTCGGTGAACACCCGAGCGGGTGCCCGCCCCGAGACGACGAGCTTGAAATGCGACAACTTCTCGGCCAGCACCGCGAACAGCTCGTAGAACTTGTCCGCCGTGTACGGCCTGCGCTCCGCCTGCTCGAACGTGTCCAGGACGACCACCAGCCGGCCGCCGGTGGTCCGGGCCAGTTGCTCGGCGAACTCCCGGGCGGCGTCGCGGTAGAAGGACTCCGTCTCCAGCCCGGCGCCCCTCGACCGGTCGTCGCCGCTCGCCTGTAGGTACTGGAACAGCCGAAGGTGCTCGGGGAGCTGCACGCTGACCTGCCGGATCACCTCGCGCAGCACCACCCATGGCTCGAGCGAGGCCAGCGTCGGCCGGTCCAGGTCGAGGTACGCCCACGCGTATTGCCCGTCCGGGTCGTCGACCATGTCCATCACGAAGCGTGCGATCAGCGTCGACTTGCCCACACCGCCGACGCCGTGCACGACCAGCGCCGGATCCGCCGCCAGGCCGCCCACCGCCGGCGCGAGCCGGTACGCGTGCAGAGTGGACAGCTCGACGTCGCGGCCGACGCAACCGTCAGCCGCCAGCCGGCGGACCGCCCGGGTGAGGTCGAGCACCGCCAGGCGGCCCTCGATCTCGTCGCGATGCGGGCGCACCTCGATCTCCCGGCTCCGGCCGGCCAGCGCGACGGCCCCGGTGAGCCAGCGCCAGACGGTGAGCGAGGCGATGAGCTCGTCCTCGCTCCGCTCGTCCAGCGGACGCGGCGGGCCGACGACGAACTCGTCGAGCATCCTCTGCAGGGGACCGGTCGTGGGCTGGTCGATCTCCTGCCGGGCCCGCCTGAGCTCGGCCCGCCCGCCGCGGGCCAGCAAGGCGGCGAGGGCGTTGACCCGGGGTTCCTCGGAGAGCAGGTACTCCCTGCGGTCCTCCGGTGATCGCAGCGGTTCGCACAGCAGCCGGGTCACGTCCTCGATGTCCGGGTGGCCGGCGAGCCGGGCCGGTGCGAAGGAGCCGCATACCGCGAGCCGGGCGACGAGCCGGCCACCGGCCAGGACGGCGCGGCGCTCGGCGTCCGCGAGCAATGTCGGCACGCTCATCGCACACCCACCCCGACCAGGCGTCCGACGATCTCGGGGAGGTGCGCGGCGATCAGATCGATGGGCATCGGCGACCCTCCGTCGGGGAACAACGTGCCCAGCTCCGCGTCGAGGAGCGCCGCGTCGACCACGCCGCCCTCCTCGGCCACGCGCGTCTTGATCCAGCGCTCCACGTCCGCTCGGATGAGGCCCGTGGTGGTGTCCAGCGCGGCCATGTCGAACGCCTCACTGTCGGCGGCGACCTTGGCGGCGGCCGGACCGCCCAGGATGACGCGGAGCGGCACCTGCGGATCCTGGGCCAAACTCAGCATCTGGTGCATCAGTTCGGCGACCGGCCCGGGACACGCCTCGACGGCGTCGTCGATGCTGTCGAAGAAGATCCACCACTGCTTGTCCGAACCGGAGAGCTCGGCGCGGATCCAGTGGCCGAGGGTCACGACGTTGCGCGCGTCCTGGGCGATCGGATCGGTGAACCGGCGCAGCTTGAGCGCGAGGGTGAGGTCACCGATGATGCGTTCCAGGCGGACCGCCGAGTCGGTGTCCGCGTACTCGCGGAGGTTGATCCGGACCGCCTCCATCCCTCCGGGCGCGAACGAGCGCAGCAGGTCGTGGCCACGTGACTGACTGGCCACATAGGCCACCAGGCGATAGGAGTGCGTGACACCGCTGTTGCGTGAACCGGAGATGACCAGCATCCGGTTGCCGTTCACCGGGTGCGTCATGGTCCGCATGACCGAGCGGAGGTTGTCGCGGTTCACGTACGGCCGTTGCATCATCCGGTTCACCGCAAACGGGTCGGAGGCCGCGGCGATCGCCGCCACCGCCGCCGGTCCGGCCCCGTTGCCGGACGCGGCGCCGTTTCCCGGCCGGGCGCCGCTCACCGGAACGGCGGCCGTGAACAGCGCCGCGAACGGGCCGCCGAGCACCTGATCCGCGATCGGCGCGATCGGTACGCCCTGGTTGTGACCGTTCGCCGCGTAATGGTGAATGGCGACCAGGCGCCCACTCACGTCCAGAACCGGTGAGCCGGACGAGCCCGCCAGCGTGTTGCCGCGATAGGTGATCCGGGTCTTGTTCGGGGTGAGTACCGGCCGCTTGTCCAGAAAGGTCATCGCCTGGAAGGCGCCCAGGGGGTGCTGCACGATGAAGAGCCGCGGCGCCTCGGCGAACGCGTACTCGGTCGGGTCGAGCCGGTAGTGACCGCGTTCGTACGGCCCGCCGGGCGCCTCGACGGCGGGCGCCGGGAGGCTGAGCCGGAGCAGGGCGAAGTCCAGACGGTCCAGTCCGGGTTCCACGCCGTTCGGGTTGCCGGCCACCTCTGCGGGCGACGGGAGGCTCCCGCACACGAAGTCCCGGACGTCGATCCGGATACCCGTCTCGGCCTCGCTGCGGCCCGGCGTGCGGACGAAGTCGAAGACCACCACCGCGCTGGGCGGGCCTGGCGGTGGCCACGCGGTGGCGTCGAACACGTGCGCCGCGGTCAGCACCAGGTCCGGCCCGACCAGCAGCCCGGTGCCCCGGGGTCGGCCACCCACCTCGATCATCACGACCCGCCGGGTGGCGTCGACGATCGCCTGGCCGTACGCCATCGGATCGTTTATCCCGTCCGGCGGGGAGACGATCGCCTGCAGGCTGCCGACCGGCTCGGCCGGCGCCGGTGCCACGGCGCCGGCCATGCTCTCCAGCAGCGCATCCCGTGAATTGCTCTCCAGCGGGAGCCCGTGGCGCAGCATGCCGGTTGCCAGTACCCCGAAGAGACGGTCACCGAGGAGCTGGTGCATCCGCCCGTGGAAGACCGAGGACGACGGGTCGTTGAGCACCTCGGCCATGAGGTCGGCGAAGCGATCCGACCGGATCGCGCGATCCAGCAGTGTCCGCCAGAGTTCCGGGACGGTGGCCGACACGTCGGCGTCGTGCGCGATCGTCAGTCCGGCCGCCCGCACCAAGGGCAGCATCGCCTCGCGACTGCCGTAGGCGTGGCTGAGGAGATCCACCAGCCGGCCGAGCCGTCGGTCGTCCATCACCGCCCCGCTCAGCCGATGCGGTCCCGGATGATCCGGGCCACGGCGGGTGCCGGCACCGCGGAGTTCCGGATTTCCTGGATCCCGCCGAAGTGCAGTGCCGCCGCCTTGCCGGTGCGCATGTCGATCAGCGCCGACCCGGAGTTGCCGCCGAGCGTGGTGGCGTCGTGGTTCACCACGTCGGTGGAGATGCCGGTGATCTGGCCGGGCGCCAGCCGCTTGACGTTGTAGACACCGTCGAAGATGCGCTGCTGATCCTCCGCGCTGTTCCGGCTGTCGCGAGCCGGATAGCCGATCACGCCGATCCAGCCGCCGGCCCCGAGCTCGTCGAGCTCCGCCTCGGTGAGCAGCCCGATCGGTTCGGGGACGGGCTCGCCGTCCTCCCCGGTCTCGGCGATCCGCAGCAACGCCATGTCAGGCCCCGGTTCCGGCTCGATCCACAGCACCTCATCGACCCGGAATCGGGACTCCGCGTCGATCTGATATTCCTGGCGCCAGTCCAGGGTGGCCCGGACGCGCCGCCCGGGTATCGGCTCGCGGAAGACCCAGCCGCCGTTCTCCGGCCGGGCGAACTCCTCGGCGACGTGCCGGTTCGTCACGACCAGCCGCGGGCCGACCACCCACCCGGTGCCCACCCAGGCCATCCGGTGGTTGCGCAGATCGATCCGGCCGGAGCTGGGAATTGCCGCCTCGAGCGGGACCCGCCCGTCCTCCAGGCGATCGATGATCTCCTGAGCCTGCGGAAACTCGTCGGCCGGCGGCCGGAAGGTCGATCGCTGGACCAGCTGCACCGGCCGGGTGAAGCGCAGGATGATCGCCTCCATGCCGGGATCCGGCGGCGGGCCGACGCCCTCGGTGATGGACTTCACCGCGTCACTCGGGCTGCCGAGACCCGGTCCTCCCTCGAGTCCTTCCAGCCCGCCCACGCGGGCGAATTCGTCGGCGAGGTCGTCGAACCGGTCCAGGAATTCGGCTTGCGTCCGCGGGTCGGAGAGAAGGAATCGGTAGTCCATTGTGCGCACCCCCACCAGTCAAGGCGGACCGTACGCGCCACCGAGATCGTCGGGAAGGCAACTGCCCGCAACTCATCTGATCGGCGTCGGCAATCCGACTGACTGAGGTACCGGCGGGCACTCCCGGTCCAGTCCCGGATGCCGGCGAGCTGCTCCGGCGTACCGTCCCCGCCTCCGGATCGGCCGCTCATCGCGGTCGGATCACGATCGTTGATACCGTGAGCTTCGGAAACCCGCCGCGAGCATCGGAGATCGCAATGCCCGGATCGCAGGAGCGCCCGCACCGCGTCGTGGTCGTCGGCGCGGGGTTCGGCGGCCTGTTCGCCACCAAGGCCCTGCGGCGGGCGCCGGTCGAGGTCACACTGATCAACGCAACGACGTACCACTTGTTCCAGCCGCTGCTGTATCAGGTCGCCACCGGCATCCTCTCGCAGGGCGAGATCGCTCCGCCGATCCGCGAGATCCTCAAACGGCAGGACAACGCCGACGTACGCCTGGGCACGGTGACCGCCATCGACGTTGCGGCGAAGACCGTTTCGGTGAACGCGCCCAGCGTCGACTACACGGTCGAGTACGACACGCTGGTGGTGGCGGCCGGCGCCTCCCAGTCGTACTTCGGTAACGACGAGTTCGCCGATTTCGCGCCGGGCATGAAGAGCATCGACGACGCCCTCGAACTGCGCGGCCGGATCTTCAACGCGTTCGAGTTGGCCGAGCTGCAGACCGATCACGAGGCGATCGACCGCTGGCTGACCTTCGTGGTGGTCGGCGCCGGGCCGACCGGCGTCGAAATGGCCGGACAGATCGCCGAGCTGGCCCACCGCACGCTGCCCGGGGAGTACAAGCACATCGACACGCGCAAGGCCCGGGTGATCCTGGTCGACGCGATCGGTGCGGTACTGAGCACGTTCGGCGACCACCTGTCCACCCGGGCGTTGCGGCAGTTGCACCTGCTCGGCGTGGAGGTGGAGCTGGAGACGAAGGTGGTGGGCGTGGACGCCACCGGAATCGAGGTGGAGACCGCGCGCGGGCGCCGGCGGATCCCGTCGATGACCAAGATGTGGGCGGCCGGTGTGTCCGCGCCGCCGCTGGCGAAGGTTCTGGCCGAGGCCACCGGCGCGCCGACCGACCGGGCCGGCCGGATCGTGGTCCAGCCGGATCTGACGCTGCCCGGCTACCCGGAGATCTTCGTGGTCGGCGACATGATGGCCTTGGACGACCTGCCCGGCGTCGCCCAGGTGGCCATCCAGGGCGGTAGGTACGCGGCCGACCAGATCAAGCGCCGCCTTGCCGGCCGGGAAGCCGGCCAGCGATTCAAGTATCACGACAAGGGCAGCATGGCCACGATCTCCCGGTTCTCGGCCGTGGCGAGCGTCGGCAAGCTGCGACTGTCCGGCTTTGTGGGCTGGCTCATGTGGCTGGCCGTGCACCTGCTCTATCTGGTCGGCTTCAAGAACCGGCTCACCGCGGTGCTGCACTGGGCGGTGAGCTTCGTGGGCCGCGGGCGTTCCGAGCGGGTGTCCACGTTGCAGCAGGCCTTCGCTCGGGCCGCGTTCCGCGAGTACGGCGACCCGTTCGATCGGGCCTCGAGCGTTACTCCATCCCGGCCACCACGCTGAACGCGCCGACCGCCGGCGCGGCGGCCCGGGCGAGGATCGGATGGAGAGCTGAACGGCCGAAAACCGCGCGAAGATGTCGTACCGCTTCGGCAGAGTGTCAGGCGTGACTTCGCAGATCGCTCCGGACAAGCCCGAGGTGCGGCGTGAGCTCGGCCGGTGGCTGCCGGGCTACCTGCTGCTGGCCGGCATCTGGGGCACCAGCTTCCTTTTCATCAAGGTCGGTGTGCGCGAGCTGCACCCGCTCTGGCTCACCTTCGGCCGCGTTCTGGCCGGCGCCGCCACGCTGCTGGTCGTGCTGGCGGTGACTCGCGGCCGGCTGCCGCGCGATCGCGTCGTGTGGCTGCACCTGATCGTGGTCGCCACGGTCGGTGTGTCGTTGCCGTTCACCCTGTTCGGTTTCGGTGAACAGCGGGTGTCGTCGGTGCTGGCCGGCATCTGGAACGCCGCCACTCCGCTGGTCGCGCTGCCGCTGGCGGTGCTGGCGTTCCGCACCGAGAAGATGACGTTCTGGCGCGCGGCCGGCATCGCCATCGGGTTCGCCGGGGTGCTGGTGGTGCTCGGTGTCTGGCGTGGTGTCGGCGGTGCCCAGCTGACCGGGCAACTCATGTGTTTCGGGGCGGCGATGTGCTACGCGGTGGCCATCCCGTACCAGAAGAGGTTCGTCGCCGGCCGGACCGGCAGCGGCGTCTCCCTGGCCGCAGCCCAGCTTCTCATCGCCCTGGTGCAGTTGGCCGTCTGCGCGCCGTTGCTGGCCGGCGCTCCGCCCGCGCCGGTCTCGCTGTCGCTGCCGGTCATCCTCAGCGTGCTGGCGCTGGGCGCGCTCGGCACCGGCCTGGCGTTCGTGCTGAATCTGCGGGTCATCAGGATCGCGGGCGCGAGCACGTCAGCGTCGGTCACTTACCTCATGCCGGTGGTAGCGACGATCGTCGGCGTGGTGGTGCTGCGCGAGCACCTGGTCTGGAACCAGCCGGTGGGTGCGATGATCGTGCTGGCGGGCGTGGCCGTGTCGCAGCGTTTGGCGGGCCGCCGCCGGTCGGTGTCGACCGTGCCGGGCGGCCCATAGGGCGGTTCACCGGGGTGGGCGCCACTGCAGAAGGGCGGCCGTGGCGTCGTCGCGCAGCTCGCCGCTCTCGTACGAGACGATCGTGTGGATGAGCCGCCGCATCGCCTCGGGCTGCGGCGTGCGCCGCGTCATCGCGTCGACCATGAAGTCGCGGAGCCGGTCCAGGCCGAACAGCTCGCCGTTGGCGTCCCGCGCCTCGGTGATGCCGTCGGTGTAGAGCACCAGCATGTCGCCCGGTTCGAGCGGCACTTCCGTGACCTGCGGCGGCCGGGCGATCATATGGCCCAGACCCAGCGGCAGCGCGGTGGGCGTGGGCAGCGCCGGCAATGCGCCACCGTCGCGCAGCACCAGCTCGGAGGGGTGGCCCGCGGAGATCCGCCGGTAGATCCCGGAGGCGGTGTCCAGCTCGCAAAGGACCGCGGTGACGAACGCGCCGGCGTACTGGGCGCGGATCCATTTGTCGATCGACCGGTAGGTGTCCGAGAGGGAGAGCCCCGAACGCCGGGCGTTACGGTAGGTGTTCAACGTGAGCGTGGTCAGCGCACTCGCCTCGATTCCGTGGCCGACGGTGTCGAAGAGCGCCACGTGCAGGATGTCGCCGTTCGCGGCGTAGTCGAACGCATCCCCGCCCACGTCGTAGCAGGGCTCGAGCACGGCAGTGACCACGGTGTCGTTGGCTGCGAAGGTCAGCGGCGGCAGCTGGTTCCAGATGATCTCCGCGGCCAGCTGCATGGGCAAGCGTCGCCGAGTGTGCTCGACGGCGTCGCCGTAGAACCGGCGGCTCGCGATCAGCTCGGCCACCAGGGCCGCGATCACGCCGAGGTCGGCACGCAGCCAGTTGTCCGGTTCGGCCTTGAACCTGGCCTTCAGTACACCCAGCCGCTCTGAGCCGTGCAGCAGCGGCAGCCACAGGAGCACCTCGGCTCCGGCGTCGTGCTGCTGTTCCCGGCCGGACCGGAACGCCCGACCGGCGAGGGTGTCGTCGACCCTGTATGTGCCGCCATCCTGCGGCGTGCCCCGCAGCGGCCACAGCGAGATCTGCTCGTAATCGACCAGCAGGACGGCCAGCTCGTCGGCGTCGAGGAGGGGTGCCACATCGACCAGCGCCGGCGGCAGGTCCTCGGTGCGGCCGCGCTGGCGCAGAGCGAGCAAGCGTCGCACTGCTGCCATCGAGTCAGCCACACCCTCATCCTTACGTCTGGCCGCCGGAGCGCAACCTCGTCAGGTGCCGCCGCCGCGGCTAGGCCGGCCGGTTACAGAGGCGGCCCGTCCCATGACGCTACGGAGTGTGACCGGAAGTGTGATACTGAGCGCAACAGCTGTTGCCTAGCGTGACGGCGTGGCTTGGGGCCTCGAAGTAACGATGGGCCGCGGGGGCGGGGCCGCTACAGAATTTCCGTTTCTCGCCGATGCGAATGGCATGACCGCCGACCCGCGTCTCGCGCTGCGCTATGTCTGGGTCACAACCGGTTTGGCGGCTGCTGCGGCGATCTGGTATATGGCGTACCTGAGCGTCGGGGCGGGCCCGGCGGCGCTCGGCTACTGGTTCGTGCCGCTGGGTGGGGCGACCGTGGTCGCGAACGTGATCCGGCTGCTCCGCACCGTGACGCTCGAGCCGGCTGCGCGCCAGTTCTGGCGGCTTCTCCTGGCGGCGTTCGCCCTCCTGACTCTCGGTTACACGCTGCTCGCGCTGGACGTCACCCGGCACGCCGGTGACGCCCAGCCACCCGGCATGTCGAAGCTCTCGGCGGCGTGCGCCGGACTGGGCTTCGGTATCGCGATCTGGGCCGTGACCACCGTCCCGATGGGACCGGTGCCCCACGGGGAACGCTGGCGGCGGCTGCTGGACCGGACCATCGCGTTCCTCGGCTGCGGTACCGTGCTCTGGCATTTCGGGCTGGCGCCCATGATGCGCGCGCCGGAGCGCTGGAGCGACCAGGCGATCCTCCTGATCGGGCTGGCCTTCCTGCTCGCGGTCGGCGGCATCACCAAGGTCTCCTATCTCACCGGCGGGCCGGTCGACCACCGGGCCATCCGGCTGATCGCCTCGGTCGGCCTCACCGCGGCCGCGGTGGCCGTGCTCGCGGTGGTGTTCGGCCTGGCCGGACGCCTTCCGTCGCAGGTGTTGGTGATGCCGATCGCGCCGCTGCTGGCCACCCTCGCGGTACGCGTTCAGTGGCTCACCACGGCCAGCCGGAATCCGGAGATTGCACGACCGGACCGCTGGCTGCCCTACCTGGCCGTGCTGGCCGTGGCCGTGCCGCTGGTGGCGGTCGCGTTCGGCGACGTGCACTGGTCGGCCCGTACCGTGATGCTGGCCGCGGTCGCGGTCGGCGCGCTGACCGCCGCGCGACAGTATCTGGCGTTCCGGGAGAACGCCCGGCTGCTGCGCGAGAAGCGCAGCTCGGAGGAGCGGTTGCAGCACGAGGTCACCCACGACGGGCTGACCGGGCTGGCCAACCGCGCCCTGTTTCGCGCCGAGCTGACCCGGGTGCTGGCGATCGAGGAGTTCGTCACGGTCCTGTTGGTCGACCTCGACGACTTCAAGACGGTCAACGACTCGCTCGGCCATGACGTCGGCGACCGACTATTGGTCTCGGTGGCCGACACGCTCCGCGCGGAGGTCGGCCACCACGGCCTGCCGGTCCGTGTCGGCGGCGACGAGTTCGCGGTCCTGCTCACGCAGGACGGCCTTTCCGGTGAGTGCCTCGCCCAGCGGGTGCTGGACGCGCTCAGCCTTCCGGTCGGCGCAGACCGGCTGCTCGTGCAGGCCAGCATCGGCGTGGCGAGCGCCGACAGAGGCAGCGCCCTGGACACCGTTCTGCGGCATGCCGATGTCGCCATGTACGCCGCCAAGCAGCGCGGCAAGGCAGGCTACGTCCGTTACCTGCCCGGCATGGAGGAGCCGGTGCTCGCGCACATGCAGCTCGGCGGTGAGCTGCGCCGGGCGCTGGACGAGGGCGAGTTCCGGGTTCACTACCAGCCGGTGATGGGGCTTGAGGACGGCCGGGTGATCGGCGTCGAGGCGCTGGTCCGCTGGCAGCACCCGACCCGCGGGATGGTCCCGCCGGGCGAGTTCATCCCGGCCGCCGAGCGCACCGGCCTGATCGTGCCGCTCGGCCGTTGGGTGCTGCGCGAGACGTGCCGGCAGACCGCCGCCTGGCTGGCCGAGTTCGGCCCGGACGTGCTGCAGAAGGCCGGCCCGAACGTGTCCGCCCGGCAGTTGCACGACCCGGACTTCGTCTCCGATGTGCGAGCCGCGCTGCGCGACAGCGGGCTGAGCAGCGACCGGCTGGTGCTGGAACTGACCGAGTCGGAGGTGCTCCGCGGCCGGCAGGTGTCCCGGACCCTGCACGAGCTGGACGAGATGGGCGTCAAGCTGGCCCTGGACGACTTCGGCACCGGCGAGTCGTCGCTCAGCCTGCTGCGCTCGTTCCCGGCGGCGATCGTCAAGCTGGACAAGTCGTTCGTCGACGGCATTGAGATCGACGACGGCAACCCGGCGGCCTGCGACGCCCGGCAGGCGGTGGCGCGTGCGGTGATCCAGCTGGCCGGAGCGCTGCGGCTGGACACCGTGGCCGAGGGAATCGAGAACGCCGAGCAGGTGGCCCGACTCCGCGAGCTGGGCTACACCCTGGGCCAGGGTTTTCACCTGGCCCGCCCGATGCCCGCCGAGCAGATGTCCGAACTGTTCGCCCGGCAGGGGTGCTCCGGCGGCTTGGCACCGCACGACACCGCGAGAACTGTCGTAGGTGCCAATTAAGGTTTCAGCCCATGGAGGCGGAACAGCTGACCGAGTGGCTCGACGGGCTGATCTTCGCCGACCTGGCTACGGATGAAGTCACCGCACGGATCATCGACGCGGTCGCGGAGTGGGGTGCGGGCCAGGGCTGGCGGGTCTACCGCCGCGCGCCCAGCGTGCTGACCCTGCCGCCGCCGATGGAGCGGCAGCACTCGGTGGTCGACGTGGCCTTCGCGCGGCCGGACGGCCCGCCGCTGGTCGTCGAGGTCGACCACACCGACCGGACGCGGACGGTGGACAAGTTGCTGGCCGAGGCGCAGGCCGGCCGCATCGCGATCTGGGTCCGGTGGGGTACCGGCCCGTTTCGGCCGCCGCCGATGCCGGTGCAGCTTGCCACCCTGGAGGTGACCCGCCGCTCCGGCCGCCGGTTCGCCCGGGCCCACGACCTGATCCCGCCGGCGCACGGGGCCGCCATAGCCGGAGTCGAGGAGATGACCATGCCGTTCGGTTCAATCGAGTGAATTACGCGGGCCGGATCGTGGGACCGCCCGGCGAGCCGACCCGCAGGGGGCTGATGATCATGAAGGCGCCCGTCCGGCACCGTCACGATCGTGAATCCGCGCCCGTCGCGGCATCGATTGGGCCACGCTGGAGGGCGTGGTGGAAGGACAGCGGGCACGGCACACCGCGGCCTGGTGGGCCCAGTTCCCCGAGGCGTCCAAGCGTTTCGATGCGGCGTACCTCGTGGACGGCTTGAGCGATCTTCTGGTCGGCAGGGTCGCGGCGCCGCTGCTGCGGCAGGAGGCCAGGCTTGCGGCCGACGTGGTGGTGCGCTATTTGAACCGGCCGGCCAGCGAGGAACTCGCGATGTGGGCCGCCTCGGCCGCCACGAGGCTGACCAAGACCCTGCAACGGTTCGAGGAGCGCGCGACCGGGACCACGTCGACCGAGGAGGTGGCCGCGCTCGCCCTGGCTCTGCACGGCGACTACGCCGGCGCCGCCGAGGCCGCGGAACCGATGATCGGAACCATGCCGCTGCTCCGGCTGTTCGTCACCGCGCTGCGCCTGGAGTATTTCGACATCCCGATGGCGTTGCGGCTGATCGACGGCGGTCAGACACCCGAGCAGGCGATCCAGGCGGGCTTCCTGGTCGGCAAGTACAGCTGGTGGCCGTCCTGGCTGCTGCACATCGTCACCGAGCGGGCGCTGGCCGGCACCCTGGACGACGACACCATCCGCGCGCTGGACAGGTGCGCCTACGCCGACCTCAGCCCGTTCCAGGCCCGGCTGGCGCGGAGGTTGCTGGACGGAGAGACGGAACTGATCGCCACCGCGGCGCAGCGGCTCGAAGGGCTCGGCGAGCTGGAGGCTGCGGACCGGCTGCGGCACGGCGACCTGAACGCGGTGGCCATTGCCGCCCGGCTGGTGCCGCTGTAGGGGCGCTGTCGTGCCGCCGCGATTCTTGTCGTACCCCTCTGGTTGGCTCGTCGCCATGAAGACAGCAGTAGTGACCGGAGCGAGCCGCGGGGTGGGCAAGGGGATAGCGCTGGCGCTCGGTGCGGCCGGGTACGAGGTGTATGTGACGGGCCGCTCCACCGTGTCCGCAGTGACCTATCCGGTGGTCGGCGGCACGGTTGAGGAGACCGCATCGGCGGTGAGTGCGGCCGGCGGCCACGGCATCCCGGTGGTCTGCGACCATACCGACGACGACCAGGTGCGGGCCTTGTTCGAACGGGTGGATGACGAGTCCGGCGGGCTGGATGTGCTGGTCAACAACGTGTGGGGCGGCTATGCCTCGTACCACGAGGACCGGCACACCGACATGGAGGGGCCGTTCTGGGCTCAGCCGTTGCGGGTCTGGGACGACATGTTCCAAGCCGGGGTACGCGCCCACTATGCGTCCACGGTGTTCGCGGTGCCGCTACTGCGTCCCGGCAGCCTGGTGGTGACCGTGTCGTTCTTCCCGGGCAGCTACCTCAACGGCGATGATCAGGTGGCGTACAGCGTGGCCAAGGCCGCAGACGACCGGATGATCGCCGTGATGGCCGCCCAGTTGCGAGCCCGCGACGTCACCGCGGTCGCGCTCTATCCGGGCTTGGTACGCACCGAGGGCGTCATGCGTTCGGCCGATTTCCTCGATCTGTCCAACTCTGAGTCGCCGGAGTTCGTCGGCCGTGCCGTCGCCGCACTGGCCGCGGACCCGGAGGTCGCCCGCCGCACCGGGCAGTGCCTCGTCGCCGCCGAACTGGCCGCGGAGTACGGCTTCACCGACCTGGACGGATCCACCCCCGCCTCGGTCCGGACGTACTTCCGTGACCGCGCATCCAAATGACCGCCGGGTGCCCCGGTCGAGGCGACGACACGCGGCGCTACGCTCGGGCGGCACCTGCCCGACCACTTCGCTGCGGGTGCGGCGTGGCCGCAGTACCGACGGCGTGACTCTGGAGTTGGCGCATGGCTGAGCTGAAGACGCAGCGCACCGAGGCTAGCGTGGCGGAGTTCCTCGACAACGTCGCGGATCCGAGGCGACGTGCGGACGCCATCGCGGTGTCCGCGCTGATCGCCGAGGAGACCGGCGCCGAACCGGAGATGTGGGGGAGCAGCATCGTCGGTTTCGGGAGTTATCACTATGAGTACGCCTCGGGGCAACGGGGTGACTGGCCCGCGGTGGGGCTCTCACCGCGCAAGGCGTCGCTGACCGTTTACCTCTCGGCCGGGTTCGACGACGCGGCCGACCTGCTGAGCCGGCTGGGGCCGCACAGCCTGGGCAAGAGTTGCCTCTACCTCAAGCGGTTGTCCGATGTCGATGAGTCGGTGCTGCGCGAGTTGGTGGGCGACGCGTACCGCCGGCTCAACGGCCGGACGATCACCACCTAGCCGGCTTCGACGGCCTGGTCGTACAGCGCCTCGGCCTCCGGTGACTGCCAGTCGTAGTTCTTCAGCGCGTCCAGCACCTGGCTGGGGTTGTCCGGCAGCCCGTCCAGGATCTTCCGCTTCTGTTCCGCGGTGGCGGTGGGCGCCTGCTGCAGCGCCTCCAACTCGATGCCCAGGGCCCTGTCGAGATAGGACTGCGCCTCGTCGGAGAGGTCGCCCGGCGCGGTTGTCGGATCCGGGTCCTCCTCGACGAAGACCGAATCGGACGGCTCCGGCACCGCGGCGGACGCCGTCGCGGACGACGGCGAGACCGGTGCCGGCGGCTCGGGTCCACCGGCGCAGGCCGTGACGAGCGTGATCACCGGAACCAGGACGAGCGCGCGCGGATCGAAGCGAGACATTCCGCCAGGTTATCGGCCGAGATGTGGTGCCTGCTCCACCTCGTTACGTTACCCGGTCAGCCCCTCGTACCGCCGGATCTCCGGATAGGAGCGCAACGCCCGGTCGCTGCGTGCCCACCGCACCCCGTTGGCGATCACCCGGCGGACATCCGGGTGGTGATAGGTCGGATAGTTCTGGTCTCCCGGCCTGAAGTAGAAGATCCGCCCGAAACCGCGGCGGAACGTGCAGCCACTGCGGAACACCTCCCCGCCGCCGAACGAGCTGATGAAGATGAGCTCGTCAGGCGCCGGGATGTCGAAGAACTCGCCGTACATCTCGTCCGACTCGATGATGATCGGTTGCGGCACGTCCTGAGCGATCGGGTGGGTCGGGTCGACCGTCCAGATCAGCTCGCGGTCGTCGGAGTTGCGCCAGCGCAGCCCGCAGCTCGTACCCATCAGGGTTTTGAAGATCTTGGAGAAATGCCCGGAGTGCAACACGACCAGGCCCATCCCGGACAGCACGTGCCGCTGGACCCGGGCGACCACGTCGTCGGTCACCTCGTCGTGCGCCTGGTGACCCCACCAGGTCAGTACGTCGGTGGCGGCCAGCACCTCCTCGGTGAGGCCGTGCTCCGGGTCGTCCAGTGTCGCCGTCCGGACCGTGCACGCCTCGCCCAGGTTCTCCGTGATGCCGGCCGCGATGGTCACGTGCATACCATCGGGATAGATCGAGGCGACATGGTCCTCGGCACGCTCGTGGCGGTACTCGCCCCACACGGTCACGCGAATCGGTGTCTCGGCCACCGCACGATCTTGAGGCGCACTGGGGCCGAGCGCAACTCACCGGCCGCGCGTGTCGATCGACTTTCGGCGGTGGGCTAGCGTGTGTAGCGCCCGGCTCGGAAAGGAGAACAAGCGCGATGAAGGTGTGCGTCGTCGGTACGGGGTACGTGGGCCTGACCACCGGGGTCAGCCTGGCATTCCTGGGCCACGACGTGGTCTGTGTCGACCTCGACGAGACGAAGGTCGAGAGCCTGCGCGCCGGGCGGTCGCCGATCTACGAGCCGCACATGGATGCTTTGCTCGCCGAAGCGGCCGAGCGCATGACCTTCACCACCGAGTACGCCGATGGGGTGCCCGGCGCCGATGTGGTCTTCATCGCGGTACAGACCCCGTCACTCCCGGACGGAAACCCGGACCTGCAGTATCTGCGTTCGGCCGCGGACCGCGTCGGCCGGCACATCGGCGGCGGCTTCACGGTGGTGGTCAACAAGTCGACAGTGCCGATCGGCAGTAGCAACTGGGTCGACTCGATCCTGCGGGAGGCGTTCGAGGACGCGCGCGGCCGCCGCCCCGACGGCGAGTTCTCGGTGGCGTCGAACCCGGAATTCCTCCGCGAAGGCGTGGCGATCTTCGACTCGCTGTACCCGGACCGGATCGTGGTCGGCTCGGACAACCCCCGCAGCCTGGACGTCCTCAACCGCCTCTATCGAGCGGTGCTGAACCAGACGTTCACCCCGCCCACCTTCGTGCCGCGGCCCGGCGAGATCGGCGCGGTGCCGATGGTATCCACCGACCTGGCCTCCGCCGAGCTGATCAAGTACGCCGCGAACGCCTTCCTGGCTACCAAGATCAGTTTCATCAACGAGGTGGGCCGGCTGGCCGGCAAGGTCGGCGCCGACGTCAGCCAGGTGGCTCGCGGCATCGGCCTGGACGCCCGGATCGGTCCCCGTTTCCTCGAGCCGGGCGTCGGTTGGGGCGGCTCCTGCTTCGGCAAGGACACCGCCGCGCTGATCACCACGGCCGAGGAGTACCACCACGACATGCCGATCGTACGGGCCGCCCGCGAGGTGAACCGGCAGCAGCGCCTGGTGGTCGTCGACCGGCTGCTGGACGAGCTGCGCATCCTCAAGGGTCGCAAGATCGGCCTGCTCGGACTGGCGTTCAAACCGGAGACCGACGACCTACGCGATTCGCCGGCCATCGACATCGCCCGCCAGCTGGACGGCCGCGGCGCCCGGATCACCCTGCACGACCCGGTCGCGGGGGACCGCTTCCGCCACGAGCAGCCAGACCTGGCCGGTCGGCTGGCCGGCACGATCGACGAGGTCTTCGACGACAGCGACGCGGTCGTGCTGATCACCAAGTGGCCGCAGTACCTCGATCTGGACTGGGGCAAGTTCGTCGGCCTGATGCGTACGCCGGTGCTGCTGGACGGCCGCCACTGCCTGGAGCCCGGCCGCCTAGAGCGCCTGGGTTACCGCTACCTCACCACCACCGGCTAACCCCCCTTTCCCCTCCCTTCCCGTTCCCTCCCGCCGAAGAATCGCCGATCTTGGACTTGTGGTGGGTGATATCGGCGCGATGTGGCTTTTGTAGGGCACCACAACTCCAAGATCGACGCTAGGGGGAGAGCGATGCGGGGGAGTGGGAGTGGTGGGGTCAATGGGGGAGATGAGGCGGTTGTGGTGGGGGGTTGCCACGACGGCGGTGGTGTGCGCGCTCGTTGTGCCGGCCGGGGGCGCGCCCGGAGCGGCCGCGGGTGATAGAGGCGACCGGGTGACGGTGGCGCGCGTGCTTGAAGGGCAGCGGGAGCTGAGCGCATCGGCCGCGGGTGATAGGGGCGGTCGGGTGACGGTGGCGCGCGTGCTGGAAAGGCAGCGGGCACTGAGCGCAGCAGTCGGTGTGGTCGGGCTGCCGCCCGCCGCCGAATCGATCACCGGCGGAGCCACCGGATTCGGCAGCACGGTCGCGGCCGGCGCCGAGCACACCTGCGTCACCGTCACCTTCACCAACGTCTGGTGCTGGGGCGGCAATGCCGACGGTCAACTCGGTGTCGGTACGCACACCGCCTCGCGTGTACCGGTGCGCGTGTCCGCGCGCGGCCGGCCATGGAACAAGTTCGTTCTCGGCATCACGGCCGGCCGCGCGCACACCTGCGCGACCGTGCTCGAAGAGGAAAGCGTCAGCGCCTACTGCTGGGGTGCCAACGAGCGAGGCCAACTCGGCGACGGCAGCCTGGACACGCAGACCCAGCCCAAGGAGGTGGCTACCGGTGTGATCGGGATCGCCGCCGGCGCCGAGCACACCTGCGTGCTGAGCGTCGAGCTGACAGTGTCCTGCTGGGGCCGTAACGACGAAGGTCAGCTCGGGGTGGACACGTCGGGCGCGGACTCCGCGTCACCGCAGGAGATCCCCGGACTGGCCGACATCGTGGACGTCGCGGCCGGCGGCGACAGCACCTGCGCCGTGGACGCCGACGGCAGGGCGTGGTGCTGGGGCGCGATCGCCTCCTCGGCTGTCCCCGAGCCGGTGTCCACCACCGGGATCTCCGGCGGATTCGGCCAGATCAGCGTCGGGCGCGCGCATGCGTGCGCGATCGCCGGATCGCCACGGGCCGGCGGGGCGGCGTACTGCTGGGGGGAGGACGGCGCCGGGCAGCTCGGCGACGGTTCCGGAACGGTCGACTCGGCAACGCCGGTCAAGACCGGTGGCAATCGCGCGTACGTCACGGTCAGTGCCGGTGGCGACTCGTCTTGCGCGGTCACCGTCGCCGGGCGCGGCTACTGCTGGGGCGACAACACGGAGGGGCAGCTCGGTACGGGAGACACCGTGGGACACACCGCGCCCGTGGCGGTCGAGCAGCAAGAGATCAAGATTCCGCAGGTGGTACGGCACCTTTACGGCGCCCACGAGTCGATGATCGTCGAGATGACCGTGGGCGCGGACCGGTCCTGCGCGGTCAGCGCGGCCATGACCCTGTACTGCACCTCCGACGGCGTGCTCACGGCGGAGCGGCTCGCGCCGGGTCTCGTGCGTGACGTGACGGTGAAGCCGCGCGACGGGGCACTCGGGGTGGGCTGGTCCCCACCCATCCAGGAAGGCATCGCGCCGATCACCGGGTACGCGGCCGTCGCCGTAACCAGCGACCTCAGCACCAGTTCCGAATGCGGCTCGAAGAGGATGGGCTGTACCGTCGAGAACCTTCGCAACGATCGCCGCTATTCGGTGTTCGTGGTGGCGATCAGCGACGGCGGGCTCTCGTACAGTGCGCTCACGCACGGCACCCCGGGAGCCGGCGGTGGTGGCGGCGGCCTGCCGATCACCGGCCCGGGCGGGACCCTCGTGGCGGCGTTCGTCATGCTTTGCGCGGGCCTGGCGTGCACGCTCATCACCGGGAGGGCGGTCCGCTGAGTGGACACCCGCGCTGCCATCCGGCACCGGCCGCGGCCCACCCGTTAGGGTGCGGCATGCCTGATGTCGCGCTGCGGCCCGTCGTGGACGCCGACCTGCCGGCCGTCTTCGACATGATGCGTGACCCGGAGGCGGTCCGGATGGCCGCGTTCACCGCCGAAGACCCGTCCGACCGGGCGGCGTTCGACGCCCACATGAAGCGGCTGCGTACCGAGCCGGACATCGTCCTGCGGGCCGTCGTCGCGGACGGCGTCCTGGTCGGCACGATCGCGTCGTTCGTCGTCGAGGGCGACACCGAGGTGACGTACTGGCTGGACCGGGCGGTCTGGGGCCGCGGGATCGCCAGCCGGGCGTTGGCGCTGTTCCTGCAGATGATCCCGGAGCGGCCGGTGTACGCGCGGGCCGCCGAGGACAACGCCGGATCGCTGCGGGTGCTGGCCAAGGCGGGCTTCATCGAGATCGGCACCGAGATCGCGTACGCGACCGCGCGCGGTGCCGAGATCACCGAGCGGCTGCTTCGCCTGAACTAGGTACGCGGGGCCGGGCGGCACGAACCACGCGGCTCTGATGAGATGGTGCGATGACCATCGTCGTCGTGCCGTATCACCAGGACGAGCGGCTGGCTGACAAGCGAATCCCGCTGCCTGACAACGGCGAGTTCCTGGTTCTCGATCCGCCGTTGCCGGACGGTGACATCTGGGGCCGGCTCGCCGCCCTGGACGACATCGCCGCCGACCAGATCGCCGCGGTCGTACGCACCGGTAAGCCGACCACCGTGCTGTCCGGAGATTGCCTGGTCTCGATGGCGGTGCTGGCCGGTGCCCGGCGGGCCGGAGTGGACCCCGGCGTGGTCTGGTTCGATGCGCACGGCGACCTGCACACCGTCGAGAGCAGTACGTCCGGCTACCTGGGCGGCCTGTCGCTGCGGCTGTTGCTGGGCGGGAATCCGGACAGGCTCGCCGCGCCGCTCGGCGTACTGCCCGTCACCGAGGAGCGGACGTTGCTCGTGGACGCCCGGGATCTCGATCCGCCGGAGGCGGATTTCCTACGTACCAGCCGGGTACGCCACACCGCCGTTTCCGGCCTCGACGCCGGTGCCCTGCCGGAGGGCCCGCTGATCCTGCACGTCGACCTGGATGTGGTCGATCCGGCTGAGCTGACGGGCGTGCTGTTTCCGGCACCCGGCGGTCCGAGCGCCGCGCAGACCGTCGACGCTGTCCGTCGAGTGCTGGCGACCGGCCGGGTCACGGTGCTGGACATCGCCTGCCCGTGGCACCCGGCGCGCGGCCCGCGCGAGCAACAGGACCGGACGGAACTGCTGCGGGCGTTGATCAGCCAGCGCTGACGAACCGGCAGATCCCGGCGTCAGGCCAGGACGTCCGTGTCCGTGCAGCAGCGCCGCGTGCCGTGGCCGCCCGCGATCCGCCGATAGTCGTCGCCGGGTAGCCGTCACGTCTTTGCAGCTCAGGGGGCTCGTCGCGGAATTGCCGGCGGGCCCACGGAAACTCTGCCGCAAACAACCGCCGGAAGGTTCATCCGAACCTTCGCCGCCTACGTAGATGGGGGAGGGCACGAACAGGCCGCAACGCACCGTGAGGAAGGGCGACGACGGCGGCCCGGCCCGACGGTAACGAGCGCGGGGCAACCCAGGTTGCCGGCGTCCCGACCGCCCATCGACGGACGCGACCGCTGCGGAGAACGAGGAGTCAATGGCCCGGACGAAGCTCAGCCAACGGTCCGCCAGTCGTGTGGACGTCCCCATGGGTGCCACGGGCGGCCGCCCGCCGTCGAAGATCTTGATCGCGATGCTCGTCCTCTCGATCATCACGGCCATCTGGGCCGCTGCGATGCTCACGCCCTTCGGACGCGTCGGGTACTACTACCTGTACGTCTACTCCGAGTTCTACATGGGTGTGCTGACCCTGGTTTCGCTCTCGGTCACGATCATGCTCGGCCTGGTCGCCACGGACCGCCTGGTGCTCTCCATCCGGCAGCGGGTGTTGCTGCAGTCCGCGCACCGCACCACCGGCGTCATCGCGGTGGCGTCGCTCGTGGTCCATGTGTGGACGAAGACCATCGAACAGCACATCCGGACGATCGACATCGTCGTTCCGTTCCTGGCGCCGTACAACACGGTGTACGTGGGGCTCGGCACGCTGTCCGGTTGGATCATGATGCTGGTGATGTGGACCGGCCTGGCCCGCGCCCGATTCGTCGGCCGGGGCAAGCCCTGGATGTGGCGGACGATCCACGCGACCTCGTACCTGATGTGGCCGATCGCGCTGGTGCACGGCTTGGCCGCCGGTCGCTCGGCGGCCACCTGGGTGATCGTCAGCTACGTCGTATGCCTGCTGTTCGTGCTGGTCGCCCTCGCCGTCCGGCTCTCGGTCAGTTTGAACCGCCGCAAGGACTTCGCGTCCAGCTCCGCCGGTTCGGTCAAGCCGGTCGGTGCGCTGGCGCCGCCCCAGTCGCCCACCACCCCCAAGAGGCGGATGCCGGCCCGTGCCGGCCGCGACGCCGTGCGGGAGCAGTGGATGCCGGCCCGTGCCGGCCGCGACGCCGCGCGGGAGCAGTGGATCCCGGCCCGTGCCGGCCGCGACGCCGCGCGGGAGCAGTGGATCCCGGCCCATGCCGGCCGCGACGCCGTGCGGGAGCAGTGGATGCCAGCCGCGAGCGTGCGGGCGTCCGCCCCGCAGGTGAGCCCCCGGCCGGCTCCGGTCAGTCCCGCACCGGCCGGCCCGTCGCCGTACGCCCGGTACCTGGACGACGAGGACATCGCCGTGGGTGACCGGCGCTATGCCGCGGATACGGACGCCGGCATGCCGCGTCCGCGCCGGTCCGAACGGGACCGCTACGACGAGCGAACCGGGGCGATGTCCCGCCGCGCCCGCGAGGGACGCGAGGGACGGCACAGCCGCAGCGACTTCGTCGACCTGGCGCCGCCGCAGGACCCCTGGCGCGGCCAAGCCGACCCCGACTATGTGGAACCGGACGAGACGCCGACGCTTGTCGATATCGCCGCCCGGCGCGCGCGCCGGCAGGCGCAGCCGGACGGCGGCCGGACGGCGGGTCGGCGTGCCCGCCGCGGCGCCACCAGGTCACGGACCATCGACGAACTGGAAGACCCGCGCTACTGGCGCCAGCTCAGGGGAGAGGCGCAGTAGTGAGTTCGCCCGTTCCGCCGGTCACCAGCATCGGCATCCCGCGAATCACCGCGGGATTCGACGAGTACGGCCGGCTCGACCTTGCCGCCCACCGCGAGGTGCACGGTGGCTTCGCGGCCCTGTCGGCCGGCGAGTTGATCGGTCTGGCCGACCGGATCGAGCTGCGCGGCCGCGGCGGCGCCGGATTCCCGTTCGCCCGCAAGGTACGCGCCGTGCTCAACTCCTGCCGCCGCCAGGACCTGCCGCCGGTGATCGTGGTAAACGCCACCGAGGGTGAGCCGGCGTCCTGGAAGGACAAGGCGATCCTGACTCGCGGCCCGCATCTGATCCTGGACGGGGCCGCGCTGGCCGCGGCGGCGCTGGACGCCGAGGAGATCGTGATCGGCATCGCCGACAACGGCATCGGGCATCGGTCACTGGCCGAGGCTCTGGCCGAGCGCCGGATGCCGGTGCCGACCCGGATCGTCGCCGTGCCGCACCGGTTCATCTCCGGCGAGGGCGGTGCCCTGGTCCGCGGGATCAACGGCGAGGCGCACATCCCGCCCGGCCGCAAGGTTCGCTCGAGCGACAACGGCGTGCTGGGCCTGCCCACCCTGCTGTCCAACGCGGAGACGTTCGCGCAATTGGCGATCGCCGCCCGGCTGGGACCGCGGGAATACAACGCGGTGGGCATCCCGGAGGAGCCGGGCACGGTCATGCTGACCGTCGGCGGCTCGGCCACCGCGCCCGCCGTGGTGGAGGCGCCGACCGGCACTCCGTTGATCGACATTCTGACCATGTGCGGCGCCGACGTCGGGCCGGGCCTGCTGGTCGGCGGCTACCACGGCAAGTGGATCAGCGCCGAGGCCGCACGGACGGTCGCCATCTCGCGCAAGGGGTTCGCCGCGGTGGGCGGCACGCTGGGTGCGGGCATGCTCATCCCGATCGGCTTCAGCACGTGCCCGCTAGGCGAGGTCGCGCAGGTCACTCAGTACCTGGCCGGTGAGTCGGCGGGTCAGTGCGGCCCCTGCCGGCTGGGCCTGCCCGACCTGGCGCGGGCGGTCACGCTGGTCGCGCTCGGCGGCAGTGCGCTGGACAGCGTACGCGCGGCGGCCGGCGCGGTGAAAGGCCGTGGCGCGTGCAGCCACCCGGACGGCACCTCCCGATTCGCGCTCTCCGCACTGGAGGTGTTCGCACGCGACGTCGAGGCACACGCGAACGGCGACGGCTGTGGGAAGCAGGTGCGCGGCATCCTTCCGCTGCCGTACCACGCCGACCAGGGCGCGCGGCGGCTCGCCGTGGACTGGTCCCGTTGCGATGGGCACGGACTCTGCTCGGCCGTGGCACCGGAGATCATCCGCTTGGACGCGAACGGCTTCCCGGCATTCCCGCAGACGCCGCTGCCGCCGTGGCTGGAGAACGGCGCCCGAAAGGCCGTGAACGTGTGTCCGGCGCTCGCCCTGCGTCTGACGGAGGCCACCAGATGACCGTGGTCATCCGTTCGGCCGCCCACGTGAGCATGGAGGCCGTCAGCTGAACGGCGACGAGGGCCGTTCCTGCGGTACCCCGTCGATCACGAGATCCACCCGCTCGTTGTAGAAGCAGAGCAGGTCCCGGATCTTCGGGATCTCCGGGATCGGATCGGGGTAGCTCCACGCCACGTCCGGCACGTCAGGGTGGGACCAGTAACGGGCGGACCCCTTGAACGGGCACGCGCTGATCGTGTCGCTGGCCGTCAGCAGGTCGGTGCGCACGTCGGCGAACGGCAGATAGTACCGGGTCGGCAGGCTGGTCTCGAACAGCAGGACCGGGCGGATGCTGTTCGCGACCCGCTCGCCCCCGATGAACACCTCGACCCGGCGTGACGCGCGCAACGTATCGACCCGGTGGTACGGGCTTCGCGCGTGCACGAAGACCTGTTCGTCCTCCTCGAACCAATCGAGCAGCTTCCAGGAGAAGGAAACGTGACCCTTGAGCTCGGGAAAAGCGTCATTTGTCCAGGCCGCCGCCTCGGCGCGGCGCCGGCCGGCGGCCACTGACCACCTGCCGTCCGACTCGTCCACCAGAACGCCGGGGCGGACGTCGTCGAGCGGAATGTAGTAGGTCGGGAAGCCATCGAGGCCGCCGAATTGCACGAGCAACTGAGCACGGGTGCTGTCGGCCACCACGGTGCCGCCGAGCCGGACCCGGATGCGGCGCGGCGTCGGCTCGACGGACGGTGGCGGTGTTTCGAAGACGGCCATCTGACAGGTCTACACCCGCCACCGGCGCGGCCGGAACAGGTTGGCGCCTACGAACTTTCAGTCCTTTGTGAGCCCCGCCCGGCGCAGCGCGTCCGCCATCGCTCCACCGTGGAACGAGCCCGGCTGTTGTCCACCCTGGAGAGACCGCCCACCCTGGCCGGACCGCCCACCGTGGGCCGGCTTGCGTGAGCCAGGACCTTCCTGGCGTGCGCGCTCGCGGTGTGGCTCGTCCGTGAGTCGCATGGTCAGCGAGATCCGCTTGCGCGCCTCGTCCACCTCGACCACACGCACCTTGACCACATCGCCCGACTTCACCACCTCGCGTGGATCCTTCACGTACGTATCGGACAACGCCGACACGTGCACCAGGCCGTCCTGGTGGACGCCGACGTCGACGAACGCGCCGAACGCCGCCACGTTGGTGACCACGCCCTCCAGGATCATGCCGGCCTTGAGATCGGCGATCTTCTCCACGCCCTCCGCGAAGGTCGCCGTGGTGAACGCGGGCCGCGGGTCGCGTCCCGGCTTCTCCAGCTCGCGCAGGATGTCGGTGACCGTGGGCAGGCCAAACCTCTCGGTGACGAACGTCTCCGGGCGCAGCCCGCGCAGGATCGGACTGTTACCGATCACCGACTTGAGGTCGGCTCCGGTGAATCTGAGAATCTCGCGGACCACCGGGTACGACTCCGGGTGCACCGCCGACGCGTCCAGCGGGTCGTCGCCGTCCGGGATGCGCAGGAAGCCGGCGCACTGTTCGAACGCCTTCGGGCCGAGCCGCGGCACCTGCCTCAGCGCGCTCCGCGACCGGAAGGGGCCGTTCGAGTCGCGGTGCAGCACGATGTTCTCGGCCAGCCCCGCGCCGATGCCGGACACCCGGGTGAGCAGGGGAGCGGAGGCCGTGTTCACGTCCACGCCGACGGCGTTCACGCAATCCTCGACCACCGCGTCCAGCGACCGGGACAGTTTCGCCTCGGACAGGTCGTGCTGGTACTGCCCGACTCCGATCGACCGCGGATCGATCTTCACCAGTTCGGCGAGCGGGTCCTGCAGGCGGCGGGCGATCGACACCGCGCCGCGCAGCGAGACGTCCATGCCGGGCAGTTCCTGCGACGCGTACGCCGAGGCGGAATACACCGACGCGCCGGCCTCGGAGACCATCACCTTGGTGAGCTTCAGCTCGGGGTGCTTCCTGATCAGATCGGCGGCGAGCCGGTCGGTCTCCCGCGACGCGGTGCCGTTGCCGATCGCCACCAGGTCCACACCGTACTGCTTGGCCAGCCCGGCCAGCGTATGCAGCGAGGCATCCCATTTGTTCTGAGGCACGTGCGGGTAGATCGTCGACGTCGCCACGCTCTTGCCGGTCGCATCCACCACGGCGACCTTCACACCCGTCCGGAAGCCCGGGTCCAGGCCCATCGTGGTACGCGTCCCGGCCGGAGCGGCGAGCAGGAGGTCACGCAGGTTGGCGGCGAACACGCGGACCGCCTCGTCCTCAGCCGCCTGCCACAGCCGGACCCGGAGATCTGCACCCAGATGAATCAGAATCCGGGTACGCCACGCCCACCGCACGGTGTCGACGAGCCACCTGTCGCCCGGCCGGCCCTGGTCGGAGATGCCGAACCGTGCGGCCACGCCGGCTTCGAAGGACGCGTCCGGCTCGTCGGACGCCGAAGGCTCCATCGTGAGGTCGAGGACCTCTTCCTTCTCGCCGCGGAACATGGCCAGGATGCGGTGCGAGGGCAGCTTGATGAACGGCTCGGCGAAGTCGAAGTAGTCGGCGAACTTGGCGCCTTCGGTCTGCTTACCCTCACGCACCCTGGCCACCAGCCGGCCCCGGGTCCACATGCGTTCGCGCAGCTCACCGATCAGGTCGGCGTCCTCGGCGAATCGTTCGATCAGGATCGCCCGGGCGCCGTCCAGCGCGGCCTGGACATCGGCCACGCCCTTGTCGGCGTCCACGTACGGCTCGGCGCAAGCCTTCGGTTCCAGCGACGGGTCCCCGATGAGCTGGTCGGCCAGCGGCTCCAAGCCGGCCTCACGGGCGATCTGGGCACGCGTCCGCCGCTTGGGCTTGTACGGCACGTAGATGTCCTCGAGCCGCGCCTTGGAGTCGGCGGCGAGAAGCTGCGCCTCCAGCGCGTCATCGAGTTTGCCCTGCGCCCGGATCGACTCGAGCACCGCGATCCGCCGGTCCTCCAGCTCCCGCAGGTAGCCCAGCCGTTCCTCCAGCGTCCGCAGTTGCTGGTCGTCGAGGGCGCCGGTGACCTCCTTGCGGTACCGGGCGATGAACGGCACGGTGGCGCCGCCGTCGAGCAGTTCCACCGCGGCGGTCACCTGGCCCTCGCGCACGCCCAGTTCCCCGGCGATGCGCTGATGGATCACGGTGGTGGTCGAGGTCGTCGTCGTCACGGCTGCGATTGTGACTGAGGCGCCGTGCGGTTGTCGCGCCGCCTCGCGAATGGGGCGAAGACGATCACCCGGGCACGCCGCTGGTGCGGATCGCCTTCAACGCCGCCTCGGTGCGTGACGCGGCACCGGTCTTACGGAGCAGATTCGAAACGTGCACGGTCACCGTGCGCACGGAAATCCCCAGCGCACGAGCGATCTGCTTGTTCGACATGCCCTCGGCCAGACAGCCCAGAACCTCGCGCTCGCGCGTGGTCAGATCCTTGACCGGATCGCCGGCCAGGGCCTCGGGACCGTTTGCGCCCTCCACGGCCAGCAGCTCGGTCAGTCGATACGGGTTACCGCCGGTGCGACGCCACACCGCTTCGGCCGTCTCCGGCGTGACCGTGCTCTCCGCGTACACATGATCGAGAATTTGACCCACCTGCCCGGTGTCGAGCGGCCCGAGGTGCTGCCGGACGGCACCCGGCACACCCGACAGCCGGGCCAGCGTACGGGCGGTGAGCAGCGGGGAAACCGCCTCTTCCGCGGGCCGGCTGGTCACCAGCAGCAGAGCCGGCAGGTCCGCGGTGGCCAGCTCGGCGATCAGGTTCAGGCTCGCCGGGTCAAGGGCGTGAAGATCTTCCACCAGGAGTACGGCGGGTCCGGCGCCGACAAGCGCACGCACGGTCCGCACCGCCAGCCGCAGCAGCGCGTCCGGGGTGTACCGCTCCCGGGGCACCTCCGGGTCCTGGGCCAGCCATTTCAGCGCGTCACCGGGAATGTCCAAGTCGGTGAGACTCCGGCCGGCGAGCACCGCGGCCAGCCAGTCGTACGGAGCGGGGGAGTGCAGCCGGGCCGAACCCATGATCGCACCCGGCGACATCACGGCCGAAACCAGCGTGCTCTTGCCCGTGCCGGGGAGGCCGGTGATCACCGCCGGCACGGTGCGACCGGTCAGCTGGACATGCGACCAGGCCCGCCGCAGCTCCTCCAAAGCGGCGGCCCGTCCCACCATCGGTACCGGCATCACCACTCAACACTACGCAGCATGTACTAGAGACAGCCGGGCAGGCCTGAGGCAATCTGGTCACATGCCGATGGTTGTCCGCGCGGTCGCCGCCACCGACCAGGGCCTCGTCCGGTCCAACAACGAGGACGCGGTCTTCGTCGGCGACCGTTTGCTGGTGGTCGCGGACGGCATGGGCGGTCTGCCGGCCGGCGAGCTCGCCAGCGACATCCTGGTACGGGCGTTGGCCGTGGTCGACGACATGCCGGATACCGACGAGCCGCTGCAGGACCTGATCGCCGCGTTGCAGACGGCCAACGAGCGGATCGAGGCCGCGGTGTCCGACGACGCCGCCCGCGACGGCATGGGCACCACGGTCACGGCACTGCTGCTCTCCGGCGACGGGATGGCTGCGCTCAACGTCGGCGACTCCCGGTGCTATCTGAGCCGGGACGGCGAGATGACACAGCTGACCCGCGACGACACGTACGTGCAGGCGCTTGTCGACCAGGGCGTGCTGACGCCGGACGACGCCCGCCGCCACCCGCAGCGGGCGTTGGTCACCCAGGCCGTGCAGGGCGGGTCGTTCAGCCCGGCCGGCCGGATGGTGCCGACGCGCGTGGGCGACCGGTTCCTGCTCTGCAGCGACGGCCTCACCGACTACGTCGACGACGCCGTGATCGCGTCGATCCTGCGCGACTTCCCGGACCGAGAGGCGTGTGCCGCGGAACTGATCGCCCGCACGCTCGAGGCCGGCGCGCCGGACAACGTCACCGTGATCGTTGCCGACGTCACCACGGATTAGGCCACCCGGCGGTCACGGTGTGTATTCTGTGCCGCCTTCGTACCGGAGCCAGACGGCGCCGAGCGGGGGCACACGCAGCGAGACCGACGCGTTCAGGCCGTGCCAGGGGACGTCCTCGGCCTGTGTTCCGCCCAGGTTTCCCACCCCGGAGCCGCCGTACAACTCGCTGTCGGTGTTGATCACCTCGCGCCACAGGCCGGGCCGGGGCAGGCCGATGCGGTAGCCCTCGTGCGGGATCGCGGCGAAGTTCACGATGCACGCCATGGTGTCGCCGTTCGGCGCGAAGCGCAGGAACGAGAACGTGTTGTGCTGCGAATCCTCGGAGGTGATCCAGCGGAATCCGCTCGGCGAGGTGTCCTGGGTCCACAGCGCCGGCGTCTGCCTGTACGCCTCGTTCATGTCCTGAATCAGCCGCCGGATGCCGCTGCGCTGCTGGTCGGCGAGCAGATCCCAGTCCAGGCCGCGCTCCTCGCTCCACTCCCTCTCGTCGCCCATCTCGGCGCCCATGAAGACCAGTTGCTTGCCGGTGAACGCCCACATGAAGCCGAGCAGGGCGCGGGTGTTGGCGAGCTTCTGCCACAGGTCACCGGGCATCTTGCCGGTCAGCGAGCCCTTGCCGTGCACCACCTCGTCGTGACTGATCGGCAGGATGTAGTTCTCGCTCCAGGCGTACACCGTGGCGAAGGTCATCTGGTGGTGGTGCCACTGCCGATGGATCGGCTCCTTGGACATGTACGACAAGGTGTCGTTCATCCAGCCCATGTTCCACTTGAAGCCGAAGCCCAGGCCGCCGAGATGGGTGGGCCGCGTGACGCCGGGCCAGGCGGTGGACTCCTCGGCCACCGTGATCACGCCGGGGTTGTGTTTGTAGACGGTCGCGTTCATCTCCTGCAGGAAGCTGATCGCGTCCAGGTTCTCCCGGCCACCGTACTGGTTCGGCGTCCACTCACCGTCCTTACGGGAGTAGTCCAGGTAGAGCATCGAGGCGACCGCGTCCACCCGCAGGCCGTCGGCGTGGAACTCCTCGGTCCAGTACAGCGCGTTGGCCACCAGGAAGTTGCGGACCTCCTTGCGGCCGTAGTCGAAGACGTAGGTTCCCCAGTCCGGGTGCTCGCCGCGTCGCCAGTCACCGTGCTCGTACAGCGGGGTGCCGTCGAAGCGTGCCAGCGCCCACTCGTCCTTCGGGAAGTGCGCCGGCACCCAGTCCAGGAGCACTCCGATGCCGGCCTGGTGCAGCTTGTCGATCAGGTAACGGAACTCGTCCGGGTTGCCGAACCGCGCGGTGGGCGCGTAGTAGCCGGTGACCTGGTATCCCCAGGAGCCGCCGAACGGGTGTTCCATCACCGGCATGAACTCGACGTGGGTGAAGCCGGTATCCACCACGTACTCGGTCAGCTGCGTGGCCAGCTCAGTGTACGAGAGGCCGGGCCGCCAGGAGCCGAGGTGCACCTCGTAGGTGCTCATCGGCTCCTGGTGCGGCTGCCGGGACGCGCGGGTGGCCATCCACTCGTCGTCCTGCCACTGGTACGTCGATTCGAAGACCACCGACGCGGTCGCCGGCGGCGCCTCGGCGAACTTGGCCAGCGGGTCGGCGTGCTCACGCCACACGCCGTCGCGACCCAGGATCTTGAACTTGTACTTGGTGCCCACGTGCGCGTTCGGCACGTAGATCTCCCAGACGCCGGTGGAGCCGAGCGAGCGCATCGGCCAGCCGTCGTACGGACCCCAGCCGGCGAAGTCGCCGATCACCTGCACGCCGCGGGCGTTCGGGGCCCACACCGCGAACGCCACGCCCGGATCCTTCGCCTGCGCACCGAGTACCCGCCACAGCTTTTCGTGCCGGCCCTCGGAGATCAGGTGCAGGTCGAGCTCACCCAGCGTGGGCAGGTGGCGGTACGGATCGTCGACCTCGCTGCCGTCCACGTCCAGCCGGTAGTCAAGCACCGAACCCGGTACCTCGGCGGCGAAGATGCCATCCGGGTGCACCTTCGCCATCGGCACCTTCTCCGACCTGTGGATCAGGCTGACTTCCTTGGCGCCCTTGCGCAGCGTGCGGACGACGGTCTTGCCGCCGCTGGGATGCGCGCCCAGGATGGCGTGCGGGTCGTGCGTGTCCCCGGCGATCACGCTGTTCATCGCGCGCGGGTCTGCGGCCGAGGCGGGAGAGGCAGGGTGCCCGATCATTCGGATCCTCCGGGATTGTCAGCCGACGAGCCGGGCGATGGACCGCAGCGGGATGCGCAGCCATCCGGGCCGGTGCCGGGCTTCGTATGCGGCCTCGTAGACCGCCTTGTCCAGCTCGTATGCCGCGAGCAGAGCGGCCTGCTCGCGGGGGTCGGCACCGGACGCGTGCGCGTACCCGTCGCAGAAGGCGGTGCGGTTGCGGTCGACCCACTCGCGCGCCCGGGCGGCGAGGTGCTCCTCCTCGTCGACGGATTCCACCAGCAGCTGGTAGGCCGCGTACTCGTACGAGCGGAGCATGCCGGCCACGTCGCGCAACGGCGAGTCCGGCATCCGGCGCTCCTCCAGTGGCTGGCCGGGCTCGCCCTCGAAGTCGATCAGCAGCCAGGCCGAGGGCGTCCGCAGGACCTGGCCGAGATGCAGGTCGCCGTGTACCCGCTGAACGGTCACCGGCTCGCCGGTCAGCTTCCGGAACCGCTCCTCGACCGCCGGCACGGACGGCCGCAGCTCCGGCACCGCCGAGGCGGCCGAGGCCAGCCGGGCCAGCACCGTGTCCACCGGGAACGGGGTCGGCGCGGTACCGAGCTTCTCGGCCAGATCGGCGTGCACCGAGGCCACCGCCTCGCCCAGCCGGTACGACTCGCCCTGAAAGTCGCCGCCCACCTCGTCGGCGTGCAACTCGGCGTCCTCAGCGAACAGGTCGCGGGCGCTCGCGGTGGCCATCGCCCAGCCCTCGGCGGAGTTGGCCGCGTACGTGGTCACCATCCCCAGCGGGCACGGATCACCGCCCTCGGTCGTCTCGAACGAGCCGAGTAGCCGGGCCACGTGCGGGTTGCCGGCCCGGCCGAGCACCCGGTTCAGCTCGATGTCCGGGTTGATACCGCAGTCCACCCGCCGGAAGATCTTCAGGATCGCCAGGTCTTCGAAGATCACGCTGGTGTTGCTCTGCTCCGCGTCGAACACCCGCGGGGCGGCGTCCACCGGCAGGGTGGTGTCCGGCTCGCTGGTGAACGTGATGTCCCCGACGTTCTGCGAGCCCGCGATCAGCGACAGCAGGTACTGCATCGCCGACGGGTCGTACAAGGCGTCGTAGCCGGTGCGGTCGCCGTCGGTACCGATGGTCGCGACCGTGCTGTACTCGAAGATCGGACCGGAGTCCCAGGCCACCAGGATCTGATACCGCTCGGAACTTCCATCGGCGTACGACACGTCGAGCAGAACGTGATCCAGATTGTCACGCAGTGTCGTCACCGCGCCGGGCTTCACCTCGGCCAGCGTCCGGCTGCGGCCGGCGTACCAGCGCTGCTGGGGCAGCCATTCGGCGTAGGGCAGCGTCATTGCTTCTCCTCCGACCCGCAGAGCTGGAACCAGTAAAAGCCATGCCCCGGCAACGTGAGCAGGTAGGGCAGGTGGCCGATCCTCGGGAAGTTGACGTGCCCGGTCAGCTCGACCGGCGTGTACCCGTTCCAGTGCTGCAGGTTGAGCTCGATGGGCTGCGGGAATCGGGACAGGTTGTTGACACACAGCACGACGTCGTCGCCGGTCTCGCGCATGAACGCCAGCACCGACGGGTTCGAGCCGCCGAGTTCACGGAAGGTCCCCGCGGCGAAGGCGTCGTGCCGGCGCCGCACGGCGAGCATCGTCCGGGTCCAGTTCAGCAGCGAGGTGGAGCTGTCACGCTGGGCCTCCACATTGACCGACTGGTAGCCGTAAACCGGGTCCTGATTGGCCGGCAGATTCAGCCGGCCCGGATTGGCCGTGGAGAATCCGGCGTTGCGGTCCGGCGTCCACTGCATCGGCGTACGCACCCCGTCGCGGTCACCGAGCCAGATGTTGTCGCCCATGCCGATCTCGTCGCCGTAGTACAGCACCGGCGAGCCGGGCAGCGACAGCAGCAGCGCGGTGAACAGCTCGATCTGGTTGCGGTCGTTCTCCAGCAGCGGCGCCAGCCGGCGGCGGATGCCGACGTTGGCCTTCATCCGCGGGTCCTTGGCGTACTCGGAGTACATGTAGTCGCGTTCTTCGTCGGTGACCATCTCGAGCGTCAGCTCGTCGTGGTTGCGCAGGAAGATGCCCCACTGGCAGTTCTCCGGGATGGGGGGCGTCTGTGCCAGGATCTCCGAGATCGGGAAGCGGGACTCGCGGCGCACCGCCATGAAGATGCGCGGCATCAGCGGGAAGTGGAACGCCATGTGGCACTCGTCGCCGCCGGTGTCCGGGTCGCCGAAGTACTCCACCACGTCGGCCGGCCACTGGTTCGCCTCGGCCAGCAGCACCCGGCCGGGGAACTCGTCGTCGATCACCTTGCGGCAGTGCTTGAGGAAGGCGTGCGTCTCGGGCAGGTTCTCGCCGTTGGTGCCCTCCCGCTCGTAGAGGTACGGCACCGCGTCCAGCCGGAAGCCGTCGATCCCCAGGTCGAGCCAGAAGCGCAGGACGTCGAGCATGGCGTTCTGCACGGCCGGGTTGGCGTAGTTCAGATCGGGCTGGTGGGAGAAGAACCGGTGCCAGAAGAACTGCCGCCGTACCGGGTCGAAGGTCCAGTTGGACTCCTCGGTGTCCACGAAGATCACCCGGGCGTCCTGGTACTTCTCGCTGGTGTCGCTCCACACGTAGAAGTCGCCGTACGGCCCGTCCGGGTCCCGCCGCGACTCCTGGAACCAGGGATGCTGGTCGGAGGTGTGGTTCATGACCAGGTCGGTGATCACCCGGATGCCGCGCCGGTGTGCCGCGTCGAGCAGCGCCACGAAGTCTTCCACCGTGCCGAACTCGGGCAGCACCTTGTAGAAGTCGCTGATGTCGTAGCCGCCGTCGCGGAGCGGGGACTGGTAGAACGGCGGCAACCAGAGGCAGTCCACCCCGAGCCACTGCAGGTAGTCCATGCGTTCGATCAGGCCGCGCAAGTCCCCTGAGCCGTCCGAGTTGGAGTCGTAGAACGCCCGTACCAGCACCTCGTAGAAGACGGCACGCTGGAACCACGTCCGGTCGGCCGGCAACGCGCGCGCGTGGCCGAAGTCGTCGGCGGTCGGATGTTCGACCACCCCGGCCTCGACGTGACTTCCCTCAGCGGGATCGTGTTCTACGCCGCTCTTCAGATCCATTTGCAATCCACCTACCCCACCCTGCAGGTTCCAATCGGCACGGAATCAGTCGCGTGGCTGCACCACAAACACGTGCGCCGGCTCGACGTACGGGTCGATCCGGACCGCGTTGTGCTGACCCCACTCGTACGTGGCGCCGGTGATCTGGTCGGTGACCGTGATCCGGTCGTGCCAGTCCATGCCCAGCGCCGGCATGTCCAGCGTGGTGTTGCCCCACTGCACGTTTGCGGAGTCGAACGAGCAGACGACCAGAACGGTGTTGCCAGTCTCCGGATCGCGCTTCGAGAAGCAGAGCAGCGTCCCGTTGTCGATCTCGTGGAAGACCAGATTCCGCAGCCAATGCAGGGCGGGGTTCTCCCGCCGCACCGCGTTCAGCCTGCTGATGTACGGCGCCAGAGACCGGCCGGACCGCTCGGCCGCCGCCCAGTCCCGTGGCTTGAGCTCGAATTTCTCGTTGTCGATGTTCTCCTCGGCGCCGGGCCGCGGCACGTGCTCGAAGAGTTCGAGGCCCGAGTACATCCCCCAGGACGGCGAGAGCATGCTGGCCAGCACCACCCGGATCTTGAACATCGGCGGGCCGCCGTGCTGCAGGTGCGGCGGCAGGATGTCCGGTGTGTTGGGCCAGAAGTTCGGCCGCATCCAGTCGATCGAGGCGAGCAGTTGCTCCAGGTACTGCCGCATCTCCCAGGCCGACGTGCGCCAGGTGAAGTACGTGTACGACTGGGTGAAGCCGATCTTGCCGAGCCCGTTCATCATGGCCGGCCGGGTGAACGCCTCGGCCAGGAACAGCACATCGGGGTCGACTTCCTTGACCTTGGCGATGCACCACTGCCAGAAGTTCAGCGCCTTGGTGTGCGGGTTGTCGACCCGGAAGATCTTGACGCCCTGTGCCACCCAGTGCAGCACCACGCGGAGCACTTCCTCGCGCAGGCCCTTCATGTCGTTGTCCCAGTTCAACGGGAAGATGTCCTGGTACTTCTTGGGCGGGTTCTCGGCGTACGCGATGCTGCCGTCGGCGCGGGTGGTGAACCACTCCGGGTGCGACTTCACCCAGGGGTGGTCCGGCGCGGCCTGTAGCGCCAGATCCATCGCGATCTCCAGGCCGTTGTCGGCCGCCGTCGCGATGAACTCGCGGAAGTCCTCGAGCGTGCCGAGCAGCGGGTTGACCGCGTCGTGGCCGCCCTCGTCGGAACCGATCGCCCACGGCGAGCCGACGTCCACCGGACGCGCGACCAGGGTGTTGTTGCGTCCCTTGCGGTTGATCTTGCCGATCGGATGGATCGGCGGCAGGTAGACGACGTCGAAGTTCATCGCGGCGATGGCGGGCAGCCGGTGCGCCGCCGTCTTGAACGTGCCGTGCTTGATCGGCGTCGCCTCCGGGCCGATCTCGGCGCCCTCGGAGCGGGGGAAGTACTCGTACCAGGCGGAGAAGAGGGCCCGCTTGCGGTCCACCCACAGGGCATACGAGCGGGTCGTCGTGATGTACTGCCGGACCGGGTGGTGCCAGAGCAGCTCCTCGAGCTCCAGCGCCGGGGAGACCCGGGCGAACAGGGATCGCTGGTCGTCGCGCAGGGCGGCCGCGGCGTCGCGTACCCGCTCCTGGTCGTGCTCCGGAACGATCTTCGCGGCCAGGTCGAGCACCTCGGCGCCCTCGATGATGTCGTTCGCCAGATCCTCCAGCCCCTGCCCGGCGCTGATCTTCTTGACCACCGCGTTGCGCCACGTGAGGTAGGGGTCGTCGAACGCCTCGATGGCGAACGTCCAGCGGCCGACCGCGTCCGGCTTGATCACTCCGTGCCATTGATCCAGACCCGGCGTGCCGGGACGCATCCGCGTGAAAGGCTCGGGCCGGCCGTCCGGGCCCTGCCATACCACGTTCACTCCCAGTGCGTGGTGTCCTTCGCGATAGGACACCGCCGAGACCGGAACGAGCTCGCCGACCACTGCTTTCGCGGGGTAGCGGCCACACGAAACCGACGGCGTGACGTCTTCGATGGGAAAGCGACCGGTCATGATCTCCACCGTAGTCAGATAGGCATGGGCGGGCTCGGCGACCGGGCGAAACGGGCCCCCGTTAACCGAAACTTCTCCGCGGTGGAGCGTTCGCGACCAAATGCCGTCCCGATGATGCCCAACCTACCGGAGGTCGCTCAGTCCGGCGCGATGAGGCGCGGTCTGGCTCCCGTGCTGAACGCATTCAGCGCCGGTCCGTGCATCGCGCCGGCCCGCTCCGGCAGATCACCGAGCGCGTCGCCCGCCGCCAGCACCGCGTTGCCCGCCTTGCGGCCGCGCAGCACATCCCGGCCGGCCAGCACGCAGACATCGGCGAACACCGAGCGCAGCGTGGCCACCTGGACCCTGGTGTGCGACATGGGCGGCACGTCGGTCACGTTCATGGCCAGCAGTCCGCCGGGCCGCAACGCCCGCCGCGCCGCCTCGGCGAAGCCCCTATTCGCCACGCTGTCGGGCATCCACGCCCCGGCGAACACGTCCGCGATGATCACGTCATAGCTTGCCGGCTCCTGCAGTTGGAGCTGCTCGCGCGCGTCGCCTGTGACCAGCTCGACCGGCGGCGGGGGCGGCAGCAGCCGGGTGACGAGATCGAGCAGCGGCCGGTCGCGTTCCACCACCCGCTGTCGAGACCCGGGCCGTAGATGGTCGATCAGCCGGGCCAGCGCCAGGCCACCACCGCCGAGGTGCAAAACCGACAGCGGTACGCGCACCGGCGCCCACAATCGCAACACCGAGTCCAGGAGGTGCAGATATCCGAACTCCAGATGGGCCGGGTCCGCCAGGTCGACATACGACTGAGGCACGCCGTCCACAAACAATGTCCAGGCTTGCGCATGACGCGGATCCGGCCGCAGCTCGGCCACCCCGAAGCCGACCGCGGCGATCACCGTTGCACGCCGGTTGCCATGCGATGCCATCCCGGCGACCCTACCCGTCCGCGCAACCCCGGCCGTCGCGGTTGCCGGCCGGTTGCGATGCGGTGCTGTCCGGTCGACCTTGCTCAACCCCGTGATCCGGCGACCGACCGGTGAGGCGTGACGCGGGCCGCCGGCTCGCGCCGAACCAGGGAGTAGCCCGTGGCCGGACCGTCTACCGAGCTGTCGCCGGTGATCGCGGCTTGCACACACTGGCTGGCCCGCGCGTACCCGCCGGCCGCCGCTGACGCGGGTGCGTACGCCCGGGCCGAGCTGCAGGCCCGGCAGGCGGTGACGGTCGCCGCCTGGCTGCGATACCCGACCGAGCTCGATGCCGCGCTGGTCGCCATCGCGGGGCCGGGCGGCTCCGCGGTGCTGGACTGGCGGGTCGGCTCCGAGCCGGACGACGAAGCGGCGCAGGACGAGGGCTGGCGTACCTGGGTGGATGAGGTGGTGGTCAGCTGGGCCGCCTGCCTGCTCGCCGACCCTGCGCTGGCCCGCCGCGCGGTGGACTCGGTGATCGCCGCCGTACCGCCGTCGGCCGCCCCGGACGGCCGCCCGCGCCCGCGGCCGCGCCGATCCGGCGACCTGCCGGCCGAGTTCCGCAGGCTGACCACCCCCGACGCCGGTGACCGCGCGGCGGCCGTGCTGCTGCGCCATCCCGACCTGCTGGAGCCGGTGTCCGGCATGCACCGCGACGACCTGCATTACCTCCTCGACTTCGAGTCCTGGGAACACCCGTTGGCCGCCTGACCTAACGCGTCCCACCCGGCTCGCCGCCGATCTTGGACTTTCCACGCGCGCTCGACTTCCGGGTTCGGCGGCTCCCGGCCGGGACCCATCCGTGCCGTGGCGCGATCCGCATTGCGACGGGCCGGTCGGCCAGATCATGGACTCCGCGGTACGGATCCGCGGCGCGGCGAATCCAAGATCGCTCTCCGCTAGCCGGCGAGCCGGGCCGGGAAGCCGCCGGTGGCGATCGGGCCCCACTTGTCGACGGTGATCCGGATCAACGACTTTCCCTGGTCGCGCATCGCCTGGCGATACTCCGCCCAGTCCGGGTGCTCACCCGAGATCACCCGGAAGTACTCCACCAGCGGCTCCAGCGCATCCGGGAGGTCGAGCACCTCGGCGCTGCCGTCGACCTGAACCCAGGGGCCGTTCCAATCCTGCGAGAGCACACACACGGACACCTGCGGGTTTCGACGGATGTTCGTCACCTTGACGCGCTCCGGATAGGTGGAGATGACGATCCGGCCCGCGGAATCCAAGCCGCACGTGTTGGGCGACGACTGCGGGCGGCCGTCGCGCCGAGTGGTCATCAGGATCGCATGGTGCCGAGGGCGGATGAAGTCGAGGAGTTGCTGCCGGTCCGCGCGGGTGTTCGTCGCGATGGTGCGGGGCACGTCGTGTCCCTTACCGCTGACCGGCGTCGCCGGCGTCTACCTGGATCGCGCCGGGGCGGCCGCCGCCCTGCTCGGCGGTCACCGCCGCGCCGATGATGCCGGCGTTGTTCAGCAGTGCCGCGGCAACCATCGGGGTGCGAATGTCGATGAGGGGGAAGAACCGGTCGGATTTCTTGCTCACGCCGCCGCCGATGATGAACAGCCGGGGCGACAGCAGCATCTCCACGTGCCGCAGATACTCCTGCACCCGTCCGGCCCACTTCTCCCAGCTCAGGTCCTCCTGCTCACGAGCGCGGTCGGAGGCTCTCAGCTCGGCGTCCGCACCGTTGAGTTGCAGGTGGCCCAACTCGGTGTTGGGGACCAGCGTGCCGTCCTGGAAGAGGGCGCTGCCGATACCCGTACCGAACGTCAGCATGACGATCAGTCCTCGCTGGTCCTTGCCGGCGCCGAAGGCCACCTCGGCGACCCCGGCCGCGTCGGCGTCATTGAGCACCGACACGGGTCTGCCGAGCCGCTCGCTGAACAGCTGCGCGGCCGGCGCGCCGAGCCAGGATTTGTCGACGTTCGCCGCGGTGCGTACCACGCCGTCGATCACCACGCCGGGAAACGTGACGCCGACCCGGTCCCAGCCGTCGAACTTGCCGGCCACCTCGGCGACCGCCTCCACCACGCTGGCCACGTCGGAGGGCTGCGGGGTCGGCACCCGGTACCGATCCTCGAGCAACTCGGCCGCCACCGTGTCCACCGGAGCGCCCTTGACGCCGGACCCGCCGATGTCGATCCCCAGGATGGCCATCTGTCTTTCCCGTCTGCCGTCGGACGCTATCCATGCTGTGTACCACGCGCCGGGGGAATCGAATCGCACACGTCATGCTGTGATGCGGCCGATTCCGCCGTCGCCGTCTGGCCGGCCGTGATCGTGCAGGACTCGCACCGCCGGACGAATGTCTCGATTCGCCATTTCAGTCACGGAACGTCACTCATACTTTCGGCTGGTCAAGCCTAGCCTCAACGGCTAGCGTGGTCATATCTGAACGGTCGCCGCGTGCGGGCACGGCTCTCTGCCCTGCAGATGGAGGACCATCCCATGACCGTCACTGTGCGTGAAACCCCAGGCGAAACCGCCGGGGAACTCCTCACCGCTCTGGCCGCCATCCCGACCCGAGATCCCCGGCGTGCCGGGGTGCGTGACCGCGCGATCGAGGCGTGGTTGCCGCTGGCCCGGCATCTGGCGCATCGGTATTCCGGTCGCGGTGAGCCCACCGATGATC
>Ga0081539_10001039_pt1 | contig 51034 bp, 32 predicted proteins | sample TabmetS4T2R2_FD_71023 | JGI IMG/M metagenome (GOLD analysis project Ga0081539, IMG submission 71023) | Tabebuia heterophylla rhizosphere microbial communities from the University of Puerto Rico - S4T2R2 | ecosystem: Host-associated > Plants > Roots > Rhizosphere ... | reverse complement strand
CTCGCCTTGGCCCGTCGCCGAAGACGAGAGCGCCGGCGACGCGCAAGCACCGGCGCGGACGGACGTACAGTCTGCCACGCAATCAACTCAGAATGCGACAGACGCGCAAGCTCCGACGACGAACGCTCAAGACGCGACGGCGGGCGCGCAAAGCACGGCGGCGCAGAGTTCGACCGCGCAATCTTCAACACCAGCTACGCCGCAAACTTCGACGCAGGCTTCGACCGCGGCTTCGCAGGCAAGCGTCGAGGCGCAGCCGATTCGCGGAGGCGCGCTGAAGATCGTCGAGAACATGGAGACTTCTTTAGGCGTGCCGACGGCCACGTCGAATCGTCAAGTCCCGGTCAAAGTCCTCGAAGAGAATCGCCTCATCGTCAACCAGTTTTTGAGCGAGCACAAACGCGGCAAGGCTTCATTCACACACTTCGTAGCCTACGCGATTCTTCGCGCGCTCGAAAAGTTTCCGCAGCTAAACGACGGCTTCGCAAACATTGACGGGCAGCCTGCGCGCGTGCGACGCGCGCAAGTCAACCTCGGCCTTGCGATTGACCTCGAGAAAAAGGACGGCACGCGCACGCTGCTTGTCCCAAACGTCAAGAACGCGGGCGCGCTCAACTTCGCCGATTTTCTCGCAGCCTACGACGACATTGTGAAACGCGCGCGCGCGGGCAAACTCGGCGTGCCGGATTTTCAGGACACGACCATCTCTTTGACGAACCCCGGAACAATCGGCACGGTCTCTTCAGCGCCGCGTTTGATGGCCGGTCAATCCGTAATCATCGCGACGGGCGCGATTGAATACCCCGCCGAGTATCACGCGATGACGACGGAGGCTCTGTCGCTTCTGGGCATCAGCAAAGTAGTCAACATCTCCTCAACCTACGACCACCGAATCATACAGGGCGCGGAGTCGGGCGCATTTCTCGCGCACGTACACAAACTCCTGCTCGGCGAAGAGGATTTCTACGTAAAGATTTTCCGCGACCTCGGAATTCATTATCAGCCGATGCGCTGGGCGCGCGATTTCAACCCCGCGCTCTTGGGGCGCTACGACGCGCGCGAAGAGGTTGAAAAGGAAGCGCGCGTCCTCGAACTCATAAACGCCTTCCGCGTGCGCGGCCATCTCATCGCCGACACTGACCCGCTCGATGCTCTGCCCGTCCAGTATCACCCGGAGTTAGACATAGAGACTTACGGGCTGACCATCTGGGACTTGGATCGCGAGTTCATCACGGGCGGACTCGGCGGCAAACACAACGCGACCCTACGCGAAATCCTCGACATACTTCGACGCGCATACTGCGGCAAGGTCGGCTCGGAGTATCGCCACATACAGAGCAAGGAACAGAAGGTTTGGCTGCGCGAACGTGTCCGCGTCGAGTTCGTCAATCCCGAACCGCTCGCGGCGGAGACGAAGAAGGCTCTCTTGGCCCGACTCGTTCGCGCCGAACAGTTTGAGCGTTTTCTTCACACGAAGTATCTCGGACAGAAACGCTTCTCTTTGGAAGGCTGCGAGACGATTATTCCGCTCCTAGACCAACTCGTAGAGCGCGGCGCGGAGAAGGGCATCGAAGAGATTACGCTCGGCATGGCGCACCGCGGTCGTCTGAACGTTTTGGCCAACGTCGTCGGCAACTTCTCGGAAAGAATCTTCACGGCCTTCGAGGGTTCAGTCCATCCAGACTTTCCGGCGGACGAGGGCGACGTGAAATACCATCAGGGCGCGAAGGGAGAGCGCGAGACCGCTTCTGGGAAGAAAGTCCGCATCACGATTTCGCCGAATCCGAGCCACCTAGAGTTTGTTGACCCCGTGGTTGAAGGGATGGTGCGCGCCACGCAGGACGCTTGGGAACTCGCGGGCCAGCCGCGCGAGGAGGTGATTGACCGCGCGCTGCCAGTGCTCTTGCACGGCGACGCGGCGTTTGCCGGGCAGGGAATCGTGATGGAGACTCTGCAACTCGCAGACCTGCGCGGCTACCGCACGGGCGGAACGATTCACATCATCATCAACAACCAGATTGGCTTCACGACGTCGCCCGAAGCGAGCCGCTCGTCAATCTACTCGACGGACGTTGCGAAGATGACGCAGCTTCCCATATTTCACATCAACGGCGACGACCCCGAAGCCGCGTTCCGCGTGCTTCGCATCGCGCTCGACTTCCGGCAGGAGTTCAACAAAGACGTTGTCTTGGACGTTATCGGCTTCCGGCGCCTCGGACACAACGAGGGCGACGAGCCGAGCTACACGCAGCCTCTGATGTACGCGCGCGTCAAGGCGCATCCGGGCGTGCGAACGGTTTACGCGCAGCGACTAATCGCGGAAGGCGTCGTCACCGAAGCGGAAGTCGAGCAGATGTTGAAGGACGCGCTGGCACGCTACGAGGAGATACACGCGCGCGCGAAAGAAATCGTCGCGCGGAAAGCTCCCGTCAAAGAGTTGCCGCCCGCGGTTCAGGAAGAGGACGGCTCTGAAGTTTTAGAGACGGCGGTCGCGGCTGAAGTGGTGCGCGACGTAGCGCACCGCATCGCGGTCGTCCCCGAAGGCTTCCACATAAATCCGAAGATGGTGAGTCAGCTCGCGCGCCGCGCGAAGATGGGCGAAGGACAAGCGCCGGTGGACTGGGCGTTCGCCGAGCTTGCGGCCTTCGGCTCGCTCGGACTCGAAGGCGTGCGCGTGCGCCTGTCGGGACAGGATTCGGGGCGCGGCACTTTCAGTCAACGCCACGCAATCATGTACGACACGCAGACGGGCAAGCCTTGGTCGCCGCTCTCGGAGATGACCGCAAAGGACGGGCGCTCGCTCATCGAAGTCTTCGATAGCTCGCTTTCGGAGCAGGGCGTCGTCGGCTTCGAGTACGGCTACTCGGTCGTCGCGCGCGATGCGCTCGTCTGTTGGGAGGCGCAGTTCGGCGACTTCGCAAACGGCGCGCAGGTCATCCTCGACACGTTCGTCTCGCCCGGCGTTGACAAGTGGCAGCAGCCTTCGCGCCTCGTCCTGCTTCTCCCGCACGGCTTCGAGGGACAAGGGCCGGAGCATTCTTCCGCGCGGCTCGAACGCTACCTCCAACTCTGCGCCGAGAACAACATGCAGGTCTGCTACCCGACCACTCCGGCGCAGTATTTCCACCTTCTGCGCCGGCAGGTGAAACAGCCCTCGGCGCGTCCGCTCGTCGTCATGACGCCGAAGAGTTTGCTCCGACTTCCCGCCGCCGTTTCCACGGTCGAGGAACTCACGACGGGCGGCTTCCGGCCCGCGATTGACGACGCGGAAGTTACTGATAGAGACGCAGTGCGTCGTATCGTTCTATGCAGCGGCAAGGTCTTCTACGACTTGGCGGCGGCGCGCAAGAAGTCGGGAGACGCGCGCGTCTGCGTAGTTCGTCTCGAGCAGTTCTACCCGTTCCCCGAACGGCGTTTGCACGAAATCTTCGCCTCCTACCCGAATGCTTCGCAGCTCGTCTGGTGTCAGGAAGAGCCGAAGAACATGGGCGGCTGGTCGTTCGTCGAACCGCGCCTGACCGGAATGCTGTCGGGTTGCGAACGACCCTACTACGCGGGCCGCGCCGCCTCTGCCAGCCCCGCCACTGGCTCCTACACGATTCACGAACTCGAACAGCGCAAGCTCATTAACGACGCCCTCACCGCCGACGCGCCCTTCATCTCCAACGCCTCCACGAAGGCCTACGCCGGACAGGCAGACTCGTAAGAATTTCGGATTGCGGATTTAAGAATGCGGATTGATGAGAAGCACGCTGTCTTTCATCAATCCGCTCATTGGAGAGTGACAAGTGACGAGCGACGAGCAAGAAGCTTTCAACTCGTCACTGCTTTTACGGCTTCTTTGGTTTCTCAGGCGGCGCGTCTTCGTCAACGATGTCTTCGTCAATGATCTTGAGTTCGGTTCCGAATTTCTGGTAGTTGCGGAAGCGTATCTCGTTGCGACTCTGCTCGACGCGCCCGCCACCGGCGGCGGTCATTACAAGGACAACGCGCGAGGGCAGAAGATACTCGCCCTGCCCGGGAATCGTCACCCAATCGTAGTCGAACGTCTCTGACGAGGCAGTGATGGGGAAGTCGGCGGGGATGTCATAGGCGACACTCTCGACGCGCAGCACGCGAAACTTCTCCCGGTCAATCCAGACCTTGCCGCGATGCGCGGTGACGACCGCGCGCTCGTCTTTGCCGTAGATGAGCACGCGCTTCGAGTTGGCGCGCTTGATGTCGTACGAATAGACGATCGCGTGCCGACCGCCGAGCGTGTCGGTGTCGAGCGGCTTAAACTCCGTGCGGCTCTCCTCCTCGAAAAGACCTTTGAGCGCGCTCACAAACTCGCCAGTCGAATTCGCGCCGCCGGCCTCCTTGTAGTCACCCTTCTCGTTTCCTTGCGCCGCGTTCGCCACGCCGTTGACCGCGAGCAGGCGGTATTGCTCGCCCTCCCGCACGCGGTAGCTCACGCCGACGACCAGACGGTCTGAGACTCGCCAGTTCTGCGTCGTGCCCGCAGCATAGGCGCGCGTGATGAGTTGCTTGACGACGAAGTCGGGCATCTGCGCCATCGCGTCGAGCGTCGCGGCGCGCGTCTTCTGTAAGACGTCCGCCGACTCGGCCTCAGTTGGAAGCGTTGGCGCGGTCGAAGGGTTGAGGAAGCGGCGTTCGGCCTCTTCGAGCGCGCGACGGAGTTCCTCGTCGTTGCCGCTCTTGGTTGCGACGAACGAGCGCAGCCCGCTCGTCAGCGTAAATCCGATGCCGCGCCGTCGAATCTCGCTCACCAACTGCGCCTTCAAACCGGGCTGCTTCGGCAACTGACGGACGAGGGCGAGAAACTCCTCGTTCGTCAAAGGCGTCTGCTGCTGCTGCTGCGCAAACCCGACGCGCGCCGACGCGCAGACGACAACGACCGCGCAAAGCGTTAACGCGACGAGACGCGGCAAAACTTTTCTCAAAATCATTAACGAATGCCTCAACCGAAACAGTACCGCGAGCGGTAGCGAGCGGGTAGTAGTTACGGAGCGCGAGCGTTGTTGTTCGTAGGAGACCCGCTCGCTACCGCTCGCGGTACTATATGCCTGATTACGACACGTCTTATTGATGCTCCGCGGCGCAAAAGCGTTCGATTACTCGGCGCAAAATCGAGACGGCCTCGCGCAACTCCGCGGCGGGCACAAACTCGCCCGTGCGATGCGCGACGCGTATGTCGCCCGGCCCGAAGACGACCGCGTCCGCGCCCAACTCGGCCAACTGCGGCGCTTCCGTCCCGAAGGCAATCGTCCCCGAAGTCTTTCCCGTCAACTCTTCGAGCGCGCGCACGAGCGGCGCGTCCGGCGCAGTCTCAATACCGCCGTCGAGCCTCAACACCTGAACGCGACAGTCGAAGTCTGCGTCCTCCGCGCGCAGGCGCTCGATTTCGCGTCCGACGAGTTTGAGGAAGTGTTCGGGCCGCTCGGTGGGCACGGGCCGCCATTCGAGCGTGAAGCGGCATTCACCCGCGATGATGTTTTTGGCCGTTCCGCCCGCGACGAGTCCGACGTTGACGGTCGTGTGCGGCGGGTCGAAGCCGTCGTGACTCTCAAGTTTCAACTCCTCCGCGATTCGTTCGACCGCGCCAATGAGACGCGCCGCGCGCGTGATGGCCGACGCGCCCGTCGAAGGATACGCGCTGTGCCCCTCGCGGCCTCGCACGGTCACGTCCGCGAAGCAATAACCTTTCCCCGCGCGAATCGGTTGCAGGCCCGTCGGCTCGCCCACGACCGCGTGTCGCACGCGGAAGGGCCTCGCTTCGGCGAGCCGCTTCGCGCCGATGCACCCGACCTCCTCGTCAGCCGTGAGCACGAGCGCGAGCGTGCGCGCCAGACGACGCACGTCCACTTCCTCGATTGCCGTGAGCGCGGCGGCGATGAAAGCCTTCGTGTCGCACGCGCCGCGACCGTAGAACTTCTCCTCGCGCTCGACGAGCGCCAGCGCGTCCGCCCAAGACGGGTCGAAAGGAACTGTGTCGGTGTGACCGACCAACGCGAGTTCGACTTCGTCCGTTTCATTCGGCGCAAACGCGACGAGGTTGAACTTCTCCACATTGCGCTCGTCCTTGTACGCCGTCACGCGCACGCGCATACCGGCGGCGACTGAGCGCGCCATCGCATAGTCCGTCACGGGGCCGTTCGACTTCGACGAGCGCGAGTCAATGCGTACGAGTTCGGCGAGTGTGCTTTCGACAGTCATTGCAACTTCAGTCGTCCGTAATCCTTAGTTCCATAGTTTTCGTTGAAGCGCGGCGAAGCGAGAGACGATTTCGTCCTGCGCGGCGTGCCTGCCGTCTTCGACGATGAGGCGACCGCCGGCGCAAACATCGCGCACCGCCGCGCGCGAGAGCGAGAAGACGACGGACGGAAGCAGGTCTTCCGTGGACGCTCCCGCGATTGAAGGGTCGTTCAAATCCACGGTGAAGAAATCCGCCGCGCGCCCTTGCGCGAACTCGCCCGCGTTCGCGCCTATGCTCCGCGCGCCGTTCAAACTCGCGCACTCGAACAGACGCGCGGCGAGCGCCGAAAGGTCGTTTGCATCAACACGAGAGAGTTCGGCGCCGTCGCTGCGACGATCTTCGTCGTTTGCCGTCGAAAGGCGCGCGGGGGCGAGGACGTTTCGTTCGAGCCGGCGGAGGCGCAGGTGGTATTCGAGTTCGCGCGCGTCTTCGAGCAGGTCAATCTGCGTGTGGCTATCGGTGCCGAGCGCGAGAGGGATGCCCGCGTTGAGGAACGCGTCGGCGGGGACTACGCCGTCGCCCAAGTTTCGCTCGGTCGTCGGGCACGCGCAAACGCAGGCGCGCGAGCGCGCGAGCGCGGCGACCTCTTCGGGCGTGACGTGTACGGCGTGGACGGCTGTGAAGTTTGAGTTGAGAAGTCCCTCGCCGGCGAGGAGCGCGACGGGCGTTCGATTCGTCTCCTCGACGCACGACTCGACCTCGGCGGGCTGCTCGGCGACGTGCATGTGCGTGACGAGTGAGCGCGCGCCGGCGAACGCGCACACCTCAAGCAAGTATTCGAGCGGCACGGCGCGGACGCTGTGCGGCGCGACGCCCGCCCAAGCGTGGGGCACGCCGCCCGGCGGTTCGAGGGCCTTCAAGTCGTGGATGAGCAACTCGGTGTTGCGGATGAAGGTCTCCGGGTCAGGCTCGATGAAGCGGCGCTGTCGCTCGTCAGCCGTGCGTCGGAAGCCCGCGCGCGCGTAGGCGACGCGAAGAAGCGCGATGCGAAGTCCTGTGTCGCGCGCGGCGCGTACGACCTCTTTGGAGAGAAGGTTCGGGTCGTCGTACGACGCGCCGTCGCTTGTTCGGTGAAGGTAGTGAAACTCGCCGACCGAAGTTATTCCGGCGAGCGCCATCTCCAAGAAGGCCATGCGCGAGGCGTCGTAGATACTATCGGGCGTGAGGCGCGTGGCCGCCGCGTACATCATCTCGCGCCATGTCCAGAAAGAGTCGCGCGCGTGCGCGCTTCGGTATTCGGTGCGACCGCGCATGACGCGTTGGAAGGCGTGCGAGTGTGCGTTCGAGAGGCCGGGGAGCATCGCGCGGTCGCGGAGTCGTACGAAGTCGCCTTGAGCGACGACGCGCTCGCGCGCCTTTTCAACGTCACGCCGCGAGTCGTCGTCGCGCTCCGCGAAGACTTGGAGGTGAGCGACTTCGCGGACGCGGCCCGAAGAGTCGCAGACGAGCGCGCGCCCGCGCTCGAAGCGCCCGTCGAGGTAGAGAAGGTCGGGCACGAACATTTTCAGATTAGAGTCGTGCATTGAGAAGATTTCTCACCGCCGCAGGCGCAGAGGACGCGGAGGGAGCGCAGAGTGATTGATTCTCTCTGCGTAGCCTCTGCGCTCTCTGCGCCTGCGGCGGTGAATGGCAACTTACCTTACGCTCAACTTAAATGGCAGACCAAGCCTTCCGACCGTTAATGCTACTGCGCGCTTTGAGTCACGCTGGCCTGCGCCTTCTGCTTCCTTATCCACTCGTCAATGTTTCGCTCAAGAACGTCGAGCGGGACTGCGCCGGAGCCGAGCGCAACGTCGTGAAACTCGCGCACGTCGAAGCGTTCGCCGAGTTCGGCGCGGGCGCGCGCGCGTAGTTCTTTGAACTTGAGTTGACCGATTTTGTACGCGAGCGCTTGGCCGGGGTCTGTGATGTACCGGTCTATCTCGTTCGTCACGTCAAGCTCGGTCTTCGCGGCGTTGTCGAGGAAGTAGTCAATCGCCTTCTGCCTGTCCCACTTGTAGTAGTGCATGCCTGTGTCAACGACCAGACGAACCGCGCGCCACATCTCATAGGTGAGTTGGCCGAACTTGGAGTAGGGGTCGTCGTAGAGTCCCATGTCTTCGCCGAGAGATTCGGCGTAGAGTCCCCAGCCTTCGACGAAGGCCGTGTAGCCGCCGAAGCGTCGAAACTTCGGAATCTCGCCGAGTTCCATCGCGCGCGCGATCTGCAAATGATGACCGGGGACTGACTCGTGCAGCGACAAAGCCATCATCTCCCACTTGGGTCGCGTTTCGGGTTTGTAGAGGTTGACGTAGTAGTAGCCGGGGCGCGAGCCGTCGGCAGCGCCCTGCTGGTAGTAGGCTGTGGTCGTGTCGGGCGCGCTGGCTTCGGGGATGGGCGTTACGCCGTAGGGCATTCGCGGCAAAGTCTTGAAGACTTTGACGAGGTTCGGGTCAATGCGTTTCGACATCGCGCGGTAGGCGTCTAAGAGTTCTTCGGGCCGCTTGTAGTAGAACTGGTCGTCGGTTCTGAGCTTCTTGAAAAAATCTTTGAGAGAGCCTTTGAAGCCGACCTGCGTCATAACCTTCTGCATCTCGGCGCGTATGCGCGCGACTTCTTGGAGGCCCTTCTCGTGAATCTGTTCGGGCGTCATGTTGGTCGTCGTGTAGCGGCGCGCGAGGAAGGCGTAAGCCTCCCCGCCGTTCGGCCATTGCCAGATGCCCACGCTGTCGAACGACGCGGGCAGATACTCCTTGTCGAAATAGTCCTTCATCTTCCTGTAAGACGGGATGACGTTCTGCGTTATCGCATCGCGCGCGGCTTGAGAAAGTCGGTCGCGTTCGGCCTGTGGGATGTCGGGAGGAAACTGCGTGAAGGGCTTGTAGAACAAACTCTCTTCGGGGCGCGCGACGATGTGCTTGTCAATCTGCGCCGAGACGCGCCGCTCGACGACCTTCGGCCAAAGGATTTTCTCGCGCACGCCCTCGCGCATGAGCGCGATGGTCTGATCCATATACGTGGGCAGTGCGCGCATGCGCGCGACCCAGTCGTCGTAGTCCTTGACGGTTTGGAAGCGCAGTTGTTCGGTTATCTCGTCAATGCTCTGTATGCCGCCGCGCTGGTTCACGGGCAGAAGGTAGAGCTTGAACTTGAAGCCTTCGATTGATTCGTCGAGGTCTTTCTTGAAGAGGTCGTAGTTGAGTTTGTCGGCGGGCGAGAGCTGCGCGCGCGGGATTGACTGGAGGCGCTTGAGGGTTTCGAGACGGTGCTGTTGCTGGCGCTCCATGTTTTCAAGACTGGCGTCCTCCCAACGGTCGTTGTAACGGCGGTCGCCGAGGTTCGAGGCGAACGTGGGATACTCCCTCATCGTCCACTCCCACTCGTCGTCGAACAGCTTTTCGAGCGCGCGCTTCGGCGCGTTGACCTTAGACATGCTTCCTCCCGTCGCGTTAGTCGTCGAGCCACGCCGCTTCTGCGCCCCGGCGGGCGTCGTCTGCAAAATGAGCGCGAGGGCGAGCATGGAGAGAGTCAGGGAATTGGCTTTGGAGCGCATCGTTCGTTTGACCTCCAAGAAGGGCTGCCGTGTGGAATTTCAGGAGACGCGTGGGAGGATACAACAGGAGAGTAGCCAGTAGCCAGTAGTCAGTAGCCAGTAGGTTGTTGCTTGCGTCAGTTGACTTTTATCAGTACCGAGACTCTCTCTGCGAGCGGTTTTTCTACTGACTACTGGCTACTGGCTACTGGCTACTGCTTTCCCGCATCTAAACCGTCACGATGAGTGTTTCCGTCAAAGACCTGAAGACTTACACGAGTTTCGCGCGGCGGTTCGCGGGGAAGTTTGTGCGCGACCGGATGGAGGAGCGGCACACGCCTATACTGCCCGCGCCGCACAAGCCCCGGCCCGCCGATTGGAGCGACGAGCGGCTCACGGTCGCTTGGCTCGGCCACGCCACGGTGCTCATAAATTTTTACGGCACATGGCTTCTCACAGACCCGGCGCTGCGCTCGCGCATAGGCGTGCGCGTCGGCACTGTGACGCTCGGCCCGCGCCGGCTCGTGCGGCCCGCGCTCGGTTTCAAAGAGTTGCCCGCGCTCGACGCCGTGCTCGTCTCGCACGCCCACATGGATCACTGCGACTTGGGAACTCTGCGGCGGCTTCCGCGCCGTACGCGCGCGGTCGTTCAGAAGGGGAACAGAGACTTAGTGCGTCGCTTCGAGCGCGTTGACGAGCTTGAGTGGGGCGAGTCGGTTGAAGTTAACGGCGCGCGCGTCGAGTCAATCGAAGTCAACCACTGGGGGGCGCGAAAGCTGACGGACAAACACCGCGGCTACGGCGGCTTCTTTATTGAGAAACGCGAGCGCGCGCTCGTCTTCGGCGGCGACACGGCCTACACGCAAGCCTTCGCGCGCCTCAAACGGCGCGACACGCGCGTCTCTCTGGCGATACTCCCAATCGGCGCTTACGACCCATACATACACGTCCACGCAAGCCCCGAACAGGCTTGGCGGATGTCGCGCGAGATGGGCGCGCGGTTCATACTCCCGATGCACCACTCCACATTCCGACTCAGCCGCGAACCCTCGGACGAACCAATCCAACGTATGCTCGAAGCGGCTGGACGCGAACGCCGACGCGTCGCCGTCACCGAGATCGGCGAGACTTGGACGCTGCCTGAGTGAGTCGCTTGCGGTGACGAGCCGCGCATTATTGATAAAGGTATCGCCTTCTTCTTTCTCTTCGCCTTATTTCTTCCGCGCTGAGCGGCGGACGAGCCTTCACGGACGGATTTCTTCTGCGGTCGGGTGACTCGCGTACAACGGTATCTCGCGGCGTGGGCGTGACTGCGGGAGTCGGGCCTGTGTCTGGTTGATGCGCGCTATTTTGTTCTCCACCCTTTTGTTGTTCAGACGGTTCGGATTGTTGCGCCGTCTTCGCGGCGTCGGGCGGCTGTAGTAGGTCGAAGAGGACAATCGCGCCGTTCTCGCATCCGGCTGCGAGAGTTCGCCCGTCAAAGGAGAAGGCGAGCGCGCGTGCGATGCCTTGCTGTTCGACGGAGAAGGTCTGCTTCAACGCGCCGGTGCGCGCGGCCCAGAGTCGAACGGTCTTGTTGCTTCCGGTCGCAACCGTCTGCCCGTCGGGCGAGAAGGCGACGGCGTAGGCTGCGTCGGTCTCGTTCTCCTTGAGCGTTTGCAGAGACGCGCCCGTGGCGGCATCCCAGAGCCGCGTCGTTCCATCGTAACTGCCGCTCGCAAGCATCTGGCCCGTCGGCGAGAAAGAGACGGCGAGCACTCCCTTCGTGTGGCCCGCGAGCGTGCGGAGCAGAAGGTTTGTGTGCGTGTCGTAGAGTTTCACGTCGTTCTCGTTCGAGCTTGCGAGGGCTAACACGCTGCCGTCGCGCGAGAGGGCGAAGACGGGGTTCGAGTTGCCGTTAAAGCCGTTCTCATAATCGCCCGTTTGCAGATTCCAGACTTTTACGTGAGTGCCGGTTGTGCCGAAGAGGCGTTTGCCGTCCGTTGAGAAGGCGATTGCGCCAACGATGTCGTCGAGTCCTTTCAGCGCCGGCGTCTTCGCGTCAGGCTCGCCCGAAATGGTTTCGAGGAAGAGGACTCGACTGCCGCCGTTGCTTCCGTACAACGCGATGGCGAGCGTCCCGCCGTCGGGCGAGAAGGCGACGCCGCTGACGACAGCGCCCGTCTCAACCTTCGACCACTTCAACGCCCCAGTCTCAGCGTCCCACAACTGAAACTTCCCGTCCCAACCTCCGCTCGCCAAAGCCTTGCCGTCGGGCGAGAAAGCGACGGCGCTCGCGGCCTGCGCGTGAGCCTTCAACAAATTCGTCGCCGCCGCCGGGCGCGGCGCGGGCGTGGCCGTCGAAGTTGGAAGCCCGCCGCCCGCGTCGCGCGCCGGCAAAAATTTGTAAAGCGCGAAGCCGCCGAGGGCGAGCGCGACTAACACGAGCGCGGCCAGCCCGCCGGCGAGCAGCGCACCACGCTTCTTCGGCGGCGACGCGCCGGGAAGAGAATCGGATGAGACGACTGACCGCCCGGCGCTTCCGACTTCCGGTACAGCCGCGCTTCGGACTTCATGCGTAAACCCGCCGCTCTCCGCACCCTCAATCTCAACGCCCGCGCCGGAGACATAATCGCTCGCCTTCAGATTTCTTATCCTCGGCACGAACGCTTCATGGAAGGCTTCGAAATTCTTCAGAAGCCATTCATGTTGTCGTGGCCAGTCTTGTTTATTTGTGGGATCTACGTCATAGCGAACAAGATTTATAACGCTGTTCTTTTGAGACATCTTCTCCTGCCATTGCAGCGATGCTTTGATCTCTTTCTCTATTTGTTCTTTCTCTCGATTAAGAAGATAAAAGTGCGTCTTCGCGTTAGCACCTTTCAAGACAAGCCTCATGCCGATACCATTAGGACGGGTCACGTTGAAAACTTCTAGGCTGAAATCGTTGCGCCCGACTGGAAAGATCATCAAGTGTTGCGGCTGCGGTTTCGGCGGCGTGATGAAACTGCCGCGCCGTTCCATGTAGTCACGAAACGCAGTCCAATATTCCAAATGATGCCTTTGCGTGTCGCTCAGCTTGTCGGTTTCAGAGTGCGCTCCGGCTTCGGAGTCGTGCGGCGGGGCGTCTCGAAGCGTCGCGGCGTCGAGACGGTTGGGGTCTGTCGGCTGCGGCGGCATGGCGACGGTTGCTATGCCGACTGCGTGTGCTTGCGGGCGCGGCGTCTTGTCGGCCTCGCGCAGGGCGCGGCGCATCGCGGTGGCCGTTGAGATGCGTTGGCTGCGGCGCAGCGTCAAGGCTTGACGAAGGACAGCCGACACGTCTTTCGAGACTTGCGCGCTCAGTTCGTCGGCTGGTCGCAGCGGGTCTGGGTCGCCGTTGATGACGGCGTCGGCGCGCGCGAGCGCGTTTGAAGGGACGACGCCCGTTAGGAGATGGTAGAGGGTCGCGGCCAGAGAATAGAGGTCGCTGCTTGCGTCCGTGCCTTCGCCGCGAATCTGTTCGAGCGGCGCGTATGCGGGCGTGTAGCCGACGACGCTTGAAGCAGCGGCGAGCGGCGACGTGCGGCTCGCGTAGCCTTTGGCGAGTCCGAAGTCGAGGAGGATGATTTGACCGCGCGCGCCGAGCTTGAGGTTGTGAGGCTTTATGTCGCGGTGGATGACGGGCGGCGTTTGCGTGTGGAGGTATTCAAGCGCGTCGAGGAGTTGGTCGGCCCAAGCTAACACTTGCGCGACGGGGAACGCGCCGCCCGGTTGACGGCGTCGAATCCCTTCGAGGTCTTCGCCCCCGACGAACTGCATGACGAGAAACTGCCCGCCGTCCTCGTTGAAGTGGTCGCTAACGCGCGGCAGCGCGGGGTGATGAAGTCGGGCGAGCAGTCGCGCCTCGCGCTCAAACTGTCGCTTCAATTCCTCGTCATCGAAAGAAGTCTCTTTGAGAGCGACAGTGGTTTCGAGTCGTTCGTCCGTCGCTTCATAGACCGTGCCCATGCCGCCCTGCGCGAGTTGGCGGACGATGCGATAGCGACCTTGCAGAAGTGTTCCGGGAGTGAGCATGTTGCCCATCATCTGCACAGTACCGCGAGCGGTAGCGAGCGGGTACGTTTACATGATGAGGCTCTTGTTCTGATAGCACACCCGCTCGCTACCGCTCGCGGTACTGTACCTGACCGCAGGCCGCCATATTAAACCCAAAACGGCTGGCGCGGACAGAAATTCTGCTCGATAGAGGCTAGAGGTTAGAGGCTAGTTGAAGAACGTAGGCAAGCGACTAGAGGCTGGTTAAGAGAACGTTCCCTTAACCAGCCCCTAGCCTCTAGCTTCTAATTTACCAGTCGAAGCGGTTGCGGTACTCGGTTGATTCGATGAAGGCGCGAACGAGTTCGGCCTTGTGGAAGTCGCCGTGGTTGTCTTCGAGCTTTCGGAGCCAGAAGTTGAAGCCGTCCATGGTCGTGTCGTTGCCCTCGTCCGGGTTGCGATGGAGGTAGCCGAAGTATTGCATGAGGACGAAGGCGGCGTTCTGCTCCTTCGCGCGGAACTGCGCGTTGTCGGCAACCTTCGAGAGCGCGGTGGCGCGCGTCTCCGCGCCGGAGTTGAGACCACGCACGAGCGCGTCGCGCTCCGCTTGGCCCGGCGCTACTCCGGCGTTCTGGAAGAGCGCGTCAACGAACTGTTCGTTCGAGAGCGACCCGAAGCGCTGCCGGAACTCCGCGCGCGCGACCCAAGCTTCGGCAACCTGACGCTTGTTGGCCGCGAGACGCTCCTGCCAGCCCGCCTGACCGACGACGACGCCCTGCGCCGCCGCCTGCATGTCAACCAGAAACGCGTTGCGGCGCGGCATCACACCGAAACTCGCCTTGTTGAAGCGGTAGAGCATGTAGCCCGTCTCCTGAAATTCGATTGACAGGAAGAACGCGCCCGAAGTGTTCACGCGCGCGCGGCTCACGCACGCGGCGTCGCCGCCGCACTTCGCCATCTCGTTCGACCAGAAGTCGAGGCCCTTGTCGTCGGCCTCACGTCCGAGGAAGTCGCGGTATTGCTGCTCGACGAAGAAGACCGTGTCGTCAATGTCGTTCAACTGCGCCTGCGTGCCGACCGCTGCGGAGTTGAAGACGCCGCTCAAGATTGTCTGCCCCTGCGCGTTCGTGATGACGACCGTGGATGCGGTCGTGATGTTCGGAACGAACTGGCCGTGCTCCGACTCAAGCTCCAACTCGTTTTCGAGCGTCGAGGCGATGACGAGTTCGCCCAACTTCACGCCGTCAACGAAGACGTTCAGAATCGTTCCCACGGGAAGGTTCACGCGCTCGGCCTCAACCTCGAAGCTGCGTTTGCCATCGGCGCGCGAGCGGAAGTGTGCGTGGCCCGTCGGCGTCAGCCCGTTAATCGGCGCGCCCGCGAGACGCGCCTCGATGCGAAGCTCGCCGTTCTGATTCGGCGTGGGCATCGGTGCGGGCGCGGGGTCGGGCGTCGGCTGTTGCGGAATGTTTGAGAAAGAGCCTGCGAGAATCGTCGCTCCGGCGGCGTCGGTCAAGACGACGCGCGTGCGCGAGTTGACTTGCGGGACGGTCTGCCCGTCCTCCGTCTTCAACTTCAACTCGCTGCGCTGCAAGCTTGCGGCGACCGTAATCGTTCCGACCTTCACGCCGTCAACAAGAACGTTGAGCACCGTGCCCGCGGGCAGGTTGACGTTCTCGATTCTAACTTTGAACTCGCGATCCGCGCCCTCCATCTCAAACTCTGCCTCGCCGCGCGGCGTGACGCCGTTGACGGCTGCGCCCGCGAGGTCTGCCTCAAACTCGTTCATCTGGGGCGTAGGCTGTGGAGTCGCGCCGGGCGTGGGCGTCGGGTTTGGCGTCGCACCGGGAGTCGGAGTGGCCGTCGGGGTCGGAGTCGCAGTCGGTGTCGGAGTTGCAGTCGGCGTCGGAGTTGCTGCCGGCGTAGGCGTCGGGGTCGCGCCGGGTTGCGCGACGCCGCACGGCGCCGCTAGAGGCTCGACGGCGTCTTCGCCCGTGACGAGACCCATGCGCCCGCCGTTCTGGACGAGCCAGCGCGACTGGCGCGTGCCCGCGATTGTCTGGCGCGTCGGCGAAGAGAGCGTCGCCGTTTCCGGACTCTCACGACCGACGAACGGACTCGTCGCGCTGACGATGAGCACGCGGTTGAGCGAGTCAACGCAGTAGGAGAACTCCGCGCCGAGCGTGTGCTGAAACTCGATTGCGTTCGTGAAGTCGGCCTCAGGCTCCATCTGGAAGATGCCGCCCGCGCTGCAATCCTTCGCTTGAATCTTCATAGAGATTCCCGGCCCCGTGCGCTGCAAAACCATCTGCGAGGCGTTGAGGTCAATCGTAAAATTGCTCGTGAGCGTCCTGCCGTGCAACGGCACTTTGCTTGCGAAGACGACCGCCGGGCGGTTTCCGGTGATGTCGCTCGTGAGCGTGTAGTTCGACACGGCGAAGGTGTCGAGGTTGACGTCGAAGGAGACGAACTTGCCGCGCACGCGCGCGGTCGCGCCCGCTCCGACGGCGACGCTAAACTGCGCCTGCGCGCCGCTGAAGCTGCGCCCGTCGGAGAGCGTGACGGTGAATGCGCCGCTGCAATCTTTCCCCGCCGCGCGCGCGGGCGCGACGGAAAAGATAAGGAGCGAGGCCAGAAGCGCGACGCACGCCGCGGCGGCTCGCGCGAGAGTTGAAAGTCTCGAACGTTCGTTATGAATCTGCGGGATGAAAGCTTTTATGCTGCCCATTGTTCTTTATCTCCAAGAGGTCTCGTAAAACACAAGGTCGGGGAGCCTCTGCCACGCGTACAGTGCGGCGCGTCGGAGCGGAAATACATCGCCGGACAACTTTTCGTTTCGCGTGATTTAGGCGGATTTCGGTTGAGTTTACCGAAAGCGTTTTCAACACGGAGAGCACGAAGGCACGGAGTTCACTGAGTAAATTCTCGTGAACTCCGTGCTTTCCGTGTCCTTTGTGTTAATCCTTTCCCGGTAATGCGCTTCTCGGAAAGTCAGGCTATGATTGGCCGAAGGAGAAGCAAGCGGACGAAGTTTGACGGGCGCGAGGACGTGAGGCGTCGAAAGTCCGAAGTTTTCAGTTGACGAAAGGACGTGTGAGATGAGCGGAGACGAAAAGAGGCGCGAGGGCGTGCAGACGCGCGCCATTCACGCGGGCAAGGGCGAGAACAGGACGCACGCCGTCAGCCCGCCAATCTGGCAGACGACGACCTTTAGCGCAGACTCCTCCGAGCACTTCGCCGAGATTGCCACAGCCGTGCGCCCCGCCGAATTCTACACGCGCTACGGCAACCCGACGCACAAAGAGGTCGAGGCCACGCTCGTCGCGCTCGAAGGCGGCGAGGCCGCACTGATGACTTCTTCAGGCATGGGCGCGATATTCACGACGCTTCTGAGCGCCTTGAGAACGGGCGACCACGTCGTCGCGCAGACGAACCACTACGCCGGCGCTTCGACGCTTCTCGAAGACTTGCCGGAGCACTTCGGCGTCGAGGTCACGCTCGTTGACCAGACACGCCCGGAAGCCTTCGCCGAAGCCCTTCGCCCGAACACAAGAGTCATCTACGCGGAGTCGCCAACGAACCCGCACATGCACATCACAGACCTGCGCGCCCTAGCCGAACTCGCGCGCGCGCGCGCCGTCACGACGGTCGTTGACAACACGTTTGCGACGCCCGTCAACCAACGCCCGCTTGAGTTTGGAATTGACGTTGTCGTCCACAGCGCGACCAAATATCTCGGCGGACACTCGGACGTGACGGCGGGCGTCGTCGTCTCCTCGCGCGAGTTCATCGAACGCGCTTGGCATTTCGCGCTGCTCGCGGGTTCGATTCTCTCGCCCTTCGACGGCTGGCTCATCCTTCGCGGCCTTCGCACATTGGGCCTTCGCGTCGCGCAGCACAACCGCAACGCGCTCGCGCTCGCGCGCTTCCTCGAACAGCATCCGAAGGTCGAGCGCGTCTATTACCCCGGTCTCGAATCTCACCCGCAGCACGCGCTCGCGCGCGCGCAGATGTCGGGTTTCACGGGGATGCTCTCGGCGGAACTTCGCGGCGACTACGAACGGGCGGCGCGCTTCATCTCCTCGCTCCGGCTTGCGACCTACGCCGCGAGCCTCGGCGGACACGAGACACTCGTCGTACATCCTTCGGCGATGTGGGGCGGCTACATGACGCCCGAACAACGGCGCGCGCGCGGGTTGAGCGACGCGCTCGTGCGCGTCTCCGTCGGCCTCGAAGACGAGCGCGACCTCGTCGAAGACTTCGCGCGCGCTCTCGACTCTTGAGCGTCGCAGTTTTCCGCACGCTCTTCTTCAAGACGAACGCATGAGTCCTGAGACGACAATCGCGCTCGCCGCCATAATTCTCTTCGCCTCGACCTTCGTGCGCTCCGCGCTCGGCTTCGGCGACGCGCTCGTCGCAATGCCTCTGCTCGCGCTCGCGGTCGGCGTGCGGACGGCGACGCCCGTCGTCGCGTTTGCGGCCTCGACGATTGCCGTCGTCATACTGTTTCGACACTGGCGGCGCGTTGACGTGAGCGCGACGTGGCGACTTGTCGTCTCGTCGCTCTTAGGGATTCCGTTCGGGCTTCTGCTCTTGAAGGCCGCGCCCGAAGCTTACGTCAAAATCGCGCTCGGCGTGCTGCTCATCGCCTACGGACTCTACAGCCTGCTCGCGCCGCGCCTGCCGGAGTTGAAGAACGATTGGACGGCTTACGTGTTCGGCTTCGTCGCGGGCGTGCTCGGCGGCGCGTACAACACGAACGGGCCGCCCGTCGTCGTCTATGCCGCGCTCAAGCGCTGGCCGCCACGCGATTTTCGCGCGACGCTGCAAGGCTGTTTCCTGCTGACGGGCCTGATGATTTTAATCGGCCACGGGCTGGCCGGACTTTGGACGCCGGAGGTGCTTCGTCTCTATCTCTTCTCACTGCCCGCGATACTTCTCGCAATCTTCCTCGGCGCGCGCGTCAACCGGCGCGCGACGCAAGAGACTTTCAGCCGCGCCGTCTATCTCTTTCTGGTCGTCATGGGCGCGGTTTTTCTGTTCGCGTGAGGATTGAGGAAATGATGAGTGATGAATGATGAATGATGAATGATGAATGATGAATGAAGATGAGAGCCTTTGTCTTCATTCATCATTCATCACTCCGCATTCATCATTTCGCATATCAGTCTTTATTAAACTTTATTAGACTATCGTCCCGCGTCCCACTCGCCTGTGTTAATTCTCTCTGCCAGAGAGGTGTCGAATGAGAAGACTACACTACAACCGCGTTGACGTGTTCACGAATCGCGCGTTCGGCGGAAACCCTCTGGCCGTTTTCACGAACGGTCGCGGCGTTGAAACCGAAACGATGCAGGCGATTGCGAAAGAGTTCAACTTGTCGGAGACGACTTTCGTCCTGCCGCCGGACGACGCGCGCAACGACTGGCGCGTGCGCATATTCACGCCCGGCTCGGAACTTCCCGTCGCCGGACACCCGACCGTCGGGACTTCCTTCGTACTCGCGCGCGAGCACATGATTCGGCGCGACCAGACGGAGACGACCATCACGCTCGAAGAGGGCGTCGGGCCTGTGCCCGTGCGCATAGAGTTTCGCGGCGGCGAACCTTTCTTCGCGGAGATGAGCCTGCCGCTCCCGACTTTCGGCCCGCTGCTCGAAGACCGGCGCGCAACCGCCGAGATGATCTCGCTCGAAGAGGACGACATTGATGAACGCTTCCCGCTCGAAGTCGTCTCCTGCGGCGTGCCGTTCCTCTTCATCCCCTTACGCACGCTCGACGCCGCGCGCCGCGCGCGCCCACGCGCCGAAGTTATAGAACGCGCGGGCGCGCTGGGCGTGCCGCCCCAAGTCTTCCTCTTCACGCGCGAGGTAGAGCAAGAAGGCTCGACCGTCCACAGCCGTATGTTCGCGCCGAGTTTCGGCATCACGGAAGACCCCGCGACGGGCGCGGCCAGCGGCCCGCTCGGCTGCTACCTCGTGCGCCACGGCTTGGTCGAGTCGGGCGCGACGACGGAGATTGTCAGCGAGCAGGGAATCGAGATGGGCCGACCGAGCATCATCAGGATTAGAATCGAGCGCGACGGCGAACGGATAACCGCCGTCAAGGTCGGCGGGCAGTGCTACTTCGCCGGCGAAGGCTTCATCGAGATTTAGTGGACGTCTCGCACGGTCTTCAGTGTAAACTCTCAAGAGTACGGAAGTTCACCGCCGCAGGCGCAGAGAACGCGGAGGCGGCGCAGAGAAGTTTATGCTCTCTGCGCTTCCTTTGCGCACTCTGCGCCTCTGCGGTGAGTTTGCCGTTCTTAAAAACGAAAGGTTGAATACATCGAGGGCTTCTTTATGGTCGCGGCAGTCGTTCCACAAGGCCCGAAGGGCGGGCGCATCATGGGCAACATGCGCGAGTTCAACCGCGACACGCTCGGCTTCATCGAGCGCTGCGCGCGCGAGTTCGGCGATGTCGTCTTGACGCGCTTTCTATACGTGCCCGCCTACTTCCTCTTCAACCCCGAACACATAGAGTTCGTGCTCGCTTCGGGCAGCAAGAACTTCATCAAGTCAATGTCTCTGCGCTCGCCCTTCCTCCTGCGGCTCATCGGGAACGGGCTGGTGACGAGCGACGGCGATTTCTGGCGTCGGCAGCGACGACTAGCGCAGCCCGCGTTTCACCGCGACCGCGTTAACAACTACGCCGAGACGATGGTCGCGTTCACCGAACGTATGCTCGACTCTTGGCGCGACCGCCAGACGCTCGACGCGTACGCGGAGATGATGCGTCTGACGCAAGCCGTCGTCGTCAAGACGCTCTTTAGCGCGGACGTTTCCGCCGAGGCCGAACGGGTGCGCCGCGCGCTCGACCTCATCGTCCAGCCCTTCGGCTCGCAGGCGACGCTCAAGTGGATTCTCGACAACCGCCTGCCGACGCCCGCGCACGTGCGTTTCAACCGCGCCGTGCGCGAAGTTGACCGCGTCGTCTTCCGCTTCATACGCGAGCGCCGCGCCAGCGGCGAAGACACGGGCGATTTGCTCTCGATGCTCCTGCGCGCGCAGGACGAAGACGGCACGCGTATGACCGACAAGCAACTCCGCGACGAAGTGATGACGCTTTTCCTCGCCGGGCACGCGGGTCGCAGACGCGGGGCTTGAACGAGCAGTTCAGCCACCGGCTCAAAGCGGTCTTCAAGGGGGCGGCCTTGGCCGCGCTCAAGGATGAGACGATCCGCGGGTATTACGAGCGGTTGCGCGGGCGGGGTCTGCGGGCGGAGTTAGCGCGGGTGCAGGTGGCACGCAAGCTGGCGGCGGTGAGCCTGGCGATGTGGAAGCGTGCAGAGAGCTATGATGAGAGCCGGGTGATGAAGCGGGCGGCGTAAACTCGGCGGGCGTGACTGCGCCGACGAATGCGTCCCGCGCGCCGGAGCGCGCCATCCGCAAAGAGGGCCTGTCGAAGGGTGACGAGGGCGAGTATCCGAATGAGTTGCGGCTCCACGCCGGATGGGTGAGAGCCGAGCCTAACCTTATGCCCCCTCGAACGACCGGAGATAGCCGTAGGCCAGTAGAGCTTCAGATAGGACCATGGTCGAGAGACAGCGCGAGGCTTGAGAGCGGCAGGCGGGCGGACAGGCCATCAGTAGCACGAGCGGCGCGAAGTGTTGAAGGCAGCAGTCACGAGTTCCATGCATCACGGGGCTGGCTGACAAGCGAGAGAGTCGGCCAGTTGCAGGGGCGGTGTGCCCTTGACATCCCCTTTCATAGGACAACTCATTGCAGCGGACTCGCCGCACAGCATCGTCTTCATCGAGAGTTGCGTGTCGGCTCGCCGTTGAATTCGGGCGTTAGACGGTTGCCGTGCGCACCTCATAGCCTAGCTCCTTTAATAGATTGCCCGCGACGAGCCGGAACTCCCTTTCCTCCCCCTCGCTCATTTGACTCTTCCATGTAAAGACGCACGCCGGGTCGGGCGGACTGGTTGTCCGCTTCTGCTGGCTGATCCTCTGTTCCTGAGTGAGCAGCGCGGTGCCGTCCGGGCGGCTCCGTCCCTTGTGCTCTTTAAGGCGCGACGGTGTGCGGGTGTAGTATCTCAACATAGCCTCGTCGTAGCTCAGGCAGATGTGGGCGCAGATGCGTTCAAGCGTCGCCCGCGTGTTCAAGACCAAATCCTCGTAGCGGACTTCTAAGTAGTCCGGGAAGCCAAGCCCCGCCTCACGCGCCGCGAGGATGCACTTACGCCAGTAATCCGCTTGGGTCTTTATCTCCCAGCCCGGCGAGAACCACATCCTCCTTAGGGAGAGGGCTGTGTCGCGCCCGTCGCGGATGATGTGGATAAAGCGCGCCTCCGGCAGCACCCGTCTAATTGCGTTCAAATCCAGACAATAAAGCGGCGTCTTGTCGCCCCACCTCGTTTTGCCGAATCGCGCGGCGTACAGGCGGTAGAAGGCCCTGAAACCATCCGTGATGTTGAAGGGTTTTATCTCGAGCAGTGCATCCCAGAAAGCCTCTTCCGGTATCCCGAAATCGGGCCACGACGGAATTGTCAGAGGGTAATTGACGAGCGTCTGAAAGAATTTTTCCCGGAGTTTATCCCCCTTCCACCAGAACTTCGGCCTCAGCGTGAGGAAACCGGTCTCCGGCGGAATTGCGAGTTTAGGATTGGAGTCCAGCATGAACCGCAGTAAGGTTGTGCCGGAGCGCGGAGCGCCGACGATGATAGGCATCGGGCTGGACGCAGGCCCGCCCGACATCGAATATAATTTATGCTTCGCCACACGTAAGAGTGTCCTCACTCCCCCTCCACACACTTTGTGATGGCAACCCTGACGCCTAACGCCCGGCTTCACCCGCCGCCCCCACGCAAGATTCATGAGCGGCACGCTGAGGGCGGTCGGGTGCATGCCGTTGTTATGTTGCGCTTACGGGGCAAACATTTCTCCCAGAATGGAGAATACTTCCGCTTGAGTGTGCTTATTGATTTTACCTAGCCTTTTAACCAGCCGAGCCTTATCTACGGTGCGAATTTGATCGAGCACAACCTGCCCATGCTTCCCCTGAAACTTGCACGCTACCCTCGTGGGGTAAGACGCGCCCTTCGTAGTCATCGGCGCGACAATCACGGTTCTAATAAAGCGATTCATCTCATCGGGTGAAATCACGAGGCAGGGTCGGGTTTTCTGGATTTCGCTGCCGATGGTCGGGTCAAGGTTGATAAGGTAAACCTCGAAGCGTTTAACTACCATTGCCACTCAGCCTCATCCCATTGAGTTTGGGTAGGCGACCCATTATCGAGCAATGAATCGTCACCGCGCTCCGCCATCGCGCGAAACGCACGCTCCCAATCATGCCGGGGCTGCATGGTGGAGCGGATGATGATTCGGTCATCCTCCGCTTCCATCTCGACTTCTTCGGCAAGGTTGCTGCGCTCTAACAGCAGCTTCGGGATGCGGACGCCTTGCGAATTACCTATCTTTACGATACGTGTCCTCATAGCCACATTGTAATTACACAACTAATTGGCGGTCAAGGCAGCACAGGCGAAGGCACATAACGCCCGGCATCAGCGGCGCGCACGAACGATTAATGATAAAAGGCTGCGCGTTTGCGCGTCCGCTGCATGCCGTTGTTATGCCGTGCCTGCGACGTAACGAGCCGCGTGATTTACAGACCTTCGGCAAATTGAACCACCCACCTATGCTGTTCTTCCGTATCCGGGACAGAACAGCCGCGCGCATTTTCAATCTGTTCAAATGCCTTATCAACAGAGACACCGCGAAGAACTAAAACGCAAGCTGCAATGAGCGCAGACCTTCCGACACCCTGACGACAATGTATTACCACGCTCCTTCCGTCTTGAAGAAGATTCGCCAGCACTCTGGCAAAGTCTAAAGCATCTCGTTTCGAGAGCGGGATATTTCTATCCCTGATGGGAAACGAAAGATACGAGATACCATTCATCTCGCACAATGATTTCTCTTCGGTAATATCCAGTTCTGTGATTTCCTCCAACTCAAGCAGCGAAACCACAGCATCAACGCCAGACACTTTCAAGGAACGGATTTCATCTTCCAGCCAATCGCCGCCACGCGGGCGAGGCATGATTCCGAGTCGTCCAGATTCGAGGTCACTGATCCAATAGATTCTTGCCTGCATACGAAAGAGGAGACGGCATAACGCTCGAGTTAACCCGCCCGAAGCCAGCGCGCAACACGCAAGATAGCAGAAATCCGCCAGCTTGATGATGAGAGCCTCGCTGGCGAGGGTCGGGTGCATGCCGTGTTATGCGCGCCGTATCGTGAGGGCGACCACCTGACGCACCCACCTCGCCTGACGCTTCTCACCCGGCACGACGATGCGCCAAGCCCCCTCCGCTTCCGAGAGGACTTTCCCATCCCGCCGGTCGGCTAGGATGATGGCCTCGTCGGTGAACGCCGGATCAAGTTCCGGCAGGGCGAACACCGCCCGGTATCCGTCCGCCGCATCCACCACGAGGAACAGCGCGAGGTTCTTCCCGCGCAACTTCTCGCCGAACTCCACGCCGGCCAGACGCAGCACTTCGACTAAGGCCACGCCCTCGAAGGTGGCGGTCTTTCCGTCGTGGTCTTTAGCACTCACCGTTTGCCGCGGGAGTTTGGCTATATCGGCGGCACTCAACTTGAGTGGGCGGGCGACTTCGCCGCCAACATTCAGGACGGGGGAAGATGGAGCGCTGCCCGGATTGGTTTGCCCGAAAGCGGCGGACGCGCCAAGCGAAGCGAGTAGAAGGATAATCGGTAATGTTCGGTTCAGCATAGCCAGAGGATATCACAGCCACCTAGGATGAAAACGCCTAACGCTCGCCTTCAGCGGCGAGCGCGAGGCGAAGTGGCGACTCGCTTCGACTTTCACGATGAGAACTATCTTGGCTTCGCTCATCTTGGCTGCATCAAGATTTTGCTCAGATGCTATTTATGAGACTGTTTCTGATATTAGGACACTACTGAACGTTCCTGTTTTTGGCAGCAAAATCCCCGTTTTGGCCCACAACGCCCGCCGTTTTTGCTCAAAATCTCCCCAACGGGGCTTGGCCGCCGCCGTTACGGAAAAAATTATTTTCGCCAAAAAAATTATTTTTCAGCGCGCCCTCGTTGTCTTAAACGTCGCGGATATAACAACTTAACTGTCCCTTGGCCGTCGCGCGCCGCGGCCCGTCCGACGGCCTCAAGTATTCCTCAAGTGGCTTCGTTTAAATTTCTCGACGGTTGGTGGTTGAAAGCGTTTGGATTGTTGAAGTTGAAAGCGTTTCGGCTTGCCCGTCGGAAAACGAAGATTTTGGAACGCCCCGGAGAAGGAGATTGAGCGCCTCAGCCCGCAGGAAAAAGTGACTCACATGGTGCAAATCATTCCCGAAAAGATTACACCCCCGTCGGAACTACCGCGCGTCTCGCGCCAACGCCTTCTGACGGCCCTTTCGGAGAGCCTCGAAGGCTGCAACTCCACGATCATTCACGGTCGCGCCGGGACGGGTAAGACCATGCTCGCAACCGACTTCGCGCGACGAAGCCGTCGCCGCGTCGCTTGGTATAAACTCGACGCGCCCGACTCCGAGCTTCCCGTCTTCCTTCAACACTTCTGCGCGGCGGTCGCAACCGCGAGGCCCGGCTTCGGCCTGCGTCTGAAGGGGCGCGTCGGGACGCATGTCGGGCTGGACGACGTTCCGCTCGTCGTCGAATACCTTGTCTATGAACTGCTCGAATCCGGCGAGCCGCTTCTCGTAGTCGTTGACGACATGCACTTGATTTACGACGCCGAGTGGATGGTTCCGTTCTTCCGCCGGCTGCTGCCGCTTCTGCCGCCCGAAGTCCACGTCATGCTCTTGGGGCGGAGTCTGCCGCCGACGCCGCTCTGGCGCATGCGCTCGAAGCAGACGCTCTGCGTCGTTGACGAAACGATGCTCGCCTTCACGCTCGAAGAGTCGCGCCAGCTCTACGCGACCTACGGCTTGGAGGCCGACCGCGCCGACGCCGCGCTCTCGGAGACGCGCGGTCGCGCCGCGAACATAGACGCGCGCGCGCGAACGGAAGGGGTTGCCGCCGAAGCGGAACGACTCGCGGCCTCGCGGGCGGGTCGAACGTCGGGGCGGCTCTCGCTCCGTCTCATCAAACGCAAGTCTTCGTTGGGCACGGCCTGAAGGGTTTCACGTAGGGGGGCAAGGGGGGGCGCGGGGGATTCGCTGATTTAAGGAGTCTCCCGCGCCGCACTCCTCGTTTTCCGTTTCCGAGCGTTAGAGTTATACTCTGCGGCCACGCCCGACAAGACGAAGTTTCCGACAGTTCAAACGCGACCGAAGTCTTCCCCGTAGGCGGAGGTCGCCGAAAGACGCCGCGGCCCCCCGCACGCCTAGCCGCGACGAAGGCACACAAAGAGAGTATGACCAACGTGCCGCAACGCAAAGACGCAGGCATCCACGACACGCTGCCCCCCGCGCCCGCGCCGCAGCTACCGACCTTCTTCCTGCGCACAAAACTTCTCCCCCCGCGCCCCGCGCCGTCGCTCCTTCCGCGACCGCGCCTCACCGTGCGCATGGAGCAGAACTTGGCGCACGCCGTCACGCTCGTCACCGCGCCCGCCGGTTCAGGCAAGACGACGCTCGTCGCCGACTTCCTGCGAGCGCGCACGCACCCCTTCGTCTGGTATCAACTCGACCAGACTGACGCAGACCCGCTCGTCTTCCTCGGCTACGTCGTCCACGGCATACGCCAGATAGTCGCGGGCTTCGGCGACGCAACGGTCTCCTACATGCAGGAGGCCGCCAAAGAACTCGCGCAACAACCCGAACGCGCCGTTGACGTTCTCTTAAACGAAGTGCTCGATTCCGTCGAGCAACAGTTCATACTCGTCCTAGACGACTACCATCACCTCGGCGCGGACACCAACGTCCATCGCGTCGTTGACCGCCTGCTTGCGTATCTTCCAGACCTCATACACGTAATCATCATCTCGCGCGACATGCCGCCATTGGCGCTCGCGCGAATGCGCACGCAGGCATCGCTCGCCGTGATTGACCGTCAGGAACTTCTCTTCACGGACGAGGAGACGCGCGAGCTTTTCCGAAACGTCTTCGACCTTGAGTTGACGCCCGAACAGTTGAGCGAGTACCGCGAGCGCACGCACGGATGGATTACCGCGCTTCAGCTCGTCCGGCAGGTCGCGCAGCGTCAGGCGCTTGCGCGAAGCGGAGCGGAATCAGTCGCCTCGCCCGACCTCGTGGAAATCCTGCGCCAGTCGGAACGCGACATCTTCGACTACTTCGCCGAAGAAGTTTTCGCCGACGAAGCGGAAGACGTGCGGCGCTTCCTCTTGCGCGTCTCCCTTCTCGAACGCGTCGAGCCGGAGACTTGCAGCCGCCTTTATCCAGACACCGACTCGTCCGCGCTCCTTCAATCGCTCGTGCGCCGGAACGTCTTCGTCTCGCTCGCTTCGGACGGGCGCGGCGAGGAGTTTCGTCTTCACCCGCTTTTCCGTAGCTTCCTACAGCGACGCTTCCGCGGCGAATCGGGGCGCGCGGCGGTCGCCTCAGAGCACGCGCGACTCGCCGACTACTTCCTCGAACGCGAGCAGTGGGAACAGGCCATGCAGCACCTTCTCGCGGCGGAAGACTTCGACCGCGCCGCGCGCACGATTGCCGAGCGCGGCGGCGCTTGGATTTCAGCGGGCGCGTTGGGTTCGCTCGCCTCCTTCGCCGACGCCTTGCCTGCGCCCGCGCTCGAAGCCTACCCGCGCGCTCTGGCGCACCGAGCCGAAGTCGCCCGACTGCGCGACGAGTACGACCTCGCGCAGTCGCTCTTCAACCGCGCCGCGTCGCTCCTGCACGAGCAGGGCGACAGCGAGGGCGAGGCCGAGGCTTTTCACTCGCTCGCCACAATCGCGCGCCGGCGCGGCGACTTCGACACGGCCTTCGCCTACCTCGACCGCGCCTCAGGTCTCACCGAAGAAGGCTCAATCGTGAGCGCGAAGTGCGGCAACACGCGCGGCCTGTGTCTCGTCGCACTCGGACAATGGACTGAGGCCGAGCGCGAGTTTCGAGTCGCCCTCCAGTACGCCGAAGAGCGCGGCGACCGCTACAACGCGCGCGTCATCGCACACAACCTCGGCGCGCCCGCCGGCATTCGCGGCGACTTCGGCGAGGCGCTGCGTTGGATACGACGCATGATTCGCGGCGAGGGCGAACGTTTAGCGCCGCCCGTCCCGCAAGAGGCGACCGCGCACCTCAACATCGCGCGCTGCCACTGGCACATGGGCGACTTCGCCGCCTGCGAGCAACACCTCGACAGCGCGCTCGAAATCTGTCAACTCTTCAACATGGTGGGCCTTCGCGGCGAGATTTTCGAGTACTACGGAAACCTCTACCGCGAACAGAATGAACTGCAACGCGCCGTCGAGTTCTACGACCGCGCCGCGCGCGCCTACGACGAGGCTGGCATTGAGATTACGCGCACCGAGTTTCTCGAAGAGCGCGGACTGCTCGCCCTCCAGATGGGCGACTTGACCGAGGCGCGCGCACTCCTCGACCGCCTCATCGAAGCGCGCGCGCGCGACGAGATGGGACGCCAGCGCACCTTGCTCGCGCGCGGCCACGTCTTCATCGCGCAGGGCAAATTCGAGGAGGCGCGCCGAGACCTCTACCCTGCGCTCGCCTACTTCCGCGCGCACGGCCTCTACTACAACGAGTCGCAAGCGGCGATGCTCCTCGCCGTTTGCGAGAACGCCGAAGGCCACGAGGTTGAGACGCTCGAACACCTCCGCCGCGCGCTCGACCTCTCGGCACGCTACGACTACGAGTATCGTCTCGCGCGCTTCGTCGCGCAGCACCCGCAAGTCTTCGCCGCGCCCGAAGCCGCCGAACTTCTTCCCACCGACTTGCGCGAACAACTTCCCGCTATTCCAGCGTCGCAAGCGCCCGTCGCGCCCGCGCGCCCCGCGGCTGTAGTCGTCGCGCAAGCGCCTCTGGCCGATCTGACCGTCAACATGCTCGGCGCGGTCGAGATATTCCGCGACCCCGCGCGCATGTTCGCGCCCGACGCTTGGGTCACGCGCCGCGCGCGCGACATACTCTGCTTCATCGCCTCGCGCCGACACCGGCGCGTCTCCAAAGACACGATTATTGACACCTTCTGGGGCGAGTCGGACTTCGGCTCGGTCGAGAAGAATTTCCACCCGACCATCTCGCACATACGAAAGGCGCTCAACAGCAACCAGCCCCTGAAGCAGAACTTCCTCCTCTACCGCGACGGCGATTATCAACTCAACCCTGAGTTCTCCTACCGTATAGACACGGAGGAGTTCGACCGCTGCGTGGCCGAAGGCGACGCCGCGCGCCGCTCGCGCGACCAAGAAGCTTTCGTGAAGGCTTACGAGGAGGCCATCGGCCATTACCGCGGCGAGTTCATGCAGGGCAGCTACGACGAGTGGGCCGAGGAGCAGCGCTCGTACTACCGCGAACAGTATCTGCGTCTCATCGAGATACTCGCGCAAGTATCGCAGAAGGCCGAGGAGTGGTCGCGCTCCTTGAGTCTCGCCCAGCGCATACTCCGCGAAGACCCCTTCCGCGAAGACGTTCATTGCATGATCATGCGCGCCTACGCGGGGCAGGGAAACCGCGTCGCCGTGCGCGAGCAGTATGAGACGCTCCGTAAGTTGCTCAGAAAAGAACTCGGCGTCGAGCCTGCCGCCGAGACGCAAAGAGCCTACAAAGAGCTTGTCAAGTAGACTTAAGTTGTTGAAAACAACTCGCGCAATGAACGTATAAGGAATTCGCAAGGAATCTGTAACATTTTTTTTTTGAGGCCGATGTACAAACTGACAGTCCATATTGGACGAACTAGCCTCGCAAACGGTTCTCGGCGCAGTGCCCGTCTGATGCCGAGCGCAAACGTAAACGACAGCCCCAAAGCCCTAAAGATGTTTCATTCGATTGTCCCGACACGGCTTCGTCAAGCCGCAGCCTTGACCATTGCGCTACTCCTCTGCGCGCTCCCCGCGAGCGCGGGGATTCGTGTGCAAGGCACGCAAGGGCTGACGATGACGGGCACCGACGGCATCTACTTCGACAACACCTCCGGCCTGACGATGACGGGCACGGACAAATTCCTCACCTTCGGCGTCAACGGAATATTCATAGGCTCAAGCACGCAAGGTCTGACGATGACGGGCACGGACGGTCTCACCATGACCGGCACCGACGGCCAAAAGATTGTCACCGTTGACGGCGTGAGCTACACGGGCGCGAACAACTACACGGCGACCCGCGCCGACGGCCTGACGATGACGGGCGCGGACGGTCTCACCATGACGGGCACGGACGGTCTGACGATGACCGGGACGGACGGAACGGTTTGGCAAGTCAACTCCATCGTCTTCCGCCAGCCGATGGGCATCACGCTCACGGATGCCAACGGCCTGACGATGACCGGGACGGACGGCCTGACGATGACTGGGACGGACGGCCTCACGATGACAGGCACGGACGGGTTGACGACGCTCGGCGTCGGGAGCGTGCACGTTGACAGCGCGGGCCAAGTCGTCGTGACGAAGACCGACGGGACGGTCGTCAACGCTCCGACGAACGGTTTGACGATGACGGGCACAGACACGCTCGCAATGACGGGTGCGTGGGGAATCACCGCGAGCGGCGTCCAAGGGCTTGTGATGACCGCCGCCGACGGCCTTCCGCCCACGCCCGCCGACGGCGTCGCGCAACGCACGGGCTTGTTGAGCCTCGACGCCGAACTCGCCTTGAAACTCGACGCGATCACCGACGACAGCAACGTCAACGCCGTCGTCGTCTATCACCATCCCATCACCGACGCCGACATCGCAGACCTTCAGAGCATCGGCGTCCGCGGCGGCACGCGCTACCGCGCGCTTCCGATGGTCGTGATAACGGCGTCCAAGTGCCAGATTGACAGAATCGGCGACCTGCCCAATGTGCGAACAATCTACGGCGCGCGCACGCTCCAGTGGAGCTTGGACACGAGCCAAGTTCAGAACCAGTTGTCGCAAATTCAGAGCCGCGTCTCGCGCGTGCGCGTTGACGCGGACTTGCAGAACCTCACGGGCGGCAGCGCGCCCGACGGGAGCGGCGTCACGGTCGCGCTCATAGACACGGGCGTTGACTCGACGCACCCAGACATCACGGGCCGCGTCGTCCGTAACGTCAAACTCGCAGACCTACAGGGCGCGTCCGTCGCCGGCTTCAACCCGCCCGCGAACGTCGAGGGGCTTTCGGACACAGACCAGTTGAGCGGCCACGGCACGTTCGTCTCCGGCGTCATCGCGGGTTCGGGCGCGTCTTCGTCGGGCAAGTACGCGGGCTATGCTCCGAAGGCGCGCGTCGTCTCCTTGAGCGCGGGCGACGCCTCGCTCCTGAACGTACTCGCGGGCTTCGACTACCTGCTCACGCACCCGGAACTCTCCGTGCGCGCCGTCAACTGTAGCTTCTCCGCAAACACGGCCTACGACGATAACGACCCCGTCAACGTCGCAACGCGAATGCTCGTCGAGCGCGGCGTGAACGTCGTCTTCTCCGCCGGAAACTCCGGGCCGGGTATGCGCACGCTCAACCCCTACGCCGCCGCGCCGTGGGTCATCTCCGTCGGCGCGCTCGACGCGCGCGGTCGCCTCGCAGACTTCTCCTCGCGCGGCGACTTCGGCAGCCGAAACTTCCGTCCGACCTTAGTCGCGCCGGGCACGAACGTCGTCAGCCTTCGCGCTTCCGGCACGAACCTCACGGGCACGACCAACGCCCCGAACGACGCGCAACAGCTTTCGTCCACGGAAGCGGCTTACTACACGACCGCTTCGGGCACGTCGTTTAGCGCGCCGCAAGTGGCCGGCACAATCGCGCTCATGCTTCAGGCGAACCCGAACCTGACGACAGCGGAAGTCCGCGACATACTCCAACGCACCGCCACCCCGCTTCCGCCCTACTATCAGCACGAAGTCGGCGCGGGCGCTTTGAACGCGCACGCCGCGGTTCTTCAAGCCGCGTTCCCGCAGAGGCAGATTGGTCTCTTCCGCGCTGTTCTCAATCGCGGTCAGGTGCAATTCGTCAAAGACCCGACGCAGGTCTTCGAGGGCACGGTCTATCCGGGCGGCGCGTGCGACATTCGCTTGAGCGTCCCGGCAAACGCCGTCTTCGCCTCGACCGACATCGCTTGGGGGCCGTTCACCTCCGTTAACGACCTCGCGCTCTACGCCTACGACCCGGCGGGCAAGAAGGTCACGGAGTCGAACTTCCTGAACCTGCCCGGACTCACGGGCAAGCGCGAGCGCACGCTCGTTGACCTTCCCGCGCAAGGCCAGTGGCGCGCGCGCATAACGCACACGCTCTCCGCTTCGGCCACGGCGCAGACGTTCAAGGGCGTCTTCGAGACGGCGCACATCGAATACGCGCCGATGCCCGACCTCGCGGGCCTCGACGCACAGACGGTTGACTACATACGTCAGGCCGTACGCGCGCTCGCCATGTCGCCCGACGCCGGAGGCTACTTCCGCCCGACGGCGGCTGCGACGCGCGGCGAACTCGCGGCGGCTTTGATTGCGGGGGCGCGCGTCCCGCAGTACATCCCGCAGACGCCATCCTTCATAGACGTTTCCGATTCGACCACGCTCGACTTCGTCGAGAGCACGCAGTCGCTCTTTCCAGACGTCTATCGCGGCGGCACGTTCCGCCCCGACGACAGCGTGACGCGACTCGTCGCGGCCATCGTTCTCGTTCGCGCCGCCGGCCTACAGCAAGAGGCCGAATCGAAGGCGGGCGCGATTCTCCCATACACCGACGCGCAAACAATCCCCTCGAACATGCGCGGCTACGTCAAGGTCGCCACCGACAAGGGATTGATGACCGCCGAACAGCAGTTCAACCCCGACGCCCCGCTCACGCGCGCCGACCTCGCACGCGCCATCGCCGCAATCGTCCAGATGAACGTCCAACCGTAAATGATGAATGCGGAATGATGAATGATGAATGATGAGACGAACGTTGTCTTTCATTCATCATTCATCATTCCGCATTCATCATTTATTATCTCTCCATGTTTGAATCTCTCTCGATTGACTGGCGCGTTCTGTTGACGACGTTCGGCACGATCTTCTTGGCCGAGATGGGCGACAAGACTCAACTCGCGGCGATGACGATGGCCGCGCAGACAAAGAGGCCGCTCACGGTCTTCATCGGCGCGGCGGTCGCCTTGGCCTGCGTCTCCGCGCTCGGCGTCGTCGTTGGCGGCGCACTGGGGCAGTTCCTCCCGCTCGTCTGGATAAAACGCGCAGCCGCGCTCGGCTTCATCTGCATAGGCGTGCTGATTCTTCTCGACAAGTTTTGAAAGAGAGGCTAGAGGCTAGAGGCTAGAGACTAGAGACTAGAGACTAGTTATTGCGCTCGCTCTTTAGCTAGTCTCTAGTCTCTAGCCTCTAGTCTCTAGTCTCTAGCCTCTAGTCTCTAGCCTCTAGTCTCTGGCCGCTTGCCTCTTGCTTAACGGGTCGGTTGAGAGTTATCGTTAGTGCGAAGATGCTGAAGCGTTTCACATCGGCGTTGATGGCCGCGTTGCTTTTGGGCACGCTTCTGGCAGGCGCGGCGTCCGCGCGCAGGCCGCGCGCGTGTCTGATGCCGGGCACGCCCGAATGTTGCCGCGCGATGCGCCACAAGTCGCGCGCGAGCGCGGCGAGCGCCGTGCCTCCTTGCTGCGTCGCGCCCCGCCCGCAGTCAACGCCTGCGCGCACTAACTTCACCTTTAAGTCGTCGCCCGGCGCGGCGAACCTGCCCCGCCCCTGCGCGACGCAAGCGACGACCGTTCCCGTCGTCGCTCAAGCGCGCGCATACTCGCCGCCGTTTCAGCCCTCGCATTCTCCGCCAGCCTACATACAACACCTCGCACTCCTGATTTAACGACACGACAGGGCCGTAGTGTGTTCGCCGCCCGAAGCGCGAGCGCGCCGGCGCGCATTCGTATGCTTGCCGTCGCGCGGTCGCGCGCAGCCGTGTTAGAGCGCGCAGCCGCCTTCGCGCCCGGCGCGCGTGCGAACACGCGCATCGCGGTCGCGCGCGCGTGCGCCAACGATTCAAAGGTTTCATAAAGTTAAAAATCATTCGGAGAAACGAGATGACACGCAGGTTAGCAATCGTCAGTTTGCTTGCGCTCGTCGCGGTCTTCGCCGCCGCGTGCGGCAGCGGCGCGGGCGCGCAGGAGATTAAGAGCGGCACGGTCGGCGCTCTCACCGTCGCAATCGCAAACGAGGACGGCGTGCTGCGCCACGGCGCGCAGGAGTTGACCGTCACGTTCAAAGACTCTTCAGGCAGGACGGTTGACGTAGGCTCCGCCTCGCTCAACTTCCACATGCCCGCGATGGGCACGATGGCCGCGATGAACGACGCCGCGCAACTGACGACGACTTCGACGCCCGGCGTCTATCGCGGCCACGTCAACCTACAGATGCCCGGCGAGTGGCAGGCGCAAATCGCCTACGAAGGCCCTGCGGGCGCGGGCAAGGGGGCGTTTGCCGTAACAGCGCAGTAGGAAATGATGAATGCGGAATGATGAATGATGAATGGAAACCGAAGCTTCGTCTTCATTCATCACTCCGCACTCATCATTCATCATTTCTTATGATTCACCGTCTCATAGAAATCGCTTTGCGCAACCGCGCGCTCGTCGTCGCGCTCTACGCGGGGCTTGCGGCGTGGGGCTACTGGGCGCTTCTTGCGACGCCGATTGACGCCATCCCAGACCTTTCTGACAACCAAGTCATAGTCTTCACAGACTGGCCGGGCCGCTCGCCGCAGGAGGTCGAGGATCAGGTAACTTACCCGCTCGTCACAAATCTTCAGGGGCTTCCCGGCGTGCGCACGGTGCGCGCCTCCTCGGCCTTCTCGTTCTCGATGATCAACGTTATCTTCGAGGACGGCGTTGACCTCTACTGGGCGCGCACGCGCGTCCTCGAACGCCTCAACCTCGTCGCCGCGCAACTCCCGCGCGGCGTCGCGCCCACGCTCGGCCCCGACGCCACGGGCGTCGGCCAAATCTTCTGGTACACGCTCGAGAGCGACCGCCACTCCCTTCGAGACCTGCGCACGCTTCAGGATTGGTTCGTGCGCTACCAACTCAACTCCGTGCAGGGCGTCGCGGAGGTCGCGTCGGTCGGCGGCTACGTGCAGCAGTATCAGGTTGACGTTGACCCGAACCGCTTGCGCGCCTACTCGATGCCGCTCTCCACGGTCGTCGAAGCGGTCGAACGCTCGAACACGAACGTCGGCGGAAACGTCGTCGAACAGTCGGGCCAGTGGGCGGTCGTTCGCGGCATCGGCTTAATCGAGTCGGTCGCCGACGTTGAGAATATCGTCGCCGGCGCAGAGAACGGGACGCCGATTTATGTTCGCAACGTGGCGACCGTAAAACTCGGCGACGCATTCCGCACCGGCGCGCTCGACCGCGACGGGCGCGAGTCGGTGGGCGGCGTCGTCATCGCACGCTACGGCGTCAACACGCTCGACGTTATCGAAGGCGTGAAGCGACGCATCGAAGAACTAAAGCCCGGACTCCCCGAAGGCGTCCGCGTCGTCGCGTTCTACGACCGCACGCAGTTAATCGAACGCGCGACCGGCACGCTCAAAAGAGCGCTGATTGAAGAACTCATACTCGTCACGCTCGCGCACATCGTCTTCCTCGCACACTTCCGCTCAATCCTCATCGTCACGATTCCGCTCCCGCTCGCCGTGCTCACCAGTTTCCTCTTCATGAAGTACGCGGGCATCACGTCGAACCTGATGTCTCTCTCAGGCATTGCAATCGCAATCGGCGTGCTCGTTGACGCCGGAATCGTCGTCACGGAAAACGCTTTCCGCTTCATCGAGAAGCGCGGCGTTGACCCGAAAGACAGGCGAAAAGTTTGGGAGACCGTTCTTGATTCGACGCGGCTCGTAGGCCGCCCCATCTTCTTCTCAATGGCGATAATCATACTCGCCTTCATCCCCGTCTTCGCTTTGACGGGACAGGAGGGAAAACTCTTTCACCCGCTCGCCTTCACCAAGACCTTCGCGATGGCGGGCGCGACCATAATCGCCGTAACGCTCGTCCCCGTGCTCTGCACACTGCTCTTAGGCGGCAAGTTTCACTCGGAACAGTCGAACCCCGTGATGCGCTTCCTTCAGGCGATTTACCGCCCCGCGCTCGGCTTTGCTCTGAACAACCGCGTCGTCACGCTCGCGCTCGCGGCGGCGCTGTTCGCGGGCGCGGTCTTCCTCGCAAGCGGCATAGGCCGTGAGTTTATGCCGCCGCTCGACGAGGGCGATTTGATGTTCATGCCCGTCACAGACCCGGCAATTTCGATTGACGAAGCGCTCAGGATCACTTCAAGACAGGATGCGATTTTGAAGTCTTACCCCGAAGTTGAATGGGCGGTCGGCAAGGCCGGGCGCGCCGAGAGTTCGACCGACCCTTCGCCCGTGAACATGACGGAGACAATCGTCCACTTGAAGCCGCAAGGTGAGTGGCGCGCAGGCGTGACGCGAGAACGAATCGTCGCGGACTTAGACGCCGCGCTGCGCATGCCCGGCGTGACGAACATCTGGACGCAGCCCATCATCAACCGCATCGAGATGCTTTCAACAGGCATACGCTCCGAAGTCGGCGTCAAGATTTTCGGGAACGACCTGAAGACTCTTGAAGAACTCTCGCGCCGCGTCGCAGATGTCATACGCAATGTGGGCGGCGCGGCGGACGTCTATGCGGAACAGATAGGCGGCTCGCCTTACGTTGACATAAAAATCAATCGTCGGGCTGCGGCTCGTTACGGGATTGACGTTGCGACGATTCAAGACGTGATAGAGCGCGGCATCGGCGAGACGAACCTGTCCGTGACAATCGAAGGCCGGCGGCGTTTCCCCGTGCGCGTTCGATACGCGCCGGAGTTTCGCGCGAGTCCAGACGCAATCGCGCAGTTGCCCGTCGCGTCGCCGGCGGGCGTCCCAGTCCCGCTCGGACAACTCGCGGAGATTCGCACGACGGAAGGCCCCCAGATGATTTCGAGCGAGAACGGACTGCTTCGCGGGACTGTTCTGCTCAACGTCCGTGGCCGCGACGTTGGCAGCTTCGTTGACGACGCGAAGCAGGCGGTCAGCCAACGGGTGCAGATGCCCGCGGGCTACTACGTGCAGTGGAGCGGGCAGTATGAGAACCAGCAGCGCGCGCGTGCGCGACTGTTGATAGTCGTCCCCGTCGTCCTCGTCATCATCTTCGGCCTGCTCTACATGACGTACGGCTCTGCCGTTGAGGCGGCGCACGTTCTGTTGGCCGTGCCGTTCGCGCTGACGGGCGGCGTCTATCTCTTGTGGGCGATGCGTTTCAACTTCTCCGTCGCCGTGTGGGTCGGCTTCATCGCGCTGTTTGGGACGGCGGTGCAGACGGGCGTCGTGATGGTGATTTACTTGGAGGAGGCGGTCGAGCGGAAGCGGCGCGAGTTGGGGACGTTGACGCGAGCCGCGCTGAAGGAAGCGGTGACGGAGGGCGCGCTGTTGAGGCTTCGCCCGAAGGTTATGACTGTCTCGACGGTGGTCGCGGGCCTTTTGCCGATTATGTGGAGCACGAGCGCGGGGTCTGAAGTGTTGAAGCCTCTGGCGACGCCCGTGCTCGGCGGAATGGTTTCGAGTTTGCTGCACGTGCTCGTCGTCACGCCCGTAATCTTCTACTGGCTGCAAGAGCGCAAGCTGCGACGCGAGCGCGGGAATCAGTACCGCGAGCGGTAGCGAGCGGGTATCGTTTGGAGATCAAAATACCATCTGTTTAAGGAGACCCGCTCGCTACCGCTCGCGGTACTGTACCTAGTGCGGCGTGCGCGTCGTCTGGAGAGTTAAGCTGAAAGAAGCGGTGAAGGGAATGAAGTTTAAGAAAACATTTTTGAAGACGTTGACGCTCGCCGTCGTCGTCAACGCGCAGGCGCTTGCTGTCGTCGCGCAGACGGCGACGGACGTGCCCGACGAGCGGAGGCCGCGCGCCGAAGAGGGCGCAGGCGTCGGTCAATACTTCGACCCCGCGTCGGGCGTGACGGCGGACGAAGCCGTGGCGCTTGCGCTTGCGCGGAACGGCGAGTTGCTTGCTATGCGCAAGGAGTTGGAGGCCGCGCACGCGCTCGTCAAACAGGCGGGCACGCGCGCGAACCCGCGCCTTGACGTTTCGGGAGCGAAGGCCGTCAACACAGCGGACAATCAGTTGATGGTCGAGGGCATGTTGCCGCTTGAGTTAGGCGGGAGGCGGGCGGCGCGCGTGAGAGTGGCCGAAGCGCAGGTTGAGGTGCGCGAGGCTGCTTTGGCGGAGCGCGAACGCGCGTTGGCGGCGGAGGTGCGCGTGCGCTTCGGCGAGGCGCTCGCGGAGATTTTGAAGCTCGGCGTGACGGAAGACCTTCTGCTAAACAGCCAGAAGGGCTACAGGCTCATCGTCGCGCGTGTGCTTGAAGGGCGCACCGCGCCACTGGAGCAGAACGTCGTGCTCGTCGAAGTCAATCGTTTGCGCTCGATGCACGAGGCCGTGCGCGGCGGCGTTGAGGTCGCGCTGCTTGAGTTGAGAAATCTCATGGGCGCGGAGCCGGACGAACCTTTGAAGCTGCGCGGCGACTTCGACAACTTGATTGACGCGCTGCCCGCGTTGGCGGAAGCGACTGCGCGCGCGTTGAGCGAGCGTCCGGAGCTTCGCGCGGCGCGCGCGGCTGAGAGCTTGGCCGAGGCGCGCGTGGAAGAGGCGCGCGCGTCGGGGCGGGCAGACGCGGAGGTGCGCGCCGGGTATCAACGTATGCGGAGCGGGTTCGGCGTAAGCGGGATTGACAACGCGGGCCGACTCGCGCCGATTGATGAGACGTTCAACTTCGTGACGTTCGGCGTTTCGGTAACTCTGCCCGTGCGCGACAAAAACTTGGGCGCATTGGAGGCGTCGTTGGCGGAAGCGGAGGCGGCGAAGCGTCGGCGCGAGTTCATGGAGTTGACGGTGAGGCGCGAGGTGGCCGCCGCGGTCGCGCGTTTCGAAGCGTCGGCCCGCGCGTCGGAGATTTACCGCGTGGGCGTTCGCGGGCAGGCGGGGCAGAATTTGACGGTGATACGAAAGACTTACGAACTCGGCTCGAAGTCTCTGCTCGAATACATCGCGGAGCAGCGGCGATACATAGAACTTGAGAGCGACTACATCAACTCGCTTCTCGAAACCTACCGCGCGCGCGTCGAGGTTGCGCGCACGACAGCCGCGCCGGAGTTGATTAAGAGATGAAAGAGCCGGAAGAAAAAATCGAAGAGACGCGGGACGAGACGAAAGAGGTCGTCGTCGAGAAGAGCGTGACCGAGAGTCCGTCGGCGACGGTCGAGACGCGGGCCGCGTCGTCGCGCGTCGAGTTGAAGCGGCGACGCGTGAACACGAATGTCGTCGTCATCGTCGCCGTCGTCGCGGTCGCGGCCACGGCGCTTTTGATGTGGATGTTCACGCGCTCGCGCGGTGGCGAGGGGCGCGTCGTGACCGCGCCGCGCAACGTCGCGTTCGGCGAGCCGGGCGCGCAAGCGACGCCCGCGACGGGCGAGGCCGTGCTCACGCTCGCGCCCGACGTTGCGGCGCGCGCGGGTGTGAAGGTTGAGGCCGTTGGTGAACAACTCGGCGCGGAGGCCGCCGCGCAGGCCGCGACTGGCGTCGTTCAGGCGAACGCGTACCGGACGACGCCCGTCGTGTCGCTCGTCGGCGGGCGCGTGTTGAGCGTTGCGGCGGAGGCGGGGCAGAGCGTTGGAAGAGGACAGACCGTTGCTGTAGTGTTCAGCGATGAGTTGGCGTCCGTGCAGTCGCGCTACCTGTCGGCGCTGGCAGAGTTGGAAGAGCATGAGAAGCATCACAGGCGCACGATGGAGTTGGCGGACATCGGCGCGGCGAGCCGAGAGGAGTTGGAGCAGGCGACGGCGTTGATGAAGAAGGCCGAGTCGGCGGTCGCCGCAGAGCGTCAACGACTTCTGCTCCTCGGACTCGCGCCTCGGCGCGTTGACGCGTTGAAATCTACGGCGCAGGTGAGTTCCGAAGTCTCTTTGCAAGCGCCCGTCGCCGGGACGGTCATCAGCCGCGCGGTCAACCCCGGCGAAGTGATAGAGGCGAACAAGGAGTTGATGCGCGTCGCAGACCTCTCGACCGTTTGGGTCGTCGCGCAGGTGTTTGAGAAGGACTTGGCGCGCGTTGTCGTGGGGAGCGGCGCGAGCGTGACGACGGACGCATACGCGGGTCGGGTCTTTCGCGGGCGCGTCGCCTACGTTGACCCGCAGTTGGACGCGGCGACGCGCACGGCGCAGGTTCGCGTAGAGCTTGCGAATCCGGGTCAGGCTCTAAAGATTGGGATGTTCGTGAACGTCGCCTTCGGCGCGCTGGGCGTGGCGGAAGCGACCGCGCCCACTGTCGCGTCGAGCGCGGTGCAGACGTTGAACGGGCGGCAGGTCGTGTTTCTCGCAACCTCTGACCCGAACACTTTCGTCGTGCGCGGCGTGCGGCTCGGCGCTCTCGCGGGCGGGCGCTACGCGGTGCTCGAAGGCTTGTTCGTCGGCGACCGTGTTGTGACGGAAGGCAGTTTCATGCTGCGCGCCGAATGGCTGAAGCTTCACCCGGAAGGTTAGCAAGAACAAACTCACCGTTAATCCAAGAGCGCGGCACGGATACAGTACCGCGAGCGGTAGCCTCGCGGTACTGTACTCGTGTCATGGCGGGCGCGCGTGTTTGCGCGTTGCGCCTTCTTGGAGTTAGGCTCTTGCACGGCAAAAGGACTTTCGGCGGACAATCCCGCAAACAGAATCCCGACCAGAGACGCGCGCGCGAAAGCCGTCTCCTGCCAAAACTCCGATTGGAAGGTGTGCTTGCATGTCAGAGAATCTAGGACACAAGTGGGTCTATCTTTTTGAGGAGGGCGACGGACAGCAGCGCGCCCTGCTCGGCGGCAAGGGCGCCGGCCTCGCCGACATGACGCGCGCCGGGCTTCCTGTTCCGCCCGGCTTCATCGTCACCACGGAAGTTTGCAACGCTTACTACGCGAACGGAAAAAATTTCCCCGAAGGGATGTGGGAGCAGGTCATCGAGGGCCTTCGCGCGCTCGAAGCCAAAACGGGCAAAGGCTTCGGCGACCCAGAAAACCCCCTGCTCGTCTCGGTGCGTTCGGGCGCGCCCTTCTCGATGCCGGGGATGATGGACACCGTCTTGAACCTCGGCTTGAACGAACAGACCGTGCAAGGTCTCGCAACGCAGACGGGCGACCTGCGCTTCGCTTTGGACGCCTACCGGCGCTTTGCGACGCTCTTCGGCGAGATAGTGATGGGAGTGGCGCACGAGAAGTTTGAGCGCGTGATGGAGCGTTACAAGGCGCAGACCGAGGGCGGGCGCGACACGGATTTGTCGTCAGACCAACTACGCAACATCATCGCCGCGCAGAAGCAGATAATCTTCTCAGACCAATCGGGCCTCGCCATCCCCGAAGACCCTTACGAACAACTCCGCGTCGCAATCGCCGCCGTCTTCAACTCTTGGATGGGCCGCCGCGCGATTGACTACCGCAAAGTAAACCGCATACCGGACGACCTCGGCACGGCGGTCAACGTTCAGGCGATGGTCTTCGGAAACATGGGCGCGGAGTCTGGAACGGGCGTCGCATTCACGCGCAACCCTTCGACGGGCGAGAAGAAACTCTACGGCGAGTATCTTTTGAACGCGCAGGGCGAAGACGTTGTAGCAGGCATCAGAACGCCGCAGCCGATAAGCCAGTTGCGGGAGGAACTCCCGGCGGTCTATGAGCAGTTCAGCAAAATCGTCGAACTTCTCGAACGCCATTACAAAGACATGCAGGACGTGGAGTTCACAATCGAGCGCGGGCATCTCTTCATGCTCCAGACGCGCACGGGCAAGCGAACGGGCGCGGCATCTGTTCGCGTCGCCGTTGACATGGTTCACGAGGGCTTGATTGACAAGGCGACCGCGGTGCGCCGCGTCACACCCGAACAACTCGACCAACTGCTGCACCCGATGGTTGACCCGAACACCGACGCGAAGGTCGTCGCGCGCGGTCTTCCCGCAAGCCCCGGTGCTGCGCAAGGTAAGGTGATTTTCGACCCCGACGAGGCCGAAGAACTAGCGAACGAAGGCGAGAAGGTCGTGCTAGTCCGACAGGAGACGAGTCCAGACGACTTCCACGGCATGGTCGCCGCGCAAGCCATCTTGACCGCGCGCGGGGGACAAACGTCGCATGCGGCAGTCGTAGCGCGCGGGATGGGCAAGTCGTGCGTGTGCGGCGCGTCGGAGTTGAACATTGACTACAGCCAGCAGCAGTTTAGCGTCAACGGTCTCGTCGTGCCGAAGGGCGAATGGATTACGGTTGACGGCTCGACCGGAAGAGTCTTCATCGGCCAAGTCCCGACAGTTCAGCCCGAACTCGGCGAAGACTTCCGCGAGTTGATGACTTGGGCCGACGAGTTCAGGCGTCTGCGCGTGCGCGCAAACGCCGACACGCCGCACGACGCGCAGGTGGCGCGCGACTTCGGCGCCGAGGGCATCGGCCTTTGTCGAACCGAGCACATGTTCTTCGGCGACGAGCGTCTCGCGGCTATGCGCGACATGATTTTGGCCGACGGCGTCGGCCAGCGCGAGAAGGCTTTGGAGAGATTGCTTCCGCTTCAACGCAAAGACTTCGTAGGCATCTTCCGCGCGATGGAGGGCCTGCCCGTCACGATTCGCCTGCTCGACCCGCCGCTCCACGAATTCTTGCCGAACATGGAAGAACTCCTTGCTGAACTCTCCGAGTTGAAACTCGCCTTGCAGCGCGCTTCGAGCATACGCGAGATGGACAGGCAGCTCGACCAGATTGACGGGAAGCGACGCCTGCTTCAACAGGTCGAACGCCTGCGCGAATCCAACCCGATGCTCGGACACCGCGGCTGTCGTCTCGGACTCATCTACCCGGAAGTGACGCGCATGCAGGTGCGCGCCATCTTCGAGGCCGCGTGCGAGGTTGCGGGCGAGGGCGAGAAGGTCGTGCCGGAGATAATGGTGCCTTTGGTTTCGACCGCCGAAGAGTTGCGCAATCAAGCCGAGTTGATTCACGAAGTCGCGCAACAGGTGATGGGCGGTCACGGGATGAACGTGCCTTACACCGTCGGCACGATGATCGAACTGCCGCGCGCCGCGCTGACCGCCGACAAGATTGCGGAGCACGCCGACTTCTTCTCGTTCGGCACGAACGACCTGACGCAGACGACCTTCGGACTGTCGCGCGACGATTCGGGACGCTTCTTGTCGAAGTACGTCGAGGTGAAGATTCTGCCGGACGACCCGTTCCAAGTCTTAGACCGCGAGGGCGTGGGCGAGTTAGTGAAGATTGGGACGGAGCGTGGCCGGAGCGTCAAACACGGTCTCAAGGTCGGCATCTGCGGCGAGCACGGCGGCGAGCCGCGCTCGATTGCCTTCTGCCACCTGACGGGCCTCGACTACGTTTCCTGCTCGCCCTTCCGCGTCCCGCTCGCGCGCCTCGCCGCCGCGCAGGCCGCGCTCGAAATGGAAAACGGCGCGAGCGTCGCCGACAAGTAATGGGAGTAGCCAGTAGCCAGTAGCCAGTAGAAAAACCTTCGTAATAAGCAGTCAGTGTGGAGAACTGCGCGTGCGTTGCGCGAAGCCTACTGGCTACTGGCTACTGGCTACTTTTTTATGCCGAAACCGACAACCATCCTCTACATCGTAATCATCGGGACGTGCTGCGGCGTCATCGTCGTCTATCTCTTCTGGTGGGCCGTGTCGCGCTTCAAAGTCTTGACCGCGCGCGAGAGACCTTTGCGTGCGCGTCTTCAGACGCTCTGCCGCGACGTGGGCGCGGTCGAGCGTCTGGACTTTCGCGGGGGCCCCGGCGGGCGCGACGGCGAACCCGCGCCGCCGTTTCAGTTCGTCGAGGAGCATGCTGACGGAACGAGTCCGTGCGTTTCTGTGCGCGACGCGCGCGGTCGGCGTTGGCGCGTGAAGTGGGGCGACGAGGTTCGCTCGGAGTCGTTCGCCGTGCGCTTCGTTTGGGCCGCGGGCTACCACGCCGAAGTGGCGTATTTCGTCGCGCGCGGTCGCATCGAGGGCGCGAAAGGGTTGACGCGCGCGCAAGAGTGCATCGGCGAGGATTGCAGTTTCGCGGACGCGCGATTCGAGTTGGACGACCCGGCGGTGCGCAAACTCTTCGACGAGCACGGCTGGTCTTGGGACGAAAATCCTTTCGCCGGCACGCGCGAACTCGCGGGGCTGAAAATCTTGTTGATGCTCCTGTCGAACTGGGACAACAAGGACGTGCGCGACGTTGCGCGCGGCTCGAACACGGCCATCTTCGAGCACACTTTGGAGGACGGAACAATCGAGGCGCGTTATCTAATCATTGATTGGGGGGCGACGTTGGGGAAGTGGGGAAGCTCTCTGACGCGCTCGAAGTGGGACTGCGCGGGGTTCGAGTCGCAGAACGCGGAGTTCATAAAGGGCGTCTCGGAGGGCGTCGTCGAGTGGGGCTACACGGGGCAGCGCACGGACGAGGCGACGGAAGGAATCACGGTCGAGGACGTGCGCTGGTTCTACGCGCGCCTCCGTCGCATCACCGACGCGCAGCTACGCGACGGCCTTCTCGCAAGCGGCGCGTCCGTCGAAGAGGCCGAATGCTTCACGCGCGCCCTACGCGAGCGTCTCGAACGACTCAGGCTCATAGCTGAGCGCGGCGGAGAAGAAGGGGTAAAGGGGAAGGGGTAAAGGGGAAGGGTAAGGGAAAAGGGCAAGGGGAAGGGAACATACTCTGCGCTTTTCCCCTTTCCCTTTCCCCTTTTCCCCTTACCCTCTCTTATGTCTTCGACGGCAGGACGTATAAAACTACGGCGACGTAGTGGCAGATGCTTCCCGCGAGGACGAAGATGTGCCAGATGGCGTGGTTGTGTCGAATGCGCTTGGCGGCGAAGAAGACGACGCCCGAAGTGTATGCGAGTCCGCCCGCCGCAATCCACGCGAGCGCGCCTAAAGGGACTTGCGCGAGTATCGGCTTGACGGCGATGACGCAGAGCCAGCCCATCACGACGTAGGAGACGACGGCGAGCGCGCGCAGGCGCGGGCCGAAGACGAGGCGGAAGAGTATGCCTGCGATGGCGAGCGCCCAGACGAGCGCGAACAGCGTCAAGCCCCACGCGCCGCGCAGGGAGACGAGCGTGAAGGGCGTGTATGTGCCCGCGATGAGAAGATAGATGCAGCAGTGGTCGAGGGCTTGGAAGAACTGTTTGACGCGCGGGCGGCGCGAGCCGTGGTAGATGGTCGAGGCGAGATAGAGCGTGACGAGCGACGCGCCATAGACGAAGCCGCTCGCAACGTGAAGCGCGTCGCCGTAGGCCCAAGCCAACGCGACGAGCGCGACGAGTCCGGCGACGCTCAGAGCGAGACCGACGCCGTGCGTCACGCAGTTTGCAATCTCCTCGACGGGAAGTCGCTCGGTCAATGCTTCCGCCATCACGTATCCTTACAGTACCGCGAGCGATAACGAGCGGATGTGTTAATTACAGTACCGCGAGCGGTAGCGAGCGGGTGTGACTTGCATGACAAAGCTGGCGCGATGTAACGGCTACCCGCTCGCTACCGCTCGCGGTACTGTATCCAGAGACCCGCTCGCGGTACTGTATCAAACCAATGTCAGTATCGCTCGCGGTACTGTACCCGGTGTCAGAAACAGAACTGGCCCTCGCAGATAGTCTCGGCGAGACGACGCCGACCGCTCGGAGTCTCCATCTCTTGCGACTTTTCGGGCAACTCCGAGGGGTCGCCGGGCTTACCGACGGCGGCCATCGCCTCGACGCGAAAGCCGTCTGGGATTTTCAACTCGGCGCGCGCGCGTTCGTAGTCGAAGCCTTGCATTCCGTGTACGACGAGACCTTTGCGCCAGCCTTGCAGCGCGAGGTTCTCCCAAGCCGCGCCCGTGTCGAAGGAGTAGGTCGGGTAGGTCTGCCCGTTGAAGTCGAAGGTTGTCTTCGAGACGAAGAGTAGGAGCGCGGCGGCGTTCTTCGCCCAGACCTTGTTGCCTTCGACGAGGAGGTCGAAGAAGGTCTGCCAGTGCTCTGTGCCGCGTCGCGCGTAGAGAATTCGCCAAGGCTGGTTGTTGTAGGACGACGGCGCCCAGCGCGCGGCCTCGAAGAGCGTCATCAAATCGTCTTCCGCCAACTCCTCGCCCGACATCGCTCGCGGCGACCAGCGGTCGAGAAAAAGTTCGTCAACCGGGTAGTCGGCCTCCCGCTTCTCGCTCCCTTTGATCATCTCTCTCCCCTTGTCTGGAAAATTTTTTATACCTTAACACTCCGACAGCGCTCGCTTCAACGACGCCCGCGCCGGTCGAAAAGCCACTGGACGGCGAGCAGCACGACGACGACCGCGACGAAGACCGCGGCGTGGAAGGCCGCAGAGACGAGCGCGTCCGATTCGACGAAGGCAAGGGGCATTGACTGTCAGGGAATCGGCGTCTTCGGAAGCGACGGTCTCAAACACGACGACGGTCAAGACGGTTGCAACCGTCGTCGTCCGAAGACGCCTTCAGTCAGTTTTAAGTTCCGCCGGTTCGTTCGATTATGGCGTCGAGTATGCGTTCGGCTGCGTGGCCGTCCCAGAGCGGAGGCACCGGCGGCGTCTCGCCCGCGTCGCCGCGCGCGAGCGCGTCGAACGCTTCAGCGACGATTCTCTCAGGGTTCGTGCCGGCGATTCGGTTCGTGCCCAACTCGACCGTGACGGGGCGCTCGGTGTTTTCGCGCAAGGTGAGACAAGGGATGCCGAGCGCGGTCGTCTCCTCCTGTATGCCGCCCGAATCCGTGAGCACGAGCGACGCGCCGCTGTAGAGACGCAGGAAGTCCAAGTAACCAAGCGGCTCGATGAGACGCAAACGTTTCGCGCGCTCTACTCGTTCGAGCATTCCAAACTCCGAGAGCATCTTTCGCGTGCGCGGGTGCGCGGGGAAGACTATCGTCAGCCGCTCGCTTATCTTTTCGAGCGCGGAGAGAATACGGCGGAGCACGCGCGCGTCGTCAACGTTCGAGGGGCGATGCAGCGTGACGACCGCGTAAGGCTCGCCCTCGACGCCCAACTCATCGCGCACCTTCGAAGCTTGCGAGAGCGCGAGGTGCTTGAAGAGCGAGTCAATCATCACGTTGCCGACCATCTTGATGCGCTCCGGCGCGACGCCTTCGGCCAGAAGATTTCTATCCGCATCTTCGGAAGGCGTGAGCAGGAGGTCTGCAATCTGGTCTGTGAGCAGGCGGTTTATCTCTTCGGGCATCGCGCGGTCGCGGCTGCGCAAACCCGCTTCAACGTGCGCCACGCGTACCTGTAGCTTCGAGCAAACGAGCGCGCACGCCAAAGTCGAGTTCACGTCGCCGACGACTACGACCCAGTCGGGACGCTCGCTGACGACGACAGGCTCGAAGAGTTGCATGACGGCGGCTGTCTGCTGCGCGTGAGAGCCTGAACCGACGCCAAGATAAACGTCTGGGCGTGGCAGTCCGAGGTCGCGGAAGAACGCGTCGGACATCTGCGCGTCGTAGTGTTGCCCCGTGTGTACGACCATGGGCGCAAACTCTTCGGCGCGCCGCCTCATCGCTTCCACAACGGGCGCGACCTTCATGAAGTTAGGCCGCGCGCCGACGACGTTGATGACTTTGAGCACTACTCGTAGGCTTTACTGCGGTGTCGCACGGCAACAATCTCAACCGCTCGCTCCGCGTCGTTGATTGTGTAAATGATTCGGTAGTCGCCGACCCGCACTCGCCAGCGATTCTCAGAACCGACGAGCTTACGACAACCGACTGGCCGCGGCTCTCCTGTCAACTCACGAACGGCCTGAAAGATTCGGCCACGCACGCCCGCTTCAAGCGCCCTAATCTCTTTCTGCGCCGAGCGTTTGAGGCCGACGGTGTATGGCGCATTACTCACTCAGGAGTCCTTCGGCACGCAACTCCTCTTCAAATTCGTCAAGTGCCTTAGACGGCTCGTCGGCGCGCTGGTCAGCGAGGATATTGTCGTAAATATCCTCCCAGAGTTCGCCCCACTCTTCGAGGTCGAGCAATACGGCCACCTTACGACCCTCCGTGTCCGTCACGAATTGAACGCCTCTTACCACCATAATTCTTCTCCCGCGCTTCTTATAGTCGGACGATCTTCGCGCAGCTCTCTTTGCGCAGTTCTCTTGAGAGCGCGTTACGGGTGTCAATGATGAGTTTCGAGAGCGCGCAGACTCGCTGGTAGTCAACGCCCGTGTGGTCTGTGACGATGACCGTGCAATCGGCGGCGCGAAGTTCTTCGTCGGTTAGTTCGACGGACTGGAGCGGTTCGCCGCTGCCTTCGGTGTGAGCGTCGTCGAAGCGTAGTTCCGAGACGAACGGGTCGTGGTAGCGCACCTCAGCGCCCTTCGCGCGCAGGCGGTCAATGATGGAGAGCGCGGGGCTTTCACGCACGTCGTCAATGTCCTTCTTGTAGGCGACGCCCAGAACGAGCACGCGCGAGCCGTTCAAACTCTTGCGCTCGTCGTTAAGTCCGTCGGTGACGAGTTGGACGACGTGTTCGGGCATCCTTGAGTTGACCTCGTCCGCAAGTCCGATGAAGCGCGACTCGAAGCCGTGCTGCCGCGCCTTCCAAGAGAGATAGTGCGGGTCTAAGGGGATGCAGTTGTGCACGTAGATGCCGAAAGAGGTGGCGAAGGTGTGCGTGTCGTCAACCTCGACGGAGTAAACTTCGACAGGCCCTTCGTCGCTCTTGGTTTCGACGGACTTAATCGCAATAGTTGTCAGGCATCCGGCGTGCTTGAACGTCTTGCTCATCGGAGCGCGGCGGCTGGCCGCGAAGTACTCTTCCAGCCTGTCTCCTTTCGTACCCAACCAGCCGCGCATACGAAGCAACTGTTCGCGCCCTTTCATTTGCAGGTGGGGCTTGCTGCGCTTGAAGGTCGGCGTGAAACCGAGGCTTTGAAGAAGATAGACCGCCTGCTGGAATAACCGCGGGCTGCTGCTGAAAAAACCGACCCCGGCGGTGGCGCTGCGATGCCTGTACGACTTGCCGTTCTTATCGTATTGCCGCACGCCCGTTTTCACGTAAACATCGCCATCGCCGCGCAACAATCCCTTCAGCAATTCGCAGCGATGCAGCGGCGAAGCGTTCATCAGCGCGTCGGGCACGCGCATCTGCGTCGAACGCCGACCGCACTTGAGCGCATCCGTCAACAACCAGCCGAACAGGGAAGAGGCCGCGCGAATGTGAGTCACTTGGTCTATGCGTGAATGATGGAGCGACGACTTGACGCCGAGTTCCGACGCGAGAAGCTTTCGCACGTCTTCAATGAACTCCGTCTCCTTACGATGGAAGCTGAAACGCACGCGTACGCTCCCGCGCTCACGCGTCGCGCAGCCTTCCGCGAGGTAATAGCCGAGCAGTCGCGCGAAGTCGGGCGTGAGTTTTAAGACCGCGGGGAACGAACTCGCGCACGCGCCGCGCCCCACATGCAGACGCAGAGAGTCGTGCGCTAGTCTCAACTCGCCCGCCTGTTCCAGCGCGAGGTAGTCGGCGAGCGGAATGTAGTCGTGCCGTATGAACTCCCGCACGGCTTCGGCGCGCAATCTTTTCCTGAGCGCCGCGCGGTGAGGCCGCCACGTGCCGGCGTTGAGACGAACGCGAATCTTGGCGGCAAGCTCCGGCGGCAGTAGCGGAAGCAGATCGAGCGAGGGGCTTTCCACATCGTCCGCCGAGCCGCCAATCACGGGGGCGGGCAGACGATGAATCGGCAGGCGGTCGCCCGCAGCCAAGTCTCTGGCGAGAACCTGCCGGACGTTGCCCGCCTCGTCGCTGACGAGCATCGGGTGCTTGTCTGTGACGGTCAGACGACGGTTGTCGCTCGTCGTCAGAGTTAGAATCGGCGCGTCGGTCTTGCGCCGGAAGAGGTATCGCACGGGCTTCCATTCGGGGAGCTGCGTGGCGGTGTTGAGCGAGAGGGCTTTCAGTTGCGGCTTGTAGATAACTTCGCCGCCGCCCGCCGTAAACTTGCGCGCCGAGCGCTCGCAGAGTTGTTGCTCGAAAACTTCCGCGAGAGTTTTAACCTGTTCGTCCTCTGAAGCGGAGCGAACTACGACCGTCTCATTGCCTACGAGACAATGGCCGCCGAGGCCGGGGCCGGGGTAGAAGGGCATGAAGCCGAAGGGCTTTGTGGCTGCCGCGCGTATCACCTCCCAAGTGTCTATGCCCAAGGCGTAACAGAGGCGCGCCATCTCGTTCGCCATGCCGATGTTGACGGCGCGGAAAGTGTTCTCCAACAACTTCGCTGCTTCGGCGACGCGCGCCGAAGAGACGGCGTGAACCTGCCGGACAATCTGGCCGTAGAGTTGGGCGGCTACATCGGTCGAGTCTTCGGTGACTCCGCCGACGACCTTCGGGATGTTGTCGGTGCGAAACTGCGGGTTGCCGGGGTCAACGCGTTCGGGCGAGAAGGCTAGAAGGAAGTCTTCGTCGAGTTTGAGGCCGCGCTCCTCGAACATCGGCAGCAACACTTCGTCGGTCGTCCCCGGATAGGTCGTTGATTCGAGGATGACGAGTTGACCGCGGCGCAGGCGCGCGCTTATCTCGGCGGCGGCGGCGAGGATGTAGGAGATGTCCGGCTCTTTCGTTTTGCGCAGAGGCGTCGGGACGCAGATGATTATGCAGTCGCAACCTGACAACTCGTCGAAGTCGGTCGTCGCGTGCAGACGCTCGGATTGGACGACTTCACGAAGCGCGTCCGACGGAACGTCGCCGATGTAACTCTCGCCACGGTTGATTGCGTCGGCCTTCTTCGAGTCAACCTCGAAGCCCGTGGCGCGAAGCCCTTTGCGCGCGAACTCGACCGCCAGAGGCAGCCCGACGTAGCCGAGACCGATGACGCCGACGCGCGTGTCCTTCGTCTCGATCAGTTTTTTGATTTCCTCTTTGACCATGAATGCTTTCGGATGATTCAAGATGTGTAAGACAGTAGAGACGCCGCCCGGCGCGACGCCGCAAAGTTCAAGACTAGGTAAGAAGCGATGCGCGTGTCAAGCAAGCCGTCAACGCGGTAGTGGGTCATTTACAATGTTCAACAAAATCAGTTAGTCCTCATCCCGCCTCGCGTACTTCGGATTATCCGCCAGCTTAACAATGTCGCTGATGCTCCACAGCGTCTTAGACACGCCAGCCTCCATCGCGGGAGAGCATCTTAGCGTTTGATGGAT
>Ga0081539_10001038_pt1 | contig 51162 bp, 33 predicted proteins | sample TabmetS4T2R2_FD_71023 | JGI IMG/M metagenome (GOLD analysis project Ga0081539, IMG submission 71023) | Tabebuia heterophylla rhizosphere microbial communities from the University of Puerto Rico - S4T2R2 | ecosystem: Host-associated > Plants > Roots > Rhizosphere ... | reverse complement strand
GACCAACGCAGCAGCGCCTCCCGCTCCTCGTCCGACAACACCAACGGCTCTTTCGGGCGACCACGACCAGCCATACCCCGAAACCCTACATTAAATCAACGAATTTCCGGCGCACGACACTAGGCGACCTGGAGCGCGCGATCCCCTTGTACGAGGCCGCGATGGCCGACTGCGAACGGGTGCTGGGTACCGATCACCCGTTGACCAAGCTTGTGCGTAACAACCTGCGCATCGCTCGGGCGAGTGTGGACGGGTCCTAGCGCCGACGTGAGCGAACCCGCTCGATGCGGGCCTCCGCGCGGGCCTCGTCGTCGATGCCGAGTCGGACACGGCGGCGTAGCTTGTCCTCGACGACCTCACCGAGCGGCGTGTCCGGCGCCTTCTGGAACACCTTCCACCGCCGCCCCAACATCGTCTGTTCCGCATGCACCGCGAGTTCCTCGTCAACCCGCGCGATGACCGCGCGCAGGTCCTGCCCGGCCCCCCGCCGATTGGCCCGGTGCGCCCGCTCCCGCTTTCGCCGAATGCTCCGACGCGACGACTTGGCGTGCTCCCCGTAACGGTTGCGCCGGTCCTTGGCATAGCTGAGCCGCTTCTTCTCCTGCGGCGTCCTGCGCACCATGCCCGAAGGGTATCCATGCGGCGCCGCGGCACCGAACCGTTTTACCGCCGGGTCAGCAGCCACAGCAGGACCGGCGCGCCGAGCGCACCCGTCACCACACCGACCGGCAGCTGGGCGGCCGGCAGGATGTTCCGGCTCACCACGTCCGCCGTCAGCACCACCGCCGCCCCCGTCAACCCGGACACGACCAGCGGCGGCGACGGCATCCCGGCCAGCCGCTGCGCGATCTGGGGCGCCACCAGGGCGACGAACAACACCGGCCCGGCCGCGGCGGTGGCGAACGTGGCCATGCCGACCCCGGTCACCAGCAGCGCCAGGTGCGCCAACCGGACCGGCGTGCCGAGCCCCAGTGCGACGTCGTCCCCCAGCTGGAGCTGCCGCAGCCACGGACCCAGGAACACCGCGACCGGCGTCAGCACGGCCAGCGCGATCGCGAGCGGCTGGACGTGTGACCAGTCTCGATCATTGAGGCTGCCGACCAGCCAGCCCATCGCGCGCTGGGCCTCGAAGACCTGCGCCTTGGTCATCAGGAAGTCCGTAATACTGGTGCACATCGCCGCCACGCCGACGCCGACCAGGATGAACCGGTATCCGGTGGTGCCGCGCCGCCACGACAGCAGGTACACGAGCAGCCCGGCACCCAGCCCGCCGGCCACGCCGAGCACCGTCGCGGCGCCGAACCCGAACGTGATGCCCGCGACCACGACCGCCGCCGCGCCGGCGTTGACGCCCACGATGTCGGGACTGGCCAGGGGGTTGCGCGTCACCGTCTGGAAGATCGCCCCGGCCAGGCCGAACGCCAGCCCCGCCAGCAGACCGGCCGTCGCCCGTGGCAGCCGCAGCTCCCGCACGATGTACACCGGTCCCGGCTCGCCGGAACCGAACAGTGCCGACACGACCCCCGGCGGGCTGATGGGGAAGCTGCCGATGGTCATGCCGTAGCAGAACGGCACGAACGCCGCCACGGCCAGCGCCAACCCGGCCACGACGAGCCGGGGCCGCAGCACCCCGGAGACCGGCCCCACCTGGAACGTGGTCCGGCCGTGCGCACGCGTCAGCACCATCTAGAGCTCCGCCAGCCGCCGGCGCCGGCGGACCAGCGCGATGAAGAACGGCGCCCCGAGCAGCGCCACCACAATGCCCACCTGCGTCTCCGCCGGTCTCGTCACCAACCTGCCCACGATGTCCGCGAACAGCAGCACGCACGGCGCCAGCACCATCGAGTACGGCAGCAGCCACCGGTGGTCCGGCCCTGTGATGAACCGCGCGATGTGCGGGATCACCAGCCCGAGGAACATGATCGGCCCCGCGACCGCGACCGCCCCGCCCGTCAGCAGCGTCACCGCCACGACTCCCTGCGCACGCACCAACCCCAGCCGCCGCCCGAGCGCCTTCGCCGTGTCGTCGCCGAGCGCCATGCTGTTCAGCGCCGGCGCGGCCGCCAGTGCCAGCACGGCCCCGACCACCAGGAACGGCGCCACCCGCACCAGCGACCCCGACACCGGTCCCGCCAGCGACCCGGCGAACCAGAACCGGTACCTGTTCAGCGCCACCGGGTCGGTCAGCACCAACGCGCTGGTGAACGACGTCAGCAGCGCCGTCACCGCCACCCCGGCCAGCGCCAGCCGCACCGGCGAGGCCTCCGTCCGCCCCCGGGTGCCCAGGACGTACACCACCACGCTCGCCCCGAGCGCCCCGGCGAACGCGAACCAGATGGAGCTGTACAGCGAGGTCACGCCCAGCACCGCGATGGCGAACACGATCGCGAACGCGGCCCCGGCGTTGACCCCCAGCAGTCCCGGCTCGGCCAGCGGGTTGCGCGTCAGCGCCTGCATCAGCGCGCCGGCGAGCCCGAGCGCCGCGCCGACCGCCACGGCCAGCAGTGTCCGGGGGATCCGGACGCTGTGGATGACGACCGCGTCCGCCGACCCGTCGTTGTGCCACAGGACCTGCCACACGTCAGTGACGGGGATCTCCTTCGAGCCCAGCCAGACGCTCAGCAGGCACAGCACGACCAGCGCCGCCACCCCCGCGAGCAGCCCCAGCGCACGCCATGCCGGCGCACTCCTGGCGTCCTCAGTTCCCACGCTGTGAACCTAGCATTAGGGCTTCCTAACCTAAGTGTTGTTAGGCTGCCCTAAGTCATCGGTTCGAGTCGGGGAGGCGGGGCGCGCGTGTCTGGTCGCGAAGCGGTGGAGGAGACCGTGACAACGCACCGGGAGCTGGCCGAGCCGTACGACGAGCTCGTCCTGCGCGCGGCCCTCGCGGTGCTCCTGGCCCGCTACACCGGCGCGACGGCCGACCTCGGCGACGACCCCAGCTTCGCGACCGCGCTCGACCGTGTCACCCAGTCGACCGATGACACGATCGATGTCGCGATCTCCGGCACGCGACTGTCCGTGACCTACCGCCCGGACCGGCTGGACGCGGCCATCCTCGACCAGATGCTCAACCACCTCGACGTGCTCGTCGCCGACGCGACGGCCCGGCCGGCCTGCCCGATCAGCCGCCTCGACCTCCTGCGTGACGACGAGCGCGAGCGGATCCTCACCGGCTGGAACGACACGGCCCTGACCTCGCCGCCGCGCACCCTGCCGGACCTGTTCGCGGAGCAGGTCCGCCGCGCCCCGGGCGCGATCGCCGTCGTCCACGAGGACCGGTCGCTGACCTACGCCGAGCTGGACGAGCGCGCGAACCGCCTGGCGCACCTGCTGATCGCGCGGGGCGCCGGGCCGGAGCAGGTCGTGGCCCTGTCCGTGCCGCGCTCGCCGGACATGATCGTGGCGGAGCTGGCGGTGCTCAAGGCCGGGGCCGCGTACCTGCCGCTCGACCCCGCCCTGCCCGCCGAGCGCCGCGCGTTCATGCTCGACGACGCGTCGCCGGTGTGCGTGGTGACCGACCTGGACGAGAGTGACCTCGCGGCGTCGTCGCCGGCGGACCCGGCCGTGCCGATCACGCCGGACAACGCGGCGTACGTGATCTACACCTCCGGTTCGACGGGCCGGCCGAAGGGCGTCGTCGTGTCCCACTCGGGCGTGGCGAAGCTGGTGGCCACGCAGGTCGAGCGGTTCGGCGTCGGCCCGCACAGCCGGGTGCTGCAGTTCGCGTCGCCGAGCTTCGACGTGGCGTTCTGGGACCTGTGCCTGGGCCTGCTGTCCGGCGGGCGGCTGGTGATCGTGCCGGCGGACCGGCGGGTGCCCGGGCCGGAGCTGACCTCGTACGCGCACCAGCACGACGTGAACTTCATGATCCTGCCGCCCGCGCTGCTGGCCGAGCTGCCGCCGGAGCTGGACCTCCCGCGGGACTCGGTGCTGCTGGCCGGCACCGAACGTGTGTCGCCCGAACTGGTGGCGCGCTGGGCGCCGGGGCGGCGGATGTTCAACGCCTACGGCCCCACCGAGGCGACCGTGAACTCGACGCTCGGCCTCTGTGAACCGGGTGGTTCCGTGGTCCCGATCGGCGTGCCCGACCCGGGGACCCGGGCGTACGTGCTGGACGCGGGCCTGCGTCCGGTGCCGCCGGGCGTGGTCGGGGAGCTGTACCTGGCCGGCTCGGGTCTGGCACGGGGGTACCTGGGCCGGCCGTCCCTCACCGCGGAACGGTTCGTGGCGGACCCGTTCGGCTCCGGCGGCCGGCTGTACCGCACGGGTGACCTGGTCCGCTGGCTGCCGGACGGGCGGCTGGTGTTCCTGGGGCGGGCCGACGACCAGGTGAAGATCCGCGGCTACCGGGTCGAGCTGGGTGAGATCGAGGCGGTGCTGACCGAGCACCCGTCGGTGGCGCAGTCGGTGGTCGTGGCGCGGGACGGCCGGCTGATCGCGTACGCGGCGGCGGTGGCCGGCCGGGACGAGGCGGCGGAGGAGGCACACGTCGGCGAGTGGCGGGAGCTGCACGAGGACGTGTTCACCGGCGCGGGCGGCCTGGAGGAGAACTTCGTGGGCTGGAACTCCAGCTACGACGGCACCCCGATCCCCCTGGCCGACATGCGCGAATGGCACGCGGCGACGACCGACCGGGTCATGGCCCTCGCGCCGAAGCGGGTCTTCGAGATCGGCGTGGGCAGCGGCCTGATCCTGTCGCGGGTGGCGCCGCGGGTGGAGGCGTACTGGGGCGTGGACCTTTCCGAGCAGGCAATCGAGAACTTGCTCGCTGAAGTGGGCCACGATCCACGCATCCATCTGGAGTGCCGGCCCGCGCACGATCTCGGCTACGTTCCAGAAAGTTTCTTCGACACAGTCGTCATCAACTCCGTCGCCCAGTACTTCCCGAGCGTGGAGTACCTGGTCGAGGTGGTCCGGAAGGCCTACGACCTGCTGACCCCGGGCGGCGTGGTGTTCCTGGGAGACATCCGCAACGCCCGCCTGCTGGAGGTCTTCGCCACGGCCACGGGCCGCACCCAGGAAGGCGAGCTGCTCCTCGCCCCGGACTTCTTCCCAGCGCTGGCAAGGGAACTGGGCGCGGAAGCCGACCTGTGGATCAAGCGCGGCGAGGCCCACAACGAGCTGACCCGCTACCGCTACGACGTGGTGCTGCGCAAGGCCACCCCATCCCCGCCCCCGCCCGAGCGCCAGCATTCGTTCAACGACCTCGCCACCCTCGAGCAACTGCTGAACGAACACCCCGACCGCCTCCGGATAACGGCCATCCCCAACGGCCGCCTGGCCGGCGACCTCCCCGGCTTCACCGGCGTCGACCCCGAGGACCTGTTCGCCCTCGCCGAGCGCACCGGCTACCAGGTGGCGGTCACCTGGTCCACCACCCCCACAACCCTGGACGCCGTCTTCACCCCAGCCGCCCCCGCGTGTCCAACGCCGACGACCCGCGTGTCCAACGAAACCGACCCCCGAGTTCAACATTCGCGGACACCCGACCACGCCTACCGCCCCGGCAACGTCACCCGGCCGTGGTCCGCCTACGCCAACAACCCCGCTCGCCGCCGGGAGTCCGGGACGCTCGCCGCGACCCTGCGCTCCTACGCGCGGGACCGCCTACCGGAGTACATGGTCCCCGCCGCGTTCGTCGTGCTCGACCGGCTCCCCGTGCTGTCCTCCGGCAAGGTCGACCGCCGCGCCCTGCCCGACCCGCAGCTCACGGCCACCGGCCGGGCCCCGCGCACGCCCGTCGAGCAGCTGCTGTGCGAGATGTTCGCCGAGGTCCTGGGCCTCCCGTCCGTCGGCGCGGACGACGACTTCTTCGAGCTGGGCGGCCATTCGCTCCTCGCCACCCGCCTGCTCCTGTGGATCCGCAAGGCGGTCGGCGCCGAGCTGTCGATCCGCGCCGTGTTCGACAACTCGACCCCGGCCGGCCTCGCCGCGCTGCTCTCCGGCGCCGTGGCGGCCGAGGGCCGTCCCGAGCTGGTCCCCGCCGAACGGCCCGACCGGATCCCGCTTTCCTATGCCCAGCAACGACTCTGGTTCCTGCACCGCCTCGAGGGCGGCTCCGCGACCTACAACGTCCCGCTGGTCCTCAAGCTCACGGGCCAGGTCGACGTCCCCGCGCTCCAGGCCGCGCTGAACGACGTGGTCGCCCGGCACGAAGCCCTCCGCACGGTCTTCCCGGCTGCGGACGGCGTGCCGTACCAACGGATCCTGCCCGCCGCCGAGGTCGAGCTGGTCACCCGGGACGACGGCTCGGTGGACGAGATCGTCCGGCGCGTCTTCGACCTCGAGACGAGCATCCCGGTGCGGGCGGAGCTGCTCCGGCAGGACGAGCGGCAGCACGTCCTCGTCCTCGTGGTCCACCACATCGCCGCCGACGGCTGGTCCCTCGCCCCGCTGTGGCGCGACCTCGGCACCGCCTACGCCGCCCGCACGCGGGGCCGGGAACCGGGGTGGGCGCCGCTGCCCGTGCAGTACGCGGACTACACGCTGTGGCAACGAGAACTCGACACCGACGCCCAGCTGTCCTACTGGCGCGACGCCCTCGCCGGCCTGCCCGAGCGCGTCGACCTGCCGACCGACCGCCCCCACCCCGCGGTCGCGTCCTACCGTGGCGGCTTCTTCACGTTCGACTGGGACGCCGACCTCCACAATGGACTGAACGGGCTGGCCCGTGCCTGCGGCGCCTCGGTGTTCATGGTCGTGCACGCCGGCCTCACCGCGCTGCTGACGAGGCTCGGCGCGGGCACGGACGTACCGGTCGGCACCCCGATCGCCGGCCGCGCCGACCAGTCCCTCGAGGACCTCGTCGGGTTCTTCGTGAACACGCTGGTACTGCGCGTGAGCACGGAGGGCGACCCGTCGTTCCGCGACCTCGTGGCGCGGGTGCGGGAGCGCGGTCTCGACGCCTACGCGCACCAGGACGTGCCGTTCGAGCGGCTGGTCGAGGCGCTGAACCCCGCCCGCTCGCTGTCCTACCACCCGCTGTTCCAGACCATGCTCGCCTGGCAGAACACGCCGACCGCCGGCGTGGAGCTGCCCGGCCTGACCGTCGACGAGATCAAGGTCGGCACGGGCACCGCGAAGTTCGACCTCTGGTTCTCGCTCACCGAGAAGCCGCACGGCATCCAGGGGCTCGCCGAGTACAACACCGAGGTCTTCGACCGCTCCACAGTGGACACGATCCTGGCCCGGCTGACCCGGCTGCTGCGGGCGGTCGTCGCCGACCCGGACCTGCCCATCGGCGCGATCGACCTGCTCACGGCCGCCGAACGCGAGCAGCACTGGTCCGTCATGCCGATCCCGGAGACCACCGTCCCGGCGCTGTTCGCCGCGCAGGTCGCCGCCACGCCCGGCCACCCGGCGCTGTTCTTCGAGGACGTGGAGCTGACCTACGCGGAACTGGACCACGCCGCGAACCGCCTCGCCCGGCTCCTGGCGGCCCGCGGGGCCGGCCCGGAGAAGGTCGTCGCGATCGCGCTGCCGCGTTCGGTCGAGCTGGTCACCGCGATCCTCGCCGTGCTCAGGACGGGCGCCGCGTACCTGCCGCTCGACCCGGACTACCCGGCCGACCGCATCGAGTTCATGCTGGCCGACGCGGCACCGGCGATCGTCGTGACCGCGGACCTGTTCGGCGAGGTGGGCGAGGACGGCACGCCGCTCGACGTCGACGTGCGTCCGGACCACCCCGCCTACGTGATCTACACGTCCGGCTCGACGGGCCGCCCCAAGGGTGTCGTCGTGCCGCACCGGGGGATCGTCAACCGTCTACTGTGGATGCAGCACGAGTACGGCCTCACGCCGGACGACCGCGTGCTGCAGAAGACGCCGTCGAGCTTCGACGTGTCGGTGTGGGAGTTCCTGTGGCCGCTGGTCACCGGTGCCACCGAGGTCGTCGCCCGGCCGGACGGCCACAAGGATCCGGCCTACCTGGCGTCGCTGATCCGCGACCGCGGTGTCACGACCGTCCACTTCGTACCCTCGATGCTGCAGGTGTTCCTGCGGGAACCCGGGGCGGCCGCCTGCACGTCGCTGCGCCGGGTCATCTGCAGTGGCGAGGCACTGCCGGTCGACGCCGTCGAGCTGTTCCACCGGGTTCTGGGTGCCGGCCTCCACAACCTCTACGGCCCGACGGAAGCGTCGGTCGACGTCACCTACTGGCCGTGCGATCCGGCGGACGCGACCGTGCCGATCGGCCGTGAGGTGTGGAACACCCGCACCTACGTGCTGGACGCGTGTCTCCAGCCGGTGCCGCCGGGCACGCCCGGTGAGCTGTACCTGGCGGGCGTGCAGCTGGCACGGGGGTACCTGAACCGGCGCGGCCTGTCCGCGGAACGGTTCGTCGCGGACCCGTTCGGGCCGCCCGGATCCCGGATGTACCGGACCGGCGACCTCGCCAGGCGCCGCGCCGACGGGGCACTGGAGTTCCTCGGCCGCGCCGACGAGCAGGTCAAGATCCGCGGCTTCCGGGTCGAGCCGGGGGAGATCGCCGCGACGCTCGCCGAGCACCCCGAGGTCGACCGGGCCGTGGTGATCGCCCGCGAGGACCGGCCCGGCGACGTGCGGCTCGTCGGTTACGTGGTGCCGGGCGACGCGTCGAACGCCGGCGCGACCGAGCACGTCGGCGAGTGGCAGGAACTGTACGACTCGATGTACGCCGCCACGCCGGAGGACGACTTCTCCGGCTGGAACTCCAGCTATGACGGGCAACCTGTCCCGGTCGAGCAGATGCGGGAGTGGCGGGACGCCGTCGTGGCGCGGATCCGCGAGCTGCGGCCCCGTCACGTGCTGGAGATCGGCGTGGGCACCGGCCTGATCCTGTCCCAGCTGGCGGGGGAGTGCGCGGAGTACTGGGGCACCGACTTCTCCGCCGCGGCGATCGCCAACCTGCGCCGCCGGTTCCCGGCCGTCACGCTGCGCCACCGGGACGCGGCCGACTTCTCCGGACTGCCAACCGGTTTCTTCGACACGGTCGTGATCAACTCGGTGGTGCAGTACTTCCCGAGCGGTGACTACCTCCTCGACGTGCTGCGTGGCGCGCTGGAACTGGTCGTCCCGGGCGGCGCGGTGTTCGTCGGCGACGTGCGTGACCTGCGGCAGCTGCGTGCCTTCCACGCCGAGGTGGCCGCCCGGCGCGGTGACCGGACCGCATCGATGCTCGACCCTGCGAGCAGGTCCTCGGTCGAGCAGGGCCTGGCGCGGGAGAAGGAACTGCTCGTCCACCCGGCCCTCTTCGCCGGCCTCGGGCCGGCGGACATCCGGATCAAGCGGGCGGCACACGTCAACGAGCTGAGCCAGTTCCGCTACGACGTGGTGCTGCACAAGGAACCGCACGCGGTGCGGGAGCTGACCGGGGTGCCCGAGCTGGCGTGGGAGAGCCTCAGCGCGACCGCCGCCGTGCTGCGGCAGATGCCGAAGGCGTTGCGGGTGACCGGAATCCCCAACGGCCGGGTCGCCGCCGGCATCGATCCCGAGGCACTGCACAAACTCGGCGACGCCCTCGGCTACCGGACGGTCACGACCTGGGGCGCCACGGACGCCGTCCTCGACGCCGTGTTCTTCACGGGCGACGGCGTGCCCGTGGGCGCGTACCGCGGCGAGGCGGACGGCCCGCTGTTCACGGACCCGTTGCGGATCCGCCAGCACGCGGAGCTGGTCGCGGCCGTCCGCGAGCTGGCCACGCGACGGCTGCCCGAGCACATGGTGCCGTCGTCGATCGTGGTGCTCGACGCGATTCCCGTGACGGCCAACGGAAAGCTCGACCGCCGCGCACTGCCGTCACCGGATCCGGTCGTGTCCACATCGGACCGCGAACCGGCGAACGAGCGGGAACGGCTGCTGTGTGAGCTGTTCGCCGAGGTGCTCGTCGTGCCGAAGGTCGGCCCGGACGACAGCTTCTTCGACCTGGGCGGCCACTCGCTGCTCGCGACCCGTCTGATCGCCCGCGTCCGCGCCACGCTGAACGCCGACCTGGCGGTGCGTTCGGTGTTCGAGACCCCCACCCCGGCCGGCCTGGCCGCGTTGCTGAGCGAGGCCTCGGGGTCGGCGCGCCCGCCGCTCGTGCCGGTCGAGCGGCCGGAGTACCTGCCGCTTTCCTTCGCCCAGCAACGACTGTGGTTCCTCCACCACCTGGAGGGCCCGTCGGCGACCTACAACGTGCCGCTCATCATGCGGCTGTCCGGCGTGGTCGACGTCGCGGCGCTGAGCGCGGCGCTCACCGATGTGACGGATCGTCACGAGTCGCTGCGGACCGTGTTTCCACAGCGGGACGGCGTGCCCTACCAGCGGATTGTGGACAACTCCGGCGTCGAGTTGCGGGCGCGGGACGTGGCCGGGGACGACCTCGACGCGGTCGTGACCGGTCTCGTGCGGGGCCCGTTCGACCTCGAGAACCGCGTGCCGATGCGAGTCGAGCTGCTGCGGCTCGGCGCCGAGGAGCACGTGCTGGCACTGGTGTTCCACCACATCGCCTCCGACGGCTGGTCGATGGCGCCGCTGTGGCGCGACCTCGCGACGGCGTACGCGGCCCGCCTGCGCGGCGAGGCTCCACAGTGGACCCCGCTGCCGGTCCAGTACGCCGACTACACGCTCTGGCAACGGGAGCTCCTCGGCGACGAGAACGACCCGGCCAGCGAGGCCGCCGCACAGCTGGACCACTGGCGGACGGCGTTGGCCGGCCTGCCGGAGCGGATCGAGCTGCCGCTGGACCGCCCGCACCCGAAGGTCGCGACGTTCCGCGGCGAGCTGTACACGTTCACCTGGGACGCGGAGCTGCACGCGGGCCTGTCGGCGCTGGCGCGTTCGTGCGGGGCGTCGGTGTTCATGGTCGTCCACGCCGCCCTCGCGGCGCTGCTGACCCGGCTGGGCGCGGGCACGGACATCCCCATCGGCTCCCCGATCGCGGGCCGCACCGACCACGCGCTGGACGATCTGGTCGGGTTCTTCGTGAACACGCTGGTGCTGCGGGTGGACACGAGTGGCGAGCCGACGTTCCGCGAGCTGGTGGCGCGGGTGCGGGAGCACGACCTGGAGGCGCACGCGCACCAGGACGTGCCGTTCGAGCGCCTGGTGGAGGTGCTGAACCCGGCGCGGTCGCTGTCGTACCACCCGCTGTTCCAGGTGATGATCGCCGGCCAGAACAACGCGCGGGCGGACGTGACGCTGCCGGGCCTGGCGGTCACCGAGATCCCGGTGACCACGGGCACGTCGAAGTTCGACCTGTCGATCTCGCTGACCGAGCGGGAGTCCGGTATCGACGGTGTGCTGGAGTTCAACACCGACGTGCTGGACAGGCCCACCGCGGACGCCGTGCTGGCGCGCCTGGAACGCCTGCTGCGGTCCGCGCTGGCGGCACCCGACCGTCCCGTGGGCGGCGTGGACCTGCTGGCCCCGGGGGAGCGCGAGCAGGTCCTCGGCGAGTGGGCCGGTAGGGACGAGTCCCTTGGCACGGCGACGTTCGTGTCGCTGTTCGCGGAGCGGGTGCGGGCCCGGCCGGACGCGGTGGCGGTGGTGTTCGAGTCGTCGTCGCTGACCTACGCGGAGCTGGACGCGCGCGCGAACCGGTTGGCGCACCTGCTGATCGCGCACGGCGCCGGCCCGGAGAAGGTGGTCGCCCTGGCGGTGCCGCGGTCGCTGGACATGGTCGTGGCGGAGCTGGCGGTGCTGAAGTCCGGCGCGGCGTACCTGCCGATCGACGTGGACTATCCGGCCGACCGCGTGGCGTTCATGCTGGCCGACGCGGCGCCGGTGTGCGCGGTGGCGACCCAGCCCCTGCCCGGGATTCCGTCGGTGCACCCGGATTCGGCGGTTGACCTGCCGTCGTCCGACCCCGAGGTGCCGCTGTCCCCGGCCAATGCGGCGTACGTGATCTACACCTCCGGTTCGTCGGGCCGGCCCAAGGGTGTGGTGGTGTCGCACGCGGGCGTGGCGAAGCTCGTGGCGACGCAGGCGCGGCGGTTCGGCGTGGGGCCGCACAGCCGGGTGTTGCAGTTCGCGTCGCCGAGTTTCGACGTGGCGTTCTGGGATCTGTGCCTGGGTCTGCTGTCCGGCGGGCGGCTGGTGATCGTGCCGGCGGAGCGCCGGGTGGCGGGCGAGGCCCTGACCTCGTACGCGCACCAGCACGACGTGAACTTCATGATCCTGCCGCCCGCGCTGCTGGACGCACTGCCGGCGGACCTGGACCTCCCGCGGGACTCGGTGCTGTTGGCCGGGACGGAGCGCGTGTCACCGTCTCTTGTGGACCGCTGGGCGCCGGGTCGGCGGATGTTCAACGCGTACGGCCCGACCGAGGCGACGGTGAACTCGACGCTGGGGGAGTGCGTGCCGGGTTCGCCGGTGGTGCCGATCGGCGTCCCCGACCCGGACACGCGGGCGTACGTGCTCGATGCGGGCCTGCGTCCGGTGCCGCCGGGGGTGGTCGGGGAGCTGTACCTGGGTGGTTCCGGTCTGGCGCGGGGCTACCTGGGCCGGCCGTCGTTGACCGCGGAACGTTTCGTGGCCGACCCGTATGGTTCTGGCGGCCGGCTGTACCGGACGGGCGACCTGGTCCGCCGGCTGCCGGACGGGCGGCTGGTGTTCCTGGGCCGTGCGGACGACCAGGTGAAGATCCGCGGCTACCGGGTCGAGCTGGGTGAGATCGAGTCGGTGCTGGCCGCTCACCCGGCGGTGGGCCAGCCGGTGGTGGTGGCACGGGACGGCGAACTGATCGCGTACGCGGTGCCGGCGTCCGGCCGGTCCACCGAGGCGGAACTGAGCCACGTGGCCGAGTGGCAGGAACTGCACGAGGACGTGTTCGCCGGCGGTGGCGGGATGGAGGAGAACTTCGTCGGCTGGAACTCCAGCTACGACGGTTCCCCGATTCCCCTGGCCGACATGCGCGAATGGCACGCGGCGACCATCGACCGCATCCGCGCGCTCTCGCCGAGGCGGGTGTTCGAGATCGGCGTGGGCAGCGGCCTGGTCCTGTCCCGCGTGGCCCCGCTGGCGGAGGAGTACTGGGGCGTCGACCTGTCCGAACAGGCGGTCGCGAACCTGCGGCGCGAGGTGGGCGAGGACCCCCGGATTCGGTTGTGGGCCCGCCCGGCCCACGACCTGGGCGAGGTCCCGGAGTCCTACTTCGACACGGTGATCATCAACTCGGTGGCCCAGTACTTCCCGAGCGTGGACTACCTGGCGGAGGTCATCCGCCGCGCCTACCGCATGCTGACCCCCGGCGGCACCATCTTCCTGGGGGACATCCGAAACGCGCGGCTGCTCCCCGTCTTCGCCGCCGCGACCGGCCGCCCGGCGAACCAGGAGGGCGAACTCCTCCTGGACCCGGACTTCTTCCCCACCATGGCGGAGGAGTTGGGCGCGACCGCCGACCTCCAGGTGAAACGAGGCCACGCCCACAACGAACTGACCCGCTACCGCTACGACGCCATCCTGCGAAAGGCGGAACCGACGCCCGCCCCCGCGGAGGGTTTGCTCGCCTTCGCGGACATCGCGGAAGAACCCCTTGCCGAACTCGAATCGATGTTGCGTGACGAGCGGCCCGAGCGCCTGCGGGTCACCGGTATCCCCAACGGTCGGCTCGCCGGAGATCTCGATGACCTCACCGGCGTCGAGCCCGAGGACCTCTGCCAACTCGCCGAGCGGGTCGGGTACCGGGTCGCCCTGACCTGGGCCGCCGGCGACCGTGGCGCACTTGACGCCGTCTTCGCCACCGTCGAGCCCGGTCACGTCTACCGGCCGTCGGCCGTGCGTGGGCCGCTGGGCAACAACCCCGCCGGGCGGCGGGACGCCGGAGCCCTCGCCGCGGCGCTGCGGGCGCACGTTCGCGAGCAGCTGCCCGCCTACATGGTGCCGTCCGCGTTCGTCCTGCTCGACCGGCTGCCCCTCCTGCCGTCCGGGAAGGTCGACCGCAAGGCCCTGCCCGAGCCGGAGCGGCACACCTCGACCACCGGCCGTCCGCCACGCACCCCCGTCGAGGAGGTGCTCTGCGGCCTCTTCGCCGAGATCCTGCAGGCGCCGGCGGTCGGCGTCGACGACGACTTCTTCGCGCTGGGCGGGCATTCGCTGCTCGCCACCCGTCTCGTCGCCCGGGTGCGCGGGGTTTTCGGGGTCGAACTGGCCGTGCGCACCATCTTCGAGACACCCACCGTCGCCGGGCTGGCCACCGCACTGTCCACAAGTGACAATGCGGCCAGGCCGCTTCTCGCGGTACGGGAAAGGCCCGCGCGGCTGCCGCTTTCTCACGCCCAGCAACGGCTCTGGTTCCTCCACCGGCTCGAAGGTCCCTCACCCACCTACAACATGCCCAGCGCCATGCGCCTGGCCGGCCCCCTCGACGTCCCCGCGCTCGAACAGGCCCTCGGCGACGTGCTCGAGCGCCACGAGGCCCTGCGCACCGTCTTCCCCGAGCACGGCGGCGTGCCGTACCAGCACGTCCTCGACGACCCGGGTGTGCGCCTCACCCGGCGGGACGTCACCGAGGACGCGCTCGCCGACGCCATCTCCGCCGCCGCACGCACCACGTTCGACCTCGAATCCCGGGCGCCGCTCGCCGCGGAACTCCTGCGGCTCGGCGAACGGGAGCACGTCCTCGTCCTCGTGTTCCACCACATCGCCTCCGACGGGTGGTCCACCGCGCCGCTCTGGCGCGACCTCGCCACCGCCTACGCCGCCCGAGCCACCGGCCGCGCGCCCGACTGGACCCCGCTGCCCGTGCAGTACGCGGACTACACGCTGTGGCAACGAGAACTCGACATCGACGCCCAGCTCGACTACTGGCGCACCACGCTCGACGGGTTGCCCGACCGGATCGAGCTGCCCGCCGACCGGCCCCACCCCGCCCGTGCCTCCTACCGCGGCGAGATGCTGCCCTTCGCGTGGGACGCCGGCCTGCGGGACGGGCTCGCCGAGCTCGCGCGGGCCTGCGGGGCCAGTGTGTTCATGGTCGTCCACGCCGGGCTCACGGCCCTGCTCACCCGGCTCGGCGCCGGCACCGACATCCCCATCGGCACGTCCGTCGCCGGGCGGACCGACCAGGCACTCGACGAGCTGGTAGGGTTCTTCGTCAACACGTTGGTGCTGCGGGTGAACACGTCCGGCGACCCGTCGTTCCGCGACCTGGTCGCCCGCGCGCGGGAGCGCAGCCTCGACGCCTACGCCCACCAGGACGTGCCCTTCGAACGCCTCGTCGAGGCCATCAACCCCGTCCGCTCGCTCGCGTACCACCCGCTCTTCCAGACCATGATCGCCTGGCAGAACAACGCGGTCGCCGACCTGCGGCTGCCCGGCCTCACCGTCACCGAGGAGCCCGTGCGCACCGGCACCGCCCGCGCCGACCTCACCTTCTTCGTGGGGGAGCGGGACGGGATCCGCGGCGCGGTCGAGTACAACTCCGACATCTTCGCGCACTCCACAGTGGACTCGCTGGTCGCGCGCCTGGAACGCCTGCTGCGTGCCGTCGTCGCCGACCCGGACCGGCCGCTGAGCACGATCGACCTGCTCACCGCCGACGAGCACGAGGCCCTCGCCGCCGAGTGGGTGCCGACCACCGTGCCGGCGCTCGACACGCTGCTCGCCGACAACCCGCCGGACCGGACCGCGTTGGTCTTCGGCGACCGGCGGCTCACCTACGCCGAGCTGGACGCGGCCGCCGACGAGCTCGCGCGCACCCTCGTGGCCCGCGGCGCCGGACCGGAAAAGGTTGTGGCGCTGGCACTTCCGCGTTCCGTCGAGCTGGTCGTCGCCCTGCTGGCGGTGCTCAGGTCCGGCGCCGCCTACCTGCCGCTCGACCTCAACCACCCGGCCGAGCGCATCGAGCTGATGCTCGCCGACGCCGACCCGCACCTGGTGATCGACCAGGACTGGCTCGACGGTCCACATGAGACGTGTGACGTCGAGCTGCCGGACGTCCACTCGGACAACACCGCGTACGTGATCTTCACCTCCGGCTCGACCGGGCGGCCCAAGGCCGTCGCCGGCACGCGGCGTGCGCTCGCCAACCGGTTGCACTGGGGCCGCGGACTCGGCGGCGGCGTCCGGGTCGCCAAGAGCGCGCTCACGTTCATCGACGGCTCGACCGAGCTCCTCGGCGGGCTCGTCGCCGGGGACACCGTGCTGCTCGCCGACGACGTGACCGCCACCGACCCGCACGCGCTCGCGCGGCTCGTGAACCACCACCGCGCCAACACCCTCACGGTCGTGCCGAGCCTGCTGTCCACTGTGGTCACCGAGGTCGACGGCCTCGACTCCGTGACGACCTGGATCACCAGCGGCGAGGCGCTGCCGTCCACAGTGGCCGAGGCGGTCGCCGCCCGGTGGCCGGGAGCGCGGCTCGTGAACCTGTACGGCTGCTCGGAAGTCGCCGGGGACAGCCTCGAACACCCCTGGCAGGCTGGCGAAGGCCCGGTGCCGATCGGCCGGCCCGTCGCGAACACCCGGGCGTACGTGCTCGACGCCGCACTGCGGCCGGTGCCGCCGGGCGTGCGGGGCGAGCTGTACCTGGCCGGCGACGGCCTGGCCCGCGGCTACCTCGGCCAGACCGCCCGCACCGCCGAACGTTTCGTCGCGGATCCGTTCGGCGCGGCCGGATCCCGCATGTACCGCACGGGAGATCTCGCGCGGCGCCGGCCCGACGGCGTGCTGGAGTTCCTCGGCCGCGCCGACCAGCAGGTCAAGATCCGCGGCATCCGGATCGAGCCCGGCGAGGTCGAGGCCGCGCTCACCGCGCACCCGGACGTCACCGCCGCCGCGGTGATCGCCCGCGCGGACCGGCTCGTCGGCTACACCGTCGGCACGGCGAACCCGGCTCAGCTGCGGGAGTTCCTCGCCCGGCGGCTGCCGGACCACCTCGTGCCGGCACATCTCGTGGTGCTGGACGCGCTGCCACGCAACCCCAACGGAAAGCTCGACCGCGCCGCGCTGCCCGAACCGGACGTGACGGTCGACGACCGCGAGGCCCGCACGCCGACGGAACAGGCGCTGTGTGACCTGTTCGCCGAGGTGCTCGGCCTGCCCAGGGTCGGCCCCGACAGCGGGTTCTTCGCCCTCGGCGGGCATTCGCTGCTCGCCACCCGCCTGGTCAGCCGGATCCGCGGCGTGCTCGGCGTCGAGGTCCCGATCCGTGCGGTGTTCGACGCCCCCACGCCGGCCCGGCTCGCCGAACTGCTCGACCCCGACCGCGACGCCCGGCCGGCGCTGCGCCCGCAGGACCGGCCGGCGGAAGTGCCGCTTTCCTTCGCCCAGCAACGACTCTGGTTCCTGGACCGGCTGTCCGGCCCGCGCCCGACGTACAACATCCCGTGGGTGTGGCGCGTGTCCGGCCAGGTCGAGGTGTCTGCTCTGCGCGCGGCACTCGCGGACGTGGTCGCCCGCCACGAGGTACTCCGCACGCTCATCGTCGAGAGCGGTGGCGTCCCACACCAGGTCGTCGTCGAGGCGGAACCGGTGCTCCAGGTCGAGACCGTCGACGAGGCAAGGGTGACGGACCGGCTGGCCGAGATCGCGAGCCACTGCTTCGGCATCGACACGGAGATCCCGGTGCGGGCCGCGTTGCTGAGCACCGGCCCGGAGACGCACGTGTTCGTGCTGCTGGTACACCACATCGCGGGCGACGGCTGGTCGCTCCCGCCGCTGCGCCGGGACCTGGACACGGCGTACCAGGCCCGCCGGTCGGGCATCGCTCCACAGTGGACCTCGCTCCCTGTTCAGTACGCGGACTACACGCTGTGGCAACGAAACCTGCTCGGCGACGAGGGTGACGAGAGCAGCGTTCTCGGCCGGCAGACGGCGTACTGGCGCAGGACACTCGCCGACCTGCCCGACGAGCTGTCGCTCCCGACGGACCGCCCCCGCCCGCCGCGCGCCACCAACCGGGGCGGCGCGGTGCCGGTGGCCATCCCGCCGGAGGCGCACCAGCAGCTGAGGGACGTGGCGCAGGGGAGCGACGCGAGCCTGTTCATGGTGCTGCAGGCGTCCCTGGCGGCGCTGCTGACCAGGCTCGGCGCCGGCACGGACATCCCGCTGGGCAGCCCGATCGCCGGCCGCACCGACCACGCGCTGGACGACCTGGCCGGCTTCTTCGTGAACAACCTGGTGCTGCGCACGGACACCAGCGGCAACCCGACGTTCCGCGAGCTGGTACGGCGGGTGCGGGAGACCGATCTGGCGGCGTACGCGAACCAGGACCTGCCGTTCGAACGCCTGGTGGAACTACTGAACCCGGCGAGGTCGCTGGCGCGGCACCCGCTGTTCCAGGTGATGCTGGCGTTCTACCACGCGTCCACGGAACGGGAACGACTGCTGGGCCTGCCCGCGGAGTACACGGACGCCGGCCTCCGCCAGGCGAAGTTCGACCTCTCGTTCGACCTGGTGGAGCGCCAGTCCCCGGATGGCGCGCCGGCGGGCATCGAGGGCGCCATCGAGTACAGCACGGACCTGTTCGACGAGGCGAGCGTGCACACCCTGGCCTCCCGCCTGGTACGCCTGATAACGGCAGCGGCGGCGACCCCGAACACCCCAATCAACCACCTCGAGGTGCTGAGCCCGACCGAACGCCACCGCCTCCTCATCGACTGGGGAACCCGAGATGCCCTGAAGGACCCCTTCAGGACGTTGAACGCCTCGAAGGGGTCCTTCAGGGCATGGGGCACGGTGGGGGAGGTGTTCGAGGCGCAGGTCGCCGCCACTCCGGACGCCTCCGCCTTGAGTGATGACCAGCTCGACCTCACCTTTGCCCAGCTTGACGAGCGGACCGGGCGGCTCGCGCGGGTGCTCGCCGCGGCCGGGGCGGGGCCGGAGACGGTCGTCGCGATCGCGTTGCCGCGGTCGGCCCGGGTGTTCGAGGCCATCCTCGGCGTCCTGCGGTCCGGGGCCGCGTACCTGCCCATCGACCCGGACCAGCCACTCGACCGGATCGCCGGCGTGCTCGCCGACGCCGCGCCCGTGCTCGTGCTGACCGACCCCGCCGTCGAGCTGCCCGACGGCCCACCGAGGCTCCACCTCGACAAGGTCGACCGGCTGCCCCAGGCGGCGGTCACCCCGCCGGAGCCGCGGCACCCGGCCTACGTCATCTACACCTCCGGCTCCACCGGCCGCCCCAAGGGTGTGGTCGTCCCGCACGCGGGCCTCGTCAACCTCTTCCACAGCCACCGCGAGACCCTCTACCGGCCCGCTGGCCGGACCATGCGGGTCGCCCACGCGTGGTCCTTCTCCTTCGACGCGTCCTGGCAGCCGCAGCTCTGGCTCCTCGACGGGCACTCCGTGCACGTCGTCGACGACGACACCCGCCGCGATCCCGCCCGGCTCGCCGCGGTGATCCGGGAGCGGGAGATCGACTTCATCGAGCTGACGCCCTCGCACTTCGCGCAGGTTGCCGCCGCCGGGGTGATCGAGGACGGGAAGTGCCTGCTGCGGGTCGTCGGCGTCGGCGGCGAGGCCGTGCCGCAGCAGCTGTGGGAGCAGCTGCGTGAGCTGCCCGGCACCGCCGCCTACAACCTGTACGGCCCCACGGAGTCCACTGTGGACGCTCTGGTCGGCCGGATGGCGGACGCCGAGCGGCCCGTCGTCGGCCGGCCCGTGCACGGGACCGGCGCGTACGTCCTCGACACCGGGCTGGCGCCGGTGCCGGAAGGCGTGCCGGGCGAGCTGTACCTCGCCGGCGCCGGCCTCGCGCGGGGTTACCTCGGGCAGACCGCCCGCACGGCCGAGCGGTTCGTCGCGAACCCGTTCGGGCCGGCGGGATCCAGGATGTACCGCACCGGCGACCTCGTGCGGTGGCGCGGCGGGCAGCTCGAGTACCTGGGCCGCACCGACGACCAGGTCAAGATCCGCGGGTTCCGCGTCGAACCGGGTGAGATCGAGGCCGTGCTCGCCCGGCACGACGACGTGTCCGACGTGGTCGTGGTGGTCCGCGAGGACCGGCCGGGGGACCGGCGGCTCGTGGCGTACACCGTGCCGGCGACGGCGGATCCCCGTGCGCTGCGGGACTTCGCCGGCCGGTCGCTGCCGGAGTACATGGTGCCGGCGGCGATCGTGCCCGTGGCCGCGTTCCCCGTCACCCCCAACGGGAAGCTCGACCGGGCCGCGTTGCCGGCGCCGGCGGCGACCCCGCTCGGCCGGCCGCCCGAGACGCCCGAACAAAGGGTCCTCTGTGGACTGTTCGCGGAGGTGCTCGGCGTGTCCGAGGTGGGCATCGACGACGACCTGTTCGCGCTCGGCGGCCACTCGATGCTGCTCCTCCGGCTGCGGCTGCGCATCCGCGAGGAGACCGGGGTCGACCTGCCCGTAGCCGAGTTCTTCCGCAACCCGACCGTGGCCGGGCTCGCCGCCCGCCTGACCGACAACGAAGGACGTTAGATGCGCCGCACCCTGCTGAACGCCAAGATCCACCGGGCCACCGTCACCCAGGCGGACCTGCACTACGTCGGCTCGCTGACCATCGACGCGGACCTGATGAAGGCGGCGGACATCGTCGAGGGCGAACAGGTCCAGGTCGTGGACATCACGAACGGCGCCCGGCTGGAGACGTACGCGATCACCGGCGAGGCCGGCTCGGGCGTGATCGGGATCAACGGGGCCGCCGCACACCTCGTGCAGCCGGGTGATCTAGTGATCATCATGACGTACGCGCAGCTGGAACCGCACGAGATCGCCGTCCACCAGCCGACGGTGGTGCATGTGAACGAGCACAACCAGCAGGTGCTGATCGGCGCCGATCCCGCTCAGCCGGTGCCCGGGACCGTCCAGGTGAGCGGCCGTGGATAGCTGGGCGGTTCTGCGTAAGGCGGTCAGTGGCCAGCGAAAACACGTGGCGCTGGCGTCGCTGCTCACGGCCTCGCACCAGGCGTGCGAAGCCGTCGTGCCGGTGCTCATCGGCGTGATCATCGACGACGCGGTCGCGGCCGACGGGTACGGGCGCCTGCTGCTGTGGCTCGGGGTACTGGCCGTGGTGTTCGCGGTCCTGTCCCAAAGCTTCAAGTTCGGGGCGCGACAGGCCGAGCGCGCGGTCGAGCAGGCGGCGCACGAGCTGCGGCTGGCGCTCGCCGGCCGCGTGCTCGATCCCCGCGGGGGCGCGGAGAAGGGCCGGCTGCCCGGCGAGCTGACGAGCCTCGCGACCGGCGACGCCACGCGGGTGGGTGCGCTGAACCGGGCCATCCCGTACGCCGGCGCGACGCTGACGGCGGTGGTGGTGACGGCCGTGGCGCTGCTGTGGATCTCCGTGCCGCTCGGGTTGTTCGTGTTGTTGGGCACGCCCCCGCTGCTGTGGCTGGCAAACCTGCTCGGCCGCCCACTGGAACGCCGCAGCGAAGCCGAACGCGAGCGTGCGGCGAAGGCGTCCGGGGTGGCCGCGGACCTGGTGAGTGGCCTGCGCGTCCTCAAAGGACTGGGCGCCGAGCCGGTCGCGATCACCCGCTACCGGACGACGAGCCAGGACGCCCTGGCCGCGACCGTCCGCGCGGCGGGCGCGAAGGCCTGGCACGACGGGGGAATGCTGGCGCTGAACGGGATCTTCCTGGCGCTGGTGGCCCTGATCGGCGGCCGGCTGGCGGCGGCCGGGGACGTCAGCATCGGTGGCCTGATCGCGGCGGTCGGGTTGGCGCAGTTCCTCATCGGGCCGCTGACGAACTTCGTGTGGGTGAACTCGGAGATCGCACAGGCACGGGCGTCCGCGTCGCGGTTGGCGGAGATGTTGTCGACGCCGCCGGCGGTGTCGCCGGGTTCAGGGGTCCTGTCGTCGCCGGTGCGGGGGGAGGTGCGGCTGCGGGAGGTGTCCTTCGCCGAGCTGCGGGGGCTCGACCTGCAGGTGCGGGCGGGGGAGCTGCTGGGGGTGGTGACACCGGATCCCGCGGCGGCGCAGGCTTTGCTCACGTGCCTCGGCCGCGAGGCCGACCCGTCCGCGGGTTCGGTGGAGCTGGACGGTGTCGCCCTGCCGTCCCTGAAGATCGACGACGTCCGGGCTGCCGTTCTCGTGGCGGCCCACGACGCCGATCTGTTCGAGGGCACGCTGGTGAGCAACATGTCCACCGAGGACGCTCGGGTGCTGGCGGCGGCCGGCGCGGACGAGGTCGCCCACGCGCTGCCGGACGGGGTGCGGACCGAGCTGACCGAGCGCGCGCGCTCACTGTCGGGCGGGCAGCGGCAGCGGGTGGCGTTGGCCCGCGCACTGGCCGTGGACGCCCCGGTCCTGGTCCTCCACGACCCGACGACAGCCGTCGACGCGGTGACCGAGGCGAGAATCGCGGACGGCATCAGGGAGTTGCGCGCGGGCCGGACGACGATCCTGGTCACGACCAGCCCGGCGCTGTTGGCGGTCGCCGACCGGGTGGTCGTGCTGGAGGAGGGCACGGTGACCGCGGAGGGCTCCCACACCGACCTGGCCTCCACGAACCCGACCTACCGATCGGCGGTGCTGGCATGACACCGCGCCGGAATTCGTGCCCGAGCTCGCCCTCCGTTACGGGGCAGCCCCCACCCATCCCGGGGGGCGACCCCGGTGCCAGTCTACCGGCAGGCGGGGACAAAATCCCTGGTCGGCAAGGGCTGTGGATAAGTTTCACGGTTGGGTGCGAGCGAAAGGGACACTCGTACGGCCGCTCGGCGATGTCGAAGCCGTGTTCTGCTTCCGGGAGCGGTTTCGGCGGCAAGGGGAGGCGCCGGCTCGGCGATACCGGGCGGAGGGGTTCGGGCCGCGGCAGCTGGAGTGGGTCGGCCGGCTGCGTGCCAGCTCAGGGGCGACGAAAGCCCCGGTCGGCGAGCACCGTGGACAGCTTTCGCGGGTGCGCCCTAGTGAAGGGAAGGCGCCTGCTCCACACCATTTCGTCGAGATCGTCAGTAACCGGCAGCCCTGTCAGGCAGGGGAGCACCGGCCTTGGTCCGGTGGCCGGCGACCGTCGGATGAGCAGCCTCGCCCGGGAACCGGTTCGGAGGCTGCTCGTTCGGTCCGCGACGCAGGTGGCCGGCCCGAACGCGGCGCGGCCTTGCCGACCCATGAGCCCTGGCCCGGGGCCCACCCCCGGAACCAGTCTACAAGCGGGCGGTGACAAAACCGCTGGTCAGCAACGGTTGTGGATAGCTTTCACCCGGCCAGTGCGAGCGAATGGGACAGTCGTGCGGGGGAGGCCGGCGTGAGTGAGAACCTGCTGCCCATTGCCACGCCCGCCCGGACGCGGGCCGTCGTCTGGCAGATGGTCCGGGCCCATCGAGGGCTCGCCGTCGCGGCGTTCGGGGTCCTCATCGCCGCCACCGCGGTTGGCCTTGCCACCGCGCCCCTGCTCGGCCGGATCGTCGACATCGTCGTCTCGCGGTCCCCTGTTGGGGAGATCACGCTGCCCGTCGTGTTGCTCGCCCTCGTCGCCGTGGGGCAGGCTGCCTTGACGGGGCTCGGCACCAACCTCGTCGCTCGTGTGGGGGAACGCGTCCTTGCCCGGCTGCGCGAGCGGTTCATCGACCGCGCGCTTCGCCTGCCGTTGGAGCAGGTGGAACGCGCCGGGTCGGGCGATCTCACCTCCCGTGTCACCGACGACGTCACCGTCATCGCCGAGGCTGTGCGGGACGCGCTGCCCGCCCTGGCGCGGGCCTCCCTCACCATCGCGCTCACCTTGGGCGGGATTGCCGTGCTGGACTGGCGTTTCCTCCTCGCCGCGCTGCTCGCCGTGCCCGTTCAGGCGCACACCGTTCGCTGGTACGCCCGCAACGCCGGACCGCTTTACGCCCAGCAGCGGGTCACTGTCGGTGTGCTTTCTCATCAACTCCTTGACACGATCGGGGCGGGGTCCACCGTTCGGGCGTTCCGGCTGGCCGACGATCACCTCGGGCGGGTCGGGCGGAAGTCGCAGGCCGCCATTGACATCGCGTTGCGGGCGGCGCGGCTCTGGACACGCTTCTTCGCGCGGCTCAACCTCGCCGAGTTCATCGGGCTCGGGGCCGTGCTCACCACCGGGTTCCTGCTCGTCCGCAACGGCGACATCTCCGTCGGCACGGCCACCGCGGCCGCACTGTACTTCCACGGCCTGTTCAACCCCATCAACGTCGCACTGTCCCTTGTGGACGACGCGCAGGCCGCCATGGCCAGTCTCGCCCGGCTGGTCGGGGTCGCCGAGATGCCGCCGCCCACTGAACCGGACCAGCCGGCACAACCGCGGGACGCCTCGGTCACCGTCAAGGACGTGCGGCACGCCTACCGCGCCGACGAACTGGTCCTGCACGGCGTGGACCTCGACATCCGCCCGGGCGAACGCGTCGCGCTCGTCGGGGCCAGCGGTGCCGGCAAGACCACGCTCGCCAAGTTGATCGCCGGCATCCACGCGCCCGTCGGCGGGGACATCCGGGTCGGCGGCGCGCACCTGGACGAGCTGGGACCGACCGCCACCCGGCAGGCCGTTGTCCTTGTCACACAAGAGGTCCACGTGTTCGCCGGGTCGCTCGCCGACGACTTGCGTCTCGCCAAAGCCGAAGCCGAGGACGAAGACCTGGAACAAGCCTTGGACAAAGTCGGCGCTCTCGGTTGGGTGAACGCGCTGCCGGACGGGCTCGCGACCGTCGTCGGCGAGGGCGGTCACCGGCTCACGACCGCGCAGTCGCAGCAGCTCGCGCTCGCCCGGCTGGTCCTCGCCGACCCGCCGATCGTGATCCTCGACGAGGCGACCGCCGAGGCCGGCAGCGCCGGCGCCCGCCTGCTCGAGGGCGCGACCGTTGCCGCGCTCGCCGGCCGCAGCGGGCTGATCGTCGCGCACCGGCTCACCCAGGCGGCGTCGGCCGACCGGATCGTCGTGCTGGACGACGGTCGCGTGGTCGAGTCCGGCACGCACGACGAGTTGGTCGCGGCCGGCGGGCACTACGCGACGCTGTGGCAGGCGTGGTCGGCAACTCGCGAGTCCGTGAAGTAAGGTATGCCTACCCTAATGAACGTAAGCGAGGTCGCCATGCCGTTCCGCCCCATCAGCCGTCGCGGGTTCCTGTTCGCCACCGGTGGTCTGGCCGCAGCCGCGGCCCTCGCCGGCTGTGGCGACGACACGCCGGAAAGCGCCTCGTCCGGCAGCGGCAGCTGGGAGTTCACCGACGACCGCGGCAAGAAGATCACTCGGGACAAGCGCCCGGAGAAGATCGTCGCGTACGTCAGCTCCGCCGCCGCGCTGTGGGACTTCGGCGTCCACCCGACCGGCGTGTTCGGTCCGCAGAAGACCGAGTCCGGCGAGAAGGAGATCCAGGCGGGCAACATCGACCTGGCCAAGGTCACCTCGCTGGGCAACGCATGGGACGACTTCGACGAGGAGAAGTTCATCGGCCTGCAGCCGGACCTGCTGGTCACCGGCCTGACCGGCACCAAGGACACCGACCTGTGGGCGATCACGCCGGAGATGGGCGTGAAGGTCGAGAAGACCGCGCCGATCCTCGCGTTGTCGGAGTACAAGGTGTCGCTGCCGAAGGTCATCGGGCGGTACGAGGAGCTCGCGAAGGCACTCGGCGGGGATGTCACCTCCGACGCCGTCACCAAGGCGAAGGCCGAGTTCCAGGCGGCCTCCGACGAGCTCGCCGCCGCGGCCAAGGAGAAGGCCGGGCTCAAGGTCCTCGTCCTGTACGCCGACAAGGACGGCGTGTACATCGCGAAGCCGGAGTTCTTCGCGGACCTCGCGTACTACTCCGAGCTCGGCCTGGACATCGTGGCCGGCAGCGGCTCCGAGGACTACTGGGAGCAGTTGAGCTGGGAGCAGGTCGGCAAGTACCCGGCCGACCTGGTCCTGACCGACACCCGCACGTACGCGCTGAGCCGCCAGCAGATGGCCGAGTACCCGACGTGGCGCGCGCTGCCCGCGGTGGCCGCCGGCCAGGTCGGCGACTGGTCCGCCGAGCCGCGGTTCAACTACACGCTCGCCGCGCCCGTCATCCGCAAGCTCACCACCGCCGTCAAGGGCGCCCGCACGGACATCGCAGCGTAGGAGGGTGACATGACCAACCCGTTCGAGGACCCGGACGGCACCTATCTGGTGCTGGTCAACGACGAGAACCAGCACAGCCTGTGGCCGTCCTTCGTGGCGGTGCCGGCCGGTTGGCGGACCGCGCACGGGCCGGCGGACCGCCAGGCGTGCCTGGACTACGTCGAGCAGCACTGGACGGACATGCGCCCGCAGAGCCTGATCGACGCGATGGGGGAGTAGCCGCCGGCGCGGTCAGGCCAGCGCGTTGATGTCCGACGGGCTCAGCACGCGCTTGGCCGCGCCGTGGCGTGCCGCGTTCAGCATCGCCAGGCCCATCTTCTCGGTCGTCGTGGTGCTGGCCGGGAACAGCCGCTGGATGATGGCCAGGAACGGCGACATCAGCCGGTAGCCCACGCGGTAGAGGCGGGTCCGCGCGGTGATGCCGTGCAGCGGCCGGATCAGGCCGGGCCGGAACATGTACGCCCGGAACGGCAGCGCGAGCAGCGCCTCCTCGGTCTCACCCTTCACCCGGGACCACATCATGCGGCCGCTCCCGGTGCCGGCGCCGGAGACGTACACGAACGTCCGGTCCGGGTTGTCGGCGAGCACCCGCGCGGCGGCCATGGTGAAGTCGTAGGTGATCCGCCGGTACTCCGCCTCGGACATGCCCGTCGACGACACGCCGAGGCAGAAGAAGCAGGCGTCCACCCCGCCCAGCTCGCCGGCGATGGCGGAGAGGTCGCCGAAGTCCTGGTGCACGAGCTCGCGGAGTTTGGCGTGGTGCCGGCCGGTGGGCGCACGCACGACCGTCAGCACGCTCTCCACGTCCGGCGCGAGCAGGCACTCCCGCAGCACACCCTGTCCGATCATGCCGGTGGCTCCGAAGACGACGACCTTCATGCCTGCAGTATGTCGAGTCCGGCAAGGCCCGTTCGTCCTTCGGTCCGTCAGTTCCACTCATCGTGAAAGGACGGACCATGTCCGGAGAGATCAACTGGATCGAGCTGCCCGCCGCCGACACCGGCAAGGCGCGGGCGTTCTACGGCGGCCTGTTCGGCTGGAAGACCACCCAGTTCGGGGCCGAGGACTACCACCTGATCGAGAACGGCCCGGCCGGCGCGATCACCCCTGGTGACTTCAACTACCCACGCGTGTACTTCGCGACGGACGACATCGAGGCGTCGGTCAAGCGCGTGCACGAGCTGGGCGGCACCGCCGAGGACGTGGCGGCCGTGCCCAACGTCGGCCGGATCGTCCACTGCCACGACGACCAGGGCGTGCCGTTCAGCCTGTACGAACCCCAGGCCTGACCGCCGCGGTGCCCTGAAGGGCACCCTCGCGAGGGGTGCCTTCAGGGCATGCCGGGTCAGCCGAAGAAGTTCGCGGCCTCGCTGATCCGTCCGTTGTGGACGGTCAGGACGCCGTAGCCGGTGGCCACCGGAGCAGCCGGCTCGCCGAGGTGCCACGAGTACAGCACGCGGTCGTGGTGCGCGCTGATCACCGCGGTCCGGCCGAGGGCGAGGTCACCCAGCTTCCGCCGTGCCTGGCCGATGGCCTCGGCGATCTCCGGGTGGCCGGTCGCGGTCCAGTCGGGGTCGACGATGGCGGCGTCCTCGGTGAAGATCGCGCGCAGCGTGGCTTCCCGGTGGTCGTCGTCGAAGTCGTTCCACGCCGCGAAGTAGTCGCGGACGAGGTCGTCGGTGGTCACTGGATCTCCTTCTGTTGTTGGGTCTTCAGCAGTAGTGCGAGCAGGCCGCCCGCGATCGAGGCGGCGCCGCCGGTCCACAGGGCGGCCTGGAGCCCGGCGGTGTTGGCGACCGCGAGGAGTACGGCGAGGCCGGCCGCGCCGCCGACCTGCTGTGCCGACGTGGCCAGCGCGGACGCGACGCCCTGCTCGCCGGCCGCCACCCCGGAGCCCGCGGCGACGAACATCGCCGGGAACGTCACACCGCCGCCGAGGCCCCAGACGACGAGGCCCGCCAGCACGGACCAGAACGGGGCGTCGGCGACCATCCCCGCCGCGAGCAGGAACATCCCGGCGCCGTTGACGGCCATGCCGGTCAGCAGCGTGGTGTGCGCACCCCACCGCGCGATCAGCGCTCCGGTGAGCCGCAGCGAGGCCGCCATCGACACGAGCGTCAGCGGCACGAACGCCAACCCCGCCTGGAGCGCGTCGTAGCCGAACACGTCCTGCAGATAGGTGGTGAACACGTAGTACGCCCCGCCGAGCGCGCTCTGGAACACGAGGATCACGAGGATCGCCGTGACGAGGCTTCGGTTGCCGAGCAACCGGAGCGGTGCCAGCGGGTCTCGGGTGCGCCGCTCGACCAGGACGAACACGGCGAGCAACGCGACGCCGGCGACCAGCGCACCGGCGGCCCGCACCGAGCCCCACCCCGCCTCGGGTCCGCTCACCAGGCCCAGCACCAGCAGGGACGAGCCCGCCGTGGCGAGCACCGCGCCGGCCACGTCGAAACCGCCTCGGCCTGCCGGTGTGTCGCGGGCGAGCAGCGGGCGGGCCGCGAACGCCGCACCCAGGGCCAGCGGCACCAGGACGAACAGCACCGAACGCCACCCGAAGGCGTTGGTCAGCACGCCGCCCAGCAACGCGCCGGCCGCCAGGCCGCCGCTGCCGCACGCTCCCCACACGGCCAGGGCCCGGTTGCGTGCCGGGCCTTCCGCGAAGCCGGTGTTGATCAGTGCGAGCGTCGCCGGGGTGAGCAGGGCGGCGCCGAGGCCCTGCGCTGCCCGCGCGGCCACCAGCGAGGCCGGGCCGCCGGCGAATCCACCGGCCAAACAGGACAGTCCGAAGAGGACGAGACCGGCGACGAACGTGCGGCGCGCGCCGGCGCGGTCGACCAGGCGGCCGCCGAACAGCAGGAGCCCGCCGAAGCCCACGGCGTAGGCGCTGACCACCCATTGCAACGACTGCGGTGAGAAGCCCAGCGCGCGGCCGATGTCGGGCAGCGCGACGTAGACGATGTTGTAGTCCAGTGCGACGACGAACTGGGCGGATGCGAGCAACGCGAGTCTGAGTCCGGCCCGGCTGGACCGGGCCACGGTGATGTCCACGGAGTTCCTTCCCCACTGGCACTGAACGCGAAGGATTTACTACACAGCGTTCAGTAAATACACGGCGAATAGTAGCCGCACGCTGTAGAGTGTCAAGCGTGGAGGCGAGGGTGAGCCGTCGTGAGCGGCTGCGTGCGGAGGCCGCGCAGGAGATCAAGACCATCGCGTTGCGGCTGATGGCGGCGGGCGGCCCGGCGGCGATCTCGTTGCGTGCCATCGCCCGTGAGATGGGGATGACGGCCGGCGCGCTCTACGGCTACTACGCGACGCGTGACGACCTGGTCACCGAGCTGATCGCCGAGGTGTACACCGGTCTTGCCGAGGCCGAGGAGGCCGCGCGCGACGCCGTGCCGAGGCCGGACACCGCCGGCCGGCTGCTGGCCGTGGGCACCGCGTTCCGCGAGTGGGCGATCAGGAACCCCGAGGAGTTCCAGCTGATCTACGGCGACGCCGTGCCCGGCTACCAGGAACCGGAGGGTGGCGCCGCCACGGCCGCGGAACGCCGGGCCTGCGCCGTGCTCACCGGTCTCGTGGCGGACGCGTGGCCACGGGTGCGGGTCTCCGACGCCGACTACGCCTGGTCGGACTTCGACTCCGGCTTCGCGGCGGCGATCAGGGCGGAGTTCCCCGACCTGCCGCCGGCCGCGGTCGCCCTCGCGATGCGCGTGTGGGGCCGCATGCACGGCCTGGTCGCGTTGGAGGTGTACGGCCACCTGCGGCCACAGGTGCGTGACCCGGCGAAGCTGTACCGCGCGGAGTTGCTCGACCTGGCGACCACGCTAGGTCTTACCTGAGCGGGCGTGTTCCACTACGGCCATGCACATGACCCCGGACGAGTTCCGCACCCATGGCAAGCAGGTGGTCGACTGGATCGCCGACTACCTCGAGGGTGTGGAGTCGCTGCCGGTGCGGGCGCAGGTCGCGCCGGGTGAGGTGCGGCGGGCGCTGCCCGAGCACCCGCCGGAGCACGGCGAGGACTTCGCGGCGATCCTGTCGGATCTCGACCGGATCGTCGTGCCCGGGCTCACGCACTGGCAGCACCCGAGCTTCTTCGCCTACTACCCGGCCAACACCAGCGGGCCGGCGATCCTCGGTGACCTGCTGTCCAGCGGCCTCGGCGTGCAGGGGATGCTGTGGGCGACCAGCCCGGCCTGCACGGAGCTGGAGACGGTCGTCGTCGACTGGCTCGCCGAGCTGCTCGGTCTGCCGGCGCACTTCCGGACCGACGCCGCCGGCGGTGGCGTCATCCAGGACTCGGCGTCGTCGGCGAGCCTGCTCGCGATCCTGGCGGCACTGCAGCGGATCAGCGACGGTGCGGTCGCGGTGCGCGGGCTCGCGGGGCGGCACACGCTGTACGTGTCGACCGAGACACACTCCGCGCTCGCCAAGGGCGCCCGCATCGCCGGGATCGGCGCCGACAACGTCCGCGTGGTCGACGTCGACCCCAAGACGCTGGCGATGGACGTGTCACTGCTGGACCGCATGATCGCCGAGGACGTCGCCGCCGGCGCGGTGCCCGTGCTGGTGTGCGCGACCGTCGGCACCACGTCGACCGCGGCCGTCGACCCCGTGCGTGTGATCGGCGAGGTGTGCCGGCGGCACGGGGTGTGGTTGCACGTCGACGCCGCGTACGCGGGGGTCGCGGCGGTGTGCCCCGAGCTGCGGTGGCTGAACGACGGCGTGGCCGAGTACGTCGACTCCTACGCCACCAACCCGCACAAGTGGCTGCTCACGAACTTCGACTGCACCGTGATGTGGGTCGCGGACCGCACGCCGCTGATCGGCGCGCTGGCCATCCACCCGGAGTTCCTGCGCAACACGGCGACGTCCTCCGGCGCGGTCGTCGACTACCGGGACTGGCAGGTGTCGCTGGGGCGGCGGTTCCGCGCGCTGAAGCTGTGGGCGGTGCTGCGCTGGTACGGCGCCGCTGGCCTGCGGGAACACATCCAGAAAGGGTTGGCGCAGGCGGCCGAGCTGGCGTCGTGGGTGGCGGCGGACCCGGACTTCGAGCTGCACGAGCCGCAGACGCTGGGGCTGGTGTGCTTCCGCCCGCGGTGGCCCGGGCTGTCGCCGGAGGAGGCGGACGCCGCGACCTTGCGGGTGATGGAGTCACTGAACGCGAGCGGTGACCTGTACCTGACACACACGAAGGTCGGTGGCCGGGTGGTGCTACGGATGGCACTGGGCGGAACGCGGACCGAGGCGCGGCATGTTCGTGTGGCCTGGGACACTATCCGGGCAGCGGTCTGACCACATGTTCGACACATTTACTTGACAATTCAGAATTACATTCCCGGTTTAGGGTTTTGGTCGGAGTGGTTGACACGTCGCCTACGATCGCTAAGGCCGGGGTCAGCGATATCACTTCGTGATGTCACGTGAGTGAGCGGGGACACAAGGTGGGTAGATCGGATCGAGTGACCGCGGAGGACGTGCGGTCAGTCATCTTCGACCAGTCGAGGAGGTTGTCGCGCGGTTATAGCGAGGAGCAGGTAGACGCATTCCTCGACCTCGTCGCGGACACGATCGAGGCCATGGCCGCAGACCTTGCGGAAAAGCAGGCAGACACCGGCAGAATAATAAGCGAAGCCAACCGGAACGCGGAAGCGATCATCCGGCGAGCCCAGGCCGCCGCCGAACAGATTGAGAACGAGGCCCGCGCACGAGCCGCCCGCATCGTGGCCGACGCCTCCCGCCGCGCGGCCCCACCCATGCCCGGTCCCCCCGGCCTGCCCCCGGTGCCGGCGGTCAACGAGGAGTTCGCCGCCGCGGCCGTGGCCGTCGGAACCCGCATCGGCGGCATCCGCGACGCGTTGAGCGCGGAGTTGGCCAACCTGTACCGCCTGATCGGCCGCGTCCAGAACGGCCGCTAGCCGCCCGCGGGCGGTTTCACGAACCCGCGCCTCCGTTACGGGGCAGCCCCCACCCATCCCGGGGGGCGGCCCCGGCACCATTCTACCGGCCGGGTCCGACGAAACCCCTGGTCAGTGCAGGCTGTGGATAACTTTCACCGGGTGGGTCCGAGCGAGAGGGACAGTCGTGCGTCAGTGGTCGTAGTGGGACAGCCAGCTTGTCAGGAGGGTTTCGAGGTGGGTCGCTTCCTCGGGGGTCAGGTCTGCCAGTAGGCGCCGCTCGTTGGCCATGTGTTCGGTGAACGCGCGGTCGATCAGGTCCTGTCCCGCCGTCGCCAGGGCCACCACGCGGCCGCGGCCGTCGGTCGTGCTGCGGCGGCGGGTTACCAGGCCGTCGCGTTCCAGGCGGTCCAGGCGTTTGGTCATGGCACCCGTGGTGACCATCGTGAACTGGGCCAGCTCACCCGGCGCACGCTCGAACGGCGGCCCCGCGCGCCGCCAGCACGTCGAACTCGCCCTCGGCCAGGCCACAGCGGCGGTAGACGACGCACAGCTGCTCGGTCAGGTGACCCGCCAGCCGGTGCAGGCGGCCGATCACGGGATCGAACTACTACGTCACGCACGAGTTCCTGCCCGCCGGCCACCCGCTCTACGGCGCCCTGCTCCGCGCCCTCCCCGCCGGCCTCCTGCTGCTCGCGGTCCGGCCGACGCTGCCGACCGGACCCTGGTGGTGGCGGTCCGCCGTGCTCGGCACGCTCAACGTCGGCGCCTTCTTCGTCCTGATCTACGTCGCCGCGCAGCAGTTGCCGACCAGCGTCAGCTCGGCCAGGTCCGCCTCGGTCAGCCCACCGCGGGCGGACACCACGATTCGCATGCCGGAGAAGGGTTCCGCCGGCAGCAGGGCCGCGATGCTGTGCGCCTCGGTGCCGCGGTCCTCGTCGAGACCGTCGACGACGAGCACCAGGCGCCGGTCCCAGGCCGTGCTCGCGGCGGCGGCGTCGGCCAGCAGGCCCAGCAGGTGCGCTTCCCGCGTGGTTTCCGGGAGGGGCCGCGGCGTCCGCCGTCACGAACTCCGCCAGCTCGGCCAGCTCCGCCTCCCGGCCCACGAGCCGGGGCGGGGGCGATCCGCTCGACCTGCCGGAGGTAGTGGGAGCGCGGGGGATCGGGCGGCGCGGTGACGACGATGCTGCCGATCGAGTGCGCGGCGATCCTGACCTGACGCGACGTGGAGTCTGTGCCGGGTTCGGTCAGTCGCTCGATCGGCCCGGCGCCGGAGGGTCGGCGGGTGGGATGCCGACCTGCACGTGCCCGATCTGCCACGCGGCCGCGGAACCGGACGTCGCGGAGATGGAGACGTCGCCGGAGACCACGGTGGAGGCGGGGCCCAGCGCGCCCGCCGCCTTCACCTGCGACAGCAATGCCGCGACCTCGTCCGCGAACGGCTGGTCGCGGGCCGCGGCCCGCAGAGACAGCTCGAGCCGCTGCCGGGTCAGCTCGCCTGGCCACTCGTGGCGACCTCGGTGTGGAGGTCCGCCAGTGCCGGGTCCGTGCCCAGCTTGCGTGCCACCAGTTCGTGCAGGCGGTCCATGCCGGCGTCGAGGACGGTGTCCGTCTCCTGGTCCAGCCGGGCGCCGACGCGCTTGGCCTTGCGCACGACCCAGGCGATGACGTAGCCCGCGAGGAGGCCGAACTCCACCCCCTCGACCGGTTCAGGACGATCAAAGTCCACCTGCTAGGAATGCGTCTTTCGTCCGTTGCGGCGGGGCGCGCACGCGTCGCGACATAATGGCGGTTGGGGTGAGCCGGATGCGATTTCGGGTCCTGGGTCCGATGCAGGTCTGGCACGGCGACGGGTGGCAGGCCATCCGCGCCGCGCAGCCGCGCGTCGTGCTCGCCGTGCTGCTCGCCGAGGCAGGTCAGGTGGTCAGTGCGGACCGGCTCGTCGACGAGCTGTGGGGCGAGCACCCGCCGCGTACCGCCCTCAACACGATCCAGGGATACGTTGCCCGCCTGCGGAAACTGCTCGGCGACGGGTCGGAAACCCGCCTGCTGACCCGGGATCGCGGCTACGTGCTCGAGATCGCCGAGGGGGCACTGGACTCGCACGTGTTCGAGCGGCTCGTCGAGGCGGGGCAGCGCAGCGTCGCCGCGGGCGACCTGTCCGCGGGCGTGGCACAGCTCGTCGAGGCGCTGGCGTTGTGGCGTGGGCCGGCCCTGCACGACGTGCCGCCGTCGCCGGCCGTGACGGCCGAGGTGAACCGCCTCGAGCAGCGGCGGCTGACGGCGCTGGAGGCGCGGCTCGGTGCCGAGCTGGCGTTGGGGCGGCACCGCGAGACCGTCGACGAGCTGCAGCGGCTCGTCGCGGAGTACCCGCTGCGCGAACAGCTCCGGGCCCACCTGATGCTCGCCATGTACCGGTGCGGCCGGCGGGCCGAGGCGCTCGACGTGTACCGCCAGGGCCGCGCCGTGCTGGTCGCCGAGCTGGGCATGGAGCCGGGCCCCGAACTGCGTGAGCTGGAACGCGCGATCCTGGCCGACGACAAGGCACTCGCCGGCGGCACCACCGCCAGGCGGGTCACGCCCGCGCAGATCCCCGCCCGCGTCGCCGGGTTCACCGGGCGGCAGGACCTGTTGCGGCAGCTCGACGACCTGCTGCCCAACGGGGGCGCACCCGTCATCGTCACGATCGCCGGCACGCCCGGTGTCGGCAAGACCGCGCTCGCCGTGCACTGGGCGCACCGCGTGCGGGACCGGTTCGGCGACGGCCAGCTGTACGTGAACCTGCGCGGGTACGCGGCCGGCGAGCCCGTGCGGCCGATCGACGCGCTGGCCAGGTTCCTGCATGCGCTCGGTGTGCCGGCCGACCAGTGCCCGACCGACGTCGAGGAGGCGGCCGCCCTCTACCGCAGCGTGCTCGCCGACCGCCGGATGTTCGTGCTGCTCGACAACGCGCACCACCCCGACCAGGTCCGGCCGCTGCTGCCCGGCGCGGCCGGCTGCCTCGTGCTGGTCACCAGCCGCGACGCGCTGACCGGCCTGGTCGCGCGGGACGGCGCGCGTGGGCTGCGCCTCGACGTGCTGACCCCGGCCGAGGCACGCGAGCTGCTCACCTACCTGCTCGGTGCGGACCGGGTGCGGACCGAGGAGCGGGCCGTGGCCGAGCTGGCCGAGCTGTGCGCGTACCTGCCGCTCGCGCTGCGCATCACCGCCGCCAACCTCGGCGAGCACACCGTCGCCGAGTACGGCGAGCTGCTGCGTGCCGGCAACCGCCTCGCCGCACTGCAGGTCGACGGCGACGAGCAGGCGGCGGTGCGGGCCGCGTTCGACCTGTCCTACGCCGCGCTGCCCGAGGACGCGCGGCGGCTGTTCCGGCTGCTCGGGCTGGTGCCGGGCGCGGACGTCACGGTCGAGGCCGTCGCGGCGCTCGCCGGCGTCGACCTCGCCACCGCCGACCGCCTGCTGACCCGGCTCGCCGCCGCCCACTTGGTGGACGCGCATCCCAGCGACCGGTACGGCTGCCACGACCTGCTGCGGCTCTACGCGAGCGAGCGCGTCGAGCAGGAGGACACCGAGACCGACCGCGACGACGCCGAAAAACGGCTGTACGACTGGTACCTGCACACCGTCGACGCCGCGGCCACGCTGCTGTACCCGCAGATGCGCCGCCTCACGCTGCCACCCGCCGACTTGGGCGAGGCCCCGGGCACCGCCTTCGCCGACAACACCCAGGCGCTGGCGTGGCTCGACGCCGAGCGGCACAACCTGGTGGCCATCGTCGCGCACCGGCCGCTCCCGGTGGTGGGACTGCTTGCCGACGCGCTGCGCGGGTACTTCTGGCTGCGGATGTACACAGTGGACTGGCTGGCGGTGGCGAACGCGGGCCTCACCGCGGCCGAGGCGTGCGACGACCTGACCGCGCAGACCGGCGCGCTGCTCAGCCTCGCCGACGCCAACTTCAAGCAGGGCCACTACCAGCAGGCCATCGACTTCTCCACGCGTGCCCTCGACACCGCCCGCCGGACCGGCTGGACCGACGGGGAGGCGGCCGCGCTCAACAACCTCGGCAACCTGCACAACCTGTCCGGCCGGCCGGGGGAGGCGGCCGAGTTCCACCGCACCGCGCTCGCGCTGAACCAGCGCATCGGCCGGTTACCCAGCCAGTTCAACAACCTCGGCAACCTGGGCATCACCTACCAGCACCTCGGGGAGCTGCGCACCGCGCTCGCGCGGTACAACGACGCGCTGGCGATCAGCCGCAAGATCGGCTCACTGCACGGCGAGGCCGCGATGCTCAGCGTCCTCGGCTGGGTGCTGTACGACCTCGGCCAGCTCGGCGAGGCGAACGACCACCTGCGGCTCGCGCTGACCAAGCACCACGAGGTCGGCGACCGCAGCGCGGAGGTGGACACCCGCAACCGGCTGGCGGCCGTGCTGTGTGACACCGGCGAGCTGTCCGCCGGGCTGGAACAGGCGCAGGCGGCGCTGACGCTGGCCCGCGACATCGCGTTCCGCCACGGCGAGGTCGACGCGTTGAACGTGCTCGGCATGATCCACCTGCGCCTCGGACACCTGGGCACGGCGGTCGACTTCCACCAGCAGGCCCTCGGCCTGGCCAGGGACACCGCGCACCGCTACGCCGAGGTGGGCGCGTTGATCGGGCTGGCGCTGGCGCGGCGGGACGGGATGGCGGCCCGGCAGGCGGTCGACCTGGCGGGCAAGGTCGGCTACCGGGTGCTCGAGGCGCAGGCCCGCAACGCCATGGCGGAGATCCTGCTGGACCGGGACGAGTTCGCGGAGGCGGCGGAGCTGGCGTCGCAAGCCCTTGCCGCACACCGGGAAACGGGCCACCGCCGGGGTGAGGCGGAGGCCCTGGTCGTACTCGGCGGGGTCGCCGACCGAACCGGCGACCCCGACCGAGCACAGACTCGGCGGCGCGAAGCGGCTGCACTCCTTGCCGACATCGGCGCCGCCGAACCGGGCACCGTGCACTCGTCAGGCCGGGGGCTGGGGTGGACGAGTGCCGGATCGGTGCCACGTTCGGGTCGTGGCGATCATCGCTATGGCGAGTAGTAGTTGAGGGAGAACCAGTTGTCCGCCGGCACGCCGTTCGCGTTGTAGCAGGTGAGGTTCACCCGGGCCGCCGGTTGCGCGTTGGGGGTCACGGTCCAGTTCCTGAGGTTGCAGAAGCTGTCCGTGTTGCCGTTGACGGAGACGTGCACGGCCACGAGTTCCTTGAGCGGGCCGTAGATCTGGGCCTGGTACTGGCCGGGGCCGGAGCGGGACACCGTGTGGGTGTACGTCTCGGGTGCCCGGTTGCGGGGGAGCATCGGCGTGTAGGCCGGCGCGGCCGGGTCGTTGGCCTGGAGGTAGCCGTAGAAACCACTGGTGCCACCGACGATCGACCGGTCGTGCGTGTAGGCCAGTGTCCACTGTGGCGTGTAGCCGGGGTTGGCGAGGCGGTCGCACCGCACCTGCGCGTCGACGGCGCGCACCTCCGGCACCGGGTACCACTGGTAGACCGCGCACCGCATCGGGGTCGTGCCCACCGCGGAGACCTGCACGTTGCCCGCCGTGTTGTTGAAGGCCTGGCCGAAGAACCGGACGGTCCAGATGCTGGTGCCCGCCGTGTGGTAGATCTTCACCGCCCCGCCGGTCGAGTTGTAGCTCCGGGCGGGGGTGTGGTCGGCCATGTCCGGCCGGTCGTCGTGCACGTAGCCGTACGCGCCGGTCCCCCCGCCGTCCGGCGGCGTCGACGTGAAGAACGCCAACGTGAACTCGCTGTCCGTGAGCGTGGCGCCGGTGTAGCAGGCGACCTCGATGATCTCGGTCGTGCCGTCGTCGTCCTGGTAGTACCACGACAGCTGGCAGTGCACGCCGGCGTTGTTGACCGCCGTCACCACCGGGAGGCCCGGCGAGCTCGCGTTCGCGACGCTCACGGTGTAGCTGCCGGTGCCGTGCCTGGACACGGTCGCGCTGATGCCGGCGCGGCTGGCGGTCTGGCTGGCCGGTTTGTAGGAGACCCCCTGCGTCTCCTGATCCGCGTAGACCACCACCCAGACCGCCGCCGCTGCCGCCTCGGCCGGCAGGGCCGTCGACAGCATCATCGCCAGTGCCGCGAACACCCCCACCGCCTTCACGGCTCCCACTCCCCTTCGCATCCAGCGCCTGTACGAGACGACTGTGGCGGGCCGCGCTGAGTTGGCGCTGAGTTGACTCATACCTCCTGATGCGCACCCACCCGACGCCCCACCTCGCCGCCCCCGGCCCCATGCCCTGAAGGACCCCTTCAGGACGTTGAACGTCTCGAAGGGGTCCTTCAGGGCGGTGCCGGCTGGGTGCGGCCGGGCCGCTCAGGACGTGAAGGAGTACGGGCCGAACCGGCCCCACACGACGACCGCCGCGACGACCAGCAGGACCACGCTCGGCGCCATGGTCGCGGTCTCCTTGCGGCGGACGTGCACGACCACGGCGCCGATCATCATGAGCACGAGCCCAAGCGCGGCGAGCGGCACGAACACCGGCGCGATGTCGAGCAGCGCCGGGAGGACCAGGCCGATGGCGGCGAGGACCTCCAGCGCGCCGATGAGCTTGACCATGCCGGGGGAGAAGTCCTCGACCCAGGCCATGCCGGAGCTGGCGAGCTGCTCCTTGGTCCTGGCGACCTTCATAGCACCCGCGGCCAGGAAGGCGGCGGCGAGCAGGCCCGCGAGGATCCAGAGCACGACGTTCACGACGACCTCCCGATGACTTGAATGTTCAACTGCAACATACTTGAACCGTCAAGTGATCGTCTATGCTGGGTGGCATGGAGGAACCGCGCTGGCTGACCGACGAGGAGCGGCAGACCTGGCTCGCGCTGGTCGGGCTGATGATCCGCCTGCCGTCGGCGCTGGACGCCCAGCTGCAGCGGGACGCGGGGATCAGCCATTTCGAGTACCAGGTGCTGGCCGGCCTGTCCGAGCTGCCGGACCGCACGGTGCGGATGAGCGACCTGGCCGCCCTCGCCAACGGCTCGCTGTCGCGGATGTCGCACGTGGTCAACCGGCTGGAGAAGCGGGGTTGGGTGCGCCGCGGCCCCGACCCGGCCGACGGCCGCTACACCCTGGCCACCCTGACCGACGACGGCTGGCAGAAGGTCGTCGACACCGCCCCCGGCCACGTCGAGGCGGTCCGGCACCTGGTGTTCGACCCGCTCAGTACGGGGCAGGCCCGCCAGCTGTGCGACATCGGCCAACGCGTCCTGCGCGCCATCGACCCCGACGGCGGATGTATGCCGTCCTAGTTGTCGCGTTCGCGGATGGCCTGTTGGAGCATGCCGGTGCGGAGCAGGCTGTACGGCTCCAGCGTCGCGACGGCGTCGGAGAGTTGGGTGACCGCGCGCTGGAGCGTGTGCTGGGCCTCGTCGCGTTCGGCGGTGATCGCGGCCAGGAGGAGGGCGGTCAGGGTCGCGGAGCCGTTGAACGCCTGCAGGGTGATCATGGTGGGCAGGAGCTCCATGCCGGCGAACGGGCCCACGCGTGCCGCGGCCGCGAGCACGGCCGTGATGGACACGATGAGGGCGCCCGGCGCCGCCCCCTTCTGCCGGAACCGCAGCGCGGCCCAGATCAGCATGGGGAAGACCAGGAACAGCAGGTGCGCCGACGACCGCATCACCATGACGGTGACGGTCGTGAGCCCGGCGAAGAGGACCACGGCCTCGACCCAGCGGGCGAACGGCACCCGGCGCTGGAACCGCGTGGTCGCGACGAGGAGGAGCACCGGCGCGACCACGAGCACGCCCATCGCGTCGCCGGTCCACCAGACCGACCACGTGGCCCAGAAGTCCTGCCCGTCGACGATCTTCAGGGTGCCGGCGCCGATGGTCGCGCTGACCAGCATGCCGGCGAACGCGCCGAGGAAGATCAGCGCGAGGACGTCCTTGAGCCGCCTGAGGTCGGGCTGGAAGCCGGCGCGGGTGAGCAGGAGGTAGGCACAGACCGGCGCGAGGGTGTTCCCGGCCGAGATCGCGACGACGGCCGGCAGCGTCGGCCCGATGGCGGCGTTGACGAGGAAGGCGGCCAGGCTGATGCCGGGCCAGCAGCGGCTGCCGAACAGGAGGAGGCCGGCCAGCGCCGTCCCGGTGGCCGGCCACAGTGGAGTGACTTGGCCACCGACAAGGGCCAGGCTCAGTCCAATCTTGGCGGCAAGGTAGTACGCGAGGGCCACGGCGAGGATCTGCGCGCCGAGACGGAGATACCGGCGAGGCTGCCGGGACGTGGCCACCGAGTCAGTGTGCGTGGCATCGGGTGCGTGGGCAAGCCACAGGTCGGGCATGTTCTCTGGACGGGCACCCGTTCAGGTGAACGGGTTGGGATGGGCGCGGTCAGTGCACCCCGTCAGCCGCCGCCCCGCAACTAATCCTTTGTGGACGACCGAGGCGTTCCCTGCTCGTCCGCCGAGGAGGAGAGCCGAGCCGGCTGGAGTGGTCGTGTGAACATAGAACCGATTGCAATCAGTCGGCGGCAATTGTTGCGCCACAAGGAGTAAATGGCTATGTCGATACTGAAACAGGTTCTAGATTGTTGGCATGGTCGACAATGAGGTCACTCGCCGGCAGGTTCTTCGTGGCGCTGCGGCGGGGGCCGCGTTCGCGCTGACCACTCCCGTTGCCGCGACCGCCGCGGCGGCCGCGGCGGCGGCCACGCCCGTGCTCGGCGAGTACGACGTGGTCGTCGTCGGGGCGGGGGCCGCCGGGATGACCGCCGCCCTGACCGCCGCCAAGCGGGGGCTTTCCACTGTCGTGGTCGAGAAGGCGCCGACGTTCGGCGGGTCGGCCGCACGGTCGGGCGCCGGCATCTGGATCCCCAACAACGAGGTCATCCTCGCCGCCGGGGTGCCGGACACGCCGCAGAAGGCCGCCACCTACCTGTCCGCGGTGGTGGGGCCGTCGATCCCGGCCGCGCGGCAGCAGGCGTTCCTCGCACGCGGCCCGGCGATGCTCTCCTTCGTCATGGCCAACAGCCCGTTGCGCTTCCGGTGGATGGAGGGGTACAGCGACTACTACCCCGAGCTGCCCGGCGGCATGCCGAACGGCCGGTCCATCGAGCCCGACTACCTCGACGGCAACATCCTCGGCGCCGAGCTCGCCCACCTGAACGCCCCCTACATGTCCGTCCCCGCCGGGATGGTCGTGTTCAGCGCCGACTACAAGTGGCTCAACCTCTCCGCCGTCAACGTCAAGGGCGCGGCCGTCGCCGCCGAGTGCCTGGCCCGCGGGACGGCCGCCGCACTCCGCGGCGAGAAGCCGTTGACCATGGGGCAGTCGCTCGCCGCGGGGCTGCGGGCCGGGTTGCTGGCGGCGGGCGTGCCGGTCTGGCTCAACACGCCCCTGCAGGACCTGGTCGTCGAGAACGGCCGGGCGACCGGGGTTCTGGTGTCCCGCAACGGAAGCGCGGGCATCGTCAAGGCGCGCCGCGGGGTGATCGTCGGCTCGGGCGGGTTCGAGCACAACGCCGCCATGCGCACCCAGTACCAGCGGCAGCCGACCGGCTGGTCCGTCGGCGCCAAGGAGAACACCGGGGACGGCATCCGGGCCGGGCAGCGGGCCGGCGCGGCGCTGGACCTCATGGACGACGCCTGGTGGGGCCCGGCCATCCCGCTGCCCGGCCAGCCGTACTTCTGCCTGGCCGAGCGCACCCTGCCCGGCGGCCTGATCGTCGACGCCGGCGGCGAGCGGTTCGTGAACGAGGCCGCGCCGTACAGCGACGTCGTGCACGTCATGTACGACCGCGACCCGACCGACCCGTGCATCCCGGCGTGGCTGATCGTCGACCAGAACTACCGGAACCGGTACCTGTTCAAGGACATCGTGCCGACCTTCCCGTTCCCGAACGACTGGTACTCCTCGGGCGCGGTGTTCAGGTCGGCCACCGTCGAGGGGCTGGCGAGCGCGATCGGCGTGCCGCCGGCGACGCTGAAGTCGACCGTCTCGCGGTTCAACAGCCAGGCCTGGAGCGGCACCGACACGGACTTCCGCCGCGGCGCCAGCGTGTACGACCACTACTACACCGACCCGGGCGTGTTCCCGAACTCGTGCCTGGCCGCGCTGTGGCTGCCGCCGTACTACGCGTTCAAGATCGTCCCCGGTGATCTCGGCACGAAGGGCGGCATGAAGACGGACGCGCGGGCCCGCGTGCTCAAGGCCGACGGCTCGGTCATCCCGGGTCTGTACGCGGCGGGGAACGCGAGCGCGGCGGTCATGGGCCGCAGCTACGCGGGCGCCGGCTCGACCATCGGCCCGGCCATGACCTTCGGCTACATCGCGGCGAACGACGTCTGAGCGGAGCATCACTACTGAGGTAGGTTTCCGGGCCGTGGACATCATCCTCGTGCCCGGGCTGTGGCTGGACGGTTCGTCGTGGGAGAAGGTCGTGCCCGCGCTGACGGCCGCCGGGCACGGTGCCCACCCGCTGACCCTGCCGGGCCTGGCACCCGGCGAGGACCCGTCACAGGTCACCCTGGCCGATCACGTGGCCGCGGTCGTCGCGGCGATCGACGCCCGCGCCGGCCAGGTCGTCCTGGTCGGGCACTCGGCCGGGTGCGGGATCTGCCACGCGGCGGTCGACGCCCGGCCGGACCGGGTGGCGCGGGCGATCTACGTCGGCGGCTTCCCGACCGGCGACGGCCTCCCACTGGCCGACGACTTCCCGGCCGAGAACGGTGCCGTGCCGCTGCCGGACTGGTCCGTGTTCACCGACGAGGACCTCGCCGACCTGGACCGGGACGCGTTCCGCGCGCAGGCGGTCGCCTCGCCGGCACAGGTGATCCGCGGCCCGCAGCGGCTCACCGACGAGCGGCGCTACGACGTGCCCGTCACCGCCGTCGCGACCGAGTACACCACCGCCATGCTGCGTGAGTGGGTCGCCGCGGACATGGCGCCGGTGCGGGAGTTCACCCGCATCCGCGACGTCGAGTACGTCGACCTGCCCACCGGCCACTGGCCGCAGTTCACCCGTCCGGACGACCTCGCCGAGATCATCCTCGCCCGAAGCTGAGCAACGTCATCGACGGCCGCCCGTCGCGGACCCCCGGCAGGTTCGCCAACCGGCGGAGCAGCCGCGATCCCCAGACACCCCGGCCGAACGGCAGCGCCACCTCGCACGACGACGTGACTCCCGGGATCTCCCGCGGCAGGCGGGCGGCCTGGGACACCGACAGGCTTGTGGATCGAGTCGAAGAAGAGTGACCGCCGGGGAGGCGGTGGGCGCAGTCGGTGATCAGCGCCACGACCTCGGCCCGTTCGAGGTACATGAACAGCCCCTCCGCGCAGACGAACACGCCGTCCGACGGGTCGACCTCGTCCAGCCAGGCCCGGTCCAGCGCCGACATCGCCAGGGAGCGCACCCTCGGCGCGGGCGGCAGCAACTCCGCGCGCAGCTCGATCACCGGCGCGAGGTCCACCGACAGCCAGGTGACGTCCGGCTCGCCGAGCCGCCAGTAGGTGGTCTGCGCCCGCCCTCGAGTTGTCCACAGCCGGTGCGGTTGTCCACAGCCAAGATCGTCTCGACCGGTTCCGTCGGTGGGTACCGATAGACTGGCGTCGGGGCCGCCCCCGGGATCGGGTGGGGGGTGCCCGTGGGGTGGTTCGCGTTTGGTAGAAGGCGTGGTTGGCCCTGTTTGGCGGGCGAATTGTGGCGTGGTCAGCCCTCCGCCGAGGGCGACCACGGTCGCGTTCGGGAACTCGCCCAGGTAGCCGGCGATGGCCATCGTTTCCGGCTATGCGGGGAACGTCACGCGGATCTCCAGGCCGCCCTCCGGCCTGGCCAGGGCGACCACCGAGGCGTCATGGGCGTCCGCGACGGCACGCACGATCGACAGGCCGAGCCCCAGCCCCACGCCGGTCCGCGCGGGCCCGAGGCGTTGGAACGGCAGGAAGAGCCGCTCGACCTCCTCCGGCGGCACGACCGGGCCCGTGTTCGTCACGGTCAGCGTGCCGCCACCGCACGACACCGACACCCAACCACCGGGCACGTTGTGGCGGAGGGCGTTGTCCACCAGGTTCACCACCAGCCGCTCGGCCAGTGCGCGGTGGCCCCACACCGGGCACGGCTCGATCGCGGTCCGGACCGGCACGTCCGCGGGCCGGGCGTCGACGACCTCGCCGACCACCTCGGCGAGGTCGAACGGCTGGCGCACGTCGATGCCCGCGTGGCTGCGGGTGAGCGTGAGCATGGCCTCGATCAGCCGTTCCTGCTGGTCGCCCGCCGCGAGGATCCGTTCGTGCGCGGCCCGCAGTGCCGCCACGTCCGCGTCCGGGTCGTCGAGGACGACCTGGCCGATGGCGCGCTGCCGGGCCAGCGGCGTGCGCAGCTCGTGCGACGCGTTGGCCACGAACTGGCGCTGTGCCTGGAACGACGCCTCCAGCCGGGCCAGCAGCTCGTCGAAGGTGTCGCCCAGCTCCTTCAGCTCGTCGTTCGGGCCGGACAGCGCGAGCCGCCGGTGCAGGTTGGTCGCCGAGATCTCCCTGGCCGTCGAGGTGACCGTGCGCAACCGGCGCAGGATGCGGCCGGCCATCCACCGGCCGAGCACGAGCGCCAGCACCACCACGGCCGCGAGTGCGATCGTGGACTGGACGAGCAGCTCGTTCAGCACGTCCACCCGCTGGTCGGCCAGCGCCTCGTCCACTACCGCCCGGACCGCCGGGCCGTCGGGCGGTAGCGGCACGTCGACCGGCGGCACCTTCGGCGTCCGGGGCGTCCGGTCGAACGGCGCGTCGCCCGGCCCCAGCGCGTGGCGGGTCAGGGTGTACGTGAGCACCAGCACCGCGGCGCCGCAGACCAGGAACAGGCCACCGTAGAGGAGGGTGAGCCGCAGCCGCACGGTTCGGCGCGGCATCAGATCCGGTATCCGCTCTTCGCGACGGTCTCGACGACCGGCGGGTCGCCGAGCTTGGCCCGCAGCCGGCTGACCGTGATCTTCACGGCGTTGGTGAACGGGTCGGTGGCCTCGTCCCACACCCGTTCCAGCAGCTCCTCCGCGGACACGGCGCGACCGGACGCCGACAGCAGCAGCTCGAGCACGCCGAACTCCTTGGGCGCCAGCTCCAGCAGCCGGTCCCCGCGCGTCGCCCGGCGGCGCGCGGTGTCCACCACCAGGTCGCCGTGCCGCAGGATCGGCGGGACGGCCGGGTGCGCGCGCCGTGCCAGCGCGCCGATCCGCGCGACCAGCGCGCGGAAGTCGAACGGCTTGGGCAGGTAGTCGTCCGCGCCGAGCCCCAACCCGTCGACGAGGTCCTCGGTGGTGGCGGCCGCCGTCAGCATCAGGATCCGGCTGCGGGTGCCGCCCGCGATCAGCTCCGCGCACACGTCGTCGCCGTGCGCGACCGGTAGGTCGCGGTCCAGCACGACCACGTCGTAGTCGTTGCGCTGCGCGCGTTCCAGCCCGCCGGCCCCGTCGAGCGCCACGTCGACGGCCATCCCCGCCCGCCGCAGCCCGGCCGCCACCGTGCCAGCCAGTTCCTCGTCGTCCTCGATCACCAGCACCCGCACGCGGGCCAGTATCGCGGGAGCGTGGTTTCGCCGACGTCTCGTGCCGGGCGATACCTCGCCGAAACCGCCGGCCCCGTAGAACTCGCCACGCCAACAATCGGCGAACCAAGGGGATTGCTCATGAAACACAGATGGTGGTCGCGCGGCATCGCGGCGCTGGCGGTGACGGCGACGCTCGTCAGCATCGGGGCCAACTCGCCGGCGGCGGGGTCGGAGGGGAAGCACGCGGCGAGGCCGGCGGCCTGTAGCCAGCCCGACCCGGACGCGGAGCCGCCCGCGCCGGAACCGACCTCGCTCACCACGATCGGCCAGGCGTACTACTGCGTTTTCGACAACTACTTCAGCGGCCCGGTGCTCGACAGCCGTTCGCTCCTGGTGCCCGCGTTCGCCGCGATCACCCAGGAGATGCAGCGCCGCGGCGTCGACCAGGCCGACGCGGCGCTGCCGGCGCTCACCGGCCGCCGCGACGCCGACTGGGCCGCGTTCAGCAAGGTGTACAAGCGGATCACGGCCGCCCTGCCGGACGACGACACCCGCACGGCCGTCGCCGTCGCCGCGATCGAGGCGATGGTGACGGCGCTCGGCGACAACCACGCCCGCTGGGCGCACGAGTCCCACCCGAACCTGTACGGGCTCGGCCTGTCCGCGGTCGTCGGTCCCGGTGACATCGACCCGGTGGCCACGGAACCGGCCTACCTCAACGAGATCACGTCGGGCGGGCCCGCCGAGCAGGCCGGGCTCAGGCTCGGTGACGAGCTGCTCGCGGTCGACGGGGTGCCGCTGTTCACCGGCGGGGTCTTCACCGTGGGCGTGGTGCACGCGCTGCTGGAGAAGCCGGCCGGCACGGCCGTGGCGTTCACCGTGCGCCGGCCGTCGACCGGCCAGACGTTCACCGCGACGGTCACCACCGCCCCGGTGCGGGGGCAGCCGGCCGCCGTGACGTCCAGGCTGGTCGACGGGAACATCGCGTACGTCAAACTGCCCGGCTTCAGCCCGCCGCTGGCCGACCAGGTGCTCGCGGCGATCGCGTCGCTGCGGGAGCAGGCGGACCTGCGGGGCGTGGTCCTCGACCTGCGCGGCAACGGCGGCGGCAGCCCCGACGCGGTCAGCACGCTGCTCGGCGCGCTGGCGCACGGGAAGATCACCAGCTACTGGTGCGACGTCCGGGACCGGTGCGTGCCGAACCGCACCGACGACTCGGTGCCGCTGCTGAACCTCCCGTTCGTCGCGCTGACCGACCGGCGGTGCGCGTCCGCGTGCGACTCGTTCTCCAGCGCGGTCAAGGACCTGAAGCTCGGCACGCTCGTCGGCACGCGCACCGCCGGTGCCGTGGCCGGTCCTGCCGACGGCTTCCTGCTGAACGACGGGAGCGCGCTCCTGCTGCCGAAGTACCACGAGATCGCGGCGAACAAGGAGGTCGTCAACACCGTCGGCGTCGCGCCGGACCACTACGCGCCGACCACCGCCGCCGACCTGTCCGCCGGCCGGGACCCGGGGTTGGCCACGGCAGTGTCCTTGTTGTGACTGTCGCGGCCGGGCCCGGCGTGACAGGATGCCGCGGCATGACGCGCTTCCGCCACGCGGTCGTCCTCGAACCGGTCACCCGCGGCTGGTTCGACGACAACGTCGGGCTCGGCCACGACATCGTGACGGAGTTCCTCGGCAGCGAGGGACTTCCGCTGGCCGAGGGCGAGCACCTGGCCCCGGGCGCCCGGTACGCGGCGGAGGAACTGCGGGTCACCGTCGACTCGTGGCGGCGGCGGGCGGAGACGGCCGGCCAGGTCGACTTCACCGACGAGCACGTCGCGGCGATCCTGTCGGTCCGGCTGATCAGCGCGTCCGCCCCGCGGCTCGCGGAGCTGACCGGCGACGTGCGGCTGCGCCTGCCCAGGACCATGCGCTGGGCAGGCCGGTTCCGCGGCAGCGTGCGAGCCGACCTGGAGCGCTGGTGGCACGCCGTCGGCACGGTGCGCAGCGGCGACCAGCCGGCCATCGAGGGGTCGGTGCGGCAGGCGATGGGGCGTGCCTCGTTCGCGATCGTGCCGGCCGTCGCGCCGGACGGCCGGTGGCGGGTGGCGGTGCACGGCAAGCTCGGCGGCCGTGGTCTGCTGGCCCCGTTCACCGCGCTGGCGCTGCTGTTCCTGCGGGGCAGGGCGCGCCAGGTGTTCCAGGAGACGCTGGACGAGTTCGCCGAGGAGTGGAACCGCGAGGTGCCGCGGCTGCTCGCCACCTCGCCGGAGGAGATGCGGGTGCGTCTCATGAGTGAACTGGCGCGCGCACAGCCGTAACGGTTGCCGGAAACGCACGACTCTTCAGGCGCAGGGGCAACGCTTGACGAGCGAAGGTAGCCGATGCCACGGAACGCGTGGCCATTGTCCGACGTGGTGGTCGAGTTCGCCGGGCAGGTGGCGAGGTCGACCGACTTCGCCCTCGCCGCGGCCGGGAGGCGTGCGCAGGAACGGCTCGCCCAGCCCCTGTGCGTCGCCGTCGTGGGGCGGATGAAGGCCGGCAAGTCGACCTTGCTGAACGCGTTGCTGGAAACCGCGATCTCCCCGACGGCCGGTGGGGAATGCACGGAGGTCGTCTACGTCTTCCAGCACGGCATGCACACCACGGCCGTCGCGAACCGCCGCGACGGCGGCGATCCGGTGCCGGTGGTCTTCGACGGCACGACGCTGCCGCGTGCGCTGCCGATCGCCGCGCCGGAGCTGCGCAACATCGAGGTGACGCTGCCGGTCGACCTGCTGTCCCGGGCAAGCCTGGTCGACACGCCGGGCCTGGCGTCGACGTCGACCGAGCGGTCCGCGCTGACCGAGCGGATCGTCGCCGACACCGTGGACGCCGCGGCGGCGGCGGATGCCCTGCTGTTCTGCGTCAACGGCCCGCTGAAGGACGACGAGGCCGACGCCGTGCGGCGGTTCAAGGCCGGCCGCGCGGGCGGCCGGCTCACCGGCGGGACCGCGGTGGGTGTGCTGACGCGTGCGGACCAGGAGTTCGGCGCGGACCGCCGGCTGGTGTGGAAGAAGGCGACCGAGCTGTCCCGGCGGATGTCGGTGCAGCACGCGGACCTGTTCTCCGTGGTGGTGCCGGTGATCGGGCTGCTGGCCGAGACGGTCACGACGGGTGCCCTGCGGGAGCGGCACGCGCGCGGGCTCGGCCAGCTGGCGCGGGCGTGGAACCCGGACACGAGCGACCTGGCGCTGAGCCATGCCGAGCTGTTCGTCACCGAGCCGGGTCCGCTGGCGCGCGGGGAGCGGCAGGAACTCGTGGACCTGCTGGGGTTGTACGGGATCGCGGAACTGCTGGACGCGATCCGCGCCGGCACGGCGCCACATGCGGCAGCCTTGACGGCGGTGGCGCGGGAGGTCTCGGGCTTCGACGACATGAGCGCCCGGCTGCGGCACGCGCTGGGGGAACGCGCGGACGTGCTGAAGGCGGCGGCCGCGCTGGACGAGCTGATCGCCCGGGCCCGCGAGGCCGGTGACCACTCGGTCCACGACCGGGCGCAGGCCCTGCTGGACCGCAGGGAGATGTTCCCGCTGCGGATCATGGAGATGGCGCAGTACCTGGCGCAGAACCGCGTCCGCCCGCCGGCCGGCCTGGCCGAGGAGGCCTGGATAGCCGTGACGATGGGGCTGCCCCGCGTGAACGCCCGCGAGGCGGCCGCCCACGCCGCCGGCTGGCGCGAGTGGGGGACGCTCACGGACAGCATGGGTCAGTCGGTCGCCCGCATCATGGTGCGGGCCTGGCAGCTGGCGGTGGCGCCATGAAGGAGCGTGTGCTCGACCGGCTCGTGATCTCGTTGGCCGCGACCCTCATCGGGGTGGTGGTCTTCGTGGTCGTCCTCGCGCTGGTGCCGGAGAGTCCACAAAGGATCGTCGCGGGGATCGTCGCCGCGGTGGTGGGGTTCGTCGGGGTGCTCGGCATGCCGTTGCTGCTCGACTTCCTCGTCCACCGGACGCCGCCGGTGGAGGAAGACCCGTACACCCTGCGGGACCAGCGGGCCGCGCTCGTCCGCGGGCTCGTCGACCTCCTGCCCCAGCTGCCCGACGGCCTCGTCTGGCAGGCCGAGAACGCGCTCACGAAGGTCGGCGTCCACCCCGTCGTGCCGGACGGCGAACCGGTGGACCCGGGCCGCCACCACGTCGTCGGCACCGAACCACCCCTCGACACCGCGCTGGTCAACACCGTCGCCCGCACCATCCGGCCCGGTTACGCCGACGGCGACCGGCTCGTCAGCCACCCGAAGGTCGTGGTCTACACGATGGACCCGGAACGATGAGCCTGGCCACCCTCCGCGCCGCTCTCGCCGCCGAGCTGCACGCCGGCGACCGTGCGGACCTCGCCGCCGTGCTCGACGACCTGCGCACCGAGGCCCGCGACGCCATCCGGGTCGTCGTCTGCGGGGAGACCAAACGCGGGAAGTCCACTTTGGTCAACAGTCTCGTCGGCCGGCCGCTGCTCAGCCCCGTCGGCGACGACGTCACCACCGCCTGCTGGCTCGAGCTGCGCCACGGTGACCGCGACGAGGCGCACGCCGTGCTCGCCGACCCGCGCTCGCTCGGCGCGCCCCGCCGCGTGCGGATCGACATCCGCGAGGTCGAGCGGTACGCGGCCGTCCAGGAGGTCGCCGACCCGGTGCTCGGCGTCGAGGTCCGGGTGAACTCCCCGCTGCTGCGCGACATCGTGCTCGTCGACACGCCCGGCGTCGGCGGCCTGCACGCCGGCCACGCCAGGACCACGCTCGCCGCGCTCCGCCAGGCCGACGTGCTGCTGTTCGTCTGCGACGCCACCCAGCCCATCCTCGCGCCGGAGGTCACCTTCCTGCGCGCGGCGACCCTGCGCGTGCCGGCCGTGCTGATCGCGGCCACCAAGACCGACGTCAACCCGGACTTCGAGGTCGTCGTCGCCGAGACGCGGACCCGGCTGACGGCCGAGCCCGCGTTGCGTGCGGTGCCGGTGTTCCCGGTCGCCGCCGCGCTGGCGAGCAGGATCGTGGACAACGACCGGGTCGCCGCGCGCCTCGCCGAGCTGTCGGGCATCGCGCCGCTCGTCGCGTCGATCCGCGCCCAGGCCGCGGCGGGTGACGCGTTGCGGACCGCCAACGCCGCCAGGGCCGTCGCCAACGTGGCCCGCACCTTCGCCGCCGAGGTGACCGGCGTCGTCGACCAGCTCGGCGACGCCGGCCGGGAAACCGAGCTGGGGCAACGGATCGACGCACTCTCCGGGCTGCTGGACGACCAGGCCACGCTGACCGCCATGGTGCGCAACGACTTCGCCAGGCTGCGCACCGAGCCGCTCGACTCGTTCGCCACCGCCGTCGCCGCGCTCGGCGCCCGGTACCGCACCGAGGCCGAACGCGGGCCGGCCGCGCAGCTCACCACGCTCGCGCCCCGCATGCTCGCCGACCTGACCGCCCTCGGGATCACCACGCTCGAGTCGGTTTCCGAACAGGCCGCACGGCAGGTGAGCCGGCTGATGTCCACTGTGGACATCGAAGCGCCGGCGTTCGAGACGAGACCGCTGGCGCTGACCATCGCCCCGCCGAGCCTCGCCACCCGGCCGGGCCGGGGGTACGAGGGCCTGACCTACGGCAGCGAGATGTTCGGCAACCTGACCCGCCTGGTGGCCGGCGCGGCGACGGTGATCACCGTGCTCAGCGGTGCCGGCGTGGTCGCCGCGCGCCTCGCGCTCGCGGCGGGCGTCGGCTGGTGGCGGGTCCGCGGCGACGACGAGCGGCAGCGGCGGGCCGAGCTGGGCACGTGGGTGGACACGGCCGTCAAGGACGCGAGTGCCCGCCTCGACGCCGAG
>Ga0081539_10001037_pt1 | contig 51201 bp, 43 predicted proteins | sample TabmetS4T2R2_FD_71023 | JGI IMG/M metagenome (GOLD analysis project Ga0081539, IMG submission 71023) | Tabebuia heterophylla rhizosphere microbial communities from the University of Puerto Rico - S4T2R2 | ecosystem: Host-associated > Plants > Roots > Rhizosphere ... | reverse complement strand
CAAGTGTGCGGCGCTCATCGTGAGTCCCTGGGAATACCGCATTCTTCCTGCGGGCGTGGTAAGTACGCCGACCCTGGGACCCTTCAGCTCGGAACAGGCCGCGATCAGTGCCGCCACGGCCTATTCGGCGACCACCCCGTCCGCGGCAGACTGGTGCTCCTACGACTTCGACCACATCATCCGCGACATCGACGGGAGCTTTTCTTCGCTCGGTGTGGACCTGCTGCATCGAGATCGAGTCATTTACACCGGGCTCGGATTTCACTCCGAGCAGCCGCCCTGTCAGACGCACATCGAGCCGCTCGCACGCCTGGAGCGCTCTCGGGGCGTCAGCTGTCCGCACCTCGAGGGAGAACCTCAATGGCAACTGGTTCATGATGGTACGGCCGCGACACTTCCTTACTACTGCGCATGTCCCTGGGATAGCACCTGCCAGGCTCCCTGCTGCGATGAGAACAAGGGAAACCCGATCGAGATGCTGGAGGGCGCGAAAGTCGAAACGGAAGTCGACTACGAAGGTGCTGGCGTCTTCCCATTGCGCTTTGTACGAACCTATCGCGGCGATGTCGCTTACAGCAACAACGGCGCTCTGCGCAATGACTTTGCTCCGCTCGGTGTCGGGTGGCGCGCTACGTACTTCCAACGCCTCTACATCTTTTCATCGGGCGGCCAGAGTTCGGTCGTCGCATACCGGCCCACGGGGCGCTGGCGGCTGTTCAGACTGGCTGGGAGCGTATATGTCTCCGAGGGGAACGATCCCGAGCGCGTCGTACCCATCGTCGCTGGTGGTAGCACGACCGGGTGGCAATACATCACGGCCTCGGAGGAGATCGAAACGTATGATGCGCAAGGCCGGTTGTTGTCCATCGCCAATCGCGCCGGCATCACACATACGCTGACGTACGCGTCGACGGATGATGTAACCCCAGCCAGTGTGTCGGATCCCTGGGGCCATCAGCTCACCTTCACCTACGACGCTTACGTTCCTGGCACGTTCATTCCGAAACTAACCGCCATCATTCTTCCGGGTGGAACACAAATTTCGTTCACTTACGACACGCTGCAGAACCTTACGAGCGTCGCCTATCCGAACACCACGACACGAACGTACTTGTATCAGTCGTCCGATCCGTCCGGGCGGAACTTTTTGACCGGCGTCATCGATGAGAACGGCGTGCAGTACGCCACGTTCGCCTACCAAGGCGCTCGCGCCACCAGCACCGAGTATTTCGGCGGGGTCAACAAGTACACAATCGAGTACTCCGGGGGCAACCGCCAAGTCACTGATCCATTAGGCATGGAGCGAACCTATACCTCCACGGCTGTCTGGGGGACGAGGCGTTACAACACTTCGAGCGCTTTGTGCCCCGCGTGCGGGGAATCGAAGGCCATGACGTACGACGCAAATGGCAACGTCGCGAGCCGCACGGACTTCAATGATATCCAGACCGTCTATTCCTACGAATCTGCCCGCCCGCTGGAGGTCAGCCGCACCGAAGCGCTCGGAACCAGTCAAGCCCGTACCATTGCGACCTCGTGGCATGCGAGTTACCGCCTTCCGACGCTCGTCACTGAACCGACTCGCACGACTGCCTTCTCACACGATGCGAGTGGCAACGTGCTCACCAGGACGGTTACCGACACCTCCGTGACGCCGAACGTCTCCCGGACATGGACCTACACATACAACAGCTACGGTCAGGTACTCACTGAGAATGGGCCGCGCACTGACGTATCGGACATCACCACCTACACGTATTACACCTGCACGACCGGCGTCGAGTGCGGGCAGGTCCACACTGCCACGAACGCGTTGTCACAGGTGACGACGTTCCATACCTACAACGCGCATGGCCAGCCCCTGACATTTACAGATTCCAATTCAGTCCTCACCACCTTGAGCTACGACAGTCGCCAGCGGCTGACGTCGATATCCCGGGCCGGGGAGACGACCAGCTATGAGTACTGGCCAACCGGGCTCCTGAAGAAGGTCACGCAACCCGATAGCAGCTATCTGCTCTACACGTATGACAATGCGCATCGCCTGATTCAAATGCAGGATGCGCTCGGCAACCGCATCAGCTACGCGCTCGATGCGATGGGCAATCGAACTGCTGAGGAAGCGTACGATCCAGCGAACATGCTGCGACAGTCTCACGCACGTCAATTCAACGCCCTGAATCAGTTGTGGAAAGAAATCGGTGCAGCCGGCACCGCGGCAGTAACGACGACGTTCGGCTACGACACCGATGGCAATCAGACCACGGTCAACGCTCCCCTGGCTCGTAACACCGTCACTCAGTATGACGCGCTCGACCGGCTCAAGCAGGTGACAGACCCGGGTGGAGGCGTGACACAGTTCGGATACGACGCCGCGGACAACCTGATATCTGTGACGGATCCGAAAAACCTCCTGACCTCGTACGTGGTCAACGGTTTCGGCGAGGTCACCTCACAGAGCAGTCCGGATACGGGGACTACCACCTCGACCTACGATGCCGCCGGGAACGTCGCGACCCACATCGATGCCCGAGGCGCTGCAGTCAGCCTGGCGACCTACACCTACGACGCGCTGAATCGCGCGACGCAAATCGCTTATCCGGATCAGACCATCACGTTCACCTACGATACGCCCTGTCTCAACGGCGTCGGTCGTGTCTGTTCGATGACCGATCAGAGCGGTACGACGTCCTATGAATACGACGCTCTGGGTCGAGTGACGAAGAAAACGCAGGCGCTCTCGACACCTCTTGGCACGCATACGCGCATCGTCCGGTATCAGTATGCCAATGGGCATCTGACCCGCCTGACGATGCCCTCAGGTGTGCTGGTTGACTATGGGTATGACAGTGCCGGAAGAATCGGCGGAATCACCGTTACACCGGTTGGCGGGTCACCCGTCAACGTGGTCTCGAATGTTCAGTACGATCCGTTCGGTCAGGTGAAGGGTTGGACCTGGGCCAATGGGAGTACGGTATCGCGTCAGCATGACGGGGATGGCCGGATGTCGCAATTGGCCAGTGCCGGAAGCGCCGACTACAGTTATGACGATGCCGGGCGTATTACTGCCATCACAGCTACAAGTGGAAATCCTGGTCCCACGCGGACTTTCGGATACGACCTCCTGGACCGCATGACGTCCGAGTCCCGGACGGGATTCGCCGCTGGGTACACTTATGACGCCAATGGGAACCGTCTCTCCCAGACCGGGACCTTGAATGCCACCTATACCTATCCGCTCACGGGTGGCGGTGCGCTCACGAGCAATCGGCTGCAGAGCGTAAGCGGCGGCACCTGGCGAAACTACACATACGACGCGGCGGGCCACATCACCACAGATGCAATCGGGCCGGCCCTTCCTTACGCGCTCACATACGATGGTGCCGGACGCCTCAGCACCTATCAGGTCTCTAGCCAGCGACGCTACAACGCATTAGGTGCGCGCACGTTCGCGAGTTACGTCAATCCGTACACGTACAACACGTGGTTCTACAACGAGGAGGGACGGCCGCTGGAAATCTGTCCTCCGCTCCCGCCGATTCAGTGCAATCAGTACGCCTTGCAGGAAATGATCTGGCTCGGCGACACTCCGGTCGCGGCGGTTCTCCCCCGAATCGAATACGACAGCGAAGGATTCATGACGTACTTCGCGCGAGAGGTGTACAACATCCACAGCGATCAGCTGAACGCTCCGCGTCGCATGACGCACTCCGCGGATGCGACGAACACAGTGGTGTGGCGCTGGGATCCGGAAAGCTTTGGAATAGGCTACGAAAACGGTGACGCCGACAACAACGGCCAGCACGTGTGGCTCGACCTTCGCTTCCCTGGCCAGGTGTTCGACAGTACCTACGGCCGGCACTACAACTACTTCAGAGACTACGACCCGTATACGGGACGCTATCTCGAAAGTGATCCGGCGGGACAGGGCGGCGGGCCGAACACCTACGGCTACGCCAATGCGAGTCCGATCATGAGCGTCGATCCTTACGGGCTCCTTGCGCTCAATGTCAGCGAGACAACGACGTACACCAATGCCCTCGATCTAACCACGGCCCTCGGCGGGACGATGGCGAGCCTGGGTCGTATCAGCTGTGAGTGTCACGGATGTGGAGGCAAGTGGAGCTTGATTGAGTGCTCAACATCGCTCCAAATCGAGGTCTATCTGCGAAATCACTACAGCTCGCCTCAGCAGGCCGCGTGGGTGCGGCGTGGCGAAATGGATCATGTGCTGGACTTCCGCGGTGCGGTGCGTGCGATTCGTCAGGCCGGACAAGCGGCGGAGAGTCGGGAGCGCTCACTTTCGTTCTCAAGTAAGGCTGACTGCGAGCTCAGCGCGAGGGTGTCTGTAATCCTGGCGATGGACAAGGCACTGCAAGCTGCGATCGATGACACGCGGCGCTTCTGGGACAAAAGTAAACTCCACGATTGGAACAACCAACAGCGACGACCATGAGCCACACCATGAGCGGAATAGGAAGCCTTTCCGCACAACTGCTCTGCGCGTTTGCGGTCCTTTTCACCGGCTGCGGCTGTAGTTCCTCCTGCCGGCAGCCCGCCCAGGGCGAAGTCTTGCTCAAGCACATCGGAACCTCGAACTCGATGGGGACTTTTCAGCTGGAAAACAGGTCCTCGGAGGGTCTCTGGTTCTACGGAACAGCGGATGGCTCGGGTGTCGTAAATGCGCTGCCGCCGGCAACGACTATCGAGTGTCAGCACCTGGACTCCAAAGGATGGATCAGCGAACCGCCCTTCGTCGGAACGTTTCTCGAGAGTGCCGTTGTTGAAGTCCCGCCGGCTGCAGCACGACGCGTGACTGTTCACATGGGCTACGCGCTACAGCACATGCAGGGAGTCTGTCGCCTGAGGATGAACCTTAACGGGGGGCGATTCATTTTGTCGGAGGCCTTTGCCCTGGAACCGCCCGCTCATCCTTGAATCGATCTACAACTACATGCGGGACTATGACCCGTACACCGGACGGTATGTGCAGTCCGACCCGATCGGCCTGGCTGGCGGGATCAACACGTACGCATACGTCAGCGGAAATCCGATCTCATGGATTGATCCGCAGAAGCTGTTGGGAAGGGGCATGCCCAACAGGCCCGGTGCGATCCCTCCGGGAGGGCTGCGCTACGGCGGCGGTGGTACCCCTGGGGTGACGACTTACTATGGAGGAGAAGTTCACGCCGTCGTCGGCGGAGGCCTCACAAGTGTTACGTGTACAGACGAGTGTGGAAACAAGCAGACCTTCCGGTACGCAAAGATCTGCCTTGGATATGCGTTCGGTGGTGGTGTGAGCGGTGGCGGGGTCGGCGGGATGAAAGGCAGGTCCTGCCGCAGCGAATCGTACAGCGGCTTCTTCGCGGAAGGCGGAGTTAGCGCTGGGCTCCTCTCAGGGGGCATTGATCTTGGTGCGACTGAAACAGATTGGAAAGTTCCAGGAATTGGCATGGGTCTGCCGAACGGACTATCTGGCGTGAATGAGATGGGCGGCGGCCTTGGGATCGGCGCCCAGGTCAAGGCTTCGCTCTGTTATTACATTCCGCTGCAGTGATCGGGAGGTCAGGGCCACCGTGAAGAAGACAGGATTGTGGTCGCTGCGAGTGCTTTTGGCTGTCGCCGCACTCTGGTCGTTCTTTGGCTGGGTGCCGCTTCTGAATTCGGAGCCGCTCTCTGCATTGGCTCAGGAACAGATTCCCATCGGAGGCGTGCCGGTGTGGGCGAAGTCGTTTCATATCAACCACGGAGCTGTTGTCTTCAACAGCTATGGAATTCCAAGTGAGGACCCTTGGCCCTTCGGAATCTTCGTTGCTATTTCTGTTGCGACAACCCTCGGTGTGATCTTGTCGTTTCCAAAGGATGCGCGTTCGAGGTTCTTTCGAGGTCGCTTCAGGTCGACCTCCTAACATCCATATCCCGATGCCAGGCGCGAGATGAGGATGATGAGGGCCTGCTCGGGCCTCGCAGGTCTGGGAGCCCGCCACGCGTTCCATCGCCCCGGCATCGGTTTCGCGTACCGCTTCTGAGCGCTCAGGCTTCGGGTGGACCGTGCTCCGCCCAGTACTGAGTGAGTCCGAATGCATCGAAGAGCGCACTGGCGCGCGGATCGCGGCGAAACGCGAGCATCTCCGGCATCCAGAGCTGGCCCATGAACCCAACGGACACTCGCAGGATTCCCGAGCGCTTCAGGTCATCGACGACCACGCTTGCCAGCGCGTACGCGAGGTCCAGATCGCCCAGGAGTGTCGACCATAGCAGTAGCGGCCGCGCGAACCGCACGGGATTCAAGAGAGTGACGCCGGAGCCGAGCGCCAGCCTGCGCAGCTCGCCAGCCGCATCCGCCTTGCGAGCCTTGCCTGCGAGCGCCGCATAGATGAGCTCGATAAGCGACCTGATCTCCGCTGAACCGGCAACGCTCGAGAACATCGCCTGCATGTGGCCGGCGGCTTCCTCGTACCGCCCACGTCGCTGCGCGACGTGCGCCCGAATGAAAGGAATCGGCAGCGCGGACACGGCGAATCCCAGCCCGCTGGCGAGATCGGCGTACTTCAGGGCTTCCTCGTCGCGCGCGAAGCTCAACTGCAGGAACGCCATGACGATCAGCGCGGCCGGATGCGTTGGCCCGAGGCGATATGTCTCCGTGTGATCTTCCAGCGCCCGCCGCATGTGTCCGGCCGCGCCGGTCACGCAGGCCGTGCGCCACGTGCGAATCATCGGGTCGTGCGGCTCCAGCTCCAGCGCGGTCGCGAAATGCGAATCCGCGTCCAGTAGCTTGCAGCGAAAGGCTGCGACACAGCCGAGCATCGCGTGCGCTTCGGCGAGCTGCCGATCGATGACGAGAGCCTGCCGTGCTTCGTGCTCCACGGTGGCCAGCGCTTCGAAATCGAAGCCCATGCCGACGAGGCTCATGTGCGCGACGGAGGCGCCGCTCAATGCGGCCGCGAAACGTGGGTCACGCGCGCTTGCTTCGCGAAACAGGGCAACCGCCGAGCGCATGTTCTGCTCCGACGGTCGCGCCATCAGTGCGCGCGCCTGCAGATACCACTGATACACCTGCGGGTCGGGCGTCCCTGTCTTCGGCAGAACGTGCGCATCACCCATGGCGGGCTGAGCTGCCACATTCGCGCTCGATATGCGCACAGGCACTACGAGTTGATACCCCCGCCGCGGCACCGTGGCGATGTACTGCGTGTCAGGATCGACCTCCGCGAGCGCACGCCTCAGCGCGAACACGTGCTGATTGAGATTGTTCTCTTCGACGACGGCGCCCGGCCAGATGGCGCTCATGAGAGTGGCCTTGTCGAGCAGTTCGCCGTGGTGCTCGATGAAGAACCTGAGCGTATCGAACGCGCGCGGCTTCAGCTCCAGCGCCCGGCCGTCCGCGCGCGCCACGACCTGGCGGCGGGCCGCATCGAGCCGAAAGGCCCCGAACTCGTACGTTGAGGAGAATTCAGAACGCTTCATGGTGAGCCAAAGACCGCGCGCACCCCCGGCGCCCATTCTACGCGCGGAGGCCACTATGACACCGATCGCTCCCTTTCGAGTCGAGTGCGACCTGCAGGACTGCGAGATCGAAGGTCGCGTTCCCCCGGATGTCCGCGGCGCGTTCTACCGCGTTGGCCCCGACTGCCAGTATCCGCCGCGTGCGCCAACGATTCCCTTCGACGGCGAGGGCCACGTCAGCATGTTTCGCATCGCCGACGGCCACGTGGACTACCGAAGCCGCTTCGTGCGGACGCAGCGCTTCAAGGCGCAGCAGGCCGCGCGTAGGTCCCTGTTCGGCGCGTATCGAAATCCGTTTACGGACGACCCGGCCGTGGCGGGGCTCAGCCGCGGCACGGCCAACACGCACGTGGTGTATCACAACGGGAAGCTCCTGGCGCTCAAGGAGGATTCGCCGCCGGTGCTCATGGACCCGCGCACGCTGCAAACGCTCGACGATTGCCACACCTTCAGCGGCCGGCTGAAGAGCCTCACGTTCACTGCGCATCCCAAGCTCGATCGCGACACCGGCGAGATGATCGCCTTCGGCCATGAAGCCGCGGGCCTCGCGAGCGACGACGTGTCGGTGTTTACCGTGGACCGCGCGGGGAATCTGAGCTGGGAAGCGTGGATCAAGGTGCCCTATGCAGGTCTGCTCCACGACTTCGCGGTCACGGAACGGCACATCGCGTTCCTCGTGATACCGATGGCCACCAATCTCCAGCAGATGCAGCGCGGGGGCGTGCATTTCGCCTGGGACTCGACGCTGCCAACGTGGCTAGGCGTCATGCGCCGCGGTGGCGACGGCAAGGACCTGCGCTGGTTCCGGGGCCCCGAGCGATGCGCGACACACATCATGGGAGCTTTCTCCGACGGCGAGCGCATGTACATGGACATGCAGATGAGCCTGAAGCATCCCTTCCCGTTCCTTCCCAACCTGCACGGCGAGCCGTTCGATCCCGCGGCTGCCTGCGGGCGCATCACGCGTCTCTCGGTGGATCTTGCAAACAGAAATTCAGACGCGTACGAGATGGAGGTGATGTACCCGCACGTGGGTTACCTGCCGCGCCAGGACGACCGCTACAACACGTTTCCGTATCGTTACGGCTTCATGAACGTGTCCGACATGAGCCAGCCTCCTCCTGCCGGCAGAGCGGGTTTCCGACGCACCACCTGCTACGTGCGCTTCGACCACCAGACTCGCACGACATCCACCTTCACCGCGCAAGGGGACTGCACGCTCAGCGAGCCGTGCTTCGTTCCTCGCAGCGAGCGAGCGAGCGAAGGCGACGGGTACCTCATCGGCATTTCAGATGGGCTGCATCCCGGTGGACACACGGAGCTGCTGATACTGGATGCACAGCATCTGGAAGACGGAACGATCGCGAAGGTGAAACTGCCGTTCCGTACGAACCTCCACGTTCACGGCTCGTGGGTGCCGGACTAGGCCTGCTTGCGGACCTCTGCTTCGGCGACCGCGTGCAGGGGCAGTCGCAGGGCGAACTGTGCGCCACAGCCGGCGCCATCGCTGTGGCCTGCGAGGTGGCCGCCGAGCTCCTGCGCGAGGATCGCGCTGGTGTGCAACCCGAAGCCGTGGCCGTCCTTCTTCGTCGTGAAGCCGAATTCGAAGAGCCGCTTGAGGGCGTCTGCCCTGATGCCGACGCCCGAGTCCTGAATCTCGATGATGAACCATCCGCGCGCCCGTGCATGGATGCGCAACGTGAGCACGCGCGGGCCATCGCCGCGATCATTCAGCGCGTGGCGCGCATTGCTCAGGAGATTGCCGAGGATCTGGATGAGCTTGTGCCGGTCCAGCGTCACCGTCGGCACGGGTTCGTATTCGCGCTTGACCACGACGTCCGTCGCCATCGCGAAGTGGATGGCCACCGCATTGTCGACCAGCTGCGCGATGTCTACGGGCTCGGTGACGCCACCGCGACGCGCGTGCGCCTGCTGGGCAGCAACGATGGTGCGAATGTGTCCGACGTGTGCGGCAATGGCTTCCGCCTCGGCCTGCAGGTTCTTGTTCTCCGCGGCGAGGTGTTCGCCGAGCTGCGCAAGATATCCGGGCGTCTGCCGGCCGCGTTCGTCGTTTGCAAGAAACTGCGCGACGTTCTCTCCCTGCCCCACGAGAAGGCCCGCAACCCGCTGCACGTTGCCGACACGTGATTCCCGCAATCGGGACTGCAACAACGCCGCCGAAACGCCGAGACTGTTGAGAACGTTGCCGACGCTGTGCAAGACGCCGGTGGCGACTTCCGCCATGCCCGCATCGCGCGAGGCATCGCGAAGTTGCGATTGCAGCTCGTGCCGCCGTTCCTCATGCAGCACTTCATCGGTAACGTCCCAGGACACGCCAAGAATCCGCAGGGGCTGACCCTGCTCGTCGCAGAAGATGCGTGCGTGGGCTTCGAGATGAACTGCGTTGCCCGCGGGCGTCAGGACACGAAACCGGTAGGCGCACACGTCCTTGCCTTCGGCAACGGCCTGCCGGACGGCATCGAACACGATCGAGCGATCGTCTGGATGTGTCAGAGTGCGGATGGCATCCGGATTCTTCTGCACGTCGATACCGGCCGCTCGCAGCGACTCGATCTCGTTCTCAGTCCACAACGTCGTCTGGGTCGCAATGTCGAGCTCCCAGGACGAAATGCCTGCCGCGCGCGTGGCGAGCGCGAGCAAATTCTTGCCGTGCTGAAGGGCCGCGTTGACCTGCGCGAGGCGCGCGGCATCCTGCCGGATACGCGACCCAAGGTGCGCGTCATACACGGCCGTGATCAGAGTGATCGCCAGTACGCCCAGCGCTACGAGGCCGATGGTCAGCGCGAGCCACCCGTTGTCGAATGCCGCGCCTCCGAGACAGTACGAGCCTGCGCCGAATTGAGCGGCCGCCATCGCGGTGTAGTGCATCCCGCTGATCGCGAGACCCATGATGACCGCGGCGCCGACACGCGCCAGCGTGAGCCGCGCCGATCCACCGCTACGCAGTCTGAACGCCAGCCACAATGCCGCGAACGACGCCGTGACCGCGATGCCGATGGACGCCGCCACCAGCCACGGCGCATACGTGATCATCGGCACAATGGTGATCGCCGCCATGCCGGAGTAGTGCATGGAGCTGATGCCGGCACCCATCACGACGGCGCCGATGCTCAGCCGCTTGAGACTCAGCTCCGCGCGGCTGGCGATAGCAAGCGCGAAACCGGAAGTGACAATTGCAATGGCCAGCGACGCGAGCGTCGTGCCGATCCCATAGCGCAAGGGAATGGGCAGCGAAAACGCGAGCATGCCGATGAAGTGCATCGACCAGATGCCCGTGCCCATGGCGACGGCGCCACCGATGAGCCAAAGCCGGCCACTCGAGCGCTCTGCCTCGGCAACGCGCGCAGCCAGCTTGAGCGCCGTGTAGGCCACGACCATCGCGACCACGACGGACAGGCCGACGAGCCACGAGTTGTAGGATGCTTCCATCAACGCACTGTAACGGTCACCACCTGGGCAGTCGGGGTGACGCCCGTCACAAAAGAGGCTTGTTCCGCATTAGAGACATGTGACCGCGTTGAGAGTCGCCAACTGTTTCCCGATCCGGAGCGTCGCCGTCCAGTAGGGTTCGCGCCGCTGACGTTTCAGAAAGACTGGCGATGACTGATAACCCTGCTCAGTTTGCCAATCACCGCATTCTCGTCATCGACGACAATCCGGCGATCCACAAGGATTTTGACAAAATCCTTCGCGGCGAGACCGACTCGAACGACGCACTCTCGGATGCCGAGCGCCTGCTGTTCGGCGAGAGCTCCGCGCCGGCCGCGCGCCCCCAGTTTCAGGTGGAGTTCGCACTACAGGGGCAGCAGGGCGTTGAGCGCGTGAAGCACGCGGCCAGCACCGGGCGCCCGTTCGCGATGGCATTCGTCGACATGCGCATGCCGCCAGGCTGGGACGGCCTCGAAACCATCGAACATCTCTGGGCCGCGGATCCCGACGTGCAGGTCGTCATCTGCTCGGCCCACTCGGACTACGACTGGACGGACTTCGTCGAGCGGCTCGGCCAGTGCGACAAGCTCCTCGTGCTGAAGAAGCCGTTCGAGCCCATCGAAGTCATGCAATGCGCGAGCGCGCTCACCCGCAAGTGGCAGCACGAGCAGATGCTCCGTCGCGAGGTGCAGTCGCTCGAGCAGGTGGTTACGGCACGCACGGAAGGCCTGGAGGCCGCCAATCGCCAGCTCCGACATCTCGCGACACACGATGCGCTCACGGGCCTGCCCAATCGCGTGCTCCTGGACGACCGCCTCGCGCAAGCCATCGCCCACGCGGACCGCGACCGGCAGCAGTTCGCGGTACTCGTGCTCGATCTCGACCGCTTCAAGCAGGTGAACGACTCGCTCGGCCATCGCGCCGGCGATGAGCTCCTGAGCGAAGTGGCCCGGCGCCTCAGCGGACTGGTGCGCAACATCGACACCGTCGCGCGCCTGGGCGGCGATGAGTTCGTGCTCATAGTGAATCCCGCGGCCGAGAAGGCGCATGCCGCAGACGTGGCGAAACGCGCGATCGAGGCGCTGCAGACCCCGATGCGCATTGCCGGCATCAATCTCTACATCTCGCCCAGCATCGGCATCGCCTTCTACCCTGGCGATGGGATCACGGCCGAGACGCTACTGGCGCACGCGGATGCGGCCATGTACTGCGCCAAGCAGAAGGGTCGCAACACGCTCCAGTGTTACGCGCCCGGCATGGACACCGGCACGCGCGATCGCGTGCGCCTCGAAAGCGATCTGCGCCAGGCACTCGCCCTGCGACAGTTCGAGCTGCACTACCAGCCGAAGGTCGACGCATCCACGGGCAACGTGCACAGCGCGGAGGCCCTGATCCGCTGGCACCATCCGGACCGCGGCATGCTCCTGCCGGATCAGTTCATTCCGCTGGCCGAGGAATGCGGCGCCATCGCCGCGATCGGCGAGTGGGTGGTGCGTGAAGCCTGCCGCCAGTGCAAGGCGTGGCAAAGCGATGGCCTGCCGCCGCTCAGGGTGGCGGTCAATGTGGCCGCCTCGCAGTTCCGGCACGGGAACCTCGTCGACATGATCCAGCGCGCGCTGACGGACGCGGCGCTCGAACCGCGCTACCTCGAGCTGGAATTGACCGAGAGCGCGGTGATGACCAACCCCGAAGACTCGGTGGCCATCCTCGAGCACCTGAGCCGCATGGGCGTGCTGGTGTCCGTGGATGACTTCGGCACCGGCTATTCGAGCATGAGCTACCTGCGCCGCTTCCCGATCGACAAGCTCAAAATCGATCGCGGCTTCATCCGCGAGGTGATGACGCGGCCGGAGGATGCCTCGATCGTGCAGGCCATCATCTCCCTCGCACACAGCCTGCGTCTCAAGGTGGTGGCCGAAGGTGTCGAGACCCCCGAGCAGCTCGGATTCCTGCAGTCCATGGGGTGCGACCAGTACCAGGGGCACCATTTCAGCCCGCCGCTGCCGGCCGCCGCGTTCGGCAATCTCGTGCGCGAACGGCTGGCGGATGAGCACTTCTCGGATGAGCAGGCCGCCGCCACACACAGCAAGCTGGCTGCATATCGAAGCGGGTCGAAGACCTAGCGCCCGTCGAATTAATTCAACATAATGGCTGCGTGAATGCAGTTCCAGCTGCCTATTACCGACACGGTGAGGTGGTCGACTTCGGGCGGAATTTCATCCCCGAGGAACTGACGCCGCTCTCCCAGACCCCCATCTACCGCCGCCTCGAAGCCCGCCATCGCCTGCGGTACAACCAGCTCCAGGCGTTTTTCTTCAACGAGCAGATCGTCTTTTTCGAGACGATGATCGGCAATGGCCTCATGCGGGCCCTGCTGCGCGAAGACTGGCCGCAGGATGTGCGGCTGAGCCTCAAGCAGCTCTGGAGCGACGAGGTCCGGCACACGGTGATGTTCCGGCGCCTCAACCGGTACTGCGCCCCGGAGTTCTATCGGCGGAGCGATCACCACTTTATCCAGATCGCGCGACCGTGGAAGGCGCTGCTCCGCTGGACCACGGGCCTCCCGCACCTCTTCCCTCTTTATCTCTGGGTCATGCTGCTGCAGGAGGAGCGTTCGCTGTACTACTCGGCGCGCTTCATTCGCAGCAAGCAGACGCTGGAGCCTCATTGGGTGGAGGTGTATCGCAAGCATCTCATCGACGAGTCGAGTCACGTCCGCTGCGACCAGGATCTGCTCGATCGCTGGTGGCCGAAGGTGCCGGCGCACATTCGCCGCATCAATGCGCAGCTCCTGGCGTGGATGGTTGGCGAGTTCTTCTCGGCGCCCAAGCGCGGCCAGTTGAGCGTCGTGGTCACGCTGACGCGCGAGTATCCGGAGCTGCAACAGCATCTCCCGGCCATGATGGCGCAGTTGCTGGATCTCGCCGAGGATCAGGGCTATCAGCAATCCATGTACTCCCGCGAGATCACGCCGCGAACCTTCGCGCGCTTCGATCAGTGGCCCGAGTTCCGGGTGCTGGAGAAGGCGATGCCGGGGTACCGCTCCCCCGGGAGCGCCACGGCGTGACGCCCGCCCCGGATCGCTTCGTCATTCCGGCGCGCTTGAACCTCGCGATCACGGCCGTTCAGCTCGTCGTCCTGCCAGGCATCCTGTGGCTCGCCGGACGAATCACGATGGGATGGGAGCTGGCACTGCTCGCCGTCGCGTACGGCGTGGCGATGAATTCGGCGTACGGGATGCTGCACGAGGCTGAGCACAACCTGCTCCACCCGAATTCGACGATGAACCAGGCGGCGGGCGTGTTGCTCGCACTTTTTTTCCCCGCGCCCTATCACCTGCTGCGCCAGGGACATCTCGGTCATCACATCCGCAATCGCTCGGACGACGATGCCTACGACCTGTACTTCGCGAACGAGCCCCGCTTCTGGAAGTACGTGCAGCTCTACGGAACGCTGACGGGCATGTTCTGGGCGCTGATTGCCGCCACGAATTTCGTGCTGGTGGTGCGGCCGTCCATCCTTTCTGCCCGGCGCCTGGACTTCAACCGGCCCGCGTATGCCTTTCTGGAATCCCTGAATCCGAAGTATCACCGGCTCGTGCAGGTGGAAGCGCTCGCCGTGATCCTGCTGCACGCGGCGATGATCTGGCTGTGGAGCATCCCGTTCCTCAATTACCTCGTGGTGATGTTCGGTTTCGGGTTCACGTGGTCGGCCATGCAGTACGCGCACCACTACGGCACGGTGCGCGACGTGCGCCGGGGCGCGATGAACCTGAAGACCTTCTTCCTGCTGGATGCGATCCTGCTCAATCACAACTGGCACCTGAACCATCACATGTATCCGACGGTGCCGTGGAAGTACCTGCCGCAGCTTTCGGATAAACAGGAGAGGCGCGGCAGCCTCCTCGCAGCGTACCTGCGCGAATGGCGCGGGCCACGCCTGTCGACGGAACACGTGGAGAATTGCTATGCCGGCAAGATTATCCAGTAGCCCGGGACTGGCGCCCCCTGCCGAAGCGTTCGCGCGTTACCCACCGTCCTGGTACCTGTTCGGCGCGAGTGCGGATCTCGCGAAAGGGCCCGTCTCGAAAGAGATGCTCGGCCGGAGAGTTGTCGCGTTTCGCACGGCCAGCGGTAAAACGGTGGTGATAGACGGAAGCTGCGCGCACCTCGGCGCGGACCTGGGCTGCGGGAAAGTCGTCGGCGAGACGATTCAGTGCCCGTTCCATGGCTGGCGATACGGAACGGACGGCGTGTGCGCGCACATTCCGTCTACGAAGGTCATCCCCTCGTTCGCGCGCCTGCAGACGTATCCCGTGGCAGAACGCCACGGCTATCTATTCTTCTTCAACGGTCGCGAAGCGCTGTTCCCTCTGCCCTTCTTCTGGGGCGAGGACCCGGGCAAGTTCGTAGCCGGCAAAATCTTTCGGTACGTGGCGGACTGCACGTGGTACATGAATGCCTCGCACGCGTTCGACATCCAGCACTTCGCTTCGGTACACGATCGCGAATTGATCGCCGCGCCGGAGATCGACTACCCGGCGCCGTTCGCGAGACGCATCAGCTATCACGCAAAGGTCATTGGCCAGCATCTGATGGACCGGCTGCTCCACCGCTTCGCGGGCAAGACCGTGCGGATCACGATCTCCGTGTGTGGCGGCACCATCATGCTGGTCACCGGCAACTTCGGTGGCGCCCACAGTCGCTTCATGGTGGCCGCGCAGCCGCTCGAGAACGGCCAGACGCTGTGCGAAGGCATCTGCTTCGCGCCGGCTTCGGCCTTCGCGTTGTTCGACAGGTTTAGCCTCGCCGTGCGCCGCGTGTTCACCCACGGCTATCTCGCTGCCGAGACGCGCGAGATTCGCGGCACGCAGTACCGGCCGGAGCGCCTCTACGATCGCGAAATGATCGAGTACTTCCAATGGATCGCCGCCCTGGCGGCAAGTGAGAACAATGATGAGAACACTGCTCACGACCTTCCTGCTCATGTGTATCTCAGTGCCCGCTCTGTCGCAGGAGCAAGCCGCGGCGACTGAGGACCCCGTGCACAACGAGCTGCGCGCCCTGCGCGATGGCATGAAGGCCGCCATCCAGAAGGGCGACATCGAGGCGGAGCTGTCTTATCTGCATCCGAATGTGGTGGTCACGTGGCAGAACGCGGAAGTGAGCCGCGGGCGGGATGGCGTGCGCGCGTATCTCGATCGCATGCTCAAGGGCCCAAACAAAATCGTGTCGGACTATCGCGCCGATTTCGACGTGGCGGAGCTGACCATTCTGCATGGTGGCGACACAGGCATCTCCTATGGCGGCTCGAACGAGCATGTGTCGCTGACGGCGGGCCAGAGTCTCGACTATCGCGGCCGCTGGAGCGCGACGCTGGTCAAGGAAGACGGCAAGTGGCTCATCGCGAGCCTCCATGCGTCGACGAATCTGTTCGAGAATCCGTTGCTCGGGTTCGCTCGGCGGATGGCGTACATCGCGGGCACCATCGCCATCATTCTCGGCATCGCCGGCGGGTACTACCTCGGCCGTCGCCGCACTGCAGCGGCATGAACCTGGATGAGGCGACGACACATATATATCTGTCCGTCCGGGAGTCGGAGCCCCACCGGGGATTCATAGAAAAGATCGACGGCCTCATGCGCGAGCCGGCGCGACCGGCACCGCCGGTGGATACGAAGCTCGTCATCGTGCCCGCAGCGTTCTACCGCGAGAATCCGCGTTCCGGTGCAGACGGCCGTGTCGCGCGCGCGGAGGCCGAGCGTCTCGGCTGGCCCGTCGAATCGATTCCGATCTCGAGCGGCGGATCCATCGCGCAGAACGCGCGCGTGATCTGCGACTGGCTGAGCGCGCAGCGCAGCTCGCGCATCGTGCTCGTGTCTCTGAGCAAAGGCGGCTCGGACATCAAAGTTGCTCTTAGCTTGCCGGGCGCCGACAAGGCATTCGAGCGCGTGGCCTGCTGGATCAATCTCTGCGGAATCCTGAGCGGCACGCCACTTTCAGAATGGCTTCTTTCGTGGCAAGTGGAAGCTGCCTTCAGCCGCCTGTACTACCGCATGCTGGGGGTGAGTGTTGAATTCGTGCGCGACCTGCGCAGAGAACCGAACGGTCCGCTCGATTTCGAGCTCAGGGTACCTCCCCATCTCAAGCTCATCAGCGTCGCAGGCTTCCCACTGCGTCAGCAAATCACGAGCGGCATGGGGCGCCGCTGCTACGACCGGGTCGCGCCTCACGGCCCGAACGACGGCGTCATCGTGCTGTCCGACGTCTGCGCCCTGCCCGGCCTCATCTACCCCATCTGGGGCGCGGACCACCTGCTCCGCTCCGGCGCAGACATGAACCAGCTCATGAACGCAATCCTGCGCTTCGTCGCTTCTTCCCTTGCCGAACCGCGAAATGGAGTTGCGAAATGCGTGTGATGTTGTCGACCTATGACTCGCGCGGCGGGATCGAACCACTGGTGGCACTCGCCGTACGACTGCGTGAGCTCGGCGCGGAAGTGCGAGTGGGCGCGCCGCCGGACTGCGCGGAGCGGCTGGCGGAGGTCGGGGTGCCCCTGGTACCTGTTGGCGCGCCGGTGCGAGCGCTGGTGCACGCGACGAAACCTCCGTCGCCGGCGGACGTGCCGCGGATTGCGGCAGATTTGATCGCCGAGCAGTTCGTAAAGCTCGCGCCCGCGGCGGCAGGATGTGATGCGCTCGTGGCGAGCGGCTTGACGCCAGCCGCGATTGGCGCGCGGTCGGTGGCCGAGAAACTGGGCATTCCTTCCGTCTACGCGAGCTTGTGTCCGATCTACCTCCCGTCGCCGCATCATCCGCCGCAACCGCTGCCGGGCCGACCGTTGCCACCGGACGTGACCGACAACCGCGTACTGAATGAGCTGAGCGCGCAGAGCTACAACGCGCTGTTCGGCGAGGCGCTCAACGCGCAGCGGGCGGCGGTCGGTCTGCCAGCCGTGGATGATGTTCGCGCTCTCATGATCGGCGATCGGCCATGGCTGGCCGCAGATCCGACGCTGGCACCTTGGCAGGAGACCACGGAGCTCGACGTCGTACAGACCGGTGCGTGGATCCTGCCGGACGAACGCCCGCTCCCGGCCGCGTTGGAAAAATTTCTGAATGCCGGCCCACCGCCGGTGTATGCGAGCTTCGGCAGCATGCGGGCGCCGAAAGACTTCGACCGCGTAGCCATCGAAGCAATCCGCGCACAGGGCCGCCGCGCCCTCGTCGCCCACGGCTGGGCCGATCTGGCTCTGATCGACGATCGGGACGATTGCTTCGCCATTGGCGAGGTCAACCAGCAGGCACTATTCGGCCGCGTAGCCGCTGTCATTCACCACGGCGGCGCAGGCACGACAACGACGGCCGCGCGAGCCGGCGCGCCGCAAGTAGTCGTCCCGCAATTCGGAGATCAGCCGTACTGGGCTCGCCGCGTGGCCAACCTCGGTATCGGCGCGGCACACGTGGGTCCGACTCCCACCGCGGAGTCTCTTTCAGCCGCGCTCAGCACAGCGCTGACTCCCGAGACGCGCACGCGAACAGCTGCCATTGCCGGCACGGTTCGTACCGACGGGGCGATGGTCGCGGCGAAAATGCTGCTCGAGCTGGCGGCGAATCGGCTACGTCACGATCAGCAGTAGCTGACGGATCTTGTTCTCGTAGACGGGCCGCGCATATTCACGCTCGTAAAGTGCGCGTGCATTGTCAGCTCGCGTCGTGTTGCGTCCGAGATCCGCGAGCGCGGCCAGCAGACCTGTCGCCAGAGAATCCGGTTCGGGCTCGACGAGATAACACACGGTGTCATCGAGCACCTGGGTGTGCGACCAGATGCGCGTGGCGACCAGAGGTTTGCCACTGGCGAGCTGCTCGTAAACCTTCAAGGGCGTGTTGGTTCCGTGCAGGCGCGGGGACACGAGAACCTGGGCGGACTGCGTGTAGCGCATCGCCTCCGCTTTTGAAACTCGTCCCGTGAGCGTGCACACGTCCGCGAGTCCGAGCTCGTCGACGACCTTGCGGACGCTCTCGACTTGTTTTGACGTGCCTCCGACGAGTAACAGGCGGGCATCAGGTCGCACGCCACGCACTTTGCCGAATGCACGAACCAGCGTTTCGATTCCCTGATAGGCCTCAAAGGTGCCCGCGTAGAGCAGAACGGGATTTGCCGTGTCGAATTTCACTGGCTGGGCGACGGGCGTCGCGCCCACGGGTGTCATCGCTCCATTCAGGTGCACGTCTTCGAAGATGCTGTTCTCGATGAGGAGGTTCCGATTGTCCGGCACGCCGCACTCGCGCGCGTAGTTGCGCAGGTCCGGACAAATGGTGATCACGGCGTCAGCTGCCCTGAGGCAACTGTCTTCCAGCGCCTTGAAGATCCTGACGAGCCACTTCGATTCCGTGAACCGGAAATTGCTCAGTTGCTGCGGCAGGCTCGAGTGCATGTCGTAGATCAGCCGGAAGCGGAAGATCGGCTTGAGCCACCGGCACCAGAACACCGCTTCTTCATGCGCATGGACGACCTGGTACTCCTTCATGAGCAGCATCCAGACGGTCCACAGGATCATGAATCCATCCAGGAAGAGCTTGCGCCAGGATGGGCCCACCGGGATCGGTCCCAGGAATCCCATTCTCGGAATGCGCACCGTACGCACGCCCTGCACCTCGATGTCATCGCCGCTGCCATAGGCAAGCACATCGATCGATGCGCCCTGCTCGGCCATGACGAGCGATCGATAATAGACGCTGAGCGGCGTGCCGCGCGGGGTGTAGAAGGGCTGAGGAGCGACGACCAGGACCTTCATGTCGTTCGTTATGTCGCTATGAGCCGTAGGGAGTACGAGGACCATCCTAGTCCGCAGGGCGAGAGCCGAGGATTACAACTTCGTAATCACATCCAGGCCTGCAGCCACTGTTCGAGCACGACGAGAGACCACAGGCGATGCGAATGGTTATGTCGTCTCCTGCGGTGTTCGTCGATCAGACAAGCCACATCTTCCGGGCGGAACAGTCCACGCTGCGACAAAGCTCGCGGTGAGAGCGCCTCGTCCATCATGGCGCTGGGAACCGAAGGAGTGCGCAACCAGTTCTTGAATGGCACGGAGTGCCCGAGCTTGTCTTTGCGCGCATTGACTACGTCGGGCAGCACGCCTTGCATGGCCTTGCGAAACAGGCGCTTGGTGCGCTCGAGGCCTTCGAGCTTCATGTGCGCCGGAATACGGGCGCCGAATTCCACGAGGTCCTTGTCGTAGAAAGGGAGCCGCGCGTCCATGCCGAACTGACGCAACAGCATGAGCCGGGAAAAATAAAAACCGGACGCAGTGGTGTAGTCGCTGTACAGGAGCGGCGAGATGCCATCGTCGGGGCCCGTGTAACCGTCGAACGAACTGCGAACGCACGCGAAGGGATCGGTGTGTCCGAGTTTTCCGGCCCATTCCGTCGTTAGATGTTTGGCGTAGAGCACCGGCGGGCAATACGTCTTCCAGCGGAAATGCTGCAGCTCCGTCGGCGTGCCGGGCCGTGGCAGGATCCGCTTGAGGATCACCGTCAGATTGCGTTTCTGGTCCGAGTCCGACAGCAGCGCGGAGAGACGCCACAAACCATCGCTCAGTGCTCGCGGCAAGCGCGCGCGGTCATACCAGCGCATCAGTTTTTGCGCCGAATAGACCGGGTGACTGGCCCAGATCTCATCGCCGCCATCGCCGGTCAGCACATATTCGGTGTGACCTTTCGCGGCACTCCCCAGCATCCAGGTGCCGAGCTCGATGCCGATGTCGCAGAAGGGCACTTCCATTTCCCGGACTGCATCCTTCAGACCGAGGGCGCGCTCCGCGCCGTATTCCACTTCCACATGCTTCAGCTGCAAGGCCTCGGCCAGGCCACGCGCGTAGAAAGACTCGTCGAAAGAATTGCCCGCGCACCGGAAGCCGAAAGATGAGACTTCGCCCTTCCAATGGCGACGGGCAAACGTTGCGACGGAGCTGGAATCCATTCCGCCCGACAGGAATACGGCCGGACGCTGCGGTCCTACACGCCTGGTTACGGCGCGTTCCAGCAGCGATCGATACGTGCTCGTGATTTCCTGCTCGTCGTGCGCGATTCCGTCCACGAAAGAAAGGCGATACCAGGACTCAATCCGGATGCTGTTGTCCGCCGGCGATGCGACGAGGCAGTGTCCTGGCGGAACACGAAGCACACCGTGATGCATCGTGTGAGTGCCGGGCAGATAGCAATACGCAAGGAATTCAGCGAGCCCATCCGGGGATAGTTTCCGCTCGATCAGTCCGGTGGCGACGAGGTCCCGAATCCGGGAAGCGAACAGCAGCTCGTTTGCGGGCTGTGCGTAATACAGCGGCTCGATGCCGAAGCGATCGCGGATCAAACGCAATCGTTGCTCCGGCGCGCACCACCAGACGATGCTGAAAGAGCCGTCTACGTTGCCGAGTGCTTTCAGCCCCTGAGCTTCCAGGTTCTTGAGCAGGCACTGGGCAAACCCGTCGGCAGAATCCTGCGTCGGTCGTTGGACCCACAGCGGCTGACCCGAGATCGCAAGCCAAGAGCCGCGGGCATCTCGTGCGCAGCGCTCGTAGGTATTATCGATGGCGCTGACACCCCAGTCCGCCATCAGCACTACGAATTCGTCGGGATTGTTCCAGGGAGGCGCCCTGAAACCCTTTACCGCCGGACGTGAGGTGAGTCGGTTTGTTCCGCCGAGAAGCATGGCTCCTTCAGCGTAGCCATTCCTCAAACTGGCAGACGTGACAGATGACTTAAAACGGACTTTTTAGATCGTACGTGTGGCGACGGCCGGCGGAACGGCGGCTGCGCGCCGCGCGGGCTGCCACGCCGCGAGTTGACCGACGATGACGAGCGCTACGACGGTGCCAGCGAGGAAGTAGGCGTTCAGGGGCGGGAGCTGGAATTCATGCGTCAGCCAGTAGCCGCCCAGCAACGCGAGCGGACAACCGACGAGAATTCCCAACGTCGTGATCAGACCGTTCTCGGCCATGAAGTGGTAGACGATGTCACGCCGACGTGCGCCGAGCGCGCGTCTCGTGCCGATCTGTTTCGTGCGTGTGCTGACGTTGAACGTAGCGAGGCCGAACACGCCGAGCGACGTGATCAACAGCAGCACGCCTGTGACGGCCGCAAGGAAGATCCCCATGTTGCGATCACGCCGGTAGCCGCGATTCTTGTACCACTGCAGGGCGCGCACTTCTTCGATGACACGGCCGGAGTTGGATTGCGAAAGGTAGTCCTCGGCCGTGCGCGCCAAACGATCGCGCTGGCCGGGCTGAGCGCGCACCACGTAGTACACCTTCGGGCCGAACGCCGACGTCGGCAGCCGCGGCAGCAGGAACACGCTGTCCAGATGCTTCCAGTTGATCCAGCCGCCATGCATGCGCTCGACGATACCGACGATAGTCGCGGGCGAATCCACCCGGTTGTAGACAGTCTTGCCGAGCGCGTTGCCGCCCGGAAACAGCGCATTCGCGTACGCCTGCGTGACGATGACGTTCGGCACGAAGTTCGACAACGAGCCTTTCTCCTGTGGCGGGAGAATCTCGCTTTCCTGAAAGCCGCGGCCCGCAACGAGGCGCAACCCAAGCGCCTCGATGGCCTGATGATCGACTTCGTAGTAGTCCGCGACCTGGCGGTTCGCGCGATCGCCAGGCTGACCCGAGAGGTCGTCGTCGAACACCGTGCCGCTCAGTGGGACATGGCTCACCGGCGTGACGGCGACAACGCCGCTCAAACCTCTCAGATACGCCAGATCTTCCCGCATCGTGACTTCATGGTTGAAGCTCTGCGCGAACCCCTGACTCCAGACGACGAAGACGTTCTCGACGTCCATACCGGTGGGCCGGTCGATCTTGTCGACCCGCTGCTTGACGATGAACGCAACGTTGGCCAGCAACGCGAGCGCGAGCGCAATCTGCAAGGCGACCAGCGTCGCGCCGGCCGGGCTGTGACCCATCGCAGAAAGGATCGGACGAACGGGAACGCTCATCACGCCTCCTTCACATAGCTTGCCGGTTGCAGTCGCCCGATGCGCCACGCGGGATAGAGCCCGGCGACAAACGTGGCCGCAACGGCAAGGAGCAGAACCCAACCGATGCTGGCGGGATCGAACTGCGCGAGTTGCTCGTATCCACCGCGTTCACCGGCATTGTTGGCGTAGAGAGCGCGCACGCCCCAGAGGCCGAGCATTCCCAACCCGAGGCCCAGCACGGCGCCGAGAGTCGCCAGCAAACCTGTCTCGATCAGATGCTGTATGAAGATGTCGCGCTGTGTGGCTCCGAGCACGCGGCGCAGGCCCGAAGTGCTCGCCTGTTTCAGGAACTTCGCGAGCAGAAGACCCACGGTGTTGATGAGGCAGATTGCGAGGAACACAAACGACAACACGACGAGCACTTCATTGTCGTCATCGACCACGCGTTGCCGGTCGAGCCAGAGATTCACGTCCGTCAGCCGATTGTTTCGCGGTCGCTCGAAGCGGCCTGCTGCGTGCTGCTCGGCCCAGTAGCCGTCCAGCGCGGTCTGCATACGCGTGCGCATGGCCGCGTCCGGCAGCTCGACCCACATCTGAATCCAGTTGCACTCGGAGCCCATGAGGTCGCGGAAAGTCTCGAGCTGTTCGGACTTCCAGCACAGGATGTTTCCCGTGCTGTAAAGCTCGAGCGCCGTGCTCCAGCCCCAGGGAATGTATGCGTCTTCCGGTTGAGCGAAGGCAGGGCCGTTGAGATCGTAGTAGCGGGGCATCGGCAGCCATTCCCCCAATACCCCGACGATTCTGAACTCGCGGTCGTTCCAGCGAACGCTCCGACCGACGCTGTTCTCGCCGCCGAACAGGCGCTGGTTCAGCGCGCGGCTCAGCACGATGACGGGCTCGGGGCTTTCGTCAGCGGCCTTGCCCCAGCCTTTCCCGTACTGAAACGGGACTTCGAACATCGGGAAGAAGTCCGCCGTCGTGACGCGAGTGGGGGCGCGCAACGGGCGACGCTCGTTGTAGCCGCCCATCACGGCGCCGGAGACGCTGTACATGATTACCTTGCGCTGAGGGATCTCCGACGCGTAGAGATGCGTAGCGTCTGCATAAGTGAGCTGAGCTGGAGGGAGCTCCGGCTGGTCTTCGTTCGCCGGGCGGTTTGGGTCCCACGAATCCATCGTCACCGTGAAGAGGCGGTCGCTCTTGCCGGGGATTGGGTTTGCGGACATCGCGCTGTGCACTGTGAGCGTGATGACGCACGCTGCGATACCCAGGGCGATTGCGAAAGCCATCAGCGTGGTGAGACCCGGCGTGCGGCCGAAGCTGATCAGGGCGAGGCGCAGGTGATACCGGAGCATCCTCCCGAAAATAGCGGGAGTCTCGAGGCACTCGCAACCTTGCACGCGGCGAAGCGCCGGCGCCGCGCGGTGGCGTGCCGGTGCTTGCCGCTTTGGACGTCAGAGGTTGGATCGGCGGTTCAGTTACCGAAGGCGTAGCGGATGCCGATGGAGAACGTGTCCGCATTCTCGCCGAACTCGGCTGCGATGCCGGCCGCGAGCGCGGGTGAGAACGAATAGTCGCCGCTCAGGAAGAACGACGTCTCGCCTTCATTCACGTTCACGTAGTTCACGAATGCTCGCGTCTCGAACTTCGGGATGGGCATGCCGCGAATGCCGAGCTGTGCGGCGTAGCCGTCGTCGGATGCGCTTCTCGGGCCGGTGTCGAGCTCGACGTGACGGAACGAGGTCATGAGCACCGCGTCCCAGTGCTCGTTGATGGACTGGATGAGGCCGCCGCCGAGGGCGAACGTTTTCGCGTCGGTGCCGTTGTCCAGGTCGACGCCGATGTACTGGCCTGTTACGAAGAATCGTTCGTTGAGGCGGTACCAGCCGATGGCCGTGAGGCCGTCCGCGTCGCCGCCCCGCTCCGGGTCGATGCTCAGATAGCGGGCCTCGGCGTACGTGTAGCCGAAGTCGTCCGAAGCCTGTGCTGCCATGGGGAGCAGCATGGCACCGCCAAACGCGGTCAGCGCCGCGAGGGCGCGGGTCCTGAGTTGCATACGCTCGTCTCCTTCGTTCAATTGCTGGAGGAATCGACGACGAGTACGTACGGACGCAAACCGGACACGTTCAAAGAAATATATTCAGCCGACGATGACGTCGACCGGGCCGAGGCCTCGCGCTTCGAACTGCGCGTTCAGCATTGAGACGATGGAAGCGAGTTTTGCGGCATGCGGGGTGCTCTCGGACTTGATCGCCAGGAGCCAGGTGTCGCCTTCGCGCGAAAGCACGAAGCGGGTGCCCGTCCGTTCGTGCACAACCTCGATGCATGAGGCCTGCGCCGTGCTGCCGGCGCGCAGCGATTGAGGCGCCACGTGGGGCTCAGCCATCGGCGCTGGCACCGCCGAATGGGCATTCGCAGGCCGCGGCAGGAATCGTAGATGTGAGGCGCTCCCTGCTACCCCACCTGCCGGCGCCTCACGCATTTCACCGAAGCCGGGAGCGGGGAGCGCCGCTCCTTCGGCATCTCGCTCGAAAGCTCGATCGCTCGCTCGATCGGAGGCACGATCGTTGACTCGGTAGCCGCGGTCTGCGAAGCGCGCAGTCGCGCGGCTCGATTCACGCGCGGCAGTTCGCGACTTCGCGTCGTCGCGATCGGGGCGGCGAAAACGCTGCAGGGTCGACCTGAACGATTCGACCAAGGCTTGCGCGCTGGCAGTCTGCGCGAGCGCCACTGCATCGGCCGTTGCGCGCTCGCGGCGGGTCTCGCCGTCGATCTTCACGGCGCGCGCTCCTGTGCCACGCCGTCGACTTTCATGGCCATGCACCGGCCTCCGCGGATTTTCATAGCGCTTGCTCGCACGCCTCGGCTTCGCGATTCATGCGCACGACGGTTTCGCGTCGGGCGAGAGCCTTTGCGTGAGTCAGTTTCACCTCATCGCGGCGCCAGCGACGCGCACAGACCCGCTGTCGCACTCGAAGCTCGGCAAGCTTGTGCTCCGACTTCCGCTTGAGATCGGCGACCCGTTCGCGGCCTGTGATCAAAGTCTGCGTGTGCTGTTCCAACTCCATCAGGGTAGCAACCGAGCTTGGTTGCCCCGAGAGCCGCGCATTGAGATTGGCCGTCACTCGCGCTTCAACCGCCGAGATGACTTCCTCCATCGCCTGAATCTCCGCACACGCCGCCGCGATCGTGCGACTCAAGCGCGCCAGAGCCTGCCGCGACTTCCGCTCGCGCCACTCCAGCACCTGAATCATCGACTGCGTACCCCGCCTCATGCGGACTTCCGCGCCGCTGGCACCGGTGAGGCGGCGATTGAACGCCGAAGCGAGGCGAGCCCGTCATCGAAGGTCGTGGCTTCATCGACGCGCTGACATACGTGCTGCTCGATCAGCGGCGCACACGCGACCGCCGCATCCGCCACCGCATCCGCCCCAGGCTCGTATTCACCCATCTGCAGCAACACCTCAATCTCGCGATGCTTCGCGAGCAGCCGCCTCGCGCCGCCGGCCGCCCGTCTATGCTCTGTATCCACAATTCGATCCATCACACGACTCACGCTCCCGAGCACATCAATCGCCGGGTAGTGATTCGCCGAAGCAAGCTTGCGCGACAACACAAGATGCCCATCGAGAATGGAGCGCACTTCCTCGCCGATGGGATCCGCGCTGTCCTCATCTTCCAGCAACACCGTGTAAAACGCGGTGATCGAACCCACCGCAGAGTTACCCGCACGTTCGAGAACCTGAGGAAGCGTCGAGAACACCGAAGGCGGAAAGCCGCGCCGGGTGGGCGGCTCGCCCGCAGTCAGTCCAACGTCACGCAGTGCCCGCGCAAAGCGAGTAACGGAATCGACCAGCAGCAGCACCCGGCGCCCGGCATCCCGGAAATACTCCGCAATCGCCGTAGCCGTATACAAAGCTCGCGCACGCATGAGCGCAGGCGTATCCGACGTCGACACGACGAGCACCGACCGCGAGAGATCTCCCTGCAGACTGTCCGCAATGAATTCCTGAATCTCACGCCCACGCTCACCGATGAGCGCAATGACGTTCACGTCGGCATCGGAACGTTGCGCAAGCATCCCAAGCAGCGTGCTCTTGCCACATCCCGCAGCAGCGAAGATCCCAAGCCGCTGCCCTTCTCCAACCGTCAACAACGTGTCGATGACCCGCACGCCCGTCTCGAACCGCTTCTGCACAGGCGAGCGCGCAAGCGGATGCGGCGGTGGCGCCAGAAGCGGCACGCGCGTCTCGCATTTCAAATCACCAAGGCCATCGATCGGTAAAGCGGCAGGATCGAGAACACGCCCAAGCATCGCCTCACCAGCGAGCACAGACTGCGCAGTCCCACACGTCTCGACGCGCGTGCGCGCCGAAATCCCCTGCAGCCCACCCAGCGGCATCAGCAGCACCGCGTCCTCCGCAACCCCGACGACCTCCGCGAGCAACTCGCGCCCATCGTCCTCATTGCAGAGTCGGCACAGCTCGCCGATGCGCGCCTCGACACCTCGCACCTGGAGCAAGGTGCCGCACGCCTTGACGACGCGGCCGCTCGTGCGCGCCGTCGGTGTCGCACGAACGCTGGCTCGCAATTTTGAAAAGTCTACGGTGCTCACGTGGCTGCAAAGAGTGCCGTGCGCAGGGCCTGAAGCTGAATGCCGAGACCCGTCTCGATCACGCCGTTCGAAGTTTCGAGGGTGCAATCGTCCAGACCCAATGCGCCATCGGCCTCGAGGACGATTGACATGCCGTCGGAGGCGGGGCGCTGACGAAGCCAGGCCTCGACGATCGGCATCCGCTCCGGATGCAGACGCAGAATCACCCGCCCGCGCTCACCCTGAGCTTCATCGAGAGCCGTCTCGATCAGGTTCTCCATCAGGATCTGCGGCGGCAGGTTCCGGACGATCCGGCTCACCGCGTCCGCGACCAGCGCGACGAGCTCCGCATCGACGGACTTGCGCCGCTCGCGCAGCGCTGTGAGGAATTCCTCGAGGCGCGCGAGCGCATCCGCATGCCCGCGCGCGAAGCCGCGCTGCCAGGCGGTATGGGCCACCCTGCCGAGTCCCTCGCGGCATTTGACCTCCGCTTCCTCGATACGCCGGCTCGGTGCGATCGCATCCGTCGCGATGCGCTCCAGCTCCGCAACGTGCGCAGCCGGGATGACGCGACGGGTAGATTCGATGCCCGCCAGCGTCGCGACCATCGGTCGATTGAAAGGCGCCGGCGTGCTCATCGCTCCTCCGAGAGCTCGGCGACACGCGTCGCGAGCTGCGCGCTGTCCACGCCGATGCCTTGCGGACGCGCGCGCCAGCAGGCCGGCGAGAACGCGAACCGCATGCGCATGCGGCAGAACGGATCGCCGCTCCGTGCCGTGGTCTCGAGCAACGCGGCACCGACTGAAACGAAATAGTCCTCAGGGCGCCCACGACGCAGCGCTGCGCCGAAGCCGGCCCGTTCGATTCCCGTGACGGGCAGCCCGGGGCCTGCGAGGGCCTGGCGGTAATCGTCATCGCCGAGCGCCTTGCGCAGAATGGCGACCAACGGCGCTTCGACGGTCGTGCGAATCAATTCGTGCAGCGCCTCGATCCCGAGCCTGCGTGCGAGCGCCAACTGACGCGTGTGGCCGACCAGCAGCCACTGCTGTTCAGGCGCGAGCGATGTCCGCTCTGGAACAGCCGTTTCGTGATGACGATGGAGGCTGCGCGTGAGCAGTCGCCGTGCCGTCGGGCTCTTCGTCACCTGAGCGAGCAAGCCCTCTTCGCCTCGAACGAGATCGCGCAGCCAGTCGATGTGCACGCCGAGCGCATCCGGCACCAGGAACTCGATCCAGCGCCGCGCGCTCACGTCTGACTCCGCGGCGCTATCTGCGGCACTTCGCTTGCGAAGAAGGTCACCGTCACGTTCTCGTACGGCAAGCCTTCGACGCTGTTCACGATGAGCGCCTTGATGGAGGCGGCCTTGTTCACCACCTGCGAGCCGGGCTTGTATTTGATGAAGACCGAAGCCGAAGACAGCTGCTTCTCGTCGCTCAACGGACGCCGCTCCGGAATCGCGAGGTGAACGCGCGCGACGACCACACCATCGATGTTGGATACCGTTCGCGACAGTTCCTGCGACAGCGCATAGAGCAGCCGCGCGCGCTCCTCGAGCGGCGTCGACACGAACCCTTCCTTGTGAAACACCTGGCCGAGCGAGTCGAAGCGCTCGCGCGGATAGCCTTCGGCTTTCAGGATCTGCATCGCCTGCGGCAGGTCCTTGCGGCCCACTTCGAGGGACCAGCCTTTCTCTGCGCGAAGCTTACCGGCATCGACGCCTGCGCGAACCAGCACGGCGAGCATCTCGTTGGCCTGTTGCTCGTCCAGCTCGGCGTAGAGGGATTCCTTACCGCATGCAGTCAATGCGAGGCACGCGGCGATTACGGCAAGCATCCTGCGCATGGTTTGGATCTCAGGACTGCTGGCGGAAGAGCTGCTGCACGCCGTCCGACGAGCGATTCGCGACGTTGGCGACGAGCTGGCAGTTGAACAGGAACTCGTGGCTGCGCATGGTCAGCATCATCAGCTCGCTGGGCTTCATGTCAGCCAGCGCGATGCGGCCGGACCGTTCGGCGAGGCTCGTGGACGAAGAGTTCAGATTCAGCAGCGGATCGAGAATCGCCGACATCGAGTTCGGGCCGCCCTGCTTCGAGGTCGAGGCATCGAGCTTCGCGACGGCGTTGCCGTACGCTTCCTCGAATCGTTTCGCGCTCGTCGCCGATGGGCTGTGCGGAGACGCCGCGGACAGCGTGCCGCCCGAAAGCTGGCTGGCGAGAATTCCGTCGGTGACCATGGTGCGCGCCTCTACTGACGGCGGCCGAGGGTCTGCAACGCCTCGCCGATGCTGTTGCTGACGTTCGACGCCGCAGCGGACAGGAACGTGAGCTGATGAGCGGCGGCTGAGACGAGCATCGCGGTGCCCGGGCCTGCGTCGCCGGAATTCAGCTCCTGCGACAACTGCACGGTCTTCGCGGCCTGGCGATCGAGTGCTGCGCCCCAGGCGGATGCGACCTTGCTGTACCAGCTTGCGACGTCGCCCTTCGCGGACGTGGGAGTGCCGGATCGCTGCGGTTCAATGGTCACGCCTGAGCCCGCAGTGGTGAGAGTGGTCCTGTACATCGTCAGTCTCCTCGGTCCGGGCGCGCCCGGGGTGCCTTCATTCCAGTAGTACGAGGGTCGAAGCATGGCGTTCAAAAACGGAGCCATGAGATCTGGCCGTCGCGGTCGACCTGGACTGCGCGGCTGGTGATGCGGCGGATGGTGTAGCCGCCGGGTAGCACGGAGCCTGTGAAGTAGCGGCCGCCGTTCGCGGCGATGAGGTAGGCGGTTTCGCCATCGACGCTGACGCTCAGATGGCCGGCGGGTTCGTTTTCGTAGAACGGGGGTTCTGCGGGGGGCTCTGTGGTGTCGGGTGACGCGAACGTCAACGATTTGAGCTGGGGGATGTCGGCGCGCACCTGGTCGGCTGCGCGGCGGACTCTCTGGTTCTGGCCGTCGAGGTTCTCGATTCGAATGCCGTTGCCCTGGAGGGTCGTCACCTCGGCGTCGTAGCCGCTCGCGCGGAAGACGTCGCGGACCTGGTCGATGAGCTCGGCGTCCGTGGCGACACTGTTTGCGCCGGCCTGCGATGTGCTCGATGTCGCGGCAGTTGCGGGGCGTAGCTTGTGGGTGGCGAAAGCTGCGGCAAGCAGGCCTGCGACGATTATTAGTGACGCGGTCGCGGCGCGCGTTCGCACGGGTTTCTGTTTCGACGAGGGTTTGTTGGCCGGGCGGCCTAGGCCGGAACCTGCGATCGCCTGCGTATGCGCATCCGGCGCGGCTGCGCCGTCCACTTGTCCGCCGAGGCGCAAGCGGACGCCGCTTTCGCCGAGCAGGACTACGCTGCCTGCGGTCAGCGGAATGCGTGACGCTGTGGGCACGGGTTGGCCGTCGATGCTGACTGCGCCGTCGAGCGGGCGGATTGCCACGCCACCTCGGCCGTCCGACATCAGGGCGGCGTGGTGAGGCGCGAGGCCTGCGTCGCTGAGCCAGATGTCGCAGGCGCCGTCTGCGCCGATCAACAGCATGTCTTCGTTCAGCGCGAACGTTGCGCCGGTGTGCAGGCCGGCGATGATCGTAAGCTCAGCGCGCGGCGAAGAGACGGACGCCTTGATGTCGTCAGGATTAGAAGCCATCGAGGTAGCCCTGTGCAGGTTGTGCGGCACCTTGCGGGTCACGGCGTCGCGGTACGTTGACGGCGGCGCCGTTGGCGATGCCGGGCTGCGGAGCCAGCTGCGGTTGCGGTGACGTGGCAGCGGGAACGTTGTTGCTCGCGATGATCCGCGGCGAGATCAGGAACAGGCGTTCCTGCGAGGATGTCGTCGAGGTCGTTCGACGGAAGAGCTTGCCGACACCGGGCACATCGCCGAGCAAGGGAACCTTCGTCGTGTCCTTGGTCGACTCATCACGCGTCAGACCACCCAGGAGCAGGCTCTGCCCGTTGAAGATCACGGCTTGCGTATTCAGCGAGGAACGCTCGACGATCGGAATGTCATCCACTCTGGCATCCGGCGAAAGCGAACCATCCTCGATCCCGACACGCAGACGAATTTGCGGATTGGACGCATCGCCAGCCACAACCGGCACGACCCGCAACGACGTCCCGACAGACACGTCGAAAAGATCCACGTCCTGATTGCCAGCAACGCGCACAAAGAAGGACTGGTCCGTTGCCAGCACAGCTTCCAGGTTGCTGAGCGTCAGCACCTGCGGCCGTGAAATGACATTCGCCGAACCGGTGCGAGCGAGCGCATTCACGCGCGCCAGGAAATTCCCCGCATCGCCGAGCACGGTATTCAGTATCAGCCCGCCGTTCTGCGGCCCAGGATCACCGCCGCCCGCAGAGATCGAGTTGTTGCGGCTCTGGTAGCGCCAGTCGACACCAATGTCGTTCAGCTTGGTGCGATCGACATCGATGATCGTCACCTGGATCTCGACGAGCTGCGGCTCCTTGTCGAGCTGTGCGATCAGCTCCTGGTACATCGGCATCGTGCCTTCGAAGTCGCGCACCAGCACGGTGTTGAGATTCGGGTCCGCCTCGATGCGCGCGCCGCTCGTCTGCTCACCGGTCGGAACGATGGCATCCTGTCTCGACCGGCCTTGCGCCGGGCCGCCGCCCTCACCTTCATTTCCCTCTTCGCGGTCGAAGCGACGCAAGCCGCGACCGCGAACGGATGTCAGGCTACCGCTCCTCCGAGGCTCCGCCGACATAGAAGCAGGAATCAGCGCGGCGCCGTTGCCCGTCATGCTCCTCAGCAGTGTCACGACGCCCGGAATCCGCATCTCCTGGCCGCTTTGAAAAAAGGTCTGATCGGCCGCCGAGGCGTACTTCAGCGGGAAGCTCCGCACGACCAGCGCACGCGACGCGCCAGGCTGCGGATAAGCCGCAGGCGCGGCTGACGGCGCAGGCTTGTGATAGCTCTCCACGAGCTGCTGCACGTTGCTGACGAACTCAGGCGCGCCGCGCACCTTTACCAGGCCCTCGTTGCGCGCCACCTGTACCGTTTGATACCGATCCGCGAGCTTGCTGTCTGCGAGCGCGCGCGCGACCTGATCCATTTCCGTTCGCGGCACACGAATCGATTTGGTTTGCATCTCGCGGCCAGCGGAGACGTGCATCACCGTGCCGTCGAAGTACGGCAGCAGGTCGTATGCCTTGACCACGTTGTTGAATATCTTTTCGGGCGAATCGGAGAAGCGCCCGCTGATGCGGCCGGTCACACCGTCGCTCGGCAGCGCACGCATGCCTGCACTTCGCATCAGCTCGCGCAGAAAGTCGCCGAGCGGCTGCTCCTGAGCCTGCAACGACACCTGAGTCTCCGGCCAACGCGGCTCCGCGGCCTGGGCAGGCAATGCCTTGAGCACGCCGATCGCGCAAAGCACGAGCGCGCCTTCCACCAGCACGCGCGCACAAACCGCGCCGGCTCGTCGGTAAGTTGCCATCTTCATCATGAAGCCTCCGCCTGGAATCGCACGGCGCCGAGGGCCTGCAGCTCCACATCCGGGAGCAGCTCCTGATACGAAATCACGGGCAACCCTGGTCGCACGGCTTCGACGATCGGCCGCACGTGGCGTCGAACGTCGATACTGGTAATCAGCACGGGCGCAGTCGCATCGCCTTGTGCTTTCTGCAAACGGGCCAGCTCGGCGCGCAGACTCTCGCGCAGCTCTGCCACCTTCTCCGGCGGCAGAATCAGCATCAGTCCCGCAGGAGTGTCCTTGAGCGCGCGGCGAATGACTCCTTCGGCCACGCCATCGAGCATGAGCGCCTTGATGCGGCGATCCGCGTCGGCGAAACGCTCGGTCATGTAGGACTTCAGCTGCACGCGCACGAACTCGGAGAGACTGCCCGCGTCCTTCTCGCGACCGCCCCACTCGGCGAGGGCTTCTAGAACATCGCGCAGATTGCGCACCGGCACGTTCTCTCTCAGCAGATGCCGCAGCACTTCCGCGACCTTCTGCGTCGGTATCTGCCGCATCACTTCCTTGACGAGCGCCGGGTATTGCTCGGCTGCGGCGTCGAGAAGATTCGAAGCTTCCTGCACGCCGACGAAACGCTCGGCATGCCGCTTGAGCACGGCGGTCAGCTCGCGCTTCAACGACTCGACATCGAAACCCGTGCCAGCCTTCGCGGTCGCCACCGGCACATCGAAAATCAGAATGCGCCACGCCTGAGCGTTGGCATCCGTCACCAGCATCACTCCGGGATCGGGCAGGCGAATTCCAAGGTCGGTCGACGATGCCGCGATCGCCTCGGCGATGCCCGTACGGATTGCCGCGAGGTCGATCTCCTTCGACGAAGGCGCGCGCAGCTCGATCGCCAGAGGCTGGGCCAGCGAGGCGTTTCTGTCCTGATCGCCACGCGCCGCGTTGCCCACGCTCTCGAATCCGCCCGACGATGGAGCAGCGTCGCGCGCCTCGCCTTTGACCGACATCGCATAGCGAGCCAGCAGGAACATCACCACCGCGATCCCGATGAACACGGCCGTCGGGAAGCCGGGCACGAACGCCAGCAGCAACGCAACGACCCCAGTCATCAGCAGTGCACGCGGATGCGCAGTGATCTGTCGGCCGATCGATTCGCCGAGATGACCATTGTCATCGCCAGCGCTGCGAGTGACCACGAGCCCGGCCGCCATCGCGCTCAGCAGCGCAGGAATCTGCGCAACCATCCCGTCGCCGATGGTGAGGATCGAGTACACCTGCATGGCCTCGCCCGCCGGCATCCCCTTCTGCAGCACGCCGATGGTCAGCCCGCCGAGCAGGTTCACGATCACGATGATGATGCTGGCGATGGCATCGCCCTTGACGAACTTCATCGCGCCATCGAGCGCGCCGTTCAGCTGGCTCTCGCGCTCGAGGAAACCGCGCCGACGTCGCGCTTCGTCCTTGTCGATGAGACCCGAGCGCAGATCCGAATCGATGCTGAGCTGCTTGCCAGGCATCGCATCCAGCGTGAAGCGCGCCGCGACTTCCGCCACGCGTTCGGCACCCTTGGCGATCACGATGAACTGCACGATCGTGATGATGATGAACACGACGATGCCCACCACGAGATTGCCGCCGGCCACGAGATGACCGAACGCATCGATGATGTGACCCGCGTGGCCATCGAGCAGGATGAGTCGCGTCGTCGCGACGGACAGCGACAAGCGGAACAATGTCGAGATGAGCAACACACCCGGGAAGCTGTTGAACGCCACCGGGTGCCGCAGGTAGAGCGCGATCAGGAGAAGCGCGACACCGCACCCGATGTTGATCGCAACGAGCGTGTCGATGATGGCGGCCGGCAGCCGCAGCACCAGCAGCGCCATGATCGCGATGACGCCAAACGCCAACAGCAGGTCGCCATAGCGGCGAAAGTCGAAAATCGCTGTGCCTGCCGATCGTTGAGCCATGAACGCGCATCCGCAAGTGCTGGTTGCCAGGTAGGTACGAACCCGCAGTGGTGTCGTTCAAAAGCCGCCACAACGCCAGGAGGCCGTCAGGGAAGCGCCAAACCTTCAGCGTGTTGGACGCTGACCGGGCCGATGCTCGCGGTCAGCGCGCGCAAGCCCCTCGCCCCGGCAACCCCCGCCAACACGCCGGCCGAAGGCCGTAAAAAAAGAATTCGCCAGGAGGCCGTCAGGGAAAGCGTCAAACCTTCAGCGTGTTGGACGCTGACCGAGAGCGATGCTCGCGGTTGGCGCGCGCAAGCGCCCCACCCCGGCAACCCCCGCTAAAACGCCGGCCGAAGGCCGTAAAAAAAATGGGCCGGGTCCGCACCACCTGCGGGGAGCCGGCCCGACCGTAGAGCACGAGCGGTCAATTCATCAGCGCTTCGAGGCTGCGGTGGACGCCGCGTTGCCCAGCGAGTTGATCGCCGAGTTGGCAGCCTGCGAAATCGCGTTCAGCTCCTGGCCGCGAGCCGTGACCTGCGCAGTGGCGGTCATGATCTCGCCCTGGGCGCGGGTCTTGTCGCCTTCGGAAGCGTCGCCGCTGTCGAGATTGTCAGCGAGATCCCCGGAGAGGGTCGCCACCTTGTCCGCGGCTTCGAGCAACTGCTGGAGCTTGTTGTCCATCGCTTCGCCCATCGCGAGCGCGATCTGCTCGAAAATGCTGCCGCCGCCATCCTCGCCACCGCACTCCGGCTTCTCGTCGCAGCCACCCTTGCCGCCGTGATCGTGCTTACGGCTGCCGCCCGGCCGCACGCTTTCCTGCTGCTCGATGAATGCGTCGGCCATACGGCCGAGCATGTCCGCGCCACCCGCAAAGCTCGCCAGGCCCACGGCCATGGCCGGGTTCGCGAGACCCACCACCGATGCAGCCTGACCCGCGAGGTCACCGGCCGCTTCGACCACATCGAGCGCGCCGCCGGCGATGTCGCCGACCGCATCCGCGATGTCACCAATTGAGAATCCCATTTCCGTCTCCAAGGTTAGTTTGGATCCTGTCGATCCGTTGGTTTGGTACGTGCACCCGGTGCGGGCGTTCTGGCCTTCTGGGGTAAACCCTTACTGCAGAACGCCCGATGCCCAGAGGTTGAAGTGGCCGTCGGCCGTCTCCGCCGCGTACACCACGTACGCGCCGTTGTTGCTCATGAAGAGCTGCCCGATGAAGAGGCCGCGGTCGCCGATGCTGCCCGAGAGGTTGAAGCGCGTTCCGTTGCCGGCCTGCGGCACGCTGAACACGTCGAGCTTCGACTGGCCCGGCGCCTGCGCGCTGTAAATGACTCGCTGCCTCGATGCCGAAGACACCGACAGGAAGCGCGGATCCTCGTTGCCGCTGATTTCCACGGCCTGGCTCAGCGGTCCTGCGATCGGCGTGCTCATGAATTGCGCCGGTGAAATGTTCGGCGGCATCCACAGCACGCGGCTGCTGTCGGCAGTGAAAGCCACCAGATCGCCCTGCTCGGAAGTCTCCGTCACCTGCACTCCGGCGCTCGCCGGCCCGACGACGGGAACGCTGAAGGTGGCCTTATCGTTGGTCTCTCCGTCTCCCATGCTGTACGTGATGCGATTCCCGTCCGGGCTGATGAGGTAAGCAATCACTTCCGTGAGTGAGAAGTCAGCATCGAGGCGCACGGGAGTGCCGCCCGCGATCGGCACGCTGTGGAGCTGCCTGTCGAACCCGCCCGGCGGAAACCCTTCGAGCTCGAAGACGACGCGCTTGCCGCCCGGCGCGATGAACCAGCCGAAACACCCTGAGCCCAGACAACCGGTATCCGATATCTGCATGCCGCTCGGTACCGTCGCGTTCAGACGAACTCTTCCGGCACCTCCCGCGCGAACGCTGAAGAGCTCGTTCACGTTGTTCGTGATCTGATCGGCGAGATACACGATGGGTCCGTCGATCGATGGCACCTGGAAGCTCACCACATCGCCGCCGTCAGGCAGCGGGCCATTGAGCTTCACGGTCGGTGGATCCGGCTGCGGACTGAGCGTCAACGGCACGCGAAACAGCTCGAAGACTCCGTCCGTTTCCTGATCGGCGTGATAGATCACGGAGCGACTGTCCGCAGTGATCTTGAACGCGCCCATCTGGCCACCCGCAACCATGGGAGCGGTCAGACGCGCGCCAGCGTTCGCAGGACCTTCGATCGGCACCACGCGCAGACGATCTCCCGCCGCCGGACGGAATACGACCTTGCGACTGTCCGGGCTGATCAGCGCACGCGTTGGCGCTTCATCGGCGAGACGAATGTTCGCCGACGCCGGGCCGGCGATCGGCACGCTGAACAGATGACGCGCGCTCGAGCCAGGCTCCGAGGCGCTGTACACCACCCGCGTGCTGTCCGGGCTGATGTCGACATCGTAGATCCGATCGATGGTGGGAACGCTCAGCCTGACGGGAGCGCCGCCCGTGAAGCGCACGCTGTAAAGCACACGCGGGTCAGCGCTCTCGGTAGCGTGAACGAACACGACCCGCTCGTTGTTCGGCGCCAGCAGCGTCTGGAAGTTTGCAAAGGCGAGCGGGCCCAGGCCGGCGTTCAATTTGCACGGCAAAGCCGCAACGCATGCTGGCAGTGCCTGTCCATGGGCAACGCCTCCGCCCAGCACGATCGCGAGCGGCAACGAGCGTTTGATAAGGTCGATAAACAGTTTCATCGCAAGTCCCTCAAGTCGAGTAACGGATACATCTCCACTTGAACGGACGCGCTTCGCGCGCGAGACAGGGCCGGGGTTAACCCTATGTAGCTTGACCGCGCAGACGTTCCGCCCACGCAATCACTTCGGCAACCGCTTCGAAATATTCCTCCGGAATGAGCTCGTCTTCTTCAGCGTAGAAATTCAACGCACGCGCGAGCGGCACATCGCGAATGACGGGCACGCCTGCCTCCTCTGCTTCACGTCGCATGAGCTGCGCGAGATTTCCTTCGCCCTTCGCCGTAATCATTGGGACGGCGGTGCGCTCCACGTCGTAGAGAATCGCGACGGCGATGTGAGTTGGATTCACGACGAGCGCAGTAGCCTCGCGCGCAGCCGCGCGCGCGTCCTGCGTCGCCCAGCGCTTGTGCAGACGCTTGCGGTGGCCGCGCAAGTGCGGATCGCCATCTTCTTCCTTGCGCTCGCGTTTCACCTCGTGCTTGCTCATGCGCAGGCGCTTGCGATGACTGAACTTCTGATAGAGACGATCCGCGATCGACACCCCGGCGAACAAGACGACGACCCATGCGCAGAGAGTCAGGATGAGCCGCTTGTCCAGCCCGATGTAAGAGGTGAGTCCCGCCGCAGGGATGTTCAGAATGTCCGGCAGATAGTGGCGGATCACGATGGCGATCAGCACGCCGAGAATCGCCGCTTTCAGCAGTCCCTTCGCAATCTCGAACAGGTTGTCGAGCGAGACGATGCGCTTCAGTCCTTCTCCCGGGCTCAACCGCGAGCCCTGGGGCGTGATGCGCTTCGGCGCGAAGATGCCACCGGTCTGCAGGAACTCGACGAGCGCACCGCTCGCGCCGACGATCGCAAGAGGAATGATCGTCAGCAGCACGAGTGTCTGCGCCGCGTCCCAACCGATCTCGCGGAGCGCATTGGGCGAGCTCAGGTCGACTTTGAGCCATGCATGCTCGGCCAGCGCCGCTACGCGATCCGCCATGTAGCCGCTCATGCCGGCGAGCACGAGCATCCAGATGAGGGTCGTCGCGGTCTGAGTGAGGTCGTGACTCTTCGGAACATCTCCATCGCGGCGCGCATCGCGCAGCTTTTTCTCTGTGGGTTGTTCTGTTTTTTCGCCGGTGCCGTCGTCCTTGCTCATGGCGCGCCCAGCGGGATCGCCTGCAACAATCCCCGCTGGTCTCCCAGCCAGTCGACGACGAACGAAGCAACGCTACCGGCAGTCAGCACCAGGATGAAGATCGACAGCCAGCTCTTCAGCGACATGGACAGCTCGAACACATTGAGCTGCGGGGCGTACCGGTTGACGAAGCCCAGCCCCACTTCGAGCAGCGTGAGCACACACAGTGCCGGCGCCGAGAGCAGCAGCACGAGCCGCATCAAGTCATCGAACCGCTGGATGAAGAAGAGCTGCCCGACGGCCGTGAAGTCCGGCAGCGGATCGAGCGCCGGCCAGATGCGGAAGCTCGACAACAGCAGATCGACGAACAGGTGCAATCCGCCAAATGCCGCAAACAGATACGCAGCGAACCGGCCGAGATAGGAGCCGATGAGCGTCGTGTGCTCGCCGGTCAGCGGATCCGTGAGCTGCCCTATCGTGGAGCCCACTTTCGCGTCGATCACCTCACCTGCCCCGGCCAGCGCCGTGAAAACGATGCTGAACGAGAATCCGATCGCCACGCCGATGAACGCTTCCTTGACGATGATCGGCAACAACGCGACGCCGGTCAGTGTCGGCGGCGGCGGTGCCGTGAGTACCAGCGGCACCACGGCCAGCGCGAGGCTCACGAAGAACACGTTGCGCACGAGCGCAGGAATCGTGTCAGCCGTGAAATGAGGCAACAGCAGGAAGGCGGCCGCGATCCGCGGCAGCACGAGTGCAAACGCCACCACGAGTTGCCCGAAGGACTCGAAGTGCATCAGCGCACCCAGTCAGGAAAATCCAGGAACAGCCGATCCGCAAAGTGATAGAGAGCACCACCGAGCAGTGGCGCCGTCACGAACAGCGCGACCACTACAGCCACGAACTTCAGCAGATGCTGGATCGTCTGCTCCTGGATCTGCGTGACCGCCTGCGCAATCGCCACGACCAGGGAGACGAGTGCCGCGGCCGCGACCGGCGGCCCCGAGAGCAGCAGCACGAGCCACAGGGCTTCCTTGGTGAATTGGATGACCTGGCCGTCCATGTCAGTACGTCAGCACGAGGCCGTGGATGAGCTTCGACCAGCCATCCAGCAGCACGAACAGCAGCAGCTTGAAAGGGAGCGAAATCGTCGTGGGCGACAGCATCATCATGCCGAGCGCCTGCAGGATGTTCGCAACGATCAGGTCGATGACCAGGAACGGCAGGAACAGGATGAAGCCGATCTGGAACGCGCGCGCCAGCTCGTTGACGGTGAAGGCCGGCACCACGACGATCAGGTCGTCCCGCGTGATCGAAGCGCGCTTCGCTTCCGGCAGCATGCGCTTCGCGGTGGCGAGGAAGAACTCGCGTTCCTCGTCGTCCGTATGCTTCACGAGGAAGGCGCGCAGCGGCTCCTTGGCTTTCTCAGCAGCACCCATCAGTCCGCCGATCGAGACGGATGCGGCCTTGCCGGACTCCTGCTGGGTCAACACGGGCTTCGCCGCGTCCGCCATCTCGAGGCCCACCGGATACATCACGTACACGGAGAGGATCAGCGCGAGCCCGTTCAGCACGATGTTCGGCGGCGTCTGCTGCAAGCCCAGCGCGTTCCGCAGCAGGCTGAAGACCACGACCAGCTTCGTGAACGCCGTGACCATGACGGCCACGTACGGGGCCAGCGCCAGCCCGATGACGAGCGTCAGGATCAGCGCAGGCGACAGGCTGCCGAGGTCCATTACAGCTCGCTCGCTAAACCTTGGCCAGCATGCGAGTGACGCGCACGCCCACGAGGTCGCCGATGGTCACGAGCTCGCCGACGGCAATCGGAGTGTCGTTGGCGTACATCGTGATGGCGTGATCGTCGAGGCGTTTCTCGAGCGAGAACACGTAGCCAGGGCCGATGTCGGCCAGTGCACCGAAGGGCAGCGTCAGGCGACCCGCGCTGAACATGATCCGCACGGGCAGCGTTCCGACCTGCACGCCCTGCTCGGGCTTCTGCGCACCGTTGTCCACGGGCGTTTGCACATCACTCATCGCGTCTCCTCCAAAGGGATTGCTGATCAAGCCGACGACCTTGCCCTGCACCCCGCTCACGTCGACGACCAAACGCACGTGCGCGGCGGGCACCACGAGGCGCGCCGTTCGCAACGACAGGGTCCGGTTGTCCAGGCGCACGACGGCGCCGGGCGATATCGAGGTGAGCTCCGCAGGGCTCGTGTCGAATTCATCGATGACGAGGGGCAGCCGGGTGCGCGCGCTCTTCAGCAGCGGCTGCGGACGCGGCTCGGAACATGGGCTTCGTGCCGTCAGTGAGCGGATCGAGCTTGCATCGAAGCTCGCGATACCGCTGACGACGGTGAGACCATCGGCACGAAGCACGGTGAAACCGGCACGCACACATGCGGCGTGCACCGGTGGATCGCAATCGCCGATGGTTTCGGGTACCCAGTCGCGGTGGAACACCGCACGCAGCAGCTCGATGAGCGGCTCGTGGCAGGCGGTCCACGCGAGCAGGCGCGTGTCTCCGGTGTAGGTGCGCCAGTCGAGCTGCGGGGTCCCGAGACCCGTGGCGTCTCCGTCCAGCGCGATCTCGATGCGCGTGTCGTCCGCGGCCAGCGTGACCCACTCCTGGATCTGGGACGGGGCGCCGAGCTGCCAGTACCAGACGAAGCCGTTCGCCCGCAGACCGGGTGAGCTGTACAGCGCGTTGGTCATTTCGTTCGCGTCTGCGGCCGGCAGGTCCGCGGCTTCGATCGCCCGGATGTCGTGCCACTGGCGACCGAGTTTTGCCGGGAGCGAGCGTTTGGCGACGTTCATGCGCAGCGCTCCAGCGCGTGGCGGTATTCGCTCATCATCCGGATCAGCGCGGCGACCGAATCGGCGTGCATCTTCTTCATCATGCACGCCCGATGCAGCTCGACGGTTTTCACGCTGATGCCGAGGCGCTCGGCGATCGCGCGATTGCCGTTGCCTTCGAATACGTAGCGCAGCACCTGCCGCTGGCGTCGCGAGAGCGATGCGAAGCGCTCTTCGAGCGCGCGGAACGAGCTCTGGTCGGTGTCAGCCCCGTTGCTCCGCGGAGGCTCGTTCCACTCGCGGAGCACGCTGGTGAGGACCTGCTCGAGGAGCGAGGTGCTGAACGGGCGCCACAGAATGTACGTGCCGCTGTAGCGCATGGCTTTGACGGCAAGCTCCAGCTCCGAGAGCGCACCGATCAGCACGATCGGCAGCGTGACGCGGTCGGAACGGAACACGTCCAGCAACTCGACGCCGCTGATCGGCGCGAGATCGAGATGCGTCAGGACGCATGTGCGTTCCGGGACGCGTTCGTAGTCGACGTCCTGCAGGAATGCGGGCGCATCGTCGAAGGACTGGAGCTGATAGCCACACGCTGCGAGGGACTGGCCCAGGTTGTCGCGCCTCGTGCGCTGGTTGTCGATCAGGTAGATGTGACCGCGGTTCATCTCGACCTCACCACTCGTTGCCGGGTAAGTGCGGTGCAAGCCGCGGAGCGTTCAATGCTTGTTGCGGGCGAAGATGAAGTCGCCGCCGTCGTGGCCGGCGTTGCGCAGGGGGCCGTATTGCGGGGTCTGAATGGCGTCTCGGGAGACGCGGTCGCGGATTTGCATGAAGAGGCGGCCGGCTTCGAGGGATTGCCTGTTGTCGCGTAATGCCCGCAGCAGGGCTGCGGCGAAGATGGAGTGTTTGCCGCCGCCGTTGTCTGTTACCGGCTCCAGGCCGCCGGAGGTCATGATGTTTCTCGAGCGGAGCGTGGCCAGTTTGCGCAGCATGGACTGGCGTTCGTCGAGTGCGACGGTTGGGTCGCTTCTCAGCAGGGTTCCTGAGAAGCAGGAATCCGCGAGGATCAGCGCATGGCGTGCTTGCAGGCCTGCGAGGACGTCCGTGATGTCGCTGGTAGAGAGCCAGTTCGCCACGCTGTCGCGCTCGGCATCGACTGGCAGCCAGTAACCGCGCGATGTCGTGTCGTCGAGGTAGCCGTGGCCGGCGTAGTAGATCAGGACGCTGTCGTTCTCCGTGGTCTCGCGCCGTAGCCGCGATAGTGCCGACACGATTTGGTATCGCGTCGCGTTGTTGAGGACGGTCGTCGTAAACCCGTAGTCGTTCTTCAGCACCGTCGCGATGGCCTGTGCATCCGCCATCGGAGTCTTCAGCGCGTTGAACTGCGAGTACTGCTCGTTGCCGATGATAAGAGCCAGATAGCGCCCGCTCGGTGCAGCAGGAACGCTCGCCTCAAGCCCACCTCTGCGATTGGCCTCGCCTGCGGCGACAGGAGGCGCACCTTTCGAAGGTGATGTTGGAGCTGACGTTGGCAGTGATGTTGCCGTTGATGCTGGAACTGATGTTGACAGTGATGTTGCAGGTGAGGTTGGAGCTGATGTTGGCAGTAGTGTTGCCGGTGGTGTCGAAGATCGTATCGAAATTTGGGTCCGCTCTTTGAGCGCCGCCGGCGCGGCCGAGCCCGCAGTCGGCCTCGCCCCGAGCGCATCCGCGGTACCGACCGAAGTCGCCGTCTTCTCGGGTCCCGGCGCCGCAAGCAACCGAAGTGACCTCGCCTGTCCGCGAACCCGAATCAACCGCTGCAGTAAATCGCGATGCTCGGGGTGCACATCCAACGCAATCCGATAAGCCATAGCGGCATCGTCAAACCGCCCACTGCGCTCCAGCTCATCGCCAAGCGCCCGAACAGCTCCGATATCGTGGCTGACATCGCGCGCAAGCTTCTCGCAAGCCTGCGCCGCCCCCACCGCACTCTGTGCAAGGCAGGCGTTGTCACCAAACCGTTTGGTAGCCTGCGCATGAGCGCTAACGGCAACGCACGCCAGGGCGATGATGATCGCGCGCATGAGCTCGCGTCCGACAAGCCAATCAATATCCGTAAGTCGGCCGCCCCAACGCCTTCCTCAACGACGCATACATCCATTTCCCATTGGGCATCCGCACCAGCCCCAGCAAATACTTCTTCTCCAGCGGCTGATACTTCGGATTCGTCTCCCGCGCGAGCATCGCATCGAGCTCCTTCTGCAGGTGCTCGAACCCGTTTTCACCAACGGCAATATCCCGCAACGACGCGCGCAGCTCGACAGCGGTCTGATCGAGAACCGCCACATCACGCACATCCGCAGTCTTGGCGCGCGCAGCCACAGCGCGCAGTCTCTCCAACAGGTTGTCGCCGATGGCAGACAACTCCACGACGCTGGTCACGACATTCGTGCTCGCATCATCCGATGTCGCCGCATACTCGAGATGCTCGACGGCCGCCTCCAGTGCACGGATCGCTCCGTATCCGAGTCCGGGACCGAGCTTCTCGGCATCCGGGTTCAGGGAACGCGCCACGTTACGGATGTGAGCGGCCTTCTGGTTGGGAGTGGCGGTGTCCGCGAGGGCCAGGTCCGCCTCGCGCCGGGCCGTTCCCAGCTCCTGGCGGGCCACGGGCAGCAGGCCCTGCTGATCGGGGGTATCCCCCCAGTGGGTCATGGTGTGTCCGACATGGGCATGACTGATCAGCGGTTGCCGATGCACACAGCCCACGAGCGACGATCCGAATGCCACTAAAAGGACCAGCAAGGACAGCGATTTCATGCGTCGTGCTCCCGGCGGCGGTAGTACAGTCGGCGATGCCGCACGGGGGATGGGTACGGCGGCCTGCGGGAAGCGTTCACGACCGGCCGGGGGAGGGTCGGGCAAACCCCGCAAAGTGGAGGTCACGACCCTGTCCGATGAACGTATCTGATGCGCGTCCGTACAAAGCGGTAACCCGAATGGAAGCGCAGGCCCATGATGCCCCAATCTGAAGCTGCAACTTCACACGTCTCGGAGGATCGGCTGCTGATCGCGCGTATCGCGCAGCAGGACCGGCGCGCATTCGAGGTTCTTTATCGCCGGTATTACCGGCGCGTGTTTCATTTCGTCGTCCGTCTGGTACGACAGGAGGCGGCGGCCGAAGAGGTCGTCAGCGATACGATGTTCGCGGTGTGGCAGGGGGCAGGCTCGTTTGAAGGCGCATCCAGCGTCTCCACGTGGATGCTCGGCATCGCGTACCGCCAAGCCATGAAGCTCCTCGAGAAGAACCGCAAGCATCGCGTGGTCGATTCGGATGAAGAAGCGCTCGCCACCACGGTGGACGCCCATCCGGATGCGGACCCCGAGCTCGCCGCCATGAGCGACAGTTACAGCGCGCTCCTGCAGAAAGGCATGTCAGGCCTGCAGGAGCACCACCGCGTCGTCGTCGAGCTGACGGCGATGGGTCACAGTTATGGGGAAATCTCGCAGATCGTCGGCTGCCCCGAGAACACCGTGAAGACCCGGATGTTCCACGCGCGCCTGCAGTTGAAGCGCTATCTCGACTCAGTCGGCAGCGAGCACGAGCACACCCCGCACAGAACTCCAGCAGCACGCACGGACATCAACTCACTCGACGGCGCAGCGCGCCGTTCCGGATACCGACTATGAATACAGCACGTATACGCCTCCCGACCCACAAACCGCTGAAGATCCTGCCGTGGTACGTCAACTGCACGCTCGATCCGAAGGAAGCGACCAAAGTCGCAGCCCATGTCAGCAGCTGCCCCATCTGCCAGCGCGAGGTGGACGATCTCGCGAAGCTCTTCGCCAAGCGCGCCCGGCAGATGCCGAAGCGCCCCGTGGACGAAGCGCGGCTCGACGACTTGTTCGCTAGAATCGACCGCTACGAAGGGGAGCGCCGCAGGACGCAGCATGTGGAACGGATTTCTCTGCGCGAGCGGCTGCTCGGCATGATGGACTGGCTGATCGCACGCCCTGCCCTCGCGGGCGCGTGCGCGGCGCTGGTCCTGGCTGTGATCGCCGTTCCGGTGATCACTTCGCGCATGGCCGAGGGCCCCTACGAAGTGTTGTCCGACGCCACTGCGCCGACGGAACAGTTGCGCGTCCGGCTGCGCTTCCAGACGGCGCCTGCACCAGCGGATGTCGAACGTGCGGTGAAGGCGAGCCTGGCGCAGCAGAAGCTCACGAACCCTTACCGGATCGAACGGCAGGCGAATGGAGAGTACGTGGTGACCTTCGAGAAGAAGCCGGACATCGCCGCGATGAGTCGCCTGCTCGAAGATCTGCGGCGCGCCTCGAACGGCGCTGACGTCGCCATCGACGGTGGTTGAGCCAATGAACAGGTTCGCAAAGATTCTCGTGCTGGCCGGCGGCTGCGTCCTCGCAGCCTCCTGCACGTCGCTGACGATTCAGCCGACGCGCGCGCCGAACGCGATGGACACGAGTATGAGCTCGTATCGCGAAGCGAATCAGGACCGCTACATCATCGTCACGATGACGGACGCCGTGCACGAGCAGCTCGTGCACGGCGAGCGCGTGGATCGTGAAGCGGAGCTGCCGCCGCTGTACGCCGGGTTCCTCTCCTCTCTCGCGCGCACGTACGGACTGCGGCGCGTGGCGGACTGGCCCTTGAACAGCCTCGCGGTCCGCTGCTTCGTCTTCGAGGTGCCGGACGCAGCTCAGCGTGACACGGTCATCGCAGCGCTCAGCCGCGAGCGATTCGTGGAAACTGCACAGCGCCTGAGCACGTACTTCACGACCTCGAGCGCGCAGAGCGAGCCCACCGCGGCCGGCAGCGCAGGCGACCCGTACCGCAATCTCCAGCATGGATTCGCGGAAATGGACGTGGGCACTGCGCAGCGGTGGGCCACCGGAAAAAGCGTGAAGGTCGCCGTCATCGACACAGGCCTCGACACGCGCCATCCGGAATTGAAGCAACGGGTCACGGGCATCCGCAATTTCGTGGACCGCGACACGCGCGCTTTCAATTCGGATATTCACGGCACGGCGATGGCGGGTGTGATTGCGGCCGCATCCAACAACGGCGTAGGTCTCACCGGTGTCGCGCCCGAGGCGGACATCCTCGGCTTCAAGGCGTGCTGGCAGAAGGACGCTCAGGACCGCAGCGCCCGTTGCAGCACATTCACGCTCGCCAAGGCGGTGAACTTCGCCATCGATCAGGCCGTCGACGTGATCAACCTGAGTCTCGGTGGCCCGCCGGATCCGCTGCTGACGCGCCTCGTCAACAAGGCCATCGAGCGCAACATCATCGTCATCGGTGCCGTGAGCCCGGACTATCCGGGCGGCTTTCCCGCCGGTGTGCAGGGCGTGATCGCGGTGACGAACAAGCCCACGACGGATGCGGACGCGAAGCAGGTGGTGAGCGCACCTGGCAACCAGGTGCTCAGCACGAAGCCCCAGCGCGAATACGATTTCTATTCGGGCAGCTCGCTGTCGGCCGCGCACATTTCAGGCCTTGCGGCGCTCATCCGCCAGCGCAAGCCTCATCTCTCTGGCAACCTCGTCAAGGAGCTCATCGTGACGACCGCGGAACCGGAATCCCACGCGGCCAATGCCTGCCGCGCGCTGGCGCGCGTGGTCGAGTCTGGCGGCACCTGCGAGCAGAGTTCGCGTCGTTGACTCAGGCTGACCGTTGATACGGGCGAGCGATCCCAGCGGCGCTCGGCGCCTTCGGTGTCTGGCCCACGGCCTCATTGCGCTCGGCGCACTGGCCGCCGCGCCGCTGTGCGCGCAGGAAAAATCTGCCAACGGCGTGCTGGAAGGCGGCGACTTCTTCATCAATGCCCGCTATCGCGCGGAGTCCGTGGAAGAGAACGGCCCCCTGCGCGACGCCTTCGCCTCAACCTTGCGTACCAGTGCGGGCTTCGAGACCAATCCGGATCTGGCGTTCAGCCTGATGGCCGAGATCGAGGACGTGCACGCCCTCGGCTCCGAGAAGTTCAACAGCACGACCAACGGTCGCACGCAATACAGCGTCGTTGCGGATCCGGATGGCACGGAGCTCAATCAGGCGTATCTCACGTGGCGTAAGTCGGGCTTCCGCGCGCGTGTCGGGCGGCAGGCGCTCGTGCTCGACAACTCGCGTTTCATTGGCGATGTCGGGTTTCGCCAGAACCAGCAGACGTACGATTCGGTCACTCTGCAGGCGACCACTGCCGGCGGCAGTCGCTTCATCTACGACTATCTCTGGAAGGTGCACCGCTTTCTCGGCGAGGACAATGCGCTCGGCGAACTCGATCTCAAGACTCACGTGCTGAACTACTCTCTCGGACGGCTGAACGGTGACCGGCTCACCGCGTACGCCTACTTGCTCGAATTCGACGATCAGCAGACGAGCTCGACGCAGACGTTCGGCATCAGCTACGACGGCAGCATCGACATCGGCACGCGCAAGCTCCTTTATCGCGCGGAGTACGCGGACCAGTCGGACTACGCGGACAATCCAGGCAGCGCCGATGCGTGGTATGGCAACGTCGAGATTGGTTTACGCTTCGCGCGACTCTGGACCGTGACCGCGGGCCTCGAAATGCTGAGCGGCGACGGCACGTACGGTTTCCAGACGCCGCTCGCAACACTTCACAAGTTCAACGGCACCGCAGACATCTTCGCCGTCGGCACACCGGCCGACGGGCTCGAGGACCGGTATCTGCGCGTGTATGCGCCCATCGGAGGCGCGCGTGTCACCGTGACCTGGCACGACTTTCAGGCAGATCGCGGTGGGCGGGACTACGGCAGCGAGCTGGATGCCGAGCTGGAGTGGCGCCTCAACACACACTGGCTCGTAGGCGCGAAGTACGCCGACTACAGCGCCGACTCATTCGCGATCGACACACGCAAGGTGTGGCTCTGGGTGCAGGCAGAGTTCTGAAGGGCGCCGAGCCCAGCTCAAGTTGTCCATGGATCAGCTCAAGTTGTCTGCTCAATGTGATTGGCAGACGTGACAAGTGTCACTTACGATTCACCTCCTAATAATACGAACGTTCAACAGGGGGCCTTGGGTGTTCTCGCACACGAGTACACGTTGGAGGTCTCATGAATGGAGAATCGCTTCGCCTCGCGCTGCTCACGGGCATCGCGGCGACCCTCGCTCCCTGCTTTGCGTATGCCGAGCCGCAGGAGGAGGAACCAGCCACAGTTGGCGGCTCTTCGATGCAGGAAGTAGTCGTCACGGCCACGGCCACCAGCGTACGCAAGCTCGACGCGAGCTACACGGTGGTGGCGGCGGATCGTGAGCAGATCCAGCGCGCGAACCCGAAGAGCGCCGCAGACCTCCTGAAGATCATGCCGGGCATCTGGCCCGAATCCACCGGCGGCCAGACCGGCGCGAACATCGAGATCGCAGGATTTCCCGGCGGTGGCGACGCGCCGTACTTCACACAGCAGATCAATGGCTCGCCGGTCTATGGCATGCCGACGTTGTCCTTCTTCGAGCAGTCGACGCTGTTCCGGCTCGATGAAACCATCGATCGCGTCGAGATCGTGCAGGGCGGCCCGTCCGTGGTGTTCGGCGACGGCCAGCCCGGCGCCACTGCGAATTTCATTCTGAGGCGCGGCTCAGTGGACCCCGAAGGCACCGTCGGCTTCACGTACGGTTCCGAGAACCTGAAACGCTTCGATGGCTTCTATGGTTTCCCGGTCGCCGAAGGCTGGTACGGCAGCGTCGGTGGCTTCTATCGCGAGTCCGACGGCGTGCGCGATCCGCAGTTCCCGGCGGACAAGGGCGGGCAGTTCACCGCTACGCTGACGCGCGATTTCGACGCCGGCTCGGTGCTGTTCTACGCGCGCTACCTGAACGACAAGAATCAGTTCATCACGCCGATTCCGCTCATCCAGCAGGGCACCGACGATTTCAGCAAATTCCCGGGGTTCGATCCTCTGAAAGATACGTACAACAGCAAGGCACTCCAGCACGTGTTCCTGCCCAGCTATCCCGGCGGCGGCAAGAACGTCGACCTCGCGGACGGTCGCGGCGCCGACTTCAAGTTCTTCGGCATCAATTTCGATGCAGAGTTCGGCGATGGCTGGACGCTCGTCGACCGGCTGCTCGTCGATGACGGCGACGCGGACACGAACGCGCTGTTCTCCGGAACCAATCCCGCCGCGCTCAACGACAAGCTCTACAACCTGTCGACAGACCTCGGCGGACTTGCACTCCCGCAGGGATCGGCCACTGCCAACTTCGTCGGTGGCGGCGCGCTCGCTCCGACTCAGAGCGTCATCGACCAGGGCTGGTGGCACATCCACAAGGAGCTGTTCATGGTGAACAACGACCTGCGGTTGAGCAAGCTCCTGTTCGAGGGCAACACGCTCACCGCGGGCCTCTACGTCGCGTACTACACCATGGACGACAAGTGGTCCCTCGGCAACCGGATGCTGATGACCAACGAGCCGAACGCGCGGCCCTTCACCGTGACCTACGTGAGCGGCGGCCAGACGTTCCAGCGCACGGATCCGCAGGGCTTCATGGATTTCAGCGGCTTCCACATCACCGAGAAGGGTCATGCCACGAACAAGGCGTTCTATCTCTCCGACACCTGGAAGATCGATCGCTTCATCGTCGACGCGTCCGCGCGCGTGGAGAATCAGGACGCGACCAACCGCGTGTGCAATCTCACCAAACGGAACCTGGACGGAAACAACCTCACGATCTATGACAACGGGGTGGACACGTGCAACGGCACGTTCGCGGTGACGGACTTCGACAAGACACCCGTTTCATGGACCACAGGCGTGAACTACGAGCTGGCCGACAACATGAGCGTGTACGCGCGCTACAGCAAGGGCCATCACTTCCTCGATTTCGACAACGGCATCCGCGGCAGCACGACGGGCAACACGCCGCCGATCCAGGACATCTCGAATACCGAGGTGGGCTACAAGGTGCAGACACGCTGGCTCTATGTGGATCTCACTGCGTACCGCAAGATCTTCACGGGCCTCCTCTACCAGCCGACCAACGGGCTCGGGAGCCCGGTTGGCCCGCAGCTCGTGTACGGCTCGGATTCCCAGGGCGTGAATGTCAATTTCGCAGTGACGCCGCTCGAGAATTTCACCGTACAGCTCGTGGGCAACTACCTCGACGGGCACTACACGCACTATGACGCCTGCATTCCGTTCGTGAACTCGGTGTCGGGTAACGGGTGCGCGCGCATCGAGGGGCAGCAGCTGCAACGGCAGCCCAAGTTCCGCTTCGCGCTTCAACCGAGCTACATGATGACGATGCCCTGGGGCGAGACCGAGGCGTTCGTCACGTACTCGCACGTCGGCAAGCACACGCAGGACCAGTCCGGGCTGCAGCAGCTCGGCAGGTACCACACGCTGGACTTCGGCGTGATCGCCCGCGTCGGCGAGAACTGGGAATTCCGCGTGCAGGGCACGAACGTGACGGACGAGCTCGGGCTCACGGAGAGCAACTCGCGCATCTTCGGCGTTGCCGCGGGCGCCGGCGGCGTGATCCTCGCCCGACCGCTCGAGGGGCGCGAGATCAACGGGCAGGTGAGATACACGTTCTAGTATGGCCCTCCATGTCAAGCGGAGGCGCAGGTCATTCTCGTGCCGTGCACGAAGCCTGGTGAAGGTGATGAGTTGTGGAGAGGGGCGCGTGACACCGAAGCGGAAACGCGACGTGCG
>Ga0081539_10001036_pt1 | contig 51273 bp, 49 predicted proteins | sample TabmetS4T2R2_FD_71023 | JGI IMG/M metagenome (GOLD analysis project Ga0081539, IMG submission 71023) | Tabebuia heterophylla rhizosphere microbial communities from the University of Puerto Rico - S4T2R2 | ecosystem: Host-associated > Plants > Roots > Rhizosphere ... | reverse complement strand
GCTCGGCGCGCCTGCCAGCAACCTCACCGGCCCCAACTTCACTCCGCCGTTCCCGGCGTATCCATCCGGTCACGCCGGCTTCGGCGGAGCGATTTTCGAGACCCTCCGCCGCTTCTTCGGTACCGACGCAATCACGTTCACTTTTGTCTCCGATGAATTCAACGGGGTGACCAAGGACAACGAAGGCAACGTGCGCCCCTACATGCCGCGCACTTTCACCGCATTATCGCAGGCCGAAGAAGAAAACGGCCAAAGCCGGATTTATCTCGGTATCCACTGGAGCTTCGATAAAACCGAGGGCATCGCTCAGGGCCGGCAGGTCGCTGACTACGTCTTCGACCACGCTTTCACGGCGACGAAGCCCTAATGCTGTAGCGGCGGTCTATGACCGTCGCACTCTTTGATCCTAACATTGCTCTGGTAGTTAGCACATTCGCTCGCTTCACAGCGCGACAATGACTGGAACGGAAAAAATAATGCGGCGGTCATAGACCCGCCGCTACAGAAAACCATCTGCGCTATGCGCATAATCCGCGGTTAGCGAATCGTGCCAAACTCGCCCTGTTGCTGAATCAGTTTGGCAACGAGCGCGGTCCAACCGGTCTGGTGCGACGCGCCCAGGCCGGCGCCGGTGTCGCCGTGGAAATACTCGTGGAAGAGATAGCGCTCTGAAGTGGCATCGGCATCCTGCCGATGGGACATGGGCTGAGAAGCCCATGCCACTTGTCCGCGCTCAAAGGGCCGCCCGCCTTTCTCATCGCGCAGCCAGAGTTTGATCAAGCGATTGGAGAGCTCGTCGGCGATCTGGCGCAGGGTGAGAAAATTTCCCGAGCGGGTGGGGCATTCGACTTTGAAATCATCGCCGTAATAATGGTGAAACTGCTGAAGCGATTCGATGAGCAGATAATTGATGGGGAACCAGACCGGGCCGCGCCAGTTTGAATTGCCGCCGAAGATTGCGCTCTGCGATTCGGCCGGTTCGTAGCTGACGACTTTTTCTTCGCCCCGAACGGTGAGCGAGTAGGGATGGGCGTGGTGAAATTTGCTGAGCGAACGCACGCCGTAATCGCTGAGGAATTCCTCGGGATCGAGCATGCGCCGCAACAAACATTTCATGCGATGGCCGCGGGTGAGCGCGACCAACCGTCGCTCGCGCATGCCGGGCTCGTACCAGCGCGAGATCAAGCTCGCCAGCTCGGGACGATGGGCCAGATACCATTCGACGCGGCGTTTGAACTCGGGCACCGCATCGATCAAATCCGGTTGAATCACATCAACAGCCAGCAGCGGCATCAAACCTACGAGCGAGCGCACTTTGAGCGGGAAAAAGCGGCCGCCCGGCGTGTGCAAAATGTCGTAGTAAAATTCGTCTTCTTCGTCCCAAAGGCCGGTGCCTTTGCCGCAGAGATTGTTGATCGCGCCGGCGATGCTGAGGAAGTGCTCGAAAAATTTGGTCGCGATATTTTCGTAGACATGATTGTGGAGGGCCAGCTCGAGCGCGATCCGCATCAGGTTGAGACAGAACATTCCCATCCAGCTGGTGGCATCGCTTTGCTCCAGATGCGTGCCATCGGGCAACATCGCGCTGCGATTGAACACGCCGATGTTGTCGAGCCCGAGGAAACCGCCCTGGAAGATATTGTGCCCCTCGGAATCTTTTCGGTTCACCCACCAGGTGAAGGCGAGGAGCATTTTGTGGAAAACGCTCTCGAGAAACGCGCGGTCGCCTTCCCCGCTTTGTTTGCGTTCGATTTGGAAAACGCGCCAGGCCGCCCACGCGATTACCGGCGGATTAACGTCGCTAAAATTCCATTCATAGGCGGGGAGCTGTCCATTCGGATGCTGATACCATTCGCGCACGATCAGCTCGAGCTGTTGCTTGGCGAACTGCGGATCGATTAACGCGAGCGGGATGCAATGAAACGCCAGGTCCCATGACGCGTACCAGGGATATTCCCATTTATCCGGCATCGACATGACCGCGTCGTTGTAAACGTGACGCCAGCCGGAGTTACGGCCCGACTGCCGCTCGGGCGGCGGCGGCGGTTGGGCGGGATCGCCATCCAGCCACTGCTCGACGATGTAATGATAAAACTGCTTGTTCCAAATCAGCCCGGCAAACGCCTGGCGCTGGATAGCCGCGTGTTCTTCGCTCAGTCCAGCCGGTGCGAGCTCGGCGAAGAAATCATTCGCTTCGGCTTTGCGCCTCTCGAGAACACGATCGAAGTCTCGAAAAATTTCTTCGGGCGAGGCCAATTCGCGCGACCGGGCGGGTTGCGTCGGCCCTGCCTCCGCCGTGGTCGTTGGGTTGTCGATCTTGACGAGGCGCAATCGAACCATCTGAGCCTTGCCAGGCTGGATGGTGAACTTGTAATGCGCCGCCGCTTTCGTCCCGACCTGCTGAGGATTGGTAGCGGCAGTTTGGCCGCCGATGAGATTTGCGTGAATCGAATCCTTCACGAACGCCGGGACATTTGCTACGCCCCAGAGCCGCCCCAGATTGCTTTCGTTTTCCGTGAACAAAAGCTGACCGGCGCCTTCGCAGTAAAGCCGGTAGGTGCCGAGAGAATGATGTGTCGCCTCGATTTCGCGCGGCCCGCGCGCCCGCAAATTTGGTTTACGATCGTCGCGGCCCCAGCTCCAGGTATTGCGAAACCAGAGTGTCGGCAGAAGATGCAGCGTGGCGGCTTCGGGACCGCAGTTTGATGCCGTGACGCGGATGACGATGTCGTGGGGCGCCGCTTTGGCGTAATCGATCGCGATGTCGAAGAAACGATTCCCGGCCAGAACTCCGGTGTCGCAAAGCTCAAATTCGCGCTCGTGCCGGCCGCGCGCGGCATTTTGCGCGATCAATTGCTGGTAAGGAAACGCCTGCTGCGGATAGCGGTACAACATCGACATGTAGCTGTGCGTCGGGGTCGCGTCGGTGTACCAGTAAAGTTCCTTTGCGTCTTCGCCGTGATTGCCCTGCGGCCCGCTTAACCCGAAGAGGCGCTCTTTTAGAAACGGGTCGCGCTCATTCCAAAAAGCAAAAGCGAAACAAAGTCGCCCTTTCCGATCGCAAATTCCGGCGAGCCCGTCCTCATTCCAGCGATACACGCGCGAGCGCGCGTGTTCGTGCGGAAAAAAATTCCACGCGTCGCCGTTGGCGCTGTAATCTTCCCGCACCGTCCCCCAGGCGCGTTCGGCCAGGTACGGCCCCCAAAAATGCCACGGCTCCCCGCGCGATTTGTTCTCCGCCAGCCGCGCCTGCTCAGCATTCATGACCGCCGATTACCAAGTCGAAAATCGACAATCGGCAATCGAAAATCATTTCACTCCCACTCGATCGTGCTCGGTGGTTTGCTCGAGATGTCGTAGCAGACGCGGTTGACGCCTTTGACTTCGTTGCTGATACGCGAGGAAATCTTGGCCAGAAGTTCGTAGGGAACTCGCACCCAGTCGGCGGTCATGCCGTCCTGGCTGTCGACGATGCGCAGGACAATCGTGTTTTCGTAAGTGCGCTGGTCGCCCATCACGCCCACCGAGCGCACCGGGAGAAGAATGGCGAAGGATTGCCAGACGCGGTAATACCAGTCGCTCGCTTCCATCTCGCTTTGCACGATCGTGTCGGCCTCGCGCAAGATCGACAATCGCTCGGGCGTGACTTCGCCGAGGATGCGCACGGCCAAACCCGGGCCGGGGAATGGCTGCCGGTAAACGATTTCTTTCGGCAACCCAAGTTGCAGTCCGACCTGGCGCACTTCGTCTTTGAACAGTTGCCGCACCGGCTCGACCAGCTCGAAGTGCATTTTCTCCGGCAATCCCCCGACGTTGTGATGGGTTTTGATTAGTGAAGCGGGGTTGCCCCCGATGGACACGCTTTCAATCACGTCCGGGTAAAGTGTGCCCTGGGCGAGGAAGCGAAATTGGTGATTGGTGATCGGTGATCGGTGATCGATCTGCGCAAGATCGACAATCGCGTCTTCGAACACACGGATGAATTCGTTGCCGATAATTTTGCGTTTCTGTTCCGGGTCGGTCACCCCGTTGAGCGCGGACAAAAAGCGCTCACTCGCGTCGACGTATTTGAGACGAATATGAAAATTTTCCCCAAAAACGCGCTGGACGCGTTCTTCTTCGCGGGCGCGGAGCAGGCCGTTGTTGACGAAGATGCAGGTAAGCTGATCGCCGATGGCTTCGTGCAAAAGCGCGGCGGTGACGGATGAATCGACGCCGCCGCTCAATCCGAGCACGACTTTTTCGTCGCCGACCTGCCGGCGAATGCGTTCGCAGGCTTCGTCGATGAAGGAGCCCATTGTCCAGTCCATCGCGCAATGGCAGATGTGGTAGGCGAAATTTTGCAGGATCTCCCTGCCCCGCGGCGTATGCGCGACCTCAGGATGAAACTGGACCGCAAACAAATTGCGCTCGGTGTTTTCGATCGCGGCAAAGGGCGAATTTTCCGTGCGCGCGGCGGCGTGAAAACCGTCGGGCAATTTTGTGAGCTTGTCGCCGTGACTGTTCCAGATGTCGAGTTGCGCGCCGAGGCCTTCGAACAACTTCGAGCCGTCGAGCACATGAAGCGTGGCGGCGCCGTACTCGCGGCGCGGACTGAACTCCACCTGGCCGCCGAGATGATGGGCCATGAGCTGCATCCCGTAACAGATGCCCAGCACCGGAATGCCGAGTGAAAAAATCTCCGGGTCCGGATGCGGCGCGCTTTTGTCGTAAACGCTGGCCGGACCACCGGACAAAATGATTCCATTTGGCCGCAGCTTGCTCACTTCGGCAGCCGGAAGGTCAAAACGCACCACTTCCGAATAAACCTGAAGCTCGCGAATGCGCCGGGCGATGACTTGAGTGTATTGCGCGCCGAAATCCAGGATCAGAATCTTGGAATGGGCTGGCGGCGTTTTCACGGACGCGGGTAATCGGGCGGGGTTTGCGCGGCGGCCGGAACGCCGGTGGGATTATTGATTGACTCGCTTGGAACCAGCTGGCCCTGGCCGGAAATGCCGCGCTTGAGTTGCGAGCCGACTTCTTCAGTCGTGCGTTGTTCGAGGGGATCGGCGCATCCGCCGGCGAGCGTCGCGGATGCCAGGACGATGAGCGACAACCAGCGCTTCATCCGCTCATTTTATGGAGGCGACTTCCGGATGCAAGCGGTGTGGCGGCGCTTGTGTCGAGCGCCGATAGTAATAAACAGGCGCGTGGCAAGCGCCTCTACAACTCTCATGATTCCCGCCGAACTGTTGCTCCAAGGTTATCGGCTCGGCGTTTTCCCGATGGCGATGGAGGACGATTCCATCGGGTGGTTTTCGCCCGATCCGCGCGCCATCATTCCGCTGGACAAATTTCACACGCCCCACGCGCTGCGGCGGGTCGTGCGCAAAGCGATCTTTGAAATCAAGATCGACAATCGCTTTGCCGAGGTAATCCGCGCCTGCGCGCGGCGCAAAGAAACCTGGATCAATCGCGAAATCATCGAAAGCTACGAGCGCTTGCACGAGCTCGGCTACGCCCACTCGGTCGAGACCTGGAGCAAAGGCAAACTCGCCGGCGGTCTTTACGGCGTCGCCATCGGCGGCGCGTTTTTCGGCGAATCGATGTTCCACCGCGAACGCGACGCCTCCAAAATCGCCCTCGTCGCGCTGGTCGAACATTTGCGCGCGAAAAAATTCGCATTGCTCGACACGCAATGGCTCACGCCGCACCTGCGGCAATTCGGCGCGATCGAAATTCCGCGCGCGCATTATTTGAAATTGCTCAGGCGCGCGGCCGATCTTCCGCGCAAATTCCTGTAGCGGCGGTCTATGACCGTCGCATTTGTCGGGTTTCAATTTGCGACGCTCATAGAGCGCCGCTACAGTGTGCGCCCGCGCAAGATCGACATCTTGCATGTCGGCACGGCTGGGTAGCTCAGTTGGCAGAGCAGCGGACTGAAAATCCGCGTGTCGCCGGTTCGATTCCGGCCCCAGCCACTTCCCAGAGGTCAGAAGTCACAGTCACAAGTCAGAAATAGTTGTAGCTGCCGCCGTCGCTGGCGGCGGAGAATCACTCGGTCCGCAGCGCCGTGATCGGATTGACGCGGGTGGCGCGGCGCGCGGGCAGAAAACAGGCGAGCAGCGCGGCGGCGGTGAGCAGCAGGCTCGCGGTGACGAGGGCGAAGGGATCGCTCGGGCTGACTTGATAGAGAATTTGCGCGAGCACGCGCCCGGCAGCGAGCGACAGGAGCAAGCCGACGGCGACGGCGAGGGCGGTTTGCATCGCGCCCTGGCGCATGATGAGCGCGAAGACGTCGCGGCGATGCGCGCCGAGCGCCATGCGAATGCCGATCTCGCGTGTGCGACACGCCACGGCATACGCTTTGACGCCGTAAACGCCGACAACCGCAAGCAAAAGCGCGATCGCACCGAACGCGCCGAAGAGGGTCGCGCCAAGCCGCACCACCCAAAGCCCGACGCTGCGGTCCATCAGATCGACAAAGGGCGCGACGCCGATGATCGGCAGATCGGGATCGATGGAACGCAAAGTCGAGCGCACCGTCGGGATCATCCCGGCCACGGCTCGTCGATCGTTCGTGTCGAGCCGCACGTGCAGATAAGCCTGGCCGCTGTATCCCTGGGCATAGGGCAGGAATAATCGGGCCAGCGGCGTTTCGTTTTGTACGTCGTGCCGGTGCGTGTTCACGATCCCGACAATCTCCAAGTCGTTCGGCGAACCGTCCCGCGGCGGGATGGTGTAACGCAAATGTTGGCCGAGCGCCTCCTCCTTCGGGAACAGTTTTTTCGCCATCTCTTCGTCGATGATCGCGATTTTGCGTCCATCCTTGTTTTCGCACTCGGCCTGGGTGAAATCGCGGCCGCGCAAAAGCTTGACGCCGATTGCCTCGAAATAACCCGGCGTGACCGCGGTGTAGAGCGCGGTCACGCCGGGATCAGGCGCCTTCGGATCGGTCGAAAGCGTCGCGCGCGCGGATGCGACCCGCCGGCTCGTGGTGAAATTGCCATACGGCAGCATCGTTCCGACGCCGGCGGCGCGAACACCGGGCAATTCGCGGACCCGTTGGATGATATTGAATGTCTCTCGCCGCGCCTCGACCGGCTGTTTTTTGACCAAACTGAAATCCAGTTCCGTGACGAGATCGCCAGCGGCGACAAAACCGGGATTCAATCCGGCAGCCTTAAGCGCGCCGCGGAAAAACAATCCAGCCGCAAAGAGCAGCATCAACGAGAGCGCGATCTGCGCCATCACGGAAATATGACGCGGCGCAAAGAAACGGCTGAAACGCCCGATGCGCGCGGGCTCGCCGATTTGTTGTTTCAGATCGTTGACCAGATCGGCTCGCGTCGCTTTCAACGCGGGGCCGAGACTGAAGAACACCGTCGCGATCAAACAAAACAGAAACGTCACGGCGAGGACGGCGGCATTTGGCGTAAGATCGACAACGAACGAAAAGTTCATGTTGTTGAGCAAGGTGGCGAGCGAATGGAGGAGCAGATTGTTGCACCAAACGCTTAAAATTAATCCGACGATGCCGCCGCAGATCGCGAGCACCAATCCTTCGGCGAGCAATTGGCGAACGATCCGCCACCGCGACGCGCCGACCGCGAGACGCACCGCGATTTCCTTGGCCCGTCCAGTGGCGCGCGCGAGCAACATGTTCGCCAGGTTCAGGCAAGCGATGAGCAGGACCGCGCCGGCCATGGCCATGAGTAACGTGCCGATCAACGTCACCGGCCCGTCGTCCTCCGGCGACGTGCTCAAACTGAAGCGCGATGGTTTTTGAATTTGCACTTCGCGCACGAATTCGGCGTCGGCCGCCTGCAAGGCGTTGAAACGCTGCGACAACACCGGCAGACGCGTTTTCGCGGTCTCGATCGTGAGACCGGAGCGCATCCGCCCGACCAGGTTGAAAACGTAATTCTTCGGATTGTTCAGGTCGTGCATCGTTTCGGAATCGCCGAAGGCCGAGCCAAGCTGGGAATGCATGCCGAGCGGCAGCCAGATATCGGGCGCGACCAGCGCGCTCGCGCCGCTGAATCCTTCCGGCGCGACGCCGATGACGGTGTAAGGCTGACCGTTCACGTGCAGTGTGCTGCCGACGAAATCGCTGCGTTTACCCTGCCGTTTCCAGAACCCATGGCTTGCCACGAGGACTGGAATGTTCGCGTTCGGTTTGCATTCCTCCGCGGTGTAAAAACGGCCGCGAAACGGCTGCACGCCCATGAGCGAGAAATAATTTTCCGAAGTGAGGAAGGCGAAACTCCGGCGCATCTCGTGGTCGCGGCCGATTCCCGCGACGGCGAACTCGAGGGCGGCAAGATCGACAAAGACTTCGCCGCTGTTGGCGCGCAGCTCCCGATATTCGTTGTAGGAAAAAGAGCGGTAATCGTGGTTCGCGTTTTGCCGGCAGTTGAAGACGTTGACCACTTCCGCCGGGCGCACCGGCACCATCGGGCGCAAGACCACGCCGTTGATGAGCGCGAAAATGGCCGAGTTAACCCCGATGGCCAGCGCCAGGGTCAACACCGCCACCGCCGTGAACCCGGGCGACTTCACCAGTTGCCGCGCCGCAAACTTGAAATCCTGGATCATGAGAAGCTCCTTTGTTGCGTTGCCGGTGTGATGAAACAAAGGCGCGCTTCGGATTCAGATATTTCGCAAATTGTAGTTCTGAAATGAGACAATACTTTGTCTCAGATGAGCAGATCGACCAAGGCCGTTGTGGCGCGCACGCCGCCGCATCAGCGGATCAAGCAGAAGATCGACAACGAAGGATCGAAGAAAGTGACCCGCCATGAACGGCTGCTGAAGAAGGCGGAGGTTGTGTTTGGCGATGTCGCGAGTGCGCGGGAGTGGTTGACCCACAAACAACCTGGTCTCGGTGGCGTGGTGCCGATTGACTTTGCCCGGACCAAGGTCGGCGCGCGGGAGGTGGAAAACTTGTTGGGCCGCATCGAGCACGGGGCCCATTCCTGATGGCCGGCGTCGGTCGCTGGATGCGGGCGAGTTAGTGCTGGACCCGCGGCTGCGGTAATGTAAGCGATTGTGCCGATCAAGTACGACTGGAGTCAGGCGGGGGAGGAATGGTCGGAGCCGTGGGGGAGTTCTGAGGCCCAATGGCGCGACGCCATTCTCCCGCGGATCCGCGAATGTTTGCCGGCGGAAACGATTTTGGAAATCGCCTGCGGGTTCGGCCGTTGGACGCATTATCTCAAGGATCATTGCCAGAATCTTTGGGCGATTGATCGCGTCGAAGCATGCGTCAAAGCGTGTCGCCAGCGCTTCGCGGCCGATCCACGCGTCCACTGTCATCTAAACGATGGCCGCTCATTGTCGATCTTGCCCGATTCATCCGTCGATTTTGTTTTCAGTTTCGATTCGTTCGTGCACTGGGGGCGGGAGGTGGTGGACGGTTATCTCGCAGAAATCGCAGCCAAACTAAAGCCGGGCGGCAAAGGCTTTATTCATCATTCCAATTTCGGCGAATACGCCGGCTCGTTCCGGGAGCAATTGCCTGAAGTGATCGTAAAACCGCTGATCAAAATGAAGATTCTGGATTGGCGACAGCATCGGAACCGGGAAATGAGCGCGGCGTTATTTCGGGAGTTGTGCGCGGAGCACGGTCTACATTGTGTGACCCAGGAGTTGGTGAACTGGCGCGGCCGTCGTTTGATCGATTGTTTGTCGACGTTCGTGCGGGCCAATCCCGCTCAGCAACAACCGACCAAAATCATTCGCAATCCAAATTTCATGCGCGAAGCCGCGCGAATCCGTGCGCAATCCGAAACATGCCGCTCCACTGGAGCTTGATCGGGATAGCGGCAATCGGGCTATAGACGTTTCGCTCCTACGGAGCTGGAGCGCCAGAGGCGCGACATGTTTGTAGTATTGTGCGATCGCCCAATGATGAGCTCCGTTAGGAGCGACATGTGCAGCTCGGCGAATCAAGTGAACGGTTTGCCTTCCGTTCGGTTCGTGTTCGGTAATAATCGAGAGCTGTCTCCGGATCTGCCATGGCGCGTAAACCGAACCTGATCATTTTCCTGCCCGACCAGCAGCGGGCGGACACGGTCGGGAACCCGAAAGTCTACGCGGCAGGTTTGAACAAGCTCGCCTCGGAGTCGGTCGTGTTCGAGCGCGCTTATGTGACGCACCCCGTTTGCACGCCTTCGCGCTCCTCATTGATGAGCGGGCTTTGGCCGCACACCAACGGTTGCACAAAAAACAGCGTGCCTTTGCCCGAGAAGTTCCCCGTGATCCCGCAATTGCTGAACGATCCCGATTATCGCACGGCTTACATGGGCAAATGGCACCTTGGTCCGGAAGGATTTGCCCAGCGTGGGTTCGAGGAATGGATCTCGACTGAGATCGTTGGGCCCTATACCGAGTTTTTGATTTCGAATGGCCAAAAGCCGGACAAGAAAAACGGCGGTTTTTCCGAGCTGGCGGTGAGTCGGTTACCACTTGAGCTCTCGAAGCCGAAGTTTCTCGAGACCCACGCCTGCGAGTTCATCCGGAAAAATCGGTCCGATCCGTTTCTTCTCATCGTAGGATTTGTCGAGCCGCACTCGCCTTACAATGGTCCGCTCAACAACCGGCATCCGCTGAGCGAAATCGAACTCGACGCGACGGCGACCGAGCCGCTGAGCAAGGACACGCCATTGCGCTACCGCTTGATGCGGGAATGGCAACAGTCGGAGGCGGCGTTAGATCGACAACGTCATGGGATGCAATACTTCTTCGCGATCACGCCGGAAGGATACCGCAGCATCCGGCAACGATATCTCGGACTCATCACGATGGTTGACCGCAGCATTGCCAGAATTCTCGCCTGTCTGGAAGACGAGGGCGTGGCCGAAGACACGGTGGTCGTTCACACGAGCGATCACGGCGACATGCTCGGCGCGCATCAGCTTTTCGGAAAAGAAGTGATGTTCGAGGAATCGGTGCGCGTGCCGTGGCTGATTCGTATGCCTGCGCAGCGGCGAAGCATACCCATTCGGCAAGCGGTCAGTCACATCGATTTCGTCCCGACGCTGCTCGATCTGCTGGGCAAAACAAAACCGCCCGGCTTGCCGGGCAAAAGTCTGTTGCCGTTGATCCGCGGCGAAGCGGCTTCGCCGGAAAACGTTTTTATCGAGTGGGCGCCGAACCGGATCAAAATCAAAAAGCGCTCACGACTCGCCTGGCCTTGGACCGCCCGACGCGCGATGAACGAATCGACGCGCGCGATCATTTCACCCGATGGCTGGAAGCTTTGTCTGCGGGACAAAGATTTGAATGAACTTTACAACTTGAACGACGACCCGTGCGAACGGCGTAACATTTATCAGCGCGGCGAATGCGCTGCGGTGACGGCGCGTTTAACGGATGAGATCCATCGCTGGCAGGGGTCGGTCAACGATTCAGCCAAGGTGTGATGGACAGATCTTTGTCTGTAGCGGCGCTCTATGAGCGCCGGATGAATTAATGCGACGGTCATAGACCGCCGCTACAGGAATTGTCGATCTTGCAACCGCTCATGCGCCGAATTGGTAGCCGAAGTGCTCGATATCGACGTGGAATTTCCGGGCGATGAGGTCGCGGGTCCGATCGTTGTAATACTCGGTGTAATGGCGGGGGCGCGGGTTTTCGCGGGCGTGCGGCAGCGTTTTTTCGGCAATGCCGAGTTTGTCGGCGACAAAAGCCCAGTCCTGTTCGAGGCGTTCGAAGCGGCCGATGAAATCGGCCAGCATGTTACCGGTGCTGTCGACAAACCAGTCGAGCTGGTAGCGGTGCGGCGACGAGTGGATGCAGGTGGCGCTGCTGAACTGGATCCAGTCGACGAATTCGGCGAAGGACATTTTGTCTTTCATCTGCATCGGCTCGGTGCGTTCGTAGAGCGAGACGACGCGGTCCCAGGGATTGCGGACGAAGCCGAATTTGAAGTAGCTCTCGAACTGGCGCCGGCCGATGTCGATCTTGCGCTCGCGTGGAAGAAGCTGATAAAGCGCGCCGCGGATGCGGTTGGTTCGGCCGCCGAATTGCGTCCAGGAATTTTCCATCAGCGTTTTGATTTCCACCAGGTTGAGGTGGGGGATGTAAGCTTTGCCGAGGATGGCGCGGATGCTGGTCGAGCCGGTCTTGGGCACCTCGACAAAGATGCATTTGTGCTGGTGCGAGATCACGGCGAGGCGACGGCTGGTTCGGCGGCAAAGCGATAGCCGTGCAATTCGATTTCCCGTGCAAAAACGCGCTCGATCGTTCGGCGTTGCTCTTCGTTAAAGATCAACTGATACGGTGTGCGGTCCGCGCGATATTCCGATTTGGCCTGGACGCCGAGCGAGCCGGCGAATGGGATTTGCAGCTGCGCGAACACCTCGGCCAGCTCGCCGGTCAGGTTTTCGTAATGCAGCACGCGATCGAGAATGATGGTGCGTCCGGATCGGTCGGTGTAACGCGGGAAATTGAGCGGGAATTTGCCCGCTTCGAAATATTGCTCGAGCGAAAGCGACCCGCCGGCGCGATGCGCGTTCATGTGGTAATGAGAGAGAACTTTTTCCCAGGGGTTGCGCTCGACGGCGAACTTGAAATAACCGTCCCAGACTTCGCGCGGCACGCGCTGCTGGACGAGCAACCCAGGCATGTGATTGAAGAATTTGTTGCGGCGAACGAGGTCGCGCCAGGCGGCGCGGGGCCGATTGGCGCCGGTCATGATCTCAGGCAACGGATTGAAAATGCCCGCGTAATTGCGCGGCACGTGGCCTTCGATCGGCGGTTCAATCGGCGTAAGGACGTCATCGGCGCCGCAATGCGGCGAGAGAAACACTTCGATGCTCGTGCCGGCGGTCTTGGCCGTTTTGATGAAAATGAACTTGTGTTTGTGGGAAATGATCATCGACCGATATGTGGCTTGAAGAGACGCAACGCGGATGAACAGGAAGAGATTTCTCGACTTCGCTTCGCTTCGCTCGAAATGACAGGTGCGCTAATCTGGTCGGGTGACGTTCGAGAGCTGTCGGCTAGATTACACAGCGGCACGATGATCTCGTTTCAAAAGCGCTTTCTCTTCGTCCATATACCAAAAACCGGGGGCAATTCCATCCAAAGCGTGCTCGCCCCATACTCGGAGGATGAGATCGTGCGTCGCCCCGGCCAGGATGGGGTGGAGCGCTTCGGCGTCGTCAATCCAGAGTACAAACTCAAGAAGCATTCGCCGCTGGCCGATTACCGCGCCGCTTTGGGGCCGGAACAGTTTTCCCAACTCTACAAGTTCGCGACGGTGCGCAATCCATGGGACCGCCTCGTTTCGTTGTACTTTACGCCGATTCAACGAAAGCCGTGGGACCGCGAGGCATTCAAAAAGCTGATCGGCGAAGCCATCTCAGCGGGGGAGTATCTGCGGCTCGACGGCGGCGAACCAGATCCGTTCAGCAATGTCGACAGCATTATTCGGTTCGAGAATTTGGCTGAGGATTTTGATGCCGTTTGCGACAAGCTCGCTATCCGCAAGGAGAAATTGCCCAGATATAATCGGTCTGAGCGCGAAAATTATTCCAAATACTACGACGACGAACTGCGCGCTTTGGTGGCGGAGCGATTCGCGGAAGAGATCGCAAGGTTCGGTTACACGTTCGAAACACCGGGCTGAGGGCAGCCCGGCTCCATTGTTGTCGAATACGCGTGGAGACGGCCTGCCCTCAGGCCGTCTCACAGTTTACCCATGATGATGCGCTCGCCGCTTGGCTGCCGGAACCACTCCGGCAATTCAATCCCAGCTTCGATGATGCTTTCGTAACAGTTCTGAGTGATCGCGCCGCGGTGAGTGCTTTCGCCGAACACGGCGAAGTTTTTCTCGGTTACAAACAACCGGTGCTCGCGCAGTTTCGGGATTCTGTCTTTCAATTCGTCCATTGCTTTGGCGTTTCCGATCTGCTCCGGCAGATGGGTGAAGAGATGGCGAAGGACCTTGGTTTTCAAAAGCTGGTGCAGCCAGATCTGGTACCACGCTTTGCGCTCCAAAAGAACTTCTCCCGACGCGCTGGTCTGCTTTTCCGGATAAAGCGCCAACTTCGGGTTGGTTAAGGTCACGCGGCACCGGCAGAACATCAGCCCGCTCATTTCGTGTGATGCAAGTGCGTCCGAGATCAGCGCCTCGATTTTTTCTCTCACAAGCTCGATCGGATATTTGTCGTCGATGCACCAATAAATCCATTCCTCGTCGTCGAGGTCGGCGATCAGTTCCAACACGGTCGCGCGAATGTTGGCGGGGGTTTGTCGGAACTTGATTCGTCCGGTTTCCTCACCGGGCAGGTCTTGATAAGGCACATGAAAGACAAAGGGATGCTTCGGCCAGAGCCGTTCGTATTGCCGGATCATGTGCTCGGTCATGGGCCGGAACCGGTCGCACGTTAAAACGATCGCTTTCATCGGTGTTCGCGAGCATCGCGCCTTGGCGCAAGATCGACAACTCGCTTGCCAACGGTGGGGAACGAGCGGCAAATTGGTGGCATTATGAAGTTCATTCTGTTTTCATTATTGGCGATCGTCACCCTGAGTTTCGCCGCGTGCTCAGGCGGTGGCGGTAGCTCGGGGACCGGCGGCGGAATGCGCGGCGCTGGTGGCGGGATACATCCGTAAGCGGCAGTGCGATCGGCGGGTCTGCGTCTACGGCTCCTCGATCGCACGGCGCGCGAATGGATGCTCAAAGGAGCAATAGAAAAACACGCCCCAGTCGGGTGAATCCGCCGTCAGACCGATCGGGACGCCGAGGCCGACAACCAGTTGCGCGTCACCCGGAAAGTTGAAGGCGTAACGCGCGCCGGGAGAAACGAGCGCCGTCAGGCTGCGATCGACGCGCCGCACAACATCGACATCTTCTTCGCCCGCGACAATTGACTCGAGCATCAAGTTGAAATCACGCGTCACGGCGTAAATGGCGCTGCCACCCAGATTGTAGTTGAGCAGGTCGCGGCCGCGGACATCGGGGAAAATTGAGCCGCCCGCGTTGAAGTGGACGCTCCAAGGGTCGGCGACGATTTTGCTGAACGGCAGATTGATTTCGTAGCCGAGCCGGTCGTGCCCGAAACCTTTGTCGGCATCGCCAGTCGGCAAAACAAATGAGAAGCGCGGCGCGAAGGCCGGGATGTGTTCGCCTTCCATGAGCGCCTGGAGCCGGTAATTGAGGCGGATGTCGGCGAGGCCGTCGTCCGTTTCGGCAAAGACATACGGAATCGTGTAGGAGAACTGGTGCGTCTGGGTAAAGATCGGCCATTCCTGGGTAAAGGTAGGCGCGATTTCCGTTTCTGAATCGGCGATGAAAAGGGCCGCGTTGAAGATGTGCTGCACGACGCCGGGTTCCTGGTTGTAGGCCTCTTCGATGAAAAAGGAGTTGTCCTGAATGCCTCGAGCCAGGGGCTCTTCGGCACTGGCCGTGACGAGTGACCCGCCTACGCCCAAGGCTCCGGCGAGGCGAAGCAAGTGACAGGTGACGAGAACGGCAAAGGAAGTTGTCGATCTTGCCCGAGCGGGTAAGCGGCGCGGAAGTTTCATTGCCTAACTGAGCCGAGCCATTCAACATCGCGGCGTGGCTGAAATGCAAGCGCCGCCGCCGTTGCCGAAATCGCAGCCGCTCTTTGGCCGCCGCCAGAGCACGATTCTCAAGTTGCTCGGAGTCGGCGGATTGATTCTGGTCCTGTTGGTGCCGCTGGCGATGATCACCGGAGTGTTGAGCGAACGGTTACAGCGCCGCAACCAGGCTGTCGCCGACATCACCTCGTCGTGGGGCAGGGAGCAGAACGTGATCGGGCCGGTGCTGGGCATTCCTTACCAATATCGATTCAAAACGGTGAAGGAAATGCCCGCGCCGGACGGCAAGTTGGAACGGCGCGAAGTTGAGGAAACGGCGACCGCGACGGCCTATTTTCTCCCGGAAGCGCTAGTGGTCAGCGGTGACGTGCAAACGCAAACGTTGCATCGCGGGATCTACGATGCGGCGGTGTTTCGCGCGCAGATGAAACTCTCCGGCCGGTTTGCCGTGCCGGACTTCACGATCCTCAAGATCGACATGAAGGACGTGCAATGGAGAGAGGCCTTTGTCACCATCGCGGTAAACGATTTGCGCGGGACACGCGAGAATATCGTGCTTGATTGGGCGGGCAACAAACGGCCGCTCCTGCCCGGTTCGCAGGTGCCGGGTTACACGACGGGCGCCACGGCGTTGCTGGCCATCGACCGCCCGATCGACGGGCCGGTGGAGTTTTCCATTCCGCTCGATTTCAACGGCAGCGATGGAATTTTCTTCGCGCCATTCGGGGTCCAAAACGAGGTGATAGTGAAATCGAACTGGCCGGATCCCGGGTTTCGCGGCGCGTTCCTGCCGGCAGAGCGCTCGGTGCGGGCGGATGGTTTCGATGCGCGCTGGCGGGTTTCGTATTACGGACGCGATTATCCGCAGCAGTGGAGCAGCCGCGGCGGCAACGAACGCTTTAATACCAAGTCAGTTTACGATTCGCGCTTCGGCGCCCAGTTCCTCTCCATCCTGGACGCCTACCGTTATGTCGAGCGCTCGATCAAATACGGCGTGCTCTTTCTCGTTCTGGTCTTTACCGCCTTCTTTTTGTTTGAGGCCACCGCGCAACAAAAGATCCATCCGTTTCAATACCTGATGGTAGGCGCGGCGCTCTGCCTGTTCTATCTCCTGCTCCTTTCCCTTTCCGAATTCATCGGCTTCAGCTGGGCCTATTTGATTGCAGCGGCGGCTTCCACCGCACTGATCACGTGGTATTGCCGATTTTTTCTCGGCAGCGGGGCGAGAACGTTGATGATCGGCGCAGGGCTGGGCGGCGTTTACCTTTTTCTCTACATCACACTGCGGCAGCAGGATTATGCCTTGCTCATGGGATCGATCGCGCTTTTCGTCGTCCTCACCCTCGTCATGTACGTGACGCGCAAGGTCGATTGGTACGCGCGGGACGCCGGGCAGACATCTCGATGAACATTCGCAACATCGACAGCGCAAAAGATTGGTTCGAGGTTTTGCAAAGCACTGAGCGCAGCCAAACGGCGATGATGACGCTCAAGCCCGGCGAGGCCACTGGCGACAAGGCCGAGGCGCATGAAAAGAGCGATCAGGTTTTGCTCATGCTCGAGGGCGAGCTCGAAGGCGAAGTCGGCGAGGAGAAGCCAAATTTGAAGAAAGGCGATGTGATTATCATCCCGGCGGGCGTGAGACATCGCTTTGTCAATCACGGCGACACTGACGCGATCACTTTCAACGTTTATTCGCCGCCGGCCTACCCGCTCGGGACCAAGGGTTGATCGACGCAAGATCGACAGTCGCTTGCTAATCTCGGCTTGGAGGGATGGGCCGCGTCCCGTCCCAAAATAGTGGGACGACACGGAGGTCGTCCCTCCAGAAAGATGCGGCGGCTTAGAGCGCCTGGACGCTCTTCATCATCTCGTTGAAAGAATGATAAAGCTCGCGATGCTGGGCCGCGCCGCGCCGCACGACCGGTTTGAAATTCGCCAGGTCGCTGATGTTGATGATTTGATCGACGCTTTGGACGAACGCCGTCATCGCATCGTTGGTGGCGAAACGATGGCTGAGCAGGACCACAAAGTGTTCGCGCCGGCGCGAGTCGCCGCGCCGCTTCATTTCGCGCAGGATTGGATTTGTCTGGGCGGTTGACTCCTTGAAATTTTCGTAAATCACAACCACGTCGTAATTGTAGGTCTGGAGCTTGAGGAGGACGTCTTCCTCAAACAGTCCGAGGTGGACTTTGTAGCCGAGATCGATCAGCTGCGGGACGACGATTTTCTGGTATTGCTGGTGATCGATGCAAACGAGCGCCGTGTTGTCGCCCAGGTCGAGAAATTGATCGGTTTCCGGTTCCATGACGAGATGTCGATCTAATGAAAGGCGTTCTCGGGCAGGTCGAGGCGCAGACCGGAATCGAGCTCCAGGTCGACGCCGCGCGACTTCTGAATGAGATCAATGCCGCGGGAGATGCGGCCTTTCTTGGAGGCGAACAGCTTGGCGGTCTCCTCGCTGACGAGGTCGGCCTCGTAAGCGGCGAGGATTGATTGGTCGAAGGTCATCCAGCCAAAAGGCGCGCTCGCTTCGATGATCTCGTAAAAACTGCGGTGTTCTCCTTCGCCGAGGGCGATTGCTTCGCGCGTGCGCAGGTTGTGCCCGAGAATCTCGGTGAGCAACTGCCGCCCGCCGCCGACCTTCGGAACAAGTCGCTGGCTCACGACATAGCGCAAGGTGTCGGCGAGCCGGATGCGCAATTGTTTTTCCTCCCCGACTGAGAAGAGGCCGAGGATACGATTGATCGACTGACCGGCGTCGACCGTGTGCAGCGTGCTGAAAACAAGATGTCCGGTTTCCGAGGCCATGAGGGCGATTTCGACGGTGGCGCGATCGCGCATTTCGCCGACGAGAATGACTTTGGGTGCCTGGCGCAGGGCGGCGCGCAAGCCGTTGGGATAATTGTTAAAATCATGGCCGAGCTCGCGCTGGTTGATGGTCGCTTTGAGCTTGGGGTGAACGTATTCGATCGGGTCTTCGAGCGTGACGACGTGGACCGGCTGGGTGTCGTTGATTTCGTTGAGCAACGCCGCCAGGGTGGTTGTCTTGCCGCTGCCGGTCGCGCCCGTGACGAGGACGAGGCCGGTTTTTTCCTTGGCGATTTCGTGCAGGATCGGCGGCAGATGGAGCGCTTCGATCGTGGGCACGTCGCCTTGCAGTTTGCGAAGAACGACTGAGAAATGTCCCTGTTGGCGAAAGATGTTGACGCGGAAGCGCGCTTCGTCGCTCAGCGAGTAGCTGCAATCGCACGAGCCGCCGGTCAGATAATCGTAGATCAGGCGTCGATTACCCTGCATGAGGGTGAGAGCGATCTGTTCGACCTGGTAGGGAGTGAGCGCCTCGATGGGAGGATCGACATATACTGGTTTGAGCTCGCCGAAGTCCTCGACCTGGAGCGGGTGACCAACGGAAAAATTCAGGTCGGAAATCCCGTCGTAGGTCTTGAGCATGGCCGACAAGATCTTGTCGAGATCGGGGATCCTCATACCGATTCCTCCGTGCCGTCGGTCGGCGGTTCCTTGAGGAATTGGCGGAATTTTTTCCTGTCCATCGATTTGTCGTAAGCTTCCTCGGGCGTGATCATCGCTTTGCGCAGCAAGTCCATGATGACATCGTCGAGCGGCTGGTTGCCCTTCTTCTTACCGACCTGAAGCATGCCGGGGATTTGGTGGGTCTTGCCTTCGCGGATGAGATTGGAGATGGCCATGTCAACGACCAGAATCTCGAGCGCGGCGACACGACCCGCTTGATCGATGCGCTTGAAGAGGTTTTGCGCGATCACGCCTTTGAGCGATTCGGCGAGCGTGGTGCGGATCTGGTTCTGTTGATGGGTGGGAAACACATCGATGATGCGGTCGACCGCTTTGGCCGCGTTGGAGGTATGGAGGGTCGCCAGCACGAGGTGACCGGTCGCCGCCGCGGTCAGCGCCAGCTCGATTGTTTCGAGGTCGCGCATTTCACCGACCAGAATGATGTCGGGATCTTCACGCAAAGCGCCGCGCAACGCGGCCGCAAAAGAGCGCGTATGCACGCCGACTTCGCGATGCTGGACGAGACAGTTTTGGCTTCGATGCACGAACTCAATCGGGTCCTCCACGGTGATGATGTGGTCTTGGCGGTGCAGATTGGCGTGATCGATAATCGCGGCGAGCGTGGTGTTTTTGCCCGAGCCGGTCGGGCCCGTGCACAAGACCAGCCCTTTCTTGAGCATGGCAAATTTTTTCAGCACGGGTGGAAGCCCGAGCTCGTCAATCGTCAGGACGGTGGAGGGGATCAATCGAAACACGGCGGAGATGCCGTATTTTTGCTGGAAGAAGTTGGCGCGGTAACGGGCGAGCCCCGGCACTTCGTAGCCAAAATCGACATCGTTGGTTTCCTCGAACGTTTTGATTTTTGCTTCCGGCGCGATCTCGTAGACCATGGTCTTGAGCTCGTCGTTTTTGAGCGGCGGAAAATCGACCCGCACGAGTTCGCCGTTAATGCGCAGCATGGGCGGATTATTGGTCGAGAGGTGGAGATCGGAGGCCTTCTGCTCGGCCATTAATTTGAAGAAAGCGTCGATCCGAGACATGGGCGTCGTGTTACCGAGAAGCTAAATTGATGCCAGCAGGGCGGTCATTCCGGTTCGCTCTGGCGACGCAGTGGGAGCTTTCACTGGCCGCGCGGCGCTTAGCGCAGCCGTTGCCGCCCGGCGTCGAGAGTCGAGCGCACCTGGCCGAGAAGCTTTTCGCACGAGTACGGTTTGGGGATAAAGCCCCGCAGCCCCTGCGCGAGCATCGCGCTGATCTTCTGCTGCTCGGCGAAACCGCTGCTCAGCACCACGTTGACGTCCGGATTAATGACGCGCAATTCGTCGAAGACGGCATCGCCATCCATGACGGGAAGGAAAAAGTCGAGAATAACAAGCCCGATTTGCGCGGTGGCACTGCGATAGATTTTGAGTGCCTCAAAACCGTCATGGGCCACGATCACTTTGTAACCTTCATCGGCGAGCATTTCCGCCGCCACTTCGGCTACCTGGATTTCATCTTCGACGAGCAAAATGTACTCCCGATTTCCTTTCGGGTTGCGCACTTTGATGTCCGGTGGCAGGCCATTGGACGAAGCGCGCGCTGACGTGCGCCCGCCTGCTGAGCGCGAGGAATTCTTCGGCGCGTTGTTTTGCGTTTTTGCTTCGCTGCGCACCACGCGCAACGACGGCGCCGCCGGCGGCACGACGGAGAAAGGCGTCGGCTCGGGACCGGCGGGTGGCACAGCCTTGGCCGCGGTCTGGGCAAGAATACGAGATGTGACCCGGTCGAAAAGCGCCTGCGCAGTTTTGGACGCGAGCTCCACTCGCTCCACGAGCAAATCGATATAGTTGTGTTCGCCCTTGTGACGGCGAGTAAGATCGGCGTAACGCCCGACCTGCTGGAGAATCGAGTTAAGATCGGTCGATGTGCTCGCGATCCATTTCAAGTCTTCGTGGTCCAGCATATTTTCCACCGTTTCAGGTCGCCGCTACAGCCAAAGTCCGACCTGGGTCCGGTCGCCCCAGGCGGAGGAAGTGGCTCGTCAGCATCACTTGAACTGAGTTTGAGCACGGTTCGTGCCGTGGCGAGGCCAGCGGGCCCCGCAAAGCCGACCGTCATGCCGGGCGTTTTTCGCCATTCATTTGGGTGTGCCAAAGCGTAAATTGAGATGTGTCCGGCTGGTTTGGGAGATGGTTTTACACCGGCGTAAGCGTCGCGCTGCTGGCGGGAGTTTTCTTAATCTGGCTTTGGCAGCCGGAACGACAGGTCCGTTACCACAGCGAGCACCTGCTCCGCGCGATCGAAAATAAAAACTGGGCTCGCGTCGGCGACTTCATCGCGCCCGATTATCAGGACCAATGGGGCAACAGCCGCGCGCTGCTCCTCGAGCGCACCCGCGAGGTGCTGCGTTATCTGCGCGGCCTGCGCATCGAATCTTCCGACGTGAACTTGCGAATCGAATCGGCCCGCGGCGTATGGATCGCCAACATCAAAATCAACGCCGACGCGAGCGAGCTGGCCGCGATGGTCAAAGAACAGGTCAACGCCCTGCCTGCACCGTTCGAGTTGGAATGGCGCCGCGGTTCGAACAAGCCCTGGGACTGGAAGCTTGTCCGCGTGGCCAACGCCAGCCTCCAGTTGCCCCCTGGTTTTTGATTAGAAGATCGACATCGTCTCCGCGCGCCCGACCGGGGCAGCGGCGGCCTTACTTTTCCAGCGCGCGGCGCAGCTCCTTTTTTGCGGCATCGACCTCGCGCGGCGGCTGCTGACACAGAAGAAGCGCGCGGATCTTGTCTCCCTGGTAATAGCGCGCCACAAATTTTTTCTTGGCGTGTGTGCCGGTGAACTCGATCCGCGTCGGCGGCACGCTGAAGTCGCCCACGAAATCCATTCGCACATCGAACGTCTCCGTCCAGAAATACGGGACCTGCTCGTAGCGGATGCGTTTTTTACCGGTCATGTTCGCGCCCGCAATCAAGCCCTGCTCGCGCGCGTTGTCCCAATGCGTCTGCCGCCGCATACCTCCCATGAGCCGGTCGGGATAAAACGCCAGGTCGCCTACTGCATAAATTCCTTTCTCCTCGGTCTCGAGAAAATCTGAGACCGGCGAGCCATGCGGGCCGCTCAGCGGCGTGTTTCGCACCAGGTCGAGATTGGGTTCCGCGCCGCAACAAACAACGGCCAGGCCGGCCGGGACGCGGTTGCCGCTTTTTGTCTGGATATTGCGCAGGACGGTTTTGCCTTCGAACCCGTTCAAGCTTTCCCCCATCAACATCGTGATCCCGTGTTTGGCGAAGTAATCGGTCAACCACGCGCCGGTCTCCGGGTCGAGGTAACGGTTGAGCAAGCAAACGCCGCGATGCATCATGCTCACCTTGAGTTTGAGTTGGCGCAGGCTGGCGGCCACTTCCACCGCGAGCAAACCGCCCCCCACCACCATCACGGTCTTCTCTACGCCGGCCATCTCACGCAAGGCCAGCGCGTCCCGCAATGTTCGCAGATAAATGACGTTACCAAGATAAACGCCCGCGACCGCCGGGCGAGCCGGCCGGCTACCCATGGCCAGACAAGCTTTGTTGAACTCGATGCTTTCGCCATTGGCCAGCACCGCCAGCCGCCGCTCGATATTGAACTGCGTCACGACCGCCCCGAGACGGGTCTCGATCTTGTGCGCCGAATACCAGCGCGGATCGAGACAGTTGAGTTTTGGCAACTGCGGCGCCTTTTCGCGGAGAAAAGTCTTCGACAGGATCCAGCGCTTGTAGGGATGGTACATTTCGCCGCCGACCAGCGTGACGCTGCCGCGCTTGTCGTGTTTGCGAATGCCTTCACAGGCGCTGGCTCCGCCGATTCCGCTGCCGATGATGAGGTAGTCGCGCTGGATCATTTCAGGGCGGTTCGGACGATAGAAAATCCACTTGCTCGCTGGCGAGCGGAATTTTTCGCCATCCGCTTCTGTAGCGGCGGTCTATGACCGTCGCATTAATTGCCTCGAAGCTGGGCGATTCGTTGCTTTTGCCAATCCGGACCCCGGAAGTTTTCCGCGAAGACAGATAATCCGCAGGGGAGGCTGTTAGCCTCCCATGGGAACGAACCGCTTCCTATACAGCGGGATGCGGCTTCAGCCGATGGCGATCGCCTTTTCGAGCAACGGCGTAACCTCGACGACCGAGGGTTCGTTGCGGGCGTGGATGGTCAGGAGCGGCTCGTTGCGTGCGATTTTCTCCCCAACTTTCTTGATTCCCGAAAAGCCGACGGCGAAATCGATTTTGTCATCCGCGCGTTGCCGGCCGGCGCCCAGCAGGACCGAGGCCCGGCCGATCAACTCGGCGTCCATCTTTTTTACGCGACCGGTCGACTGGGCGAGCCACGGCTCGATTACCGGCGCGCGATGCACTTCGGTCATCTCCTCCAGCGCGGTGGCGTCACCGTCCTGCGCGTAAACGAGGGCGACAAATTTTTTCCAGGCGCTGCCGTCTTTGAGCCGCTGCTGTAATTGCGGGCGTTTTGTGCCGGTGACTTTCTCGGCAAGATCGACAATCAACTTGACCAGGTCGGGCGGCCCGCCGCCCTGTAAAATCTCGACGCACTCGGCCACTTCCAGCGCATTGCCAACGGCGCGGCCGAGCGGTTCGTTCATCGGACTGAGCAAGTGCGCCATTTTCACACCCATCGCTTCGCCCACGCTCCGCATCGCCCCGGCCAGTTGCTCGGCTTCCTTTTTCGTTTTCATGAATGCCCCGCGGCCGAATTTCACATCGAGCACGAGCCGGTCGAGGTTCTCCGCCAGTTTTTTGCTCATGATGCTGGCCACGATCAGTGGTTGCGACGGCACCGTGCCGGTCACGTCGCGCAGCGCATAAAGCTTTTTGTCGGCCGGACAAATGTCCTCGGTCTGGCCGATCATGAACACCCCGATCTTCTCCAACTGTTTGAGCGCGCGTTTGTCGTCGAGATTCACGTTGAATCCCGGGATGCTCTCGAGTTTGTCCAGTGTGCCGCCGGTGATACCGAGGCCGCGGCCCGAAATCATCGGCACCCACACTTCATCGCAGGCCAGTAACGGCGCGAGCACGAGCGAGACCTTATCGCCCACGCCGCCGGTCGAGTGCTTGTCGATCTTGGGCGGCGAATCTTTCGGATATTTGAGGACGCGCCCGCTGTTCATCATCGCGTCGGTGAGATGGCGCGTTTCCTCGGGCGTCATTCCCCGAAAGAACACGGCCATGGCCCAGCCGCTCATCTGGTAATCGGGAATTTTGTCGTCGGTAAATTCGCCGATCAGGAACTCGATCTCATCCGCGGTCAGCTCGCCGCCGTCGCGCTTCTTTTCGATTAAACTGGGAACGTGCATCTCGATCGTGGTTGCCGAGGAGAAGCCACGATGACGTGGGCTCTGCGTAGGAGCAAGCCGCGCGCCTAAGGTGGAGACATCGCGCTACGCGGGCGCCCTAGCGCGGCGTCCCGATCATTTACAGTCCGATCGGATGCCAGGCGGTTTTCAGCTCGACGGTGTCGAGGATCCAGTAGGGATTTTGCGCTTCGCCGCGGCGCCAATCGGCCGGGGCAAGGTCCCGACGGACATAGCGCTTCAGATTGAGCTCGCCCCCTCGATGGAGTTGCCGGTTGAGCTCGTCGTCGCCGCTTGCGTCCACGATCGCGTTTACATCCATGTGGCCGGCGATGTGCGGTCCAAGCTCGGCGCGATCGCCGGCCAAAACGTTGACCACGCCGGGCGGCAGATCGCTCGTGGCGATGATCTCCGAAAAGGTGAGCGCCGGCAGCGGTTTTGTGGTCGAAGCGAGGACCACGGCGCAATTGCCGCTCACGATCACGGGCCCGATCAGCGACACCAACCCGAGCAGAGCAGGTTCATCGGGGCAAACAACCACCACCACGCCAGTCGGTTCAGGTGTGGTGAAGTTGAAATGCGAACTGGCCACCGGATTAACCGTGCCGAAGATCTGGCCGAATTTGTCCGTCCACCCGGCGTAATGCACCAGCCGATCAATCGCCAGCGCCGTTTCGGTTGAAGATGTCGATCTTGCGCCGTTGGCCGAGCGCGCGAGCTCGCTTTGCAACTCGCTCCGGCGCGTTTCCAGCATCTCGGCGGCGCGATACAAAATCTGCCCCCGCAAATAGGCGCTCTGTTTGGACCAGTTCGGAAACGCCGCCCGCGCGGCCACCACGGCGTCGCGAAAATCCTTCTTCGACGCGCGGCAAAAATTCGCCAGCACCGCGCCGTTCTTGTCGCGCGCCGGCAGGACCCGGCCGTTTTCCCCGCGGACAAACTTCCCGCCGATGAAAAGTTTGTAGGTCTTTTGAACGGCGAGACGCGCGGGGGCGGGCACGAGTTGAGAATTGCGCAAACCCGGAAAAAAGAAAATGCTAATCGCCGATGGCGATGGAAAAAGCCGAGAAGATTTACGTTGCCGGTCACCGCGGAATGGTCGGCAGCGCCATTATGCGTCGGCTTGAGGCGGAAGATTTCCAAAACGTCGTAACCCGCGACCGGGAAGATGTCGATCTAACCGATGGGCGCGCGGTCCGCGATTTTTTCGCGCAGGAAAAGCCCTCGTTGGTCGTGTTTGCGGCCGCGCGGGTCGGGGGAATCAAGGCGAACAACGATTTCCCGGTCGAGTTTCTTTTCGAAAACCTGCAGATGCAGAACAACGTCCTGGCCGCGGCGCATGAGCATGGTGCGCGCAAGCTGCTCTTCCTCGGCAGCTCCTGTATTTATCCCAAATTTGCGCCGCAACCGATCCCGGAAAGCGCGCTGCTCACCGGGCCACTCGAGCCGACGAACGAAGCCTATGCCGTGGCAAAGATCGCCGGAATCAAACTGTGTCAGGCATTCGCGCGCGAACACGGCGCCAACTTCATCTCCGCCATGCCCACGAACCTCTACGGGCCGAACGATAACTTCGATCTGGAAGCGTCACACGTTTTGCCGGCCCTCTTGCGCAAAGCGCACGATGCAAAACAGAGCAACGCGCGCGAGCTGGTCGTCTGGGGCACAGGCACACCGCGCCGTGAGTTCCTGCATGTCGATGATTGCGCGTCCGCCTGCGTCTTCCTGCTCCAGCACTACGATTCGCCCGAAATCATCAACGTCGGTTGCGGCGAAGACCTTTCCATCCGCGAACTGGCCGAGCTCATTTGCAATGTCGTCGGCTTCGACGGCGAACTGGCCTGGGACACGACCAAGCCAGACGGCACCCCGCGCAAACTTCTCGACGTGACAAAGCTCAAAAACCTCGGCTGGCAGCCCAGCATTCCGCTGCGCGAAGGAATCGAGCGGACTTATGAATGGTTCCTCAAGAATGCTGGAGGACTGTAGGGGACGCTGTTAGCGTCCCGACTCGGGAAGGTCCGAGCCGGCCTGGCCTTACGGCTTCCCCTACAGATTATGAACAAACTTCGCGTCGGCGTCGTTGGGGTGGGGCATATCGGGAGCAATCATGCCCGGATTTACGCCGACATCCCTGCGGCGGAGTTCACCGCCATCTACGATGTCGATCTTGCCAGGGCGCAGACCATCTCGAAGAAACACCGCGTTACGGCCGCGAAATCTCTCGAAGACTTCATCAATTCGATCGATGCCGCATCGGTGGCGACACCGACCAACACGCACCACGAAATTGCGCGCGCTCTCCTGAAACGCGGCAAACACACATTGGTTGAGAAACCCATCACCAACAACACCGCAGACGCGACCGAGCTGGCCGAATTAGCGGCCTCCAATCAACTGGTCCTCCAGGTCGGCCACGTTGAGCGGTTCAACCCAGTGTTGAGCGCGCTCGAAGCGCGCCTGACGCATCCGCGCTTCATCGAGGCGCACCGGCTTTCGCCGTATCCAGACCGCAGCACCGATATCGGTGTGGTGCTCGACCTCATGATCCATGATCTGGAAATCATTTTGCATCTCGTGCGCTCGCCCGTGCAGAGTATCGACGCCGTGGGCGTGCCGGTCTTGAGCCGCGGCGAGGACATCGCCAACGCGCGGCTGCGATTCGAAAACGGCTGCGTCGCGAATGTGACCTCCAGCCGGATCAGCCCGGAGCGGATGCGCAAGATCCGCGTCTTCCAGGAAGACGCTTATCTTTCCCTCGATTACGAAAAACAGAGCGGCGAGATTTACCGGCGTGAGCACGGCAAGATCACGCGCGACAAGGTGCCGATCGAGCGTCAAGAGCCGCTCAAAAGCCAGCTCGCCTCCTTTATCGAATGCGCGAGCACCGGGCGCCAGCCGCGCGTCTCGGGATTTCAAGCCACCGCGGCGCTCGAACTGGCCGTGGAGATCACGAAGCGGATCAAATTGTAGCGGCGGTCTATGACCGTCGCTCGAATTAATGCTGCACTCGTGGAGCGGCGCTACAGATGTTGAAAACGATCTATTTCGTGGCCGGCGAGGCCAGCGCTGACAATCACGGCGCGGCCCTGATGCAGGCGTTACGGCAAGTAGATGTCGATCTTGCGTTCATTGGCCGCGGCGGCCCGCAGATGAAAGCCGTAGCGGGCGACCGGTTTACGAATTGGATCGACAAATCCGGCGTGCTTGGCCTGTGGGAAGTGCTCAAACACTACAGCTATTTTCGAAAACAATTTGCACAGACGCTCGCCGAAATCGCCCAAAGCAAGCCCGACGCGGTCGTGTTGATCGATTATCCCGGGTTCAATTTGCGATTGGCGCGCGCTTTACATCGCGCAAAAACGGCGGGCAAGATCATCTACTACATCAGCCCGCAAGTCTGGGCCTGGAACCGCGGCCGGATCAAAAAAATGGCCGGTTGGCTCGACCTCGTCCTGTGCATCTTTCCTTTCGAAGCCGACCTCTACCGTCACGCGGGGTTGCGCGCCGAATTTATCGGTCATCCAATGATCGATCGGTTGCGCGCGCAAAAGGTGAACATCGAGCGCGATCCAAATCTCATCGGCCTTTTTCCCGGAAGTCGAATGCGCGAAGTACGCAAAATTTTTCCCGTCCTCCTCGAGACCGCGCGCGAGCTTCGGCAGCGCAAATCCGATTTGCGGTTCGAGGTCGCGGCGGCTTCTGCCGAACTGGCCGCCGCGATGCAGCAAATGTGCGATGGGCAGGATGTCGATCTTGCAATAAGGACCGGGGAAACAGCCGCGGTCATGCAGCGCGCATTTGCCGGGATTGTTGCTTCGGGTAGCGCTACGCTGGAAGCAGCATATTTTCGTTTGCCCTTTGTCCTCGTCTACAAGGTCGCATGGCCCACTTATCTTGCCGCGCGTCTCGTGGTTGACGTGAAATATCTCGGGATGCCCAACGTGCTCGCCGGCAAAGAAGTGGTCCCGGAATTCATCCAGCACCGGGGGCAACCGCACGCGATCACCCGCGCCGTTCTCGGTTTACTCAATGATGCGGCCGCTCGTGACCGGATGATTGCCGAATTCGATTCGATCGTCGGCCGCCTCGGCGAAGGCGGTGCGAGCGCGCGCGCGGCAAAAGCGATTCTAAGCGAATTTGGTTAGGCGCTCCCTCGCTCTTAATCCTTTGTCATTCCGAGCGAAGTCGAGGAACCTCTAACTGTTAAGAATGAGAGATCTCTCGACTCCGCTCGACACGACAGTGGAGTTGCTTCAGGGCAGGCGAACGCTCTGGGTCGTTGCCGCGCTGCTGGTTCTTTTGTTTGCCATCACCAATCTGCCCTGGCACCTCGACAATTACGATCAGGCCAAGCAAGCGTTCACTTCGTTCCAGATGGTGAAAGAAGGCCGCTGGCTTTACCAACAAACGCCGCACGAGCGTGTCGCGACGAAACCGCCGCTGGTCGGCTGGATTTCAGCCGGGCTTTTTGGAATCACGCGCTCGTGGGATTTGGCGTGGCGATTGCCATCGTTCGCCGCGGCAATTGCATTGTCGATCTTGCTCTTTCGCGCAGCGCACGCGGCTTACGGCTCTTTCGCCGCGCTGATGGCATTGAGCGCATTTGGCTTCAATTTACTCACGCCGCGCCTGGCCACGCTCGTGCGCACCGACATGCCGCTGGCCTTGGTCATTTTCCTGATCGGCCTGCAAATCTGGCAACACGCGCGCGCGGGGCGCGCCTGGACAACGCGCGACCGCCGCTGGCTGTTTGTGCTCCTGACCGCGGCGATGCTGATCAAAGGCCCGATCGTTTACGCTTTTATTCTTCCCGGGGTGCTCGCGTTCGTCTGGCTGGTCCGCAAACGACCCGCCATTTCCGGAGCGGCGCGCGGTTGCGGCTGGTGGCCATGGGCCGGCTCGCTCGCTGTCTTTCTCCTCTGGGCAATCGGCGGGATCATTCTTGCGCCCGGTTTTTTCGATCAGGTGGTGATGCGGGAATTTCTCGGGCGGTTCGGGACGAGCGTGCACCAGCCGAAAGAGTTTTTCTTTTATCTGCCGCATCTCGCCCACAAATTTTTTCCCTGGAGCGTATTGATGATCGCTCTCGCAGTTGTCGATCTTCGCCGCTCACGCCAACTCGACGGCTTTAAGCCGTCGAGTTTGACTGAGAATGATCCACCGCCCGGAGAACTCGACGGCTTAAAGCCGTCGAGTTGGCGCGCTGTGTCGAATGCGGTTGGGGGGGTGGCTCCGGCGACGTTGTGGCTGATTTGCTGGGGATTAGGCGGGTTGCTGCTCATGTCGATCATTCCGTCCAAGCGCGTGGACCGGATTTTTCCCGTGATTCCGCCGTTGTGTCTATTGCTCGCGGTACAGGTGGGCAGCGTTTCGCGCTCGCACGAATGGCGCGAGCGGGTCAACCGCTGGAGCGCGCTCGCCTTGCTCTTGTCGATCTTGTTCAGCGGAAGCTACGGACTTTTCAAAGTCGTCTCGGGTTACCACCAGCACCGCAATGCCCTGGTGGTATTTGGCCGCGAAGTTCGCAGGGACGCGGCGGCCCATCACTGGCGACTGGAGGCGGTGCGGGCGGAAGACGAAGGGTTGATCATGTATCTGGACCGGCCGCGGTTTGTTTGGCCGGAGGACGCCGTCGGGCGATGGAACCGGGCGCAAATTGACGTCCTGGTCGCGCCGGTCGACGAGGCACCGGAATTAATGCGGCAGATGCGCGATGCCGCGCTCTCGCGGTTGCATCCGGTCGAGCGCAAAGATGAGCAGGGGATGGATTACGTTTTGATCACGCGCTGACTTTCTTCTCCAGTCGCACGGTGATCGGGAAATTATTGCGGCGGTCATAGACCGCCGCTACAGATGACGCAATGCCGACCGAGGAGTTTCCGAAAAAAGAGATCGAAACGCTCTGGTGCCCGTGGCGGGTCGAATATTTCGAAAAGGAACCGCGCAACCGGAATTTTTTGACCGAAGCGGCGCAGGCGAAGGACGATGCCGCGCAATTGGTGATTGCGCGGCGCAAAACGGCGTTTTTGATAATGAACCGTTATCCCTACGCGGTCGGTCACCTCATGGCTGTCCCTTACCGCAAGACCGGAGAGCTGGCCGACCTGGGCGAGAACGAAATTGTCGAGCTGTGGGGACTCGTGGTGCATGGCCAGTCACTTTTGCGGGCGGCCACCAGGGCGCAGGGATTTAATATCGGCATCAATTTGGGCGAATGCGCGGGGGCGGGTGTGCCCGATCATTTGCATATTCACATCGTGCCGCGCTGGAGCGGCGACACGAATTTCATGCCGATGATCACGGGAACACGCACCCTCTCCGATGGACTGCAAGCGCTCTACGACAAACTGATGGAGGCGCAATCGAAGATCGACATGTCGAAATCGACATGACCAATCCGACTTTCATCCAGCCGCCTCCGCCGCAATCGGGCATGGGCTGTTTCGCCAAGGGCTGTCTCATCCTGGTCGCGTTTTTTGTTCTGCTCGGGATCGCTTTCGTGGGCGGCACTTATCTCGCCGTCCGATATTTGCGAACGGAATATTTTCCAACCAGCCGCGTTGCGCTGCCCGCCACTGCTGCCGGTGCCGACGCGCAACGGGACGCGCGCGCCCGCTGGGACGCCTTTGAACGAGCAGCAGACGCCCATCAAGCGGCGCAAATCGAACTGACCGCGGACGACATCAACGCCTTGCTGGCGTCGGACCCCGACCTGCGCGGCAAAGCCGAGGCGTCGATCGAGGGTGATACGGGACATTTGCGAGTAAGTGTTCCACTCGATTCCTTCCGCTGGTTGCGCGGCCACTATTTGAATGCCGAATGCAGCGTGCGATCCGGCCCGGGCGGCGATCCAGCCGGCGCGCGCATCACCGGCATCGTGGTAAACGGCCGGCCGGTGGGCGAGGAGGTGTTGCGCTGGCAATATGGCCGGTGGTCATTGCGCGGTTACCTCGAGGAATGGTCGCGCGACAACGATCTGGAGAGGTTCGAGATCGCCAATGGCAAAGTGATCCTCCAAACCAAAGGCAGATAGCGCCGCGCGTGGCGCCAATTCATTCCATGATCTCGCGCGCGAAAACGTTGAGCTGACCGTCCTCTTGCTTGCGGATTTCGGTGATTTCGTAGGGGCGCGCCTCATCGCGCGTGACCATTGAGCCTTGTGCGGGCGGGGTGTAGCCGGCCGGAAATTCAACGATGATGCGGGTGTTCGAGCCGGCGCCGAAGTGCAGCACTTTATCGGTCAGTTTGGTCCGCGGCCGCAGCACGGCACGGTTGGCGTCGGCGAAATTAACCACGAACTGGCCCCGCAGATAAATGCGTTCCCCACTGAGACCGCGTTCGGCCATTTCGCGCAAATCGCCCGTGTTGATGAGCCGGCCCAGGGGCATTTTCCCCGACGGATAAGTTTTCCAATTTCCACCGCCGGCGGTCGACGCGAGCGCCGTTTCCGGCGAAGCGACCGGCGCGGGGGACAATGGCGGAGCGGATGGCGCGGCGGCGGGCGATTCGGCGGCGACGGCCGGGGGCGCGGTGCTTACCGGTAACGCTGTCGGAATCGGCTTGGCGGATGGCGACACGGCTGCGACGGCAAACGGCGTCGCGGTTGGCGCGACCGGGGCGGTGTCGGCCGCGATCGCCCGCGGAACCGGCGACGGCGAAGGCGAGACCGGCGCTGGCGACGCAGCCTTTTGTTTGCCGGCCAGTTTTCCTTTCGGCGTTGGCGTCGGCTTGGCGCCTTTTTTGGAGGCCAGTTGTGCGACCGGAGTCGGCGCAACTGCGACCGGCTTGGCGGCTTCGATTCGCACAAGCTCATTTTCAGGCGGAGGCGGCGTTCCGCTTGCCGCCAGACCCGGGATCGGAACCTGTCCCTGGGGACCGGCCTGCTCCCGCCGATAGTTGGCATAATGCAACTCGGCGCGGGTGCGCGATTGCTCTTTAAACAAGGGCCAGCCGGCGGTCAGGTTAAGCGTGAGCGGCGGTTCGAGCCGGAATGTGCCCGGGCCGCGCGTCACCGTGTAATTGCCGTAGAGCAAGGGAACGCCGGTGACCATGATGCGACCATCGGAAAGACGCTCAACGTGAATCACCGCGGAAAGATCGTGAGTCCGCTCCAATTTGATTTCCAATCCCATCTTGAGCGTTTGTTTCATCAGGGGCAGCATGGTGGGGCTGGCCGGATAAACGTGCTCCATCAACAACTCCGCGTGGTCGATCGAGTTGGTGAGCGCGACCATGCCGGAAGTAAAAACATCGTTCGGCCCAAGCTCCCGCGCGTCCACCATCATGTAACGGCCAGTGATGTAGGGCACCTGCCCGGGCACATGCTGGTAGTTCTTGAGATAATTGCGCAGCAGTTCCGCATTGGTTTTTGCCATTTCGGCCGAGCCCATTCCGACATAACGATCGAAGAGTTGTTTGGCGTTGAGAAACTCGCCCGGCGGCGCGGCCGTTAGTTCGAAGCGCTTTGGCGGATCGATCTTGTGCAGCCGTTGCAAAATCCGGTAGCTGTCCGGTCGCTCCGGTTGATCGAAGATGTAAAAACTGCCCAGCCACGCCGCGAAGGCGAAACCGGTCAGGAGAAGGATCGTGACAGTCCAGGCGAAATAGTTGATCCGGCGCCGCGGTCGCGCGTAGGGCTCGTCGTACCCAAACTGCCCGTAGTCCATTTAGACAAACAGAAAAAACCGGTTCAATGCGGTCGCGCGGCTTCGAAAGATGAGCCGCAGCCACAGGTCCGCGACGCATTCGGATTGACGATCTGAAAGCCCGCCGCGGTCAATCCATCGCGGAAATCCAAAGTCGCACCGCGAAGGTAGTCAGCGCTTTCCTGGTCGATGAAAAACTCGACACCATCGTGCGCCACCACCTCATCGTCGGCACGCTTTTCGTCCAGCGCCATCTCGTAGTGCAGGCCGGAACAGCCGCCCTTCACGATCTGCACTCGCAATCCTTTTCCGCCGGTCTGCGGCTGTTCGGCGAGCAAACGGCGCAGCTGCTCCACCGCGCCCTCGGTCACGTTAATCATCAGTTTTTCAAAGTACGACCGGCCTCAGGCAAGTCAACCGAAGGACCGAATCGGTTTCGCAATCTGTGATCGGCCAATTTACATTCTGCCATTAGATGAGCCGTATTCGTTTGCTGCCCGAAACGGTCGCCAGTCAGGTCGCGGCCGGCGAGGTGGTCGAGCGGCCGGCCTCGGTGATCAAGGAACTGGTGGAAAACAGTCTCGACGCCGCTGCGCGTAAGATCGACATCCTCATTCGCCGCGGTGGCATCTCGCTCATGCGGGTGAGCGATGACGGCCATGGCATGGACCGCGACGACGCGCTTCTCTCCCTCGAGCGGCACGCGACCAGTAAAATCCGGCAGGCCGCAGATCTTGCGGCCATCGCCACGCTCGGTTTTCGCGGCGAAGCGCTGCCGAGTATCGCGAGTGTGTCGCGGTTTCGCCTCACCACCAGAGAGCCGAATGCGCTCGCCGGGACCGAGATCGTCGTCAACGGCGGCAAGATCGACATTGTGCGCGACGGCGGCGAAGCGCCGGGCACCCAGGTGGAGGTCCGCTCGCTTTTTTACAATTTGCCGGCGCGCCGCAAATTTCTCCGCTCGCAAAACACCGAGACCCGCAACATCGAGCACCAGTTGCATCTCCAGGCCATCGGCCATTGGCGGATCGCTTTCACTTTCGTCCGGGACGAGCAAACCGTTTTCCAACTGCCGCCGGCCGCCACTTTGCGCGATCGGATTCGCGACTTGTACGGAGCCGATTTGCTCGCGCGACTGCTGCCGGTAAGTGGGGCCGACCTGGACAAGATCGACATCTCCGGCTTTATCGGCCGGGCCGGAGTGAGCCGGCAAACGCGCGCTCAGCAACTGGTCTTCGTCAATGGTCGCGCCGTGGAAAATCCGGTCGTTTCCGCGGCGTTGCGCGAAGGCTATCACACCGCGTTGATGAAGGGACAGTTCCCGGTCACGTTCTTGTTTCTCAATCTCGATCCCGCCGCGGTTGATGTGAACGTGCATCCCGCCAAACGCGAAGTCCGTTTCCGCGACCCAAGAGCCGTCCACGAAACGGTTGTGAGCGCCATTCGCCATACGCTCGAAAGCGGGCGGCCGGATTGGGAACAAAAATTTCGCGCGCCTATTTCGCCCATTGGAGGGACAACCTCTGTGTCGTCCCAAACTGCTCCAAGCGAATTGCCGCAATTGGAAACCGATTTTGCGCTGCGCGGCCAACGATCGGTCGAGCTCACACCGCGCGCTGAACCGATCACGCCATCATCGGCAATAATGGGACGCGACCCATTCGACGAGCTCAGGGCAGGCAGAGCGCGTCCCTCCGGGGATCAGCAATTCCAAATCATTGGTGTTTTGAACAAACTTTACGTCCTGATGGAGAACGCCGACGGCCTGGTGCTGGTCGATCAACACGCGGCGCACGAACGCATCCTGTTCGAGGAATTACGTCGTCGAATGGAGAAACAAGGCGTGCCGACGCAAAGACTTTTACTCGCCCAAACATTCGATCTGCCGCCGCGCGACGCGGAATGGGTCGAGCGCAACATGTCGATCTTGCAGAAAATGGGCATCGGTATCGAAAGCTTCGGCCCGAACACGTTCAAGATCGACAGTCTGCCCGCGTTCCTGCAAACATCCGACCCGATCACGTTCATGCAGCGGGTGATCGACGATCTGAAGAGCGCGAGCGAGCGCACTTCACCGATGCGCCTTGGCGAAGAAACCATCGCCAAAACCGTCTGCCGTCACGCCGTTAAAGCCAACGACCCACTCCGCTATCTGGAGGTCGAAAAGCTCGTCCAGGATTTACTCGCCTGCGACCTGCCCTACTGCTGCCCCCACGGTCGGCCGACCATGATCCAAATCTCGCTCGCCGAATTGGAGAAAAAGTTCGGGCGCAAGGTGTAATCCTCCGCCTTCCATGCTGCTCCATTGTCATTCCGAGCGAAGTCGAGGAATCTCTCACTCGTTACTGTTCGCCCGCGCCACCAGTTAAACAGTAAGAGATGTCTCGACTTCCCTCGACATGACAAAGGCGCATCTATAGTTTGAGCGCGATGAAAAAGATCGAGGCGATCATCAAACCGTTCCGGACCGAGGCGGTGAAAGACGCGCTCGCCGAAGTGGGAATCGAAGGGATGACACTGAGCGAGGTGAAAGGGTTCGGCCGGCAGAAGGGGCACAGCGAGATTTATCGCGGGACCGAATACACGGTGGACTTTCTGCCCAAGGTAAAGTTCGAGATTGTGATCGCCGACGATCGCGCGCAACGCGCGGTCGACGCCATCCTGCGCGCCGCGCGCACCGGCAAAATCGGCGACGGCAAAGTCTTCGTGAGCGACGTCGAGGAAGCAGTTCGCATTCGCACCGATGAACGCGGCGCGGAAGCGGTCTCATGAGCGACTTCTTGTTGTCGATCTTCCTCGGGATCGTTGAAGGGGTCACAGAATTTCTCCCCGTCAGCTCGACCGCGCATTTGCGGATCGTTGAGGCGTTGTTGCGCCTGGATTTGCAGGACAGCTTTTGGAAAATGTACACGATCGTGATCCAGCTGGGTGCGATCCTGGCCTTACCGGTTTATTTCTGGCGGCGGATTCTGCAGTTTGTGTCCACCTTTCCAAAAGGCGAGCGAGGGGACCGCAACGTCTTGACCCATCCCTTGAGCTTGACGTTAATCGCGTTCGTCGTGACCGCGTTGCCGAGCTGGGCGCTAACCAAAGTGATCGGGAAAAATTTGGAGAGCCTGATGGTGATGTCGCTGGCGCTACTGGCGGGCGGCGTAATCATGTGGATTGTCGATCTAACATTTACGCGACCGCGCGTTGTGCACATGGAGGAAATGAACCTCGGCCAGGCGATCTGGATCGGCGCGGCGCAAATTCTCGCGGCCGTCTTTCCCGGGACTTCGCGCTCCATGGCGACGATCGCCGCCGGCCAGGTCGCGGGCATGTCCCGGCCAGCCGCGCTGGAGTTTTCATTTTTCCTCTCCATGCCGACGATGGTGGTGGCGACCGGTTACGATCTGCTCAAAGCGGTGAGACCGAGTCGGGATGCTGCGCTGGAAGGCAATCTCGCTCCGCTGTCGGTGAGTGCTCATCAGTGGGTCGTGCTCGCGATCGGATTTGTGGTTTCCTTCTTCGTCGCCCTGGCGGTCGTCGCCTGGTTCATGCAATGGGTCCGGCGACGCGGGTTTGTGCCGTTTGCGATTTATCGCATCGTCGTCGGAATTGTCATTCTGGCGGTGCTGATGTTTGGACCGGGGTAATTGATGGAAACGGACGAAGTCATTTTGCCCGATCTGCAGAGTTGTTTGCTTTGCGAGGACGTGCGCTGCGAATTCAACGGGATGCAGACACTCATCGGCGTGGTCAATGTCATTCCGGCCCAGGCATTGCCAGTCACCTGTATGCGGCTCTGCATCTGGACGCGCTGGTGTGGGGGAACGGGAAAGTTCCGGCAGCGTTCGCGCATTGTCGGTGTGGACGAGCAGCAAGTCATCGCCCAAGCCGAAGTCGAGTTCGTGCTCCAGGAGATGGAGGGCCACGCCACCAACGTGCATTACTTCGGCGGCGTGCAATTTCAGCAGTTCGGCCTGCACCATGTCGAGATTTACCTCGGGGAAGAATTGCGCCTGCGCTTTCCATTGCCGGTAGTGCGGGTGACACCGCCGAAGTAGCGGAGCAGGTATTTTACGTCCGCCCACACCTGCGGGTGTCATCCCGAACAAAGTGAGGGACCTCCCCGATTCAGACGGGATTACTCAACTGAAATTGTGTGATCCATCCCGCAACTGTGAGGTCCCTCGCCGTCTGCGCGGCTCGGGATGACCGACGGGCGCAGGCGGAGTGAACAAGGGTGAATAAGTGCTTGCCACCCAGACTTCTTTTCAATACAACGAGCGCTCCTATGCGCGGAGGATTATTGGGCGGAGCTTTCTTCAGCTTCGCGCTCCTCTGGCAGCTTCAAGCGCAGCAGGTTGAAATTGCGCGCCAACCGGTCGTGGCAGCCGCTTCCCTGAGCATGGAGGACGAAGAAGAATTGCCGGCCGAACAACCGATAAAGATGCCGCCGCGAAACGAAGGCGCCGCGCCTAAAATTACGCTCGAGGACATGCGCAAAGCCGGAGCGCTTGCCCGGGAAAAGATCGAAAAAGAAACGCGGCTGACGACGAAATATCTCGTCCCGCCCACCACGCCGATCACAAAAGGTCCACGTCAGACTGTGCGGGCGTCGTTAGATCGACAATCGCCCGCCAGCGACGCGCCTTTGTCGCAGCCGGTCAGTCTTTCAATGGAAAGCGCGTTTACGAAACTGGCCGACGGTTTCGATTTTGCGGTGGGTAAACCCGACGCGCAGGGTTACTACAAAGCGCGCGGCTATCGGTCGGGTGGACATCTGGGCGAAGATTGGGACGGCGTCCGGGGCGGCGACACCGATTTGGGTGACGCGATCTACGCGATTGGCGACGGTGTGGTCGTGTTCGCCCGGGACTGTCACATGGGCTGGGGGAATGTCGTCATTATCCGCCACGCTTTTCGCGAAGACGGCGTCGTAAAAAATATCGATTCGCTCTACGGCCATCTCAATACCATTCTCGTCCGACGCGGTCAGGCGGTGACCCGCGGGCAAAAGATCGCCACCATGGGCAACGCGCACGGCATCTACGACGCCCATTTGCATCTGGAAGTGCGCAAGAACCTCGCCATCGGCATGAGCCGCGCGAAGTTCGCCCGCGACTCGAGCAATTATTATGATCCCACCCAGTTCATTCTCTCGCACCGCCGCCTGCAAACTGGCAGCGGCACTTATCGCATCGCCATGAACACGTTCACCCACGATGCGCTGATCCATTGGGACCGGGAACGCAACTATACTCACGCGCGCACCGGCGGCGGCACGAGCGAATCGGCCGCCGCGCTAAAAAAGGCGGTCGCGTCGCAACGCTGACGCGCGACAAGCAAAGTCGCCTGCTTTGCGGATCCTTGTTCCCGGTTTGGGTTAAACCCGCCCCGCCAGCGCGAGGATCAGCACAATCAGCAGGATCAGACCCAAACCGCCGCTCGGGTAATAACCCCAGCCGGTGCTGTAGGGCCAGGTGGGCAGTGCTCCGATCAACAGGATGATGAGAATAATGAACAGCAGTGTGCGCATGAGCCGAGGCTACCTGCGCGATTGGGAAAATGGCAATCCTTAAAAATGGCGACTCATCCGCGCGGCCCCGGGAAATTCCTTGCAGCCTCGACCAGCCTCCCTATGGTTCGGCGGCAAGTCCCGATTGCGTCTTGCCCGATGCATCGGGAAAATTTTTTGCCGTTTTAACACGATGGCGAACACGATCCTGATCGGCGCGCAATGGGGCGATGAAGGAAAGGGCAAGATCATCGACGTGCTGACCGCCGGCGCCGACATTGTCGTGCGCAGCCAGGGCGGCAATAACGCCGGGCATACCGTCATTCACCGCGGGAAAAAATACGTTTTGCATTTGATCCCTTCGGGGATTTTGCGCCGCGCAAAAGTCTGCGTGATTGGCAACGGAGTGGTGATCGACCCCGCCGCGCTCGTCACCGAAATCGAGGGCCTGCGTCGCGTCGGCATCAAGATCGACAACAACCTGCTCGTCAGCGATTCCGCGCATCTGGTTTTGCCCTATCACCGCGTGCTCGACGAACAGCGGGAGCTGCGCAAAGGGCGCAGCAAAATCGGCACGACCAAACGCGGAATCGGCCCCGCCTACGCCGACAAGGCGGCTCGCACCGGCCTGCGTATGTCCGACTTGATGCAGCCGATCCTTTTTTCCAAAAAACTGCAGGCCAAAATTCGCGAAAACAACAGCATCCTGGAAGCGCTCGGAGCGGGGCCGATCAGCTTTCGCGAAGTCAACGAGGCCTACCTTACCGCCGGCGAAAAATTGCGTCCTTTCGTCGAGAACACGGTGGTGTATTTGCACCGGGCGCTCGAGCGCGGCCGGGAAATCCTGTTCGAGGGCGCGCAGGGGACTTTTCTCGATATCGACCACGGCACTTATCCCTATGTCACTTCGTCCAACACGACGGCTGGAGGCGCCTGTACCGGGACCGGCGTCCCGCCGCACCGGATGGACCGGGTGGTCGGCGTGATGAAAGCTTACACGACCCGGGTGGGTGAGGGACCGTTGCCGACAGAAGATCGACAATTCGCCGAGATGCTGCACAAATTGGGACGCGAATTCGGCGCTACCACCGGCCGGGCCCGGCGCTGCGGATGGTTCGATGCCGTGGCCACGCGTTACGCGCGCATGATTAACGGCATCGATGAGCTGGCGGTGACGAACCTCGACGGCTTGGATACGGTCGATCCGATTCGGGTTTGCATTGGTTATCGCCTGGCTGGAAAACGTCTCGAAGTGCCGCCGTCCGATGCCGGGCAGCTCCATAATTGCGAGGCGATCTACGAGGAATTGCGCGGCTGGAATCGCTCGACCCAACGGGTGCGAAAATTTTCCGAACTGCCGGCAGCGGCAAAAAATTACCTGCGTTACATCTGCAAACTCACCGGCGCGCCGTTGTCGATCCTTAGCGTCGGTCCGGCGCGCGGTCAGACGATCATTTTGTAATCCATGGCGGCGAGCAGCAAAGCCGTTCCGCGCCACGTTGCCATCATCATGGATGGCAACGGCCGGTGGGCGAGATCGCGCGGTCTGCCCCGAATCAAAGGCCACGAGCAGGGCGCTCAAGCGGCGCGCGAGTGCGTGGAGGGCTGCGCCGAGTTGAAGATCGACTATTTGACTCTTTACGCTTTCTCGGCGGAAAACTGGCAGCGGCCCAAAACCGAGGTCAACGCCTTGATGCGGCTGCTCGAGAAATTCCTCAAGGAAAAGACGCCCGAACTGGTGGAGAAAAACGTTCGGCTTCAGGCGATCGGTCGATTGACGGACTTGCCCGCAACCTGCCAGGACCAACTCCACAAAACCATCGAGCAAACCGCCGGCAATACGGGCCTCACTCTCATTCTCGCGCTCAGTTACGGCGGCCGTCTCGAAATCATCGACGGCATCAAAAGTTTGCTCCGCGCGATCGAACTTGGCCACATCGACAAGGCCATGATCGACGTGGAGATGTTCAGCAAACACCTTTACACCCGCTACTACCCCGATCCGGATTTGCTCATCCGGACTTCCGGCGAAATGCGCTTGTCTAATTTCCTGCTCTGGCAGCTTTCCTACACCGAAATCTACGTGACGCAGAAATTCTGGCCCGATTTCACCAAGAAAGACCTTTTTGCCGCGGTCGAAGAATATGGCCGCCGCCAGCGCCGCTACGGCGCGGTGGAATAGCGCGCACGGCGCAGTTCTGGGGAGCACAGGCTGCCAGCCTGTGGTTTTCGGCAGCCTGCCGAAAAGAAGTTTCGTCGGCAAGCTGCCGACGAATGCAGGCAGGCTGCTTGCGCTCCCCAGCCGCAGAGAGCGCCGCTCACGCGAGGATTTCAGCCACAGAGTCGGCGAGTGATTTGCCTTTGTCGGTTAAGGTGAAATTGCCATTCGACTGATGAAGTAGCCCGAGCGCCATAACTTCGTTGATTCGACCCGGCTGGCCCGCGAGCAATTCCGCCGGGACGCCTTCGCGGGTGCGCAGCCCAAGCGCGATGCGCTCGATTCGTCTCATCTGGGCCGTGAGATGTTCCACTGACGCAATGGGCGATTGGTCGCAGAGCACCCGCTCCGCATACGTGCGATAATCACAGACATTTTGCCAGCGCTCCATTCCCTGGGTTGAAAACGCGCTCGGCCCGATTCCGAGATAATCCTCACCCGACCAGTAGGCGCGGTTGTGCAGCGATTCAAACCCGGGTCGCGCGTAGTTCGAGATTTCGTAATGGACGTAACCGGCTTCCTGCAAGATCGACATCGTCATCTCCAACAATTCCGCGTCGGCATCGGGATCAACGCGCAACTCGCCCCGGGCGTGGCGGCGGAAAAACTCCGTGTCCTCCTCGTAGGTGAGACAGTAGGTCGAGATGTGTTCGGGCCGCAGCGCGAGGGTTTGCTGCAACGTCGAGCGCCATTGCGCCATGGTCTGGCCGGGCAAACCAAACATGAGATCGATGTTGATGTTGGAAAATCCCGCCCTCCGCAGCGTTTGGTACGAGTCGACCGCCTGCCCTGCATCGTGCTCCCGACCGAGGAGCTTGAGCAAAGCGTCGTCCCACGATTGCACGCCCAGGCTGATTCGATTGATCCCAAGCTCGCGCAAAAGGGCGGCTTTGCGCGCGGACACGCTTCCCGGATTTGCTTCCAGGGTCCATTCGCGCAATCCGGAGAGGTCGAGCGACTCGCGAAAACCGCGGAGGAGAAACTCGAGCTGCGACGTGCGCAACGCGCTCGGGGTGCCGCCGCCAAAGTAAATAGTCGATGGAAGCAGATGCCTGCCCGCCGCAGGCCAGGCGAAGGCGGGTGGATCTTGTCCGTGCTGCCGGAGCTCGCGCAGCAATGCCTGGCAAAACGCCTGGCTCCGCGACCGGTCGAGCAACTCCTTGTAAAAGGCGCAATACGGGCAGATTCGCGCGCAGAACGGAATATGAACGTAAATGTGGCGAATCGGCTCTGTAGGGGAAGCTGTCAGCTTCCCGTTTGCCTCTGTCGGGACGGTCACAGCGTCCCCTACAGTCGCGCAGTTGTGATTCGACTCCTCGCCCATAAGTTCGTCGGCTGTTGTTGTCGGATATGGCAAAACTCTTAATCGTAGCTCTTCTTTTTCTTTGCGCCATCTGCCCGGCACCGGCGCAGCCGGCGCGTCCCACTCCAACACCCTCGATTGTTTACGCCACTCACGACTCGGACGCGGTCAAGAACTACGAGACGAATGCGGCGGTGGTCCGCGCGATGGTCAATCGCCTCGTCACGGCCGTCACCGTTCAGCCCGATGTGGGAAAAGCGTGGGGCTCACTCATTGCACCTGGCGAGAGAATCGGAATCAAAATTTCGGCGGCCGGCGGCGAGCTTTTCACCACCCACCGCGACGTAGTCAACGCGATCGTGGACGGTCTCGTCGCCGCCGGTCATCGCCGCGGTGACATTATCGTGTGGGACCGTGCTCTTGGCGGCGTGGACGAAGCCGGCTACCGCCGGGCAACCGACAGCTATCAATTACGGGCAGTTCCGCCGCGCGAGGGCTACGATCCGAAAGCGATCCTGAGCGCGCCCCTGATGGGCAAACTCGTCTGGGGCGACTTCGAGTACAAAGGCAGCAAGGCAAAGATGCCGCTGCTCTCCGACACCGAAAACACCAGCATTGTCAGCCACTTCGCGCGTATTCTCGCCGGGGAAGTGGACAAAGTAATCAACGTGCCGGTGATGAGCAGCAGTGAGAGCAATGGGATCGCCGGTTGTCTTTACAACATGACCATCCCCAACATCGACAACTGGCGTCGCTTCAGTCAGGGGGATCGTTTCGGTGTGGACAGCATCGCACAGATTTATGCGCATCCGCTCATTGCGAAAAAGGTCGTCTTCAACTTAATGGACGGGCTGGTCGCGCAATATGCCGGCGGCCCGCAATCGCAACCCAACTGGGCCATCCATCACGCCACCCTTTATGCGAGCAGGGACCCGGTGGCGCTCGATGCTGTCGCGCTCAAGCAATTGCAGAAATGGCGCGCTCGCACCAGCCTCCCGCCGATTGGGCACATGGCCGATTACATTTCGATCGCCGGCCAGATGGGCCTGGGAAATTCGGCGGCGGATCGAATCGAAGTTAAAAATGTGAGCCCCTGACGACGCATCCCCCGGTTGTTCCCGATGAATTCAATTCTTCGTTCGGTCGCGCGCTCGTTTTATCTTTCGATCCGGCTTTTGCCGGCGCGGCTGCGCCAGCCCGTCGGCCTCGCCTATCTGCTCGCGCGCACCACCGACACGGTGGCTGATACCGCCCACATTTCGCCCGAATTGCGGATGCAAAAGCTGCAGCAACTCTCCCAATTTATCCAGGGCGACGCTCCACCGGGCGAGATTGTCGATCTTGTCGCATCGTTCGCTCCGCAGCAGCAAAACGCCAGCGAACGCGCGCTGATGGAAGCGTTGCCCGAAACCCGGGCGCAGCTCGATCGGCTGCAACCGACCGACCGCGACGAGGTCCGCGCGCTGCTTAGCAAAATCACCGCCGGTCAAACGCGCGATCTGCAGAATTTTGGGGACACATCGGAGGTCCACGCGCTGGCGACCGCCGCCGATCTCGACCAATACACCTATCTGGTCGCCGGTTGTGTCGGCGAATTCTGGACCCGCCTCGGTTTTCGTCATCTGCGAAATTTCGCCGGGCAGAGCGAAGCGAAAATGCTCGAGCTTGGGAAATTCTACGGAATGGGATTGCAGCTGATTAACATCTTGCGCGATGCGGGGTCTGATTTGCGCGCGGGGCGCTGTTATTTTCCAAGCGAGGAACTGGCGGGCATGAAGCCGGCCGAGATCGTTCGACAACCGGAGCGGTTTCTGCCGGTTTACGCAAAATGGCTGGCGAAAGCTGAGCGCGGTCTGGCCGCGGGCATGGAATATTCGCTCGCGATCCGCAATCGGCGGTTGCGCGCTGCCACTGTGCTGCCCGCGTTGATTGGCGCACGCACGCTAGCCCTGCTACGTGCGGCTGGTGCGACAGTTTTGCATCGCAGAATCAAAGTTCCGCGAAACGAAGTGCGCGCGATTATCGCGCGACTGGTGCTGAGTCTGGCCAGTCGCCGCTCAATCACGAAGATGAACTGTAGTGGCGGTCTATGACCGTCGCTCGAATATAATGCGACGCTCACCGAGCGCCGCTACAGGAAATAATTGCGCTGTTTTTCGCTGATCGGCCGTTCCAGTCGCTCCAGCACCAGGAGCATGTCTTCCCAAACCTTGCGTTTTTCCGAAGGCGACTGATTGCGCAGCAGATAGGCCGGATGATACGTGATCATGAGCGGGGTCTGATTGTAACTGTGCCAGCGACCGCGCAACTGGCGCATGGTTCCGCGCAGCCCGAGCAAACCTTCCACCGCCACCGCCCCCAACGCCACGACCACCTCCGGCTCGATGATTTCGATCTGTTCGACCAAATATGGCCGGCACGTTTGCATCTCGATGGGCGTCGGGACCCGGTTGCCAAACGAGCCCGGCGCCGTGTCGGGCCGGCATTTCAGCACGTTCGCGATGTAAACGTCTTCCCGCGCCAGCCCCATCGCCCGAATGATTTTCGTTAACAATTGTCCGGCGCGCCCCACGAACGGTTCACCCTGCGCGTCTTCGTCGGCGCCGGGCGCTTCCCCCACGAACATCAATTGCGCGTCCGGATTTCCGACACCGAAGACCGTCTGTGTGCGCGAAGCCGCGAGGTGCGGACACTTGGTGCAAGACGTGACCCGTGCGCTGAGCGCGTTGAGCATGTCGATCTTGCGCGTAATGGAGAGCGCCGCGCTGCCGGCGTCCAAACGCATCCGCGCTGACGCGCCCGCCGCTTCTCCACCCATCGCCATCAAACGCTCAACCGTTAGCTGTGAGGCGCAGGGCGCATGATCCGATGTTTCCCGAATTTGCTCCAGCGCTTTGATCACCAGATCCAGCGCGGAGGGGAACTGCATGTCGAATGATGAGAAATTTCCTGATGCCGTGCAAATTTTTTTGTCGCCGCGGTTGATCGGGTAACGTGTGCACGCCGATGAGCACGCGATTGAGCGATTACGATTACCAGTTCCCACCGGAGCTGATCGCGCAGCGGCCGCTGCCGCGCCGGGACGACTCGCGCATGATGTTACTGCGGCGCGCGACGCACACGATCGAGCATCGGCGCTTCATTGAACTCAAATCTCTCCTCGAACCGGGCGACCTTTTCGTGCTCAACGATACTCGCGTGCTTCCCGCGCGAAAATCTTCCGATGACGGTGCCATTGAGTTCCTGTTCATCGAGCGAGTCGCGCCGGCGCGTTGGAGATGTCTGGTCAAGCCGGGACGCAAAATGCGCCTCGGCGCCACCGCCAAGATCGACAACGTCGAATTGCGCGTGGAAGAGGTCCTTCCCGAGGGCGAGCGGATCGTCACGCTGGAGAAAGATGTCGATCTTTACGCCGGCGGCGCGATGCCGCTGCCGCCTTATATCGGACGGGCCAGCGATGTCGACGATGTTGCCCGCTATCAAACCGTGTTCGCGCGCGAGAGGGGCGCGGTCGCCGCGCCGACCGCCGGACTCCACTTCAGCCGCGAGATCCTCGCCCAAATCCCGCACACGTTTGTGACTCTGCATGTGGGCACGGGGACTTTTCGCCCGGTGCTGACCGGTGACATCGGGCAACACAAAATGGCCCCGGAGCGATTCTCGATATCACCGGAAGCCGCCGCCCGGATCAATCAAGCCACTCGCGTTATCGCCGTCGGCACGACCGTTGTGCGCACGCTCGAAACAGCTGCCCGACAAACTCGACCGGTTAAACCGGTCAAGTTCTCGGCGCCCAGAATCACGGCGGGATCGGGCGAGGCGGCGCTTTTTATTTATCCGCCCTTTGAATTTCACGCGGTCGATGCATTGCTGACGAATTTTCATTTGCCGCGCTCGACCCTGCTCATGCTGGTGAGCGCGTTTGCCGGGCGTGAGTTTGTGTTGCGCGCTTACCGCGAGGCGATCCAGCAATGCTACCGCTTCTTCAGCTACGGCGATTGCATGTTGATCTTGTGAGGGGAAGCCGTTGGCTTCCCATGCGACGACCGCGTCGTCCCCTACAGATTTACATGTGATTGTGATATTCTCGCTACAAATGCCCGACAAACCGAATGGCGAGCTCGTTATCCAGACGATCGCGATGCCGAAAGACACGAATCGCGACGGCGATATTTTCGGCGGCTGGCTTGTTTCGCAGATGGATTTAGGCAGTGCTATCCTCGCCGCCCAGGTGGCCAAGGCGCGCGTCGTCACGGTCGCGATTGAAGCAATGTCGTTTCTGCAGCCAGTGCGGGTTGGGGACACGGTCGCCTGTTATGCGCGGGTGGAGAAGATCGGCCGGACTTCCATGAAAATTCCGGTCGACGTTTGGGTGACGCGATACATGTCGGGCGAGCAGGTCCACGTGACGCACGGGGTTTTCACCTATGTCGCCGTCGATTCCGCCGGCAAACCGATTCCGGTGAAACGCGAGCCCGCCTAAGGCGATTCAATTTGCACGGTGGGCCCTTCGTCCCGCGCCGGCGCAAACTCGCCCTGCACCGGCTGCGATTGACCCGAAGCGGTGACTGACTCCGGCGAAGGGCCAAGTTGCGTCGTCTCTCTCGGCTCCGACGGTGCAAAGGCCGGAATCTGCGGCGCCTTCATTTTCGACCGCTGCCGGTCGCGGTTTTTGCTGCATTTGCGCACGTAACGCTCGTAGGCGAGCTGCTGCCGCCCGCTCTTGCTAAAATAAGCGCAGCCGTCGAACAGCGTGCCGACCAATAAGATGAAAACGAAGGACTTGACGATTCGTTCCAGCATAATTGGAAGAGAAGCAGGAGTCGTGCGCAATGGCGGCGGGCAGATGCCGCTCCAATGGAGCTTGGCTGGAGAGCGGGGGTTGGGCTATAAACGTTACGCTCCTAGCGGAGCTGGAAGCGATGATGTGCGACGTGCGGGAGTTGTCGGCGATAAAATTGACTGTGCCATGATTCGGGCGGAGCTGGAGCGCCGGAGGCGCAACATGGTTATAGCCCTCATGCTGACGAAAGATTCAAGCTCCATTAGGGGCGGCATGTGAATCCCGTCTATGTCGCAATTCGCCTATCTCTTCGAGCGCTTTCCGGCCTTCTCCCAAACGTTTTGCTACCGCGAGGTCGCGGAACTGGATCGGCAAGGGTTGCGCCCGGCACTTTTTTCCATCCGCAAGCCCGAGAATGAGCCGGCCCAGGATTGGGATAAGCGCATTCTCGCCCGTGTGCATTATCTCCCCGCCGAGGAAGAACTGACGAACGAAGTTCGGGCCGCGATCAAAAAGAAAAAACTGAGCGCCGACGTGGTGGCGGCGATTGAGGATTGGGGAAAGCGCACTGATTTTCTGCGGCTTTATCAAGCCGTTTATGTGGGTTTGCGTTTGCGCGATATCGGTGCTCGCCATGTGCATGCACACTTCGCCGGGCTGGCGGCGCGGACGGCGTTCTGGATCGATAAATTTTTCGACATCCACTTCAGCTTCACTGCGCATGCGAATGACATCTTCGCGCCCCGCCAATTCGAGATCGGTCTCGATCGACTGGTCGATCGGGCTCGGGCAATCGTCACCGAAACTGATTACGCCGCCAATTTCTTGAAGGAACGTTTCCCCGCTCGTGCAGAACGCGTCTGGCGCATCTACAACGGCCTCGATTTGGACGGGTTTAAACGCGCGCAATTCTCGGCCTCGCCACCGGTGATTCTTACGATTGGCCGTTTGATTGCGAAGAAAGGTTTTGCCGATCTGATCCGCGCGTGTCGCGTGCTCAAGGAGCAGGGGAGATCATTTCGCTGCGAGATCATCGGCGAGGGACCACTCGCCGAACAACTGCGTCACCAAATTGAAGCAGCTGAGTTGTCCGACGAGGTGAAATTACTCGGCCCGAAGTCGCAGGGCGAAATCGCAGATCATCTCGCGGCCGCCACGGTCTTTGTGCTGCCGAGCGTGATTGATTCTGAAGGCGGGATGGACAATCTGCCGACGGTCATCATGGAAGCGATGACAAGCGGTCTCCCGGTGATCTCGACCCCGATCGGTGGAATTCCCGAGATGATCGTCGAGAACAAGACCGGCTTACTCGTTCCGCCGGGCGACTCCGATGCGCTGGCGGGCGCGATCGAAAAGGTGATTGTCGATCTTCCACTGGCGCGGCAACTGGGCGAGCAGGGACGCAAACGCGCGGAGGAGCTTTTTGCGATCGAACGCAACGCGCGCGCTCTTGTGCGGCTGATCGAGGAGGCGATGTAGGCACAAGCCGGGCGGTTCTGGTGAACCGCCCCTACCTGCGTCGGCGGAAAGGTAGGGGCGATTGACCTCAATCGCCCGTCGCCGTGGCTACAACAGGTCGCGCACGCAGTTGAGGGCGCGTAGGTAAACGTGATGCGCACCGCCGCGCATCAGTTCCTGGCTTATCAGTTCGGCTGGATCATTGCCTTGCCCCGGCATGAATTGTGGAAGCGCTTTCTCATGCACACCGCTGCGCGCGACCTCCAGCAGATCGCCGCACTCGGCGGCGCTGACGGCAAATGTCACGTCGCGCGAGCTGAGGGCAATCCGGCCGATCGGCTGACCTCTTCGCTCGCGCAGGCTGATGTCGATCTTACGGCCTTTGGCGTCGGTCATTCCAATCTTCGCGCCTGCCGGTTTCTCGATAGTCCATCTCAGTTGCGCTGCTAACCAGCCAATCAAGAGGAGGGCCGTCGATCTGAAGCCGGACGCGAAATCGATCTCCGCGCTTTGAACTTTGTCGAAATGATGATGCGACGCCGGATGATCGAAAAACTGGGCGAGCGCGAACCGGATTTTGTCGAGCCGTGTCCAGTTCAGGTCGCAGAGAACCACCCGCTCCCTGGCTTCCTCTTGAGCGGTTTCGACCAGCCGCAGCTGGGCGGTGAAATCATCCCAGCACTGGCTGTCGTAAATCAGCCGATCGACCCAGGCCCACAGTTGTCGATCCATGGGATCGTGAAACTGCCCCTGCCACCAGAGGTAAAAGGGCAGGTCGGAATCGAGGTGGGAGAAAACGATGCTCGGCAACAGCTTCGTGCATGGGCCTTCCAACAAAAACGAGAGCTGCTCGGAACAAATCTGCTCTGCGCCCGCGCGGCCGACGTGACAGTGCGCGCTGATCCAGGCTTCGACGCGGTCTTGCTTGGCCGCTCGTTTCGCCTCAATCACGAGGGCCCGGCACGCGTGGTCCTCGGTGATTTTGGCAATTAGCCGGGTGTTTTCTTCGAGCGACCCGGGAGTTTCGCTGTAAATCGCGAGATTGATGAGCGACGCTCGCGTCATCACGCCTTCGCCTTGTTGCCACAGTTTTTTCAGCTCGCTGTCGATCTTGTCGATCCCGACCGGTAGTCCGAGCGAATGGTTTTCAGCAACGGCGGGCATATCAAGAAAACCGGCGGTAAAATTCCTTGCGATCCAAACACCTCACGAGCGTCACCTGTCCGCCCACGACGGCCAATCCCAATCGGTAACGGCCGACTCGAATTCGAAAGAAACCCACTGCTTCGATTCGTGCTCGATACTTGGGGTCGAGCGACTCCAAATCATTGACAAAACTTTTCCTGGAATCAACCGTCATTCGGTTCGCCGCAGAAGAGCGAACACTTCCTTGCGCGTGGCCCGGTCGGATTTGAGTCCTTTCTCGATAGCGCGGATCATCCCGATGTCCTCGAGAGCTTCGGCGACTGCTTCACGCACCAACTCTGGTCTTTCTTCGAGCAATTCAGCGAGAGCCGCTTTCATCGAGCGTTTCAGCGCTTCAGATTTCGGGACCGTTTTCACGTCAACCTAAATAGTGCATCGAATCGAGCCGGGCAACTCATAGTCTTCTCCACGATCGTCCGTCGCGCGCGAGCAGATCATCGGCTTGCTCGGGCCCCCATGAGCCGGCGGGATAGAAAAAGAGCTCGGGCGCTTGTTTTTTTGCGGCCCATGCATTCTCGATGATGTCGATGAAAGACCATGCTTCCTCGACCTCATCACTGCGCGCAAACAGCGTGGCGTCGCCGCTCATCGCGTCGAGCAGCAACCGCTCGTAGGCTTCGGGACTCGCTTTGCCGAACGATGTCCCGTAATGAAAATCCATTTTCACCGGCTGAATCCGGAAAGTTGTGCCCGGCATTTTCGCCTGGATGCGCAAGGAAATGCCTTCGTCGGGCTGGATCCGGATGACGAGCACATTTTGTCCTAATTCGGCCGCGTCTTTCGTGAACAACACCGGCGGGGCGTGTTTGAAATGGACCGAGATTTCGGTGGCTGATTTCGGCAGGCGTTTGCCGACGCGCATGTAAACCGGCACGCCCGACCAACGCCAATTGTCGATGTAGAGTCGCAGGGCGACGAACGTTTCGGTCGCGGAGTTCGCTTTCACCTTTTCTTCATCCCGGTAACCAGCGACCGGTTTGGCGTTGATCGCGCCTTCAGCGTATTGGGCGCGCACCACATTGGCGGCGATGTCCTCGTGCGCGTAGCGCCGGATCGACCGCACGACCTTCACTTTTTCGTTACGAATACCGTCGGCGCTCAGATCGGTCGGCGGCTCCATCGCGACCAGGCAGAGCAATTGCAGCAAATGATTTTGCACCATGTCGCGCAGCGCACCCGCGGTCTCGTAGTAGCCGCCGCGGCCTTCCACTCCGAGCGTCTCGGCGGCGGTGATCTGGATGTGATCGACATAATGCCGGTTCCAGAGCGGACCAAAGATGGCGTTCGCGAAACGCAGCACGAGAATGTTTTGCGCCGTCTCTTTTCCGAGGAAGTGATCGATCCGATAGGTTTGTTCTTCGCTAAACGATTTCCTCACGAGCCGGTTGAGCTGGCGCGCCGAGGCGAGATCGTGCCCGAAGGGTTTTTCCACGATGACCCGCGCCCAGCTGCCTTCGCAGGTTTCGTTTAACCCTGCCGCTTTCAGGTTTTTCAGGATGTCGTCGAACTGGTCCGGCGCAGCCGCAAAATAAAAGAGACGATTGCCGCGCGTGCCGCGTTCCTTGTCGATCTTGTCGAGGCGTTGCGCCAACGATTTGTAACCGCCTTCATCTTCGAACTCGCTGCGATGGTAAAAGAGCGATTGGGTGAAGCTTTGCCAGGCTTCGTCGCGCACCTGCTGGCGCGAAAACTTTCGCGTCGCGTCCTCCATTTCCTTGCGGAAATCGTCGTCC
>Ga0081539_10001035_pt1 | contig 51294 bp, 88 predicted proteins | sample TabmetS4T2R2_FD_71023 | JGI IMG/M metagenome (GOLD analysis project Ga0081539, IMG submission 71023) | Tabebuia heterophylla rhizosphere microbial communities from the University of Puerto Rico - S4T2R2 | ecosystem: Host-associated > Plants > Roots > Rhizosphere ... | reverse complement strand
CCACCAACGACGAACTCCGACATTTTCTTGGCGCCGGTCGTGTCGGGGCGCGCCCCCCGGCGAGCTTCCCGACGCGCATGCCCTTTGGTATTGAGCGCGACGGGCACGTGACGCTCTATGATTACGTCGAAAACATCCCCGAGGATAGCGAGCTGGTGATAGTGCGGTTGACCGGTGAACAGCATCAATCCTTTGTGCAGGCGCACCGGGCACGGTGGCCGAACGTGCTCATCAAACCCTCCAGCCAGGAGCACACGCAATGAACCAATGGGATACCTCGTTCCTCCTGTGGGATTGCTGCCCGATGTGCGACAGCGGTCACGTTATCGCTATCGTCATTGAGCCCGGCGACTGGACTTTCTTCTTGCATACTCCGCAGCGCGGGCGCATGCTCTGTTGGAATTAGAAAGGAGGCGACATGACAGCGTTACATAACCCCGAACGACGGAATCGGGCCGGCACCCCAGCATCCCGGCGCGAAGGCTTCCCGCGGGTGGTGTGCCGGTATGCCTTCGGGCAGTGGGAAGCCTACCAACCGGAGACGGGTCGCGTGGTGGCGACCAGCGCAACCGAACGCGCGGCCAAAGATAAAGCAATGAGTATCCTCCTGGAGGAGCGACGCGAACGGCTCGCGGCGGAGACGGCGGAAGCCGTAGAGGAGGCGTGAGACGGAAGCATAGTCTACCGGCCGGCACGCCGGAGCCACATGACCCGCCGGTCGTGATGGGCCGCGGGACGATCGTCAGTCTGTTCGAGCGACGCGTGCATACCTGGAAACGAAAATTCGGCGAGTGTGGATGTTGTCGGCACGTCGGTCGCTTCTGTAAATGCCATCGCATCGGGCATGCCCCGTGCGTCGATCGACGCGGCAACGTCACGGACCGCCGGCAATACAGCCGGCTGATCACCGAAGGAGGGAAGGAGTAATCGTGAGCGTGACGATTCGCATTACGGGCGACGGGTCGCTGCACGTAACCGTATCGCCCGATGCCCCATCGCTGGAGGTAACGCAGAGACTCCAGCGGATTGAATCCGGGGTTGATGCTCTGCTTCGCTTCGCGGCGGAGTCCGCGAGTCGGGAGGTTGCTTTGACAGAGGCAGCAAACAGGATGAACGCATCGCTCGACCGGCTGAATACGGCGAGCAACACGATTGCGAGCGCGTTGCGTGATGCGCTGGCCGTGCTCAAACGTGACGACGCGACGGCCGAGGAGGAGGAGGCGGCAATCGCACGCATCGACGGGGTGTCGGCGTTCCTGGAGCAAGCCGTGGGCACGAATCCGAATAACCCCGTGCCCGACGTGCCGCCCGTGCTAACAGACCCGCTCGTGGCGGCCTAGCCGATATCTGAGATTACGCAGTCGAAGTTCTACTGCGGTCTGACCCGAAGCCCGGTGGGTTCACACTCGCCGGGCTTTTTGTATCTACGGCTGCACTGTGCTACGCTACTTAGCGTTTTCGGCTCATTGGCATCGCGCGTGCTATCAGAACCGCAGGAGGACGTGATGAAGATTGAGATTGACCCGACGCAGATACTCGGCATCGTGGCGCAGCAGGTGGCGCTGCAGGTGGTGCAGCAGCTCGCGCCGTCGCTGGGGGTAGACGGGATGGGGGATCTGACGGCGGTGACGCAGCCGACAGCGCCCGTGCCGCCGACGCCACCCGCCACCACGGCGCGCGCTCTGGCCGCGATGACGCCCGAGCAGCGGCACTTTGCCGAGCGAGCATCCAAGCCGCGAGCTGCCGCGCACCGCACACCGCAGTTCGTATTCCGGTATGCGCAGAACCCGAAGAAGCCGCTCCGCGAGCTGGAGCTGACTGACCGCTGCGCGTTCATCGCGGAAGCCCTGCGGCGCAATCTGAAAGACGGGTTGACGCTGCCGGAAGTCGAGCAGCGCATCGCGGCCAACCCGAAATTCAAGGGCAACGCGCACGGCATCGCGTCATCCGCGATGGCGATGCTGGTGGACCGCGGTATCGTGCGCAAGGTGCCGTATGCGAAGGCCCGAAAGGCCGCCTAGCAATGGTGCCATGTCAACCAGCCGGCGCTCCGGCCGAGCTACTGTCAACAAACCGGCGACGCGACGAGCTGCCGCGTCGTCGGGCCGCGTAAAACCGCCCAGACCTGCACACTCCCGCCCATCTCGACCGCTTGGCACCCGCCCTGCAGTAAGGCTTGCCGACATCAGCGCGACATTCCGCGCTGCTCTCCAGGAAGGACAATTCGCCATGCTGCAGCTCGTAACCGGGCGGAGGACTGCTCCGCCGACGATGACCCTCTGTTCGCGATGCGACGCGTCGCTCACGCCGTCTGACGCTGCGGCCGAAGCCTGCACGGGCTGTGGGACCGCGCTGCCGGCAAGCATCACGACGGACATCCAGAACAGCGCGTATCTCGCTATCAAAGCCATGCAGGCCGAAGGGCTGGACCTTGAGGAGATGCTGCAGGCGTGCCAGCGGCGCGATCGGCAGAGTGAAGCCCGCTACGAGAACGAGCTATACCTGAGCTACGGCATCGTGGTTGCAGCGACGCGCGTCAAGCAGGAAATACGACGCCTGCTGACCCACTGAGCGGACAGGCGATCTTATGGCTCGATCTCTGAACTACCGGCAGCGGAGCATCATGACGTTCGTGCAGCGGAATCCCGGCTGCACGTCGATGGATATCGCGGAGAAGTTCGCGCTGACGGTGCGTGGTTCCCGCGCGGCGCTCGATCGGCTGTGTGCGCGCGAGCTGTTGGCCGGCATTTGGGCGCATGACGGCGCGCGGCGCTACGTGCAGTATTTCGTCGTGCAGCCGATGCTGCCGGGGACGCGTTGATGGCGCTGGTAAGGTTTGCGACGACGTGCGACGCGACGACGTGCGGCCGGCGCAGCAAAGAATACACCGCGTGGCCGAGCTGTCGTGTCTGCATGCGTGACACCTGCCCGGAGCACATGGAGCCGGGGACGCTGCGGCAGGACGAGCAGGTGAACGCCTGCCTGTGCATCGAGTGTGCCACACTGCAGCTCGATGAAGGTGGGTTCAGTGAGTAGCAAGACAACCAACTACCGCGCGCTCCAGGGAAGTGGGCACTGCTGCGCGCTGAATACGCGACTCGACGCATCACGCTGCCCCTCTACCCGCCGCGCAAGTGGATGCGCGCGTGGTATCAGGCGCAGATTCTCGCGCAGCTCTGACGACGATCCTACGACCGATCTATAGAACCCTGACAATCGACCGATAGACACAACAGCCCGCCGCGAGCGGGCGCATGGAGGACGGCTATGTTTGTGAACAAAGGACACTGCATCGAGATTCCGCTCGATTGGATTCGTTTCAACCCGGTGCAGCCGAAGGCGCGCACGACGAACGACGCAATCAAAATCCTGGAGGACAAGGTGCGGAAGTCCGGCGCAATTGCGCCGCTGACGGTCGTGCCTACCGCCGACCCGGAGCTGTATTTCCTCGCGGACGGCCATCGGCGCTTCACAGTGGCGCGCAAGCTCGGTGCGACGCACATGCTCGTGTATGTGCTGCCGCCAGGCACGCCACTCTCCGAGGCGTTTGTCGATCTGAACGTCGCCTCGCGCACCATCACCGGCCGCGATTACCTTTCCGTTTACGCTGCCGATCAATCGACATTGGGCTCCTTCACGCCGAAAACTCGCGCCAACATCCAGACGTTGCAGTCGTGGATTGGGCTACGCGAAATCATCCGCATCGGGCTGGAAGGGAAGATTGCGCCGGCCGTCGTCAATCAGTGCCTCAGCATTCTCGGCATGCTCAACACGTTCCCCTCGACCGCGGGCAAAGTCACGGGCGGTGACGTGTTCTATTGGATCACGGAGCACGGGCAGCAGCGCGCCGTCATCGAGCTGCTGGCGGACGGCATCACGCAGGGTCGATCGGCGAAGATGTTGCGCGCTATCCAGGGGAACCGCCCGCTGAAGAAGCGGCAGGCTCCAGCCGATGTGGCACCCGAGCAACCCGAAGCGATCATGTAAACAAAGGCGGGATACCCTTTCCCGCTCCCAAAGTCACAAGGAGGCATAGTGGACGTATTGTTTGTAGAACCGGATTTTGTCTCTGAGGGCGACGTGGATGCGTGGTGCGCGCGGATCGACGCGGCACACGCGGCCCGCCTCGCACTCATCGCCAAGCCGTTCCCACCGATCGGGGGTGGGCGGCAGCTCACCACGACCTACCCGTGGGCCGGCGTGATCAAGGGCGATACGTTCTTCGGGAACGATCAGCCGTTGATTCGCGCGGACCTGGTGCTTGGGAACGGGTTCAATATCGTCGGCGCAGCAGAGGCGGGCTGCACGGATGTCGGATAGCGTGCGGGCGGGATTGGAGCGGCACGCGGACAAACTGGCGCACGCGTTCGATCTGACGCGCCGGCCGGCGTTCACGGACGTGCGTGACGCGCTGCAATCGGTCATCGAGCTGGCCCTGGAGCACGTCGTGCCGACCGCGAATATCGAAGTCGCATCGCTCGATCTCGTCAAGCAGGCCATCCGCGAGGAACTGCGGACGTTCGGCGCGAACTTCAATCCGATCCGGCGGGCCCAATGACCGGCTGCCCGAACCACCCGACGTTCCTGGAGTTCTGTCAGGCGTGCCTGACGCGGCGCTCGCAGGAGGACTACGCGCACACGATGTTGGCGCGCCGGTTTACCCAACTCCTGACCCGCGAGGATATTGTGTTCCTCAAGACGCTGAAGATCGACCCGGAAACCCCGACACTCTTACCAGAAGGACGGTGATAACATGGCGAATCCGTTTCGGCACATGCGCGCACTCTCAGATCAGCAGCTCGGTGACGCGCTGCTCAATCACAAAGCCACACTGCAGCAGCTTATCCGTCATGTCGTGCAGCTCCAGTCCGCCCAGCGGATTACCTCCTGGTGGCTGGTGTCGCTGACGATCGCTGTGATCGTGCTGTTCGCCTTGGCGGTGATGCGATGAACCGGCGACGACGCCGTTGGGCGAAAGCCCGTCGCGAAGTGCAGCGTATGGTGCGCGACCAGCGCGTGAACTACGGTCGTGTCGCCGACATCGTGAACCACTACCAGATCAGCATGGCGCTGCTCAGCGGCCGGCTGCGCATGTGGAGGATGCGGTGAAAACGCTCCTGCTCGCACTCTGGACGATCATCGCGATGGTCGTCCTTTGTCTCGTGCTCTGGCCGGGGACGAAGCCGCTGCTCATTTGGCTCGATCTCCTCGTCGTGCCTGCCCACGGCGCCGAACTGCGCACCTGGACACTCTACGTCGATCGACCAACCGACTGCACCCGCGTGCAGGAAGTCAAGCTGGTCGCCGTCTCGATCTACGATACCGAAACGCTCATCCCGACGTTCATCTGCATGGACGACGTGGACGCGACAGGCGGGCAGACGACCACGAAGTAGACACAGGGCTCGCCGACCACTACATCTTGTAGGATCGGCGGGCTGTATTTCCGAGGGACAATGATGAAACTCACCGATATCCCTGGCGTGGTGGCGATCGGCTTCTTCCTGCTCATCATCGCCTACTGCCTGTTCTTCAGCGGCGGCCCGATCGATGGGGTTCACTAAAGTGGACGCTGTGCTCAACGGCTGGACCGACCGTCCTATCTGGGAGGAGGACGACGCGACCCGCATCGCGGTCGCGCAGGCTCGAATCCGCGCGCTTATCGCCGCGGCACGATCTCTGCAACCGGGTCAGTAGAGGGTGGGTCGCGCTATACATATAAGGTATAGTGACCCACCCCACTGCCGACCCGGACTTATCTCTCGACCGATCAACAACTTACGGGGTATCGGGGGTTGACCCACCCGGCGACCCACCTGACCCGGAGAGGAGCATGGACGAACAGCAAACCGAGTTCAAGTTCGCCAATGGACTTGACTACATCGAGCGACCACGCCCGGCAAAGGAGTGGATCGTTGAGCCCCTGCTTTCACCGGGCGCGCTCATCAACATCTACGGCGCACCCAAGGCAGGGAAATCCCGGCTCGGCCTGTCGCTGGCAATGGCGATTAGCAGCGGGCAGGAATACTGGCTGGACCGCTTCAAGATCCACACGCACGGGCCGGTGCTGTGGCTGGAAGTCGATAACAGCCCGCTCGAATGGGTCAATGTGTTGAAAGCCGTCGCGTTCGGAGAAGGCAAGGCGGAGGAGCTGGCGAATGTCCACTTCGCCGATCGTGACAACGTGCCTTATCCGTTCGACCTACTAGATGAGGAGGGACAACACGATGTAATTCTCGCCGGCATGATCGAGCAGTTCGTCGCCGCCGTGGGTGAACGCCCCGTGCTGATTATCATCGACACGATTCGCGAATGTCACTCGGGTGATGAGAACGACTCGACCGCGCTGCGCAACGTCATCACGAAGATTCAGGCCGCGTGCGGTTCCTACACGGCGATTGGCCTCATCTCGCACTCCAGGAAGGACGGCGGGCTGCAAGCCATGATCTCGATAGATGACGATCAAGGGGACACGCTGATGGACGACAACCGCGGGAGTAACTACCTCGTGGGGAAGATGCAGACCATCATTCGTGTCACCTGTAACCAATCCAAAGGCTATGGCTACTTCACATCCAGGGGTCGCGAGATTGGGGTCATTCGCTTCAAGATGCGGCAGAAGCCGCCCGCGTATCTCTGGTATGCGGACAGCGACCCGGCGGGGGAGCTGGTGCGTGACTTACGTCGGGCCAACCCCGACTGGAGCGATCGACGCATCGCGAAGGAAGTCGCCGAGCAAATGAAGATGACAGAGGAGGCAGCACGATCATTGACGCGACGCGTCGGGCGGAAAGCCGAGAAGTCGGATGCGAAGCGCGCGAAGGCAATCCTGTTGGCACAACAATCGCAGTAGGTAGTTACGGATCGTCAAACAACCGAGCATGATGCTCACAACGGAGGACACGAGACACATGTCATTTATCAAGAAGCGCGGGACCGGCGGATTCCTCAACGGCGAGAGCGGCGCGATCGTCGGAACCAAGTTGGACAGCACGACGTTCGGCGAAGGCGAGGACGCATACACGAAGCTGTCGCTGGAGATTTCCGTGCTGCGCGACGGCGCGGACGAGCCGGTCAGCCAGTTTCTCGATGCGGGGTTTCTGCCCGAGGAGCTGACCGTCAGCGAGGACGGCCTGTCGCTGGAGGGCGACAAGGACTTCACCGTGTTCGAGGACACCGATCTCGGTCGCTTCCTGCAGACGGCGATCGAGCAGGGGTTCCCGGAAGCGGAGATGGACGCGAGCGGCAAGTCATATACCTATCTCGCCGGCCGCCGCTACACCTTCGCGAAGGAGATCAACAAGGAACGGCAGCTCGCTGCCGGCCGCAAGAAGCTCGGCGCCAAAGCCAAGTCCGCGACCGAGGAAGAAATCATGAAGGCCGGCAAGCGTCAGGACCGCAACGACAAGTCGAAGTTCTACAACCATGACCGTCTGATCGTGCAGGCGTATCTGGGGGTAGCGGAGGGTGTGGCGGCTCCGGCGAAGGGCGGCGCGAAGAAGGGCGCTGCGCCGAAGAAGGGCGCGGCCAACAAGCCCGCAGCGAGCGCGCCGGTCGCTCCGGCAGCTGAGGCGTCCGACTTGACCGAGCAGGCGCAGTCGATGCTGCTGACGATCGTCGCCAACAAGGGCAACAAGGTCGCGAAGGCCGCGTTGTCCGGTGCGATCGTGACGCAGGCGATGGCGGACGGGCTCGACAGCACGGTCCGCGACCAGCTCCGCACGATCATCGTGAGCGATGACTTCCTGCAGTCGCAGGCGGGCTGGAAGTTCGACGGCAAGATGGTCACGCTGTAGGTTCACATCGAGCGCGGCATCGGAACGAGCGGCATCGCGTCCGTCTCGATCACCCGCCTGCCACACACCGCGCTCTCGGGGAGTCGGGTCGAGGGTATCGCTCGGCTCGGCTCCCCATCTTCCTGTGAGGGGTTATGCCACTGTTCGGTAAACCCGATGGAGCGCCTGCCGGCGGCGCCGACTGCGCACTTCAAGGGCAAGGGGTTCTATGCGACAGATTATGCGCGGAAGGAGAAGTCATGATTGACGACTCGTTGGAAACGCTGCACGGTGAGCATGCGCGCATCGAAGGCCCGAAGGTCAACCGAGCGAGCAACCGGAGCTACGGTCGTCGCGCCGGGGAGGACGCGTTTCTGGCGTTCCCGGATAACGTCATCCTGCTGCACTCATGCGATCTGTCAGCAGACGATGGGCAGTGTGTGGCGTGCGGCAAGCGTGACTGCCCGCATGGCGAACCGCGGCACTACCACATTAACGGCTGCCCGCAGTGCAACCCGGAGACAGCGACGCTGCAGCCCTATAAACGAGGACTGACGAACCGATGAAGATCACCGAAGTGCCGCACGGGCTCGATCTCTCCAAGCCGACCGAGGGGTATATCCGCACGCCCGGCCTGCACATGTCCGATATCTACGGCGCGCTCTACGCCGACCTGGAGCCCGCCCGCTACGGGAAGAACGGGCCGTTCGGCCACACTCGGATGGCGTTCGGCACGGTGTTCGAGCAAGTGCTGGAGATTGCGTTCGCGCATCACTTCCTCGGCGAACGCCCCGGTGAACTGGCGTGTCTGCCCGACGCACGCATCGTGCCGCTCGGGACGCCCAACTCGATTATCTTCTCGCCGGACCAACTGTTCTTCGATCGCGTGACCATCGGCGGCGAGTTCAAGGCCACGAAGATGACGAGCCGGCACGGGATTCAGGACGCCCGGTTCGACAAATACTTCTGCCAGATGAAAGCCTACGGCAAGCCGATGCAGGTGCGGCTCTGGCACCTGTTCGTGCTGTTCATCAACGGCGATTACTCGTTCGCCAAGGATGACCCGGACGGCGGGATGGATCTCAAGAAGTTCGAGATCGAGTTCACGCAACGCGAGCTGGACGACAACTGGAACATGCTGATGCGGTATGCCCGCAAGAAAGGAATGCTGATATGAGTGTGAGCATGCTTCGCGAGTGGGCGCAGCAGCTCGGGCTGCGCGAACAGGGGGTGTTACTCGTGTCGCTCCGCGGGTGCGACTTGGCACCGAAGTTTCCGCTCGATTCCCCGGAGAGACGCTTGACGGCCGCGCTGCGCTACGCGATCTGTGTGCCGTTCGATGAGCGCGAGGTTGACGCGGAAGTCGGCTGCTTCATGCTGTCGCGCCCACCGATGGACGTGAAGTTGTCGATGTTCGAGCATTACCCTCTGCATTACGTGATGCACATGGTGCATGCGTGTCAGGTGTTGGGCTACCGGCATCCCGAGGAGGACCAGCGGGTCATGTGGTTGGAGCTGTATATGCGGTTCGTCAAATCGTTGCATCTGCGGCCGGAGTCGTTTCGGATGATGCTCGACCGGCTCGGCGAAGATCGCATCGAGAAAGGGACAGTGGTGAGCGTATGAATAATGACTTCACGCGCACGGTGAATCAGCTACTCGGCTACGTGGCGTCGGAGGCGGCGCGCGGCCGGCTGCTCGGTATCCAGGTGACGCAACTGACGCAGCAGCTCAAGGCGATCGAGAAGGCGCACGAGGCGGGTGTGTCGGTCGCGCTGCAGATTGCGGGACTGAAGTGAGCGACTTGCGCGAAGCACCCGTCGAAGCGTTGCGGCGCATGAACCTGGAGGACGGCGACACGCGTATCATCGTGCTGCCGAAAGTGGACGAACTGTTCATCGATCTGGACAGCCCGCACAGCCGCACCGTGTTGAACAAAATGATCGACGTGCTGAAGCTGAATGGCGTTGGCGTGGAAATTGTAAGGGACACGCCTAGTCGCACGAAGGGGCATCGACACGTCGTCCTCGGGCTCGATCGGGCAATCACACCGCTCGAACGCGTCGCCTTCCAAGCGTGCATGGGCAGCGACCGGCATCGTGAACTGCTGTCGCTGCTGCGCATCATCCTGAAGATGGACCGACCGGCAACCGTATTTTTCGAGGAGGCAGAGTGAGTAACGATTGGGGACGTTTCGAGGCGATGGACGATGCAGAGGAGCGGTCCATCATCGCCAGCTCGCAGGGCGGGCCGGGCAGCGGCAAATCGCACTTCTGGCTGACGGCGCCGGACCCGATTGCATGGTTTCTGTTTGATCCGGGCGGGCTGAAAGGCTTGAAGCACAACCCGCTGTTCAAGGGGAAGGATATTCGGGTCCGCGACTACTGCGGCGACTTGAACATCGGGAAGATGCCGAAGGCCGAGCGGATGGAGCGTTCGCTGGCGGTGATGGCGGAGTTCCAGGAGGATTGGGATCTCGCGGTGCAGAAAGCCCGCACGCTCGTCATCGATAAAGAGAGCATGCTGTGGGAGATGCTGCGCTACGCGCATGACGAAGTCGATTCGCCGACGCCGAAGAACTTCCACGAGCTGAACCTGATGTATCGCGGCTGGGTGCAGGACGCCGAAGCGCACGGCGTCAATCTTGGCTTGCTGCGCGACATCAAAGAAACCTGGGGAGTCGTCGGGAAGTCGCAGACGACGGGCAAGCCGCAATACGGCTTCACCGGCGAGTTCAAGCCCGAAGGGCAGAAGTATGTCACCGGGCTCGTGCAGATCAACCTGTCGCACCGCTGGGATGACGACGCCGAAGCGTTCAAGGTGCAGATTCTGGAGAAGTGTCGATTGGGCAACGCGGCCACGCTGATCGGCCAGGAGTTCGACAATTTCGACTTCCTGACGTTGGCGCTGACGCTGTATCCCGAGAGTGACCCGGCGGAGTGGGGGTTCTGATGCGACGACATATCACACAGGCGGAGGCGCGGCGCACCCGCGAGAAGCTGACGCGCCTGCAGACTCAGGTGGAGCACTTCGGCGTTCGTGTCGACACACTCAACGTGACGAATACGGAGCTGATGATCGCCGAGACTGCGCGACAGCTCGGGTTCACCTTAGTGGCTCGGCCACTCACCGGGAACCAGATTGCCATCTACGCGGTGAAGGTGACTGCGTGAGCGAGCCGTCGAAGGTCATCCTGCTCGACCCGCGCGCCGGGTCGTGCGAGCTGCTGAAGCCGCTCAAGGCCGCGGGGTTGCCGGTCGAAGAATCCACTCTTGACTTCGGCGATCTCGCCTTCCTCGGGCGCGGTGAGCAGGGCACACCGTTGTTCATCGGCGTCGAGCATAAGAAGCTGGCCGATCTCTTGCAATCGATGGAGACGGGACGACTGCAAGGGCATCAGTTGCTCGGCATGCTGACGACGTTCGACCGCCGGTATCTGGTTGTCGAGGGTGAGTGGGACCATGACGAGCGCGGGCGGGTCAGCGTGGTCCGCGAACGAGGACAGCGGCGTCCCATGCGAGGGGCACCGCCGGCACTGGCACTCGAACAACGCCTCATCAACCTGGAGACGCGCGGCGGGCTACCCTACAAGATTTGTGCGAATCGACGCGCGACGGTCCGCTTCATCAGCGCGCTTTATCGCTACTGGACGGACAAGGATCTCGACCAGCACAAATCACATCTCGCGATGTATTGCCCGGACCTGGACCGCGGGGTGTTCAATCCGCCGACCGACTTTCGGAAGGCGTTGTCAGTGCTGTTGCCGGACGTGCATACGGCTGTCAGCAGAGCGATCGAGGAGGCGGTCGGAGGACCGACCACGAAGAACCGCGTGAAGCTGCAACGGCTCCTGGCGTGGAGTGCCGAGCAGTGGGCAGACCTGCAAGTCGTCACCGAGAAGGGGAAACCGCGCCGGCTCGGAGAATCCCGAGCGAAGCGCATCATGGAGGCACTGGACTGATGTTCAAACGTAACGACCCGAGGGGACCCTCGGATGCACCGCCGACCGAACCGCAACAGGCCCCGCAGCTCCCACCGCTGCGCACCTATGCAGTCGTCCGCTACAACGAGAACACTGGTGAGACGGATACGCTGGAGTTCCGCGCACACGGCACCGAGATCATGGGCAGCGGCGACATCTTGAAGCTCTATGAGCTGATTTTCGACCCGTGGGCACCGAACGGCGTGCGTGATCGCATCGTCCGCGTCATGCACGGCTGGGAGGACTATTGGGAGGTTCCGACCGCGCAGAGCGGGCCAGCCCCCTGCATCCTCCTGCCGGGCAACGACACCCTCAATTAACCTCACTCGGGCGGAGCAGCGATGTTCCGCCTCTACACCATGAACAACGCACCGAAAGCGACGATCGACTACGAGAGCCGTTCGGTCATCACGCCCGCGCGGGTCGGCTCGTGGAAATACAGCCTGCACCCGTCCACCGAGGCGTTGTGCATGGCGTTCCGGCTGCCGTATTGGGAGACGGGGCGGACCGGGCTGTGGCATCCCGCATTCCCGCAGGTCGGCATCCCGGCGTCGGACGATACGGATCTCTGTGAGCTGTTCGACTGGATTCAAGCCGGCGAGCTGCTGGAAGCGCACAACTGCTTCTTTGAGCGCGCCATGTGGACGAACATCTCGGTCCCGCAGCTCGGGTGGCCGACGATCTCCCCGTGGCAATGGCGGGATTCCGCCGCGAAAGCCGCCGCGCACGCGATGCATCGCGCCTTGGAGAAGGTGGGAGAGGCGATGCAGCTCGCTGTCCGCAAGGGCGACGACACGGCCATGAAGCAGATGGCGAACCCGCGGAAGCCAATCAAAGCCGACTACACCGCATGGGGACGCCAGCACGCGCCATGTCGCATGTGCGACGGACAGGGCCGGGTGCCCACCTGGACGCAGAAAGGTGAGCCGGCGGCGAAGGGGGTTCGCTGCGTGCGGTGTGATGGCGCGGGCTACGATCGCAATGCGTCGCTCCCGCCCTTCCCGATTCTCTGGCGGGAGAGCCGGGAGCTGTTCGAGCAGTTGTTCGCGTATGTGCGGCAGGACGTGCTCGCGGAGGAAGCGGTGAGTGATGCCCTGCCCGACTTGAACGAGTTCGAGACGCGGGTATTCGTCATCGACCAGATCATCAACGAGCGTGGCTTTCAGCTCGATGGGGAAGCGGTGCATGCCGCGCTCGATCTCATCGATATGGAGTGCGTCACGCTGAATGCCGAGCTGCGGGAGCTGACCGGCGGTGCGGTCGAGAAGGCGACCCAGCGCGATCGGATGATCGAGTGGTTGGAAACACAGGGGCTCAAGCTATATGACACCCGGAAGGAGACGCTGGACGAGCTGCTGGACCTGGAGCCGGAGGATAACCCAGCACCGTGGGCGCAGCAGCCGCTAGAAGGGCCGGTGCGCCGCGCGATCGAGCTGATGCGCATTCTGGGACGCAGCTCGACGGCAAAGTTCGTCGCGATGCGCGATTGGGCGTGCGCGGACTGGCGCATCCGCGGCGGACTGCTCTACCACGGCGCGGACACGGGTCGCTGGAGCGGCAAGGGGGTGCAGCCGCATAACTTTCCGAAGTTCGTTCTGGATGCGAATAGCAAGCCGTGGAAGAAGTCACAGGATGATCTGTGGCCGATCCTGATGACGCGTAACCCGGAGCGCATCCGACAGGAGTGCGGTATCTCGGTCATGGCGGCGCTGAGCCACGGGCTGCGCGGCGCCATCACCGCGTCCGCCGGCCACCAGCTCTACGTCGCCGACTTCGCCGGCATCGAATCCCGCGTGCTGCTGTGGCTCGCGGATGACATGCAGGCGTTGGAAGTGTTCAAGCGGAAAGGCCGCTGCGAGTGCGGCGGGCGTGTCTGCTGGCGGTGCGACAACTACCTGGACATGGCGTATGCGCTGTGGCCGCGACCGCTCTACAAAGACACCGACGTGAAGGAGCGCGGTATCGGTAAGATCGCGGTCCTCGGGTTGGGCTATCAGATGGGCGCCGGCAAGTTCGTGGAGACGGCGAAGGCGGGCGGCGTGACCATCCCGGAGGACTTCGTGTGCGCGACGTGCGGGCGGGCGTCCCGCGACCATCGCAAGGTGTTCACGCACGAGTTCGACTTCGGCGACGCCGACCCAGAGTCGCTGACGGCGGTCAAGATTGTTGACGCCTTCCGCACGAAGTTCTGGCGTGTGAAGGAGCTGTGGGCCGACACGGAGGCAGCGGCGATCGCCGCGGTTGAATACGACGATTGCGTGACGTGCGGGCATGTCACGTATTTCATGGAGCACGGGTTCCTGTATTGCGAGCTGCCGAGCGGGCGGAGGCTCGCCTACCCGGACCCGGAGATTCGCCAGACACGCACGTCGTGGGGCGCGGTGCGCGACCAGCTCACGTTCATGGGTGTGGACGCTTACTCGAACCAATGGAAGCGGCAGAACAGCTACGGCGGGAAGCTCGTGGAGAACAATACGCAGGCGGTTGCTCGGGATCTCATGGCGGCGGCGCTCGTGCGTTGCGAGGAGCATCCGCTGTATGTCCCTGTGCTCTCGGTGCATGATGAACTGATTGCCGAAGCGCCGATCGGCACGGGCGACGTAAAGGAGTTCGAGCACCTGATGTCCGCGCTGCCGGAGTGGGCGGCCGGCATGCCCGTCGAAGCGGAGGGATGGCGCGGTGCCCGGTATCACAAATAGGACGGTGGGGTATCACTGCAGGACATGTGACTGGATCACGGAGGCGACAGTCGTGCCCGAAAAGTGCCGACGCTGTGCGGCACGCAATGTGCAATCAATCAATCACAGCATCCGAAATGATCGCTCTGCTCGACACGCACCGCGTTGCGTATTGCGAGGCCTGCAAACTCGTTCATGAACGGTAGGAGGATCAACTAAGGGAGATCGGCCGGGTGCGAGCCCGGCCTTCTCGCATTCCAGGAGGACCGATGCCGAGACAGAGGTTAAGCGCCCAACCGACCGCGACGACGACAACCACGCAGACCGTGACGCTTTCCGCCACCGCGAAGCAGATGCTCGTGGCGCGGCTCAAGGAGCATCAGGACGTGGCGATCCAGCTCAAGCAGCTGAAGGGTCGGTCCGAACGTATCGCCGGGGAAGTCGAAGCGATCTTCGTCAAGGAGAAGCAGGGCGTCGCGCTCGCGGAAGGCACGTCGATGGACGGCCACAAGATGAAGATCGTCGCCGGCTCGACCAAGAAGTTCGACCAACTCGGCTTCATGAAGCGCCACGGGCTGACGCAGGCCGACTTCGATGAGTTCACCGAGGAGAAGCCGAAGAAGTCGTATCTGAAGTTCACGCACCCTGGCGAGACGGCGGACGGGGACGAGTAAATCGTGCGTGACACATTCAAGGTCATGAACATCCCGCCGGCCGGCCCGCAGGTAGCCGTGGCGCTGCCGCACCGCTGTATGGTGCGCGCTCGGGAGTTGAACGATCAACCAGTCCTCCTGCTGACGATGGCCGAAGCGTTCGATCTCGTAGAAATGCTAAAATCGGGTATCGAGCGCGCGGCCCAGCAAGCCGGCGGATCGATACCTACCTAGCATCCCCAACAACCGAGGAGTTACCTGTGGCAAATTCCCTCTGCCCGTGCGGTGGGCCAGATAAGTGCGTCCGGAATGGTCTGTGTCGGAAGTGCCGGCACGCAGCCGATCGCGTCGCCGCCCCCGCGTCCGCCGTCGACCAGCTCGCCGCCGACCGAACGATCGTCAAACTGAAGAACGATCTCTCTGAACTGCGCGGGCGGTATGACGTGTCCCTCGCGACCATCGAGCGGCTAACCGAGCAAGTCGGCATTGTGGAGGAGATGAAGGCGCGCGTCGAGACGTTCGACATCGTGCCGCACATGGGCTCGGGCACGTCGGAAGCGACGGCCGTGATGGTTGCCTCCGACTGGCATATCGAGGAGAAGGTCGATCCGAACGTCGTCTCCGGGCTGAACGAATACAACCTGGATGTCGCGCAGAAGCGCACGACGAAGTTCTTCAAGTCGGGTCTGCGGCTCGTGCGGCTGTTGCAGCAGGACGTGCGAATCGACAACCTCGTGCTCGCGCTGCTCGGGGACTTCATCTCCGGCGACATCCACGAGGAAGTGGCGGAAGTCTGCCAGCTCCCGCCGACCGAGGCGATCATTCTGGCGCAGAACACGATCATCAGCGGAATCGACTTCCTGCTGAACAACTCGAATGTCACGCTGACCGTGCCGTGTCACTCCGGCAATCACGGCCGCACGACGCGCACGACACGCTTCGCGACCGAGAACGGGCACAGTCTGGAATACCTGCTGTTCTGTCTCATCGCGAGCCACTATCGCCATGAGCCGCGGGTGAAGATGCAGATCGCGACGGGCATGCACTCGTATCTCGACATCTACGGCAAGACGCTGCGCTTCCACCACGGACACGCAGTGAAATACAACGGCGGCGTCGGCGGTATCTACATCCCGGTGAACAAAGCCATCGCGCAGTGGGACAAGGGGCGGCGAGCCGATCTGGACGTGTTCGGGCACTTCCATCAGCACATCCCGGCGCCGAAGTTCGTCTGCAATGGCTCGCTCATCGGCTATAACTCGTTCGCGCTGTCGATCAAAGCGGATTACGAGCCGCCGCAGCAGTCCCTCTTTCTGATGGACAAGAAGCGCGGACGAACCTGTTCCTGGCCGATTCTATTTTACTAAGGGGACGTGACATGCAGAAGCAATGGATTGTGATCGTAGCGTTCGTAGCGTTCGTGATGCTGCTCGGTGGAGCCAGCGGTATCGAGGCGGGCACGTGTCGTGGCGGGCGGAAGAAGTGCCCACCCCCACCGCCGCCTCCGACAACGGGTGTGACGGTCTACGTGCCAGCCGGCGGCGATCTCCAGGGGGCGCTCTACAGCGCGATCGGTGGAGACATCATTGAGCTGCAAGCTGGCGCGGTTTACCCGCCCGTTGTCGTGCCGGTGCATAGCGGGACCGGCGTGGTGACGGTGCGGACGCGGGGCACGCTGCCCGCCCGTCGTGTCGGACCGGCGGATGCCCCCTTGTTCGCGACGATCGCCAGCACGGACGGCTCCACACCCGTCCTGACGGCGGCCCGCAGTGCGGCCTACTGGACCTTCGACGGCGTGCAGTTCACGTCAGCCGGCGGGTGGAATATGATCGTGCTGGGGGACGGGTCGGAGACGCAGATGAGTGAGCTGCCGCATCACTTCACGTTCGATCGCATCCGGTGCTTCGTTGGTGACGTGGTTCGCATGACGCGGTGTTTTGCCGCCAACACCAACGACTTCACGCTCACACGATCCGACGTGCGGAACATCAAGCAGGACGGGTTCGACGCGCAGGCCGTGGCGGTGTGGCAGCCGGCGCAGCGGCAGACGTATCGGGACAACTACCTGGAAGCCTCCGGGGAGAACTTCTTGGCCGGCGGCGCAATTCCTGGGATCAAGAGCGGGAATCCGTCTGACGTGCTGTTCGAGGACAATACGCTGCGCAAGCCGCTGTCGTGGTTCGGCTCCACCTGGACGGTGAAGAACCTGTTCGAGCTGAAGGCCGGCGTGCGCTTCACCGTGCGCAACAACCTGCTCGACGGCAACTGGCCGATGGCGCAAGTCGGGTATTCGGTCCTGTTCACGCCCCGCGGCGGCGATGGCAGCTGCACCTGGTGTGCGGTAACGGATATCCTGTTCGAGAACAACACGCTCATCAACGCCGCCTCCGGGATCAATATTCTCGGGCATGACGATTGTGACGGCGCGTGTGCGGATGTGTGGCCGAGCCCGACAGTCGTTGCGGCGCGCATCACGATTCGCAACAACCTGCTGCTGCTCGATACGGATCGTTTCGGTGGCGATGGTGATTGCTACCAGCTGCTCATGGGGCCGGACAGCATCACGATTGATCGGAATACGTGCCTGACGACGGGCCGCTGGCAGCGCAGCACCCTCACCGTGGACTATCTCGCCGCCCCGGTGACGAACTTCATCTACACGAACAACATCTCGCGCTTCGGCACTTACGGCATCATGGGCGGCGGTGACGCGCCGGGGACTTCGACGATCACGAACTACTTCCCTGGCTCGGTGTGGGCGAACAACGTGCTCGCGGCGGGTGATCCGTATTGGGTGCCGTATTTCGCGGGATTTTGGCTGCCGTCCGAGCTGGAGCTGGAAGCGGGCTTTGTCAGCTACGGCGGCGGCAACTACAACGTCACGGCAACCGCGCCCTGGACCGGCGCTGGAGCGACCAGATGATGATGATGATGATGTTCGCGTTGGGCGCGCTCGTGCAGTTCCTCAACTACACGAACCTCGTCATCAACATCCGCGCGATCTCACACGCGAACGTCCCGCTGGCGGTAGCGACGGACGCTATCGCCAGCATTCTCGGCTACACGCTGGTGCGGCGCATCGCGGAGAAGGAGAACAAGCCGTTGATGTTCGGTATGGCGCTCGGCGGTGCGCTGGCGAGCTGGTTTGGCATATGGCTGACCCGAACGTTGGGTTGACAGTAGTGAACGGCGTCGCCTGTGTGCTGGCGGCGCTGTTCTTCCTTTATGCGGCCTACGAGGAATCCGACGATGATTGAGCCGTGCATCATTGAACCGATCCCGCAGAAAGACATCGCTGACTGCGCGGTCTGCTGTCTCGCCATGCTGGTCGGCGTGCCGTATTCAACAGCGCTGGCGGCGTTCCCGAGGCGTATTCAGTCCGCTACGTCGGACGAAGGCTTCGACCGGCGGGAAGTCGGCAACGCAGCCCGCCGCCTCGGGCACACTGTCCTCTGGCATCCGGGCGCGGACTTCCCGGAGGACATGATCGGTGTCCTCACCGTGTGGCGGAAGGACGGGCGGCGGAAATACCGCCACGACGTAATCTACAGCAATGGCACGATCTACAACCCGGCAGAGAATTTGCTATTTACGGACGTAGACGTGTTTCTCAAGCGTGGCGGATGGACGATCGAAGGGCTGCTTGTTCGACAGCCCAAGGAGGACTGAGTGAGCGACCAAAAAGGTATCGGCGGGGCGCCGACTCGCGCGACGACAATCCCCGAGGACGCACCGAGCCGCAAGCGCCACCCGGTCGCGAGTGGCGTGCTCGACTACTTCCCGGACGCGCTCGTGGCGCTGGCGAACGTGTCCTGGCACGGCAACGAACATCACAACCCCGGCCAGCCGCTCCATTGGGCGCGGGGGAAGTCGGGTGATCATGCAGACGCGCTCGTGCGGCACTTCCTGCAGCGCGGCACGCGTGACACGGACGGCATCCGGCACTCCGCGAAGATTGCGTGGCGGGCGTTGGCGATGTTGCAGGAGGAGATCGAGGCGGAGCAGGCGCAGACGTTCGTCGGCGAGCCCGGTATGGTCATAAAGGTCGCGGGCCGCGCCGCGGATATACATCGGGGCGGCGGTGAAGTCGGCGTCAGCACGACTGAACGCGCAGACGGCTGCTGTCAACCGATCGGTAAGTTGTGCAGCTCGGACTGCCCGCGGCAAGTTGAACAGCGGGTAGGTTCAAGGAGGATCGATCGTGAGAATCGGATTTGACATCGACGGCGTGCTCGCCAACTTCACCGCGGCCTATCAGCGGCTCGTCGTGGAGGTTGCCGGAGTGGACCGGTTCCAGCCGGGCGATATCACGAACCCGCCGTGCTGGAACTGGCCGGAGTATCGCGGCTACAGCACCGCCGTGGTGCAGGAAGTCTGGCGACGGATCGCCGCCAGCGAATCCTTCTGGTTCGAGCTGGGGATTCTCGACGGCGCTGACACGTTGCGCCACGTCATCGGCTCGCTGGAGGACGATCACGACGTGTATTTCATCACGTCGCGCGTCGGGCAAGCGGTGAAGCGGCAGACCGAAGCGTGGCTGGAGGAGCAGATCGGCATGCAGATCCCCACAGTGCTTATCTCCAATGAGAAGGCGCTCTGCATGGTGGCACTCAGCCTCGACGCGTATATCGATGACAACCTCGACAACGTGCGGAGCTGCGAAGTCGCCCTGCAGAACGAGCGCGCCCGTGCTGCGGCGATGGCGCAGCCCCCGAAGTTGGACACGAAGGTGTTCCTGCTCGATTACGCCTACAACGCCGACACCCGCATCTTCTCCGACGTGACGCGCGTGCGATCGGTCGGCCAGATGCTCGACTACTTGATTCTCGAACTGTAAAAGCTATCTGTAGACCAAGGAGAACCGATGAAGAAACTACTGCTCACGCTGCTGTTCACCCTCGGGCTCGCGGCCGGCGCGTCCGCCCAAACCACCCATCCGTGCGATCTCCCGGCACAAACCGTCGCCACGAAGGGCACCGTGCTCGGCTGGTGCCACGATCTCAAGGACGGCACGGGCACTTTGTTCAGCTCGCTCGGCTTCATCGTGAACATCAACGGCACGGACACCGATCTCGGCTACAAGCTGCCGCTGACCGGCGCCTCGTCCACCGGGCTGTATTACTTTGAAGCGCCGCTGCCGACGAACGCCGCCCGCGGCACGTATCCGATATACCTGCGGGCGTATGTCACGCTGGCCGCAGCGGATATTTCGCTGCCCTCCACGACGATTCAGTGGCAGGTTGGCGGACCACCGAGCGCGCCGAAGAATCCGCGCACCAAGTAGGAGGGTTGCCATGAACCGCTGGAAGCTGACGTTGCTGCTTTGCCTGATCGTCCTGCTGTTCGAGGCGGGCCATCTGGCGGATCTCTACTTCAATCGCGCCTACTACGCTGGCGTCGCGCAATGCGTGCGCGAAGTCGAGGCGCAAGGGGCCGAATACCCGCGTGACGCTCGGGCGTATTGCAGCTCGGGTAACGACGCGGCCGATCCGCGCGACTACTGACGCTGTGGGGCAGGCTTCGGTCTGCCCCGTTTTTGTATCTGGAGACGATCATGAAAGCACTACTGCTCGCCGTGTTGCTTGGCAGCGCGGTGTTGTCCGCCGCGGGCAACGACTTCAAGCTGAAAGCCGATCCGCGCATCGGCCAATCGCCGCAGGACTTCCACATCCAGGCGACGATCGAACCCAAGGACGCCAACCGCTCGGCCTGCGTCATTGTCGACGGGCCGACCTACCGCTCCACCTGCTGGGAGCTGCATCCGACCGATCGGCGCGTCTGGGATTTTTGGCTGAAGGGGTTTCGCGGCGGGCGGTATGACGTGGTTCTCGTCGTCGTCCGGCTGGTCGACGGCCAGCGGGTCGAACTGCACACCCCGGCACAGTCGATCTGCGTGATCGGCAGCCTGACCGAAGGCGACGTGTCGTGTGGGGTGGAGACGGGTGGCGCCGGCTTGCAGGATTAAGCCAGGCGGGGCGATCGAACAGCCGGTAAGGGGGAGAGTCGGGGTCTGTGCAACGGTATGCACGGACCCCGGTTTCTGTCGGTTTAGCTCACTTGCCCGAATCGAGCAGCTGCCACTTCGCGACAACCTCGCGCGCATAGCGGCCGTTCCTGAGCGGCCAGTTCTTCGCCGGGTTGTTGCCGCCGCGCCCGCCGTTATATGCGGCGAGCCCGGCCAGCACATGAACATTCGGCTCGACTTTCGCGATCTCCGCGGGCACGGTCAGCCCGGCGGCCCAATCCGCGAGTTGACGCAGCTTCTGGCAGCCCCACGTCAGCCCAACTTCCGGGACGAACAGCATCTCCGGCGGATGGTCAGTCGAGTAGCCGATCTCCAACGCCACGGGATACATGATCTGCATGAGCCCGTAGCTCGAACTGACCCGTCGCGGGTTGGCGCCCGTCCATTGCGGCTTGCCCTTCATGTAGCGGTTCCAGAAGTCCGGCTCGAAGCGAAACGCGTCGGTGTTGCCGGCGCTCTCTTGCAGCACGACCGCTTCGACCATATCGGGGTCGAGCCCGTGGGCCGTTGCAATCTCCTTGATCATCCCTGTGTAACGAGTCCGCATGTTTACCTCCCGAGTATCCCGTGGTTCTTCACCATGTCCACGAGGAAGCCGACCACACCTGTGATCAGCCCGGCGCCGGCCCACTTCACCAGCTTGGCGTTGTTCTCGATCACGGTGATGCGGGTTTCGTGATCGGCGTTGATCGTGGCGACCGCCTTCAGTTCCGTCATCACCGCCGCGTGATTGTTTCGCTGCTCCTGCCGCATTTCGGCCAGATACGCCGCGAGATCGATTTTGACATCCACGGCTTACCTCCCTGTGGCACGCAGGAGCCCCTGAATCAGGTTGTTGATTTCGCTATCCCAAAACTCACCGCTGACGGCCGATTCCTCCGGGGTGAGCTTCGTGCTTGGCCCGTAGGGTTGCACGCCGGTATACTCGTTGCCGATCGAGCCAGGGTGCGTCCCGCCCATCGGCACGCGCGTGACCTTCCCACCGTTGTCGGTGAGCACCTGGAAGCCGTTCGGCCCGTTGACGCCAAACGTCTCGCCGGTCATCGGCACGTAGTCCACCGCGTCCGGGCCAATCAACGGACGGAACTCCCCAGATCGGTTGAACACGCCGAACTGCTTGCCATTCGCTTTCATGCTCGTCAAGCGGTTCAGCGCTTCCAGCGACGCGCCCGACTCGCCGCTGCCATTCACCGCGATGCTCGCCGGCTGCGGTGTCTCGATGCCGCTCACGTTCGGCATGTAGCGGTCCACGTCCACGCGCGGTGCCTTTGCCGTCTCCGGCTGCGGCGGCCGAAACTCAGTCGGTCGCGCGTAGGGCACACGCTCCGTCACGATTGGATCACCATTCGCGGTGTAGCCGCTCGTGTTCGGCGCATGCGACTCAACACCGCTCGGCCGGGTATACGGCGTCGGCTCCTGATACGGAATACCGGCGCCCCGGCCGGTCGCTCGCGGACCCGTCGCGCGATACCCGCTCGTGTTGGCGGCAAACCGCTCGGCCGTCGCTTCCGCCTCGGGCGCGGTTTTCCACAGCGCATTCCGCGCCGCGTTGACAAGCTGCTCGATCTTGTTGCCGCTCCACTCCAGCCCGCGGCCCACCGGGCCAACAGCTTCCGCCGCCATCGCCGCCGGATGCCCTGAGATCATCCCGCCCAGACTGAACATGCCGCGCAAGCTCGCCGGCACCGCATCACTCGCGGCCTGCATGCCCTTGCCGACACCCTTCAGGACCGGCCCGGCCGCGAACGGCGCGGCGCCCAGCACGGCGTCCTCCGTCACATCACCCGGCGTCAGTTGCTCGCCGCCCTCGAACATGCGACTCGCCGCATCGCCCAGCACATTGCCGCCGGCTTCCAGCGCGCCCGCGGTCAACAGCCCGGCGCCAACCGGCGCGAACGCCCCCGCGGCGAGCGGAATACCCACGCGCGCCGTCGCACTCGCCACCGGCGCCCCATACGCTTTGATGCGGCCCAGCAGCGTCAGCCGCTCAGCCGCTCGATCCGCCGCCGCGTCACTCCGAGAGCGATTCGCGGCGTCCTGCGCTTCGTCGGCAACCGTGCGGCCACTCAGGAACCGCTTGGCGCTGGCGAGCGCCGCGTCTCCCGCTGCACGCTCGCGTGCTGCCTCTGCGTCGTCGTATGCGGACCCTGGAGCTGGAGCGATCGTCGTCTCCTTCCACGGGCCGCGCATCCAATACTGCCGCTCGGCATCTTTGTTCGTATACAGCGGTGAACCGGCCATTATCGCCTCCTACCGGCCAACCGATCCGAGCGGCTGGCTTCGCATCTGTTCGAGAATCCGCGTCGCTGACGCTTGTCCGCCGGGCGATCCAGCCTGCCCAACGGCTTCCACCATGTCGGGCAGCATTTGCAACAACTGCGACACACGTTCGTAGTTCGCACCGGGTGTTGCGGAAATGTCACCGAGATGCTGCGCGATCAGATCGAACATCTTCTCGTTCGGCCGACCCGCCATGAACGGACGCATCGACTGCAGCTTCTGCAGCGAGATGAGCTGCTGCAGATCGGCATCCGGCGTCGAGAGTCCTTGATTGTAAGCGAAGCCCTTGAGCCGCGCCATGAGTGAATCCACCACGCCGCCATACTTGCCGGGGTTCTCCTTGATACCGGGATACTTCGCCTCCAGCCGGCGGAGAATTTCTGGCCCTTGCTGACGGAATGCTTCCAACCCCGTAAGCTGCTGAACCTCGTTGGCGAGCGGCTTCGGCTCCGCTACGGAGCGAAAACTCACGCCGCCGTTCGCGCTGATCGCCGGAACCATGTTCGTGCCGGCCATCCCGCCCTGTCCGCTGAGGAACTGCTTCAGCACGTCCACAGAGCTACGCGTCTGATCGGCTTCAGCATTCGCGGCATTCGCTTGCGCCGACCGCAACCCCGTCAACCCGGCCGTCTGCATACCGGTTTCCTGCAGGCCGTAGTCGCCTTTGATGCGATCACCTGCCAACGCATACTCACCCTGTGCCCGAGCCGGCGCCGTCGCCCGCTCGATGTCCATGCCCTGCATCTGGCCTGCCGCGTCCTCGATGTCCTGCTGACTATACGACCCGTTCGCGATGTCCGGGGCGCCATAACGGCGTGCCAGCATCTCGACCAAGGGCTGATTCCGCCGGCCGGTCTGCGGCGTGATCGTGCTGGCCGTCTGCATCGCGCCCGTGCGGTTCGACGGCGACTGCAGCCGCAGCAACGTCTGAAGTGCTTCCATACCCGGCATAGTGATTCTCCGTGCGCCGCGGGGCGCTTCGCCTTGTTCAAATCGCGCGATGTCATTGGCGCTCATTCCGACGCGCCGAAACGTATCGAAGGGTTCCATGTTACAACCCTCGCGATTTCATCCAATCGTCATGCGACTGGTAATACGCTCCCACACCATTCCGCTGCTGCGCGCCCGGCGACATCGCCCGCGTCATCTTGCCCAACGCGATCATCGAAGCCGGCGACGTGTCCTGCATCGGCATTGCATCCTGCTCGACCGGCCCAAGGTTCGTGCTCCCCGGCAGCCCCGGTGCTGATCGCATGCCGCCCGCTTCGTATATCGCCTGCAGCATCGCACTCTGACCCGGCGTCATCAACGGCTGCACCTGTCCAAAGCTGACAAGCTGGCCGTTCTGCTCGCCGAACGCCTGATTGCGCCGCTTGAAAATATCCTGCTGCCGGCGTCCGCGGTCCGCGAGTTGCAGACCAAGCGGATCATCCGGCAGATTCAACCCTTCCTGAAACATCCCGTTCATGTCCGCCTCCTAGTAGAGCGACGGACCGCTGATGGCCCGCGTGATCGCACTCAGCAGGCTTGCCGCCGTGCCGAGGTTCTGCCCGCGCTGCGTCAGCCCGCCCTGGTATTCGACATCGGCGATGTGCTGCGAGCGGCCCAAGTCCTGAATGAGCTGTTCGCGGATGAAGTCGTTGACTCCACCACGCGCCTGACTCACCGCGCCCGCATACGCGCCCTTATCAACCGAGCTGCCGGTCATGCCACTGTTGGCGATGACATCCTGGATACTTTTCAGGCTCGCCACCGCGTTTTGTCCGGCCATCTCCTTGGCCCGCGCGAATGCTGCCGCGCGAGCCGCCGTGTCGTCCCCACCGCGGTCATACTTCACGTTCGGCTGGCTCCCGATAATGGAGCTGAGATAGCCGAGCCGTCGCTGTTCGGCGTCCGCCTGTGTCTTCGACTGTAAATCGGCCAGCCGCTCACGGTCGTATTCCTGCGGGGACACGTAGCCGTTCTGCGTCGGCACATACGTCTGCCCGCCAGCGCTCACCGTGCCGTTCGAGCTGGCCGTGCCCTGCACAGCGGGATTCAGAAAACTCGTGCCCGTGAGACCCGTGAGACCTGTGATCCCCGTGTAGCTGGCGGGCTGCTGCGGCACCGCGTAGCTGGCTGGCTGCTGCAGCTGCTGTGGCTGCTGCGTGCTCGTCGAGTCCGGCGCATACCACTTCCCGTTGTATTGATACGCGCCCGGCGTCTGCGACAGCTTCGCCTGAGCTGCGTCGTAGGCGTCCGCGTCGGCTTTCGACATCCACTGCCCGTTCCGCGCATACTCCGCCGGCCCGACTGTAACATAAGACATCGCTGTTCTCCTCTAGCTCGCCTGCGTCACACTATCGACAACCCAATACGAAAACCAGTAATCAGCCGTGGCCGTGCTGCTGCCGCTCGGCACTGCGTCGAGGCTGAACTGCAAATCGATCCCCTTGTTGATCGACTGCTGCGAAGTCAACTGCGCCCAACTGAATCCGGTGTTATAAGCAACCGTCGTTGCCGGGCCAGAGCGGTTCAAGTTGCTCGGCAGCGTCGCGAACAGGTTCAGATTGACCCCTGCGCCGGTGTATTTCATGTTATACGTCGGCCCGTTCGACCATGTAGAGCCGGATGGGATCTTCGTAACGATCAGAATCTCCAGCGGCACGATCAGCTTGTTCGTGCCCGGTGCGCTTGCAATCGTTACCGGCGTCGCATTCAGCGTGTCCAGTTGCGCGCTCGACAACGTGCCACTCACGGCGAACAGGTTGTAGCCGCTCGGTAGCCCACCTGTGCTTGCTTGCACATCCGCACTAAGCACGCCAGTCGAACTAAGGCTCAGTCGACTCCCGACTGTAATCGCCTGCGGTGGACCATAACCGCTCGCATAGCGCCCGAGCAATCGTGGGCTCGCGATGTTCTGCGATGTGTTCTTCCCCAGAATACTCAGGAACTCTTGCAGCGCGGCCCACTGCTCCTGTGTCGGCGGCCAACTCAGGTCGGGCGGGGCGATGGCAAAGTCATCGTTCCCCACCCCACCGAGCGAGCCATCCGGCAGAACGCGTCCGCCGCCTCCGCCTTGTTCGAACACAGCCACTACCGCCTCCCGTTCGGGAACACCGGGTTGATCTCATACCCGTAGAGCGCCACGCCTTGCGCGTTCGTCGCTTGCTGGAAGCGCAGGCGGCACAGCGCGCCATCGCCCAACCGCCGCAACCGTTGGCGTCCCGTCGTCAGATCATGCGAGATCGTCGATCCAGCAGCCGCGTTGAGCCGACCGACATACGGCGTCACGGTCAGTGTGCCACCGCTCTCTATTTTACTCAAAACGCTCAATTCGCCCCAATACTTCTCCAGATCGGGCTGGTTTTCTGAATGAAACGGACCGTAGCAGTCGAAATCGATCGCTGAGCTAGCCCCGTCCGTGAAGGTTGCACTGTTGGCTTGATACACGATGCCATCCGTCCCGCCGACAAACGACAGGGGTAAACCATTGGCGTCAATGAGCTGCGTCGCATGGCTCGGGGTGAATGCCGCGGTCGTGTGTGGCCCATACCACCGTCGATTCACGAGATTGAAGCTCACCCAGCGGTCCTCGGTGCTCGACCCCGCCGCTGCCACGTGAAACTCGATACTCTGCCGCAGCTTGTTGTAGCGGGCAAACGCATTGGGGAACCGCGAGCGATTGAAATAGTCGTCCGTCGCGAACCACGGCTTCACCGTCTCGTCGGTAATGTTCTTCAGCCCCTCGTCGCTCCACTCCCAGATGCCGGTGTTGCCCATCCAATACGCCTTGTTATTCACAACGATGACGCTGTCCGGGGCCGCACAACCCGCTTCCTCCGACCCGCCGACGAACCGCACGCTCAGTGAGCTAAGACTCACCCCCGTGCTGTTCGAGGATGCTTCGATGGCCCACACGCCGATGCGCTTCAGCAGCCCAAGCTGATTGCGCCGCGGTGCCAGCGCGACGACACCCTGTTCATCCGCGCCAGTGGGATTCGCGACCACCGTGTTCGGCCACGCGTAAATCTTGTTCGTCTCGCTGACATACACCGTGTCAACCAGCGCGGGGTCATCACTCACGCCCCATAGCCGGCTGCGCCACTCGCAAATCAGCTTGAGCCGGCTCCCCGGCAGCGTGCCCGGTGGCGAGATATTCGTCGTCAGTGTCAGACTCGGCAGCAGCGCCATCGTCGCGTCGCTGGTGTTATTGATGAACGCCTCCGCACTGTTGCCCTCGATATCGAGCAACCAGTAGGGAAGCGACCCGCCCGACAGCGAGCGGTAAATCCGCCGAGCTGTAATATCATCCACCGACCGCGCGACCTTCGTCACGCTCGCGTTCTGATTCGCCAGTGTGACGCTCGCGCTCGCCGGGGACAGCGGGCTCTCGATCAGCAGCTCGTCGTCACTGTTCTTGACTACGAAACTCTGCCAGAACGTATACGCACCCGTCAGCCCTGTGCCGCTGCCCGCCGCCACGATGGGCGGACCAGCCGGCGCGGTAGGCACCATCACGCGGACGGTGCCCTCCGGGTCAATGCACAGGTTCTTGCTCGGCGAGTTGACCAGCACCACCCACTGATTGAGCACAGCGAACCGCGGCTTGCGCGACGTAGACAGCGTCACGCCCGTCGGCAGTGTCAACGCGGTGGCCGCGCCCGTCGTCGTATTCACCCGGTAGAGGGACGTGCCGCCCTGCACAATGAGTGTTGCCATTAGCTTCTCTCCACCAGGACCACCAGCGGTCCACTCAGGTTCGCGCTACTGTCCACGCGAGCCCAGGTGCCGGACGTGTTGCGTTGCAGGATGAAACCATTCGTGCCGCCATCCGTCGCGACGCGGAACACGATATACAGCTTGCTACTCAGCACGACCGCCCCACCGGGCATCTGTGGCGTCGTCGCATCAATCGGGTCGTTCGCGTCGACATCCCGATCCGTCGTCCAGGACGAGCCGTCGAACTTCTTGACATGCACGACATCCGTTGCGCCGGAGAAATACTCCACGGCATACAACTCATCATTAAACACAATGAGCGACCCGCAGAACGCCGACCCGGCCGTGCCCGCAGCGGACGTGAAGCTCGCCGCATACGTCTCCGTCGTCGCGGACCGCTTGTAGACTTTACAGTTGCTCGCGCTGCTGCTCTGCACACCGACATACAGATCGCCGGCATACACCGCCATCGAGCACGGCAAACCCGACAGGTTACTCACGTCGCTCGTCCACGTCGTGTCGATGTCCGGATAGCAGCGCACCACCTTGCCAATCGCGTCAGTCGTCGTGTTCGTCTGCAGTCCCACAAACAGCTGGTTCTGATACCAACACAAACAGCACGGATACCCACCGGTGACTTCGCCCGTCCCGCTGCCGAACGCATTCGCCACCTGCGCGATCGTCCCTGTCTCCAGATCCAGCGACATGACGCGGCCGGCCAGGTTCGCACCCGACCCACCGGGATCATGCACGGCGAAATACACCTTCCCGTTCGCGACGAGCATGTCAACAATCGCATACGCCGGGGTGTTCGTCGTCGCGGATGGCCCAATCGGGATGCTCGTCACCGTCAGCGCATTCGTCCCATCCCACAGCACGAGCGGCGGCTTATCCGTCCCCTTGGTATAGCTGTTCCCTTGGTAGAGGATCACATTACGAAACGCCGTGGCTCGCCGCGCATCACGCTCACCATTGGCATCCGTGAACTTGCTGTTCACACCGTGCGCGAGCGGGCTGCTCGTATTCGTCCACGTCGTCCCATCCGTCGATTTCCTCCAGGTGTTCGCGCCAGCCGACCCAAGCGCCGCATACAGCGTGCGCGTGTAGGTCGTTTTGAGCGACAGGCCCAGCATGCCGTAGATCGTGCCGGCCAACGCACTCGTCAGCGCCGCCAACCCGCCCCGCTTGCTGAGCGCCCCGATGCCGCCGCGCGCCTCATCGAACACCAGCTCCGCGTTCTGCAGTTGCGTCGCTTCAGCCGGGCCGAGTTGGAGCTTATCCTTGACCAGATTCACTCCGTCGCCGCCGAAGTTGTAGTTCGTGAGTGCCATCGCCCGCTCCTACTGTTGATACGCGTCCCACACACCATCCACGACTTCCGGCTCCTGCTCCTGGCGCGGGGTCATCCGCACAAGGAGGTTCTGCTTCTCAGTGCCGTAGATCGCCAGCCAGTTCGCATCCGGCATGCGGTCCTCGCGCTCCTTCGCACGCGCATACGCAATGCACCATGCCATCAGCGCGTTGTCCGACTCACCGGGAATCGGATTGCTGCTCGCCGTCGTCAAGCTCGCGCTGCCGCACGTCGGTGCATACACGAAGCGCAGATTGAGCGCGCTGCTCAACTTCGGCGCGACCAGCACAGTCGGTGCCGCAACCGGCGCACCCGCCTGCGTCAGCTCGTAGAACACTGTCAGCCCGTTGCTCGGATCTTGCGCGCTGAGCTGCCGCGCATTCCGCATCTCGGCCGACGTATACTTCCGCGGCACATACTGCACGTCCGCCCCGGAAGCGCCGTTCGACGTATCCCGCGGTTCGATCAGCAGCACACGAAATACATCCGCCGGCACGCCCGTCAGGCTCGTCGCATTCGCCGCCTGCGAGACGTTCGTTTCATCGACCGTGATCCAGTGGTCCTGATGCAGATCGATAATCGCGCCCCACAGGTCGTTCACACCCTTCTTCAGATGTCCGAGCAGTTCCGCATCCGTCCAGAAGCTCGCCGTGGTTTCTTTCAGCTCGACCCGCGCGTCCGCAATGATGCTCGAAAGTAGTGTCGCCATGTCTCACCTACCACTGAACGGGCGGAGGGTTCCCTGCCGCCACGGCTGACTGATACGCCGTCACAACGGCTGCAACCCAGGTGGCGTTGCACACGCGCTTGATAGGCAACGGCTGCGAAGCTACATCGTCCCCTGGCGCAAGCACGTAGCGAAAATACCGCTCGCCGATCAGCGTTCCATCGTCATCAAAGGCGGTTGTTTTCACCCGCACTTGAACCATCGCGGTCGGCAGCACTTCGATCTTATCGATGCTTGTCGTCTTTGTTAGGGCCATGTTATGCGCTCGCTCGATACACGCCAGTTACGAGAAACTGTGTGGAATTACCAATGTCCGCCGCAACCAAAGGGGTGCTGTTCGTCGTCGCTGCCGCTGCCGCGCCGGTGATTGGCATGCCGTTGAAACTCGCGGTAATCTGACACACGAGCCCCACCCAATTCGTCGCCACGCCGGTAAACTGAATTGACATGGCGCCGTGGATATTAGCCTCTGTGCTGAACGGCAGCCCTTGAATCTGCACGTTACCCGTAATCGTCCCTTTCGCGGAAAGCTGCACGTTGCACGTCACGCAAACGAACTTACCAATCTTCACGTAGCGACCGAGCTGTGTTGTATACGTCTGGCCACTCGTGCCGAGGGAACCCCCGATCACCGGCGTCCAGGAACCTTCTTCGTAGTCGTCCAGCGTGTTCGCGTCGCTGCTCGCACTCTGCGTCGCGTCGAACGCGAGCTGACGAATCTTGCTGGAGCCGTCGCTCGTGAATCCCGGCACGCGCGCATCGGGAATAATCCCGCTCGACAGGTCCGCCGCGCTGCGCGTCACCAGATCCGCAAGGCTGCTCCCCGTCTTACTGAGCTTCGACCACGCAATCGCCGCGGCGCTGTCCACGTCCGCATCAGCAATCAACCCACCAGCCTTGATCAGTTTGCCGCTCGTGCCGTCGAACCGCACGATATGCCCGTCCGTCACACTGCTCGGTCCCACAACATCCCCGCCCAGCGTCACGCCGGTTCCGCCGATCGTCACGAACGTATACGGGCTGACGCTCGTGCATTGTTTCAGCAACCCGGTCGCCGTATCCGCCCACAGCGTGCCCACCATCACAGGCGCTTCGGCAGGCATACTCCCCTGCACGATCACCTGTCCGTATGCGCGCACACTCATAACTTACCTCCGCTCGCGCAACAGCGTCCGCGATACGTGCGTTAGTGTCGGTTGCCGGCGCATCACGTTCCGCCCGAACCATCCCGGCGTCACGGCCTCTGGCGTCACCGTCGCGTCGAACGTAGACCGGCACACCGCGCACTGCACGGTGCAACTCACCGGCTGATCATGCTGCAGCGTCAACCCCAACGTGCTCGGCATATACGTCGTCTTGCACTCTGGACACTGCACCATGTTAGTTCTCCGTCGCAAGGATCTGAATGTTGCCCGTAGGGAAGCGGATGCACGCTTGCAGCTTCCCATCTCCACGATCTCGAAAGAACAACCCGGCTTTGTAGTCGGCCGGGTCCGCCGCCGGGTCCGCGCTGACCGTTGGCATGATCAGCACGGGCTCCCCGGCCGCGAACTCCGCTACCACGCGCGACTGCGTAACCACCTTGACGCGTCGCCCCTTCTCGCCGCCGCCGATCTCGAAATCGCGCTGCAGCGTATTGCTGTGTTGCGGCGCGGCCATGACGCCTCCTTACTGATTCGCCGCGGTATGCGCGATGACCGCCGTCAGCTTCGCATAGCACTCGATCTTGAAACGTCCGCCCGGTCCCGCCGTATTGCTGCACGTCAGGTTCTTCCCCTCGGTGAGCGGAATCCCCTCGACGCCGAAGTCCGCGACATACGGCGCGGCCACACTCGCTGCGATCAGCGCCACCAGCACGGGCGTGCCCGCGGAATCCTTCACCGTGATCGCATTCGCGCTGACCGTCGTCGGCACATAGGTGATCCGCTGGATATACAGCGTGTAGTTCGTGTTGCGCACGGTCACGAGCGTCTTGGTTGCATCCGATGTAAGCAGTTCGACGCTCGCGTTCTGCGGAATGCCCTTGAGCGCCGCAGCCTGCAAGTAATCCTGAGCCATGTTTCGTCTCCAGAAATGAAAATAGGCGAGCCGAGCAAGTCGCCCAGCTCGCCTACAGCGATTAGTAGCTCGCCGACTGCTGCTTGAGAACGCGGAAGTTGATGACCATCAGCGCGTTCAGCGCGTTGGCAGCGTGGAGGTTCGTGATGTTCACGACGAACGAGCCCGCGGCCACACCCTTGACGCTCAGCGCCGGAGTGCCAGCACCCGCGTAGGTCGTCGACAGCGCGATCACATCGGTCGCGGCCACCTTGTTGTTTGTAACGGTGAACTCTTCCTCGGCCGCCGCGGCAGTCGTCAGCGCCACCGTGGTGATCTGTCCACCACGCGCATTGACAGTCACGCCGGTCGACGAACTCGTGATCTGCGTCACGGTGCCGAACTCCGAACCGGACGGCTCGCTCACGAGCGCACGGAACTGACTGTTCGTCTTGTCGTAGACCTTGAACTTTTCGTCGTCGCTGTCGACGAACATCGGCACGGCATTACCGGCCTGATCAGACGCCGAGCCCGGAAAGTCCGCCGCTCGTTCGATAAATCGGGTTGCCATCGGGAATCTCCTCGGGCGCGCAGTCCCGGCCACGCGCCATGCAATAGGTTTCGGCGGGTCTGTCGTCAACTAACGCAAGCGTCCCCATCTCTTACGACTCACCGCCAGGAACTAGTTGACACCGACAAAGGGGCACCGTGAGCCATCGCCCACGCTGCCCCATCGCCGTCTGAACTTACGGCTTGCCGAGAATGACGAACCCGTTGGGACCGTCGCCCGACGTGTTGTCGGTGTTGCCCGGCGCAGTCGTCTGGCTCGCCACGGTGATACCGTTCGCCTGCGCACGCCCGTTCGGGAACACGAACAGATGCTGGTCGCCGGAATCCGGCAGCCACACGCAATCCGTCATGGACGCCCCGTTCGCGGCACCGCACGTCGTCGCGTGGTCGTTCGTCTTGAAGTAGGCGTCGGTCGCCGTCGCCTGTTTCTTGACGAAGATCGCATACAGCTTGCACGCCGCGTCCGCGATCACGGTGTCGCCCGTGATATCCGCCATCGTGACGAACTGCAGGTCCGGGTTGGCGTTGACCGTCGCCAGCTTCTCCTTCAGTCGCCGCAGCGAATCCACGATCGACGGCTTCGCACCGAGCGACTGCAGTGCGACGAACGCCTTCTGCCACACGAGATTTGCCGATTCAGTTGAGAGAGCCATTGTCCTGTCCTCGCTCGATGCCGTTATGCCCGCAGGCACGGCACCGATCCTTCTAGGGGTATGTGAGCTGTCTAATCGTCAGCCGCTCACTTCGCTGGACGCGCGGCACCGTGGTAATCACTGGCCCGCTTGTTTCTCCATCCCGCCCGCGCCGCCATCGAGCGCCACGCGTCGCGCGCTCGGTGATAAAACATATCGCGGATGCCGGCATCGACCTTCGCCTTCGCCGCATCCTCCGCCGCCTCGATCGCATCGACCACGGCGTCGGCATTCCCGTCATGCCCGCCGGAGATTGCCCAGGTATCCCGCGCCTGCAGCTCCCGCTTCAGCGACTTCCAGCCGTTCTCCGTGAACCCCGTCGCGCCATTGTTGAACCGCAGCGGCGCGATCGGAATCAACCCGTGCGCGTAGCACATATTCGTGTCGGGATGTTTGTTGTCGAGCATCGCGACATCACCGAGCCCGGCGCTGTGCTGCCTTCGCCTTGTGAGCAAGTAAGCGGGCCTCACGCCTTGCACGACCACTCGGCTTGGAATCAGCACGAGCATCGCGTCGAAGTCCCACAGGTTCTTCAGGAACCACGCGGGTGGCTCCGGGAGGTTGAACCGATTCTGATCCGGTATCCAGTTCGGTAGGGTTGCGGTCTGCCCCTCCATCGCTTAGCTCCGCACCCTTGGCTCGAAAGGGGTAGTATCCCGCTCCAGTCGCGCCTCACCGTTCCGCGGCATGCGCCGGCCGCTCAGAACGATCTTCGCGTTCGGGTCGTCCAGGTATTCGTCCAGCGGGACGCGCGTCAGATCCTCACTCTGTTCGAGGAAGTCGATCGCGTCGATCTGCTTCTGGCCCTTCTTTGCCTTGACGCCCACCAGAACCTCGAACGACGACGGGTCGAGAGGATCTTCGCTGCCCATCCGCACGTTCTGCGACTTCGCATACGGCACGGCGATCGTGGGAATCATGTTCACCACGTCCGGGATCAGCTCACCCTCCGGCGTGTAGTTCGGTTCCAGCTCGATGTCTTGTCCGTCGAACCGGCAGTGGAGCTTCTTGCTCGTCCGGTTCACCACCACACTCTGCTCGTAGAATACGCCCATAGCACCCTCCAGTGCATTTGCCGATCATGCCCTGCCGTGGCCGGCAGTTCACGCTGCGTTACGTAAGTCGCGATGATGCTTGCGGTGACAGTTCGCGCAGAGCACATCGCACTTCGCTATCTCCGCCAACAATCGCTGTCGGCTGAATCGCCGCATAGCGCCGATGTTTCCTTCCTTCGTCACGCCGTTGTCCCTGTGGTGGAAATCCAAGCAGGCCAAGTCAGATTCACCACAACGAACGCACCCTCCCTCGCGCGCCTTGTCGAGAATCTGTTTCTTCTCCGCATGTGCTCGCTCCCAGCCATCGCGATACTTCTCCGGGTTGTTCTGTCGCCAACGAGCCGACTTCTTCGCATCTAACTCCTTTCGGGTAGGACTCTCCCGCTTTCGCCGCATCCGATCACGCTGACAAGATTTGCACACCCGCCCATTATTTCCGTGTCGGTTCTTCTTGAGTGCCGTGTTCTCTGCGTCGTAGGGGTGCCCGGCGGGGCAGTGTGTTTTCTCCCGCTGCCGAGCACCACTGTTTCGGTAATCCGTGCGTAATGATCGACCGTCCATGTGATTGTGCCCTCTGATCTACTAGAGTAGCACAACCACACAGAAATTACTCATTCCGCACGAACCACTACAAGCGTCTGGCCGGTCACACCATCCCAGCGCGCGTTGAATCCCGGATTCTGGCAGAAATACTGCTTCCAGGAATACCACCACGCCTCGAACGCGTGTCGGGCGCTGTTGCCCGATCCGTCGCGCTGCCAGATCGACCCGTCGCGGTCCTCGAACTTGCCTTCTTCCGCGACATACTTCTTGAAGCCGGAACGCTTCGTGTCGAGGAAGTAGACCTGCGCGAGCCCGATCGAACGAATCGCCTTGACCGTCACTTCGCCCAGCGTCAGGTCGCCCTGCTTCATGGCAACCGTTCCGCCGTCCGGCGACTTCAGGTTGTTGCCCGAGTAACGCCGATCCGCATTGAGCAGCTTGATGTATTCACGACGCACGCTGTGGTGCATCGCGAGCGCATCGATCTCGCCACCGAGCTTCTGGTTGACGACATCCGCGGTGCGCTGCGCCAGATCGAGCGAGAAGGCGCCAGCCGACGCAACCACATACGACTTCAGGGACGGCGCGTCCGTCCGGTTGATGCCGAAGTAGTTGTCGCGGTTCGTGCCGTCGTCAATCAGCGCCGGCAGGCCCCAGAACGCAGCTTCGTAGCTCGTGTCGAGCACGGAAGTCACGCTGGTATTCGCCGCCTGCACGATGTAGTCGTTGTCGGCCCACGCTGTGTCGATCGCACTCGCGGTCGTCACCGTCGCACCAGCCGCATCGACATCAGCCACCTGCACCACACCCGAACGGAGCACCCCGGTCGCGGGATTGACCGCGCCGATGACCATGCCCTTCTGGATGAAGCGGTTGCCGAAGCTCGACCCCGGAATATTCCCCGGCGCATCCAGCGTCAGCGTGGTGCCCGTGCCCGGATCGGTGTTGACGAGCGCGAGCACGCCTCGACCGTCCGACCCCAGCGCATACTCCTCGCGGAACGCGATGTCATCGACCAGCCGCGTCTTTTCGTCGGTCATGGCGTTCGCATACGACGCCTCGCTGCGCTGGTAGAACTCCATCGCTTCGGCCGTCATATACAGCCGCGCCATCATCTTGCGGATGTCGATGCGACCCTTGACGTGACGCTGCGCACCGGCCGCCGCGAACGCGCTACCCTCGCGCGTGAACATCGGCGACACGTTGCGACCGACGTGATGCGACCACAGATGTCCACCACCACCGAGGTAGTCGGCATCCGTCGTCTCCGCCTCGAAGAACTCCTTCAGCGGGAACTTGTTGTTCACGCCTTCCGAGACGCCCTTCTCGAATACGTCCTTCTCCAGCCCAGAGAGGACGGTTGAATCAACTCCAGCCATTGTCTGCTCCTGTTGTGGCTATTCCTGGCCGCCGCCGCGAGCTGCGAGCAGCGCCTTCTGGAAGCCTTCCTTCGTGTTGAGATCCACCGTTGGCTGACCGCTGGCGGGAATCTGCCGGGTGCGCTCACCGCGAGGCACCGGGCGGAGGTTCCGCCGCGCTTCTGCCGCTGTCACTGATCGTCGGGCCGGCTCGAACCAATCGGCCAGATACGACTGCGCGAACTCCTTCAGCAACGTCCGATCGCCGCGCTCGTGCCGAGCAAGGAAATCATTGGCCGCGTCGTAGTGTTCGCCCATCCGTTGTGCGCGCTCACGCGCCTCGGCTGCCGCCGCTGCTTCTTCGCGATAGGCGATACGAATGCGTCGCTTCTGCGAATCCGACAGCTTCTCGATCCCGAGCTGTTTCGCCACGTCGGTTTCCAGGTCCGTGAACATGGATTCCGCGTGCCGCGTCCACTGCGCCTGCGTTGCACTCTGCGCGGTATCCGCCGCCTGCAACACACGCTGCAGATCCTCCGGCTTGATCGTTTCCAGCATTTTGAGATGCGGAAAGACTTGAAGGAGCGCCGCCTTGACTTCCTCGGTTTCCTTCGCTCGGGGATCTTGTGGCTCGACACCGCTCAGGGCGCGAACTCGTTTCCGCTCCTGTTCGAGTGCCTGCTCCGCTGCGAGCGCACGCTGTTCTGCCGCCGTGAGCTTCGTCCCTGTCTCGTTCAGTCGGTGACGCGGAACCCAATCGGTTCGATCTTCCTTGTAGGTGTAGGTTTTCTCACCCGCCGGTTGACCGCCCGGTGTTCCTGCTGCCGGCGCCCCTGCTACGGGCTGTTGACCGCCGCCCGGCGCGTGTGCCGGGGTGCCGCCAGTGTTACCGCCTGCACCCGGTGTCCCTTCGGACCCAGGATTCCCTCCGCCGAGATTCTGATCAGCCATCACTCATCCTTGTTTTTACGTGGGCTAGGTCCACGCTGGAGTGGAGGCACGTTATGTGCTCCGATTGACTTTACGATCATAACATGATCCGGCACCGATCTTGCAAGCACCGGATCACGTCACTGTCTTACGGCGCGGCCTGATGGTTCGACGCGTTTTGCGCGCCGCCCGATTCCGCATTGCTGTTCTTCATGGCTTGCCCGGCGCCTTGTGCCGCTCCGCCCGGTTTCGGCGGCCCGGCCTGCGCCATCGCCTGTGCCATCATCTGTTGCGCCATCGCCATCTCGATGTCCTGAAGGTGCGTCGCGAGCAGCGTCTCCAGCGCGGGGTTCTTCGCCAGCAGCTCCACCATCTGATCGCTGTTCGCCCACTTCAGGAACTCCTGCTTGTGGATGGCCGGCGCATACCACGGCTTCCACGCCAACGGCGTGAACTTCGTCGGGTTCGGCGGCGGCGGCATCTGCGGCGGCTCGATCGGCGCTGCCTGCGGCTGACCATCCGGCCCCACGGTGGGCGGCGGTGCGACCGGCAGCGGCATCGACGCGATCTGCTGTCGATACTGCTGAACCTCCATCTCCATTTGCATCACGCTCTGCTGCTGTGCTGCCGGGTTCTTCGCCCATTCCTCGAACGCCTGCTGCTTCCGCAGCGCGGCCTGAATGTGAATATCGAGTGCCGGCGATAGATTCGACTGCCCGAACAACTGAAACACCTGATACTTCTGATCCGGGTCGTTAGGATCGAGAAACCCGAGGCTGTTCAGATGTTCGACCGCGGCTCGGATGCCCAACGTCGTCTTTGGAGTGTTCGATCCATCCTCCACCACGATGTCAAAGCAGCCCTGCAGGTTCGCATTCTGAAATACCTTCTGTGTCCACGTCCGAGCCGGCGTCAACACGGACTGCATGCGCTCCGCGGGACCAAATTCACGCTCGATCTCTAGCGCGAACTTGAACCAATCGGTATACATGTGCCCGCGCGACTTGAATGCGCTCGTAAATCGGCTCTGTCCACGCTCCACCATGAGCTGCAGCGCGCTGAACGCCTCGACGCCCGCCGGTTTCTGCCCCTTCAGCACGTCATACGTGCCGAGCCCTTCTTCGATGTCGCGCAGATACCCATCCCTCACCTGGAACAGCGCCGGATTCGGCCCGAGGCCATCCACGCGTTCCGGTTTGGCGTTCCCGCCGACCGTGAGCGGGTTCCACTTCACAACCAACCCCGGCTCTCCGGTGAACTTCTCGATCTCCGCGCCCTTCGGCACCAGCCACAGCGGATTCGACATCCTATTGATGATCATCAGGATGAACGCATCGAGCTGATTGAGCTGATTCTGCTTCTGCACGACGGCATCGAACGGCGACGTGCCGTAGATGCGCCCGCCGCGTTGCTCGAATGCCGCATGGCTGAACGTGAAGATCGGTTTTCCCTTCGCATCCTGATACGGCAGCGGGCCGGGAATCGCTTCGTCCTCCTCTAAGCGCAGGATGATCGGATTCGCATCGCCCAACACGCGCAGCACCAGTCCATCGGGATACTGATCACACGGTCGATACCACAGCTCATACTCCGCCGCGCCCAACTCATCGCTCGATCCGCCGCCCGCCGTCCCCAGGAACGGCGCCACGCCCATATCGTTGTGATACGGCAGCGACCGGAACAACTGCAGGGCCGCTTCGCTCGGTGCCTTCGCCCAGCGAACGTCCTTCACCTGATCCTTCAGCGTCGGATGATTCTCGTAATACTCCTTCGTGCGCCAACGCAGGCGAATCACATACGGCACGTCCTCGAACCGGCTATACGTCGTCGGGAACGCCAGCTCGAACGGCGACAACGCGACCGTGATGCCTTTCCCGTTCGGCAGCCGCTTCGTCATCGGCTCACCCGTCTCCGGGGACACCGCCGGCTGCAGGTTCGGACTCTGGCAGCTCGGGCACACCTGCCCGGCTTCGACCACGCGGTCCGTCGAGTTGATCTCCTGGCAGTCCACGCACTGCTCGAACGTCAGCTCGGTATACCCGTGGCGAATGTCGCGCTCCAGGTAGGTGTGCAGGAACACGTTCCCGCACGCCAGAAACCAGAAGTCCGCTTCGTTGAGCACGTCGTCCATGTGATGTTCTTCATGGAGCAGCGGTCCCATGTCGTCGCACACCGCGGCAACCGCGACGTTCTTCGGATCTGACCCGTTGGGCCGGACGTTCACGCCGATGTTCACAGACGCAAACATCGCCCGCAACGCCTGCATGCCTTCCGCGAACTTGTTCGTGACCGGCTTCGGGAACCACTTCGCGAGCCGCACGTCCCGCCACTCATTCGACCGGCGAACGTATTCAATCCACTGGCGCCCGTTGATGTAGTGGATGTTGCGCATCCACTGCCGCTCCCAGATCCAGCGGTTGTCGAACGACTCTTTCTTGCACTTCCGAAACAGTTCGAGGTAGTCCGCGTCGCCGGTCGGATCTACCGCCTTGCCGGACTGATCGACCGGCCGCTCCAGAAACATCGCCATTGTTAACTCCGCTCCAGTTAGCGTTTCCCGTAACCCGGAAGCATGCTGTAGTCGGGCGTGTGCTCCGACTCGCCATCAGGTGCGTCTCCGCCGATCGTCGTCAGGTCCGGCATCTCGTTCAACGCCTTCCCTGGATCTTCATACGTCGGCACGAACTCGGGCACAGCGACTTTCACGCCGATCGCGGCTTGAATGAGCTGGCCGCGCTCGCGCTCGACTTGGTTCAGCCGGTGTTTGAACCAATCCATGTCGCTGCGGAGCCGTGCGTTCTCGATCGTGAGCCGTGTGTTCTCGGCTTTGGCCGCTTCCAACCGTTCGCTCTGCACGCGCAGCGCGCTGCTCGCATTGTCGAGCAAACCTTGCACTGTTTTACTGATCCACATGGTGCCCTCCTCACCACTGCATCCCGTCTACCACGTCATGCTGATAGATATTCCCGCTCGGATACCCTTGCTCGTCCGGCTGTAGGTCCACGTCTTTGCCGCTCTGCTTCTTCCGCAGCTCCTTCATCATCGTGATGTCGGCGCGCGTCTTGTCATCGAACGCAGCCCAGCGCGCCGCTTCCTCGTCGCTCATCGGCGCCTCATCCGGCTCCGGGATCTCCGGCCACGACATGAGCGCGTATCTGAGCGCGTCCGGCAGCTCATCCTTCAGTTTGAATACGGACTCTTTGTCCTTCTTCTCTCCGGTGGACGGCTGCGTATTATCCTTGTAGCGATACGCCTTGCCCTGCTCGATCGTGCGCTTGGCGGTATACGCGAACTTCAGCTTCTTGGTCAGCAGCCAGCTCTGCACGCGCTGGATGCCAACCTCCTGCTTCGACTCCGCGGGGATGACGCCCGTTCCCTTCAGCCCCCATTCGAGCCGCAACTGCAGAGCATTCTTGTTGCCGGCGAACTGCCGATCGGGAAACCGCGCCAACCCGAGCTTCGTGTAGATGTCATCGTGGGCCGCACTATTGGCTTTCATGCGCTCCAGGTAATCCGCGACGACAACCAATCCACGATCCGTGACGACAATCACTACCGCTCCGAATGGATGGTCCGCGCCTTCGTCCAGCCCGATAATCACCTTGCGCGCTGGCGAGATATTCGGCCACTCGGGGATGTAGCGCCGCACTTCCTCATCGGTGCGCAGCTCGTTCTGGTCGATCATCTGACCGTAGATGAGCCCTTCGGCGTTCGACCGCTCCGCCTCATACTCCTGCGCGAACAACGCAGGGGTCATCGTGCGACGCGCCCGCTCGATTTCCGCGGCCATCACCGGGTTCGAGCGGAACAGCGGATTATCCAGCGTCCGCCACTTGGCGAACCAATACCCCGGCTCCTTGTAAATGAGCGCTTTCTGTTCGATCTGGTCATACGTCCAGTCGAAGCCGAGGACTGTCGTCGTGGCGATCGCGATGCCGCCGGCTTTAATCAGCATCGGCGTCCCAACGTGCCACGCGCGCTCGGGGCACTGCGCCGCCTCATCGAACCACATGCCACCAACGCCGTGCGGACCGCGCGCTCGATCGGGATCTTCCAACGACCGGAAGGCCACCTTGGCGTCGTTCTGGAGCGTGATCTCCATGTGCTCGGCGTCCCACCGCTTGATCCACTGTGGGTGGAGCAGCCCGACCAGCGTGGGAAACGTCGAGTCGTGCAGCAGCTTATACGTCGCGCCCAGCGCCCACCACACCGCACCAGGGATCATCAGTTCCTCACGGACGGCATGTGCGCCGATCAGCGTCTTGCCGCCGCCACGTCCCGCGAGCAACCCAAACCGATTGAACATCCGCGGCGCCGTCAGGTTCCCCCAGCGGCCGTTGTGCTCCGTCCCGCACTTCGCGCAGACGAACACCCCCATCTCGGTCATCGATCCGACCGTCTTGCACTTCAGACAGAAGCGCATGCGGCGGGCTCGCGTAAACCGCTGCTGATACTCGTTGTAGAGCAGCGGTTCTTCGAGCAGTTTGCCGCAGCCGGGTGGGAGCCTAACTTCTTTTGCCACGAGTCGATCCTCCGACTTGGATCTTGCTGAGCGCCTGCTTCAGCGCCGGGTCTACGTGTCGCTTGGGATGCTTGCGCACTGGCAGCTCGGTCGCGTCAGGCGTGTCCGCCTCCCAGCGTTTCGCCATCTCGGGATGCGTCGCGTGCATCCACGCGCGCTGCTTCTGACTCACGAAAGGCACGAGCTTTCTCCTGTAAGCGGATTTCGGTCAGCGTGTTCTCCAACCGCTGCACGGTGTCATGCGGGATCGGCACGGCGAACCCTTCTTCCACCTGGAAGTGCCACTGCTCGACATCAGGCACCAGCGCAACCTCCGTGACGACATGCCCGCTGTAGCGGAAGATATACGCGCGTAACCAATCGACCGCGCTCTGGAAATCCTCCAGCCGCACCTGAAACAGCATGTGCGTCGGCTTCTTGCGCTGCACACCGCCGGGCAGCTCGTCCGATGGGTAGAAACTCATCACGCCCCTCCTGTTACGAACCTAGAACCCAGCCGGCCAGATCACACTACCCGCTAGTTCGAGCAGCTTGATCATTACCATCACGACGACAAACGGATACGCCATCAGCAGGCTACTCGCCGCCATCGCGACCATCACCCAGCCGAGAAACTTCAGCGGTGCCATCACACACGTCCCCTTCGACATACGCTGGCACGCCGCCCATCTGACTTTCGTCAACATGGGGGAGTTGATCACCAGCGCCGACAGCAGGCATAACGACTTGAATCGCCACGACAGGCATCGTGTTCGCCGCGGTGTCGTTCTTCTCATGGTTTTTGAAAATGCCGCGACCCTTGGCCGCCGCGATCGTCATTTCGTGCGTCTGCCAGTTCGTCATCTGGCCGTCGAGCGAGGCAGAGATGTTGCGGACCACTTTGCGATCCAACTCCATCGCCGCCTCGAACTCCGTGTCGAGCGGTTCGCCCGTGAACTCGTCACACCAGCGGTTCTTCCGCGCGATCCACTCAACATTGCGGATATACTTCGCCGACTTGCCTAGCCTCTCACCGATCGCGTTGCTGTCGAGCCCCGCGGCCCGCATGATCGCAATCTTTTTGAACAGCTCGTGCATCGGCGAGCCGTCCTTCTTATACCACCACTGCTTCTCCGGCTCGGGTTCAAGCACGCCCGTGGTCGCGTTGTCGCTGTCGTCCTCGGTGTGCTGTCGGCTCGGCCGCTCCGTCACCACACTCGCCTTCGCGATCTGGTTGAGCAACTTATCCCGAGCGGCAAGATTGGCGGGTGACGGCGCCGTCGTCGCCAAGTCAGCAGAGGAGGGGCTGCTGCTCGACGCGTCCTCTCGCGGCGGCGTCGCGTCCACAGCTTGAGACTCCGGCATACCCGGCTCTGGCCTGTGAACTGCGAACCCCGCTGCCCCTGGAAGCGTCGTTCGGCGAGATTTATGAGACTTGCGGGTCGAGCCCGCGGTAGTAGTCGGCACCGTCACCCTCCGAGATCATTATGGCACGATCGTTGCTGCAGGGCTACCTATGCACATAAAACGCGTTGTCATCGAGCACACCCAAGGCCCGTTCGCCGGGCTGTTTCAAATCGCCGGGCGGGAAACCGACCTGGACCCCAGCTACCGGGAGCCCGGTATCCGGGGCGAAGGGATCGAGCTGGATTGGCCTCCGCCCGGCCGGGTCGCCAACGTCGTGCTGGTTCGGCAGACCCGCACGTATCTCCACTTCCGCGAAGAAGGCGTCAACCCCCTGGAGCTGACATGCACACCGTCCTAGTGATCACCGAACGGCTCTGCCACGAGGCGGAGATTCAGAGCACCTACGTTTATGAACGGCCGCTTATCGCGATCGACGGGCTGCCCGTTGGTAGCGGTGCCGAGCCCGAGCTGCCGAACACCGAGAAGCGCCTCCCGCACTGCCTGCTACGTGGTTGGGCCGCTTACGAGGCAATGGGCGGCCGATGACCCGCTGCCGCATCTTCGTCTGCCTGACCTGCAAGCGCGTCATCGCCGGCTGCGGCTGCCCGTCCGCCGTGGTCGAACCGATCGACTCGTGCGCGGTCTGCGCGTCTGCCCGGTCGTCTGCGCGAAAACCCCAATAAAACCCCGGTGGGTCGGCGATCTGCTCCCCTGACCCACCAAAAACCCTCAGCCTTTTGTGCGATTTCTCGCCCGGCCGCAAAATTCCCCAATGAATCCGGGCCGGGTCACGCAATTTGCTAAAATCGCTAAATATCTAGCCTTTTGCCAGGGTGGGTCGCGTGGGTGGGTCACGCCTCCACGCGGCTTAACTCCTTTCCCTGCAGCACGTTAGCCCTGGGTCACGTGCAGGGTGGGTCACATTACATAGTATGTAATGCGCGACCCACCCCCCGCTGACCCAAACGAACGCTCTCGATCAGCCAGTTACTAGCCGCGACGGGTCGGCCACGATACCCGGAGCGGCGTGGCACATCGTCCGAGCTGCGCCTCTCCCGCCGTTCATGTGCGTCGCCAGCTAGTCTCTCCGCCGTGTGGGCCGCTCGATTTGACCCACCGCGACCCGCCTGACCCACCCAGCGCCGTAAACCCTTCTGTATCAGCCACTTAGCCAGCTCTCCGCTCGCACGGGGGCGACCCACGAAAAAATTTTGCGCACGCACCGCGCGATCCATGCCGATCGATCGGCCGCGGGGTGTGCCACCCCCATGATCAGATCGGCCTAGCCGCTGCTCGGTGCTGCTCGGATCGTCAAGCTCGGATGAACCGCGGGCCAACCCCGCTCGGCCAGTCGTGTCGCGACCCGTGCCAACGCGCTGCTCGGATCGGCCCAACCGCTCTCAGATCTGCACGGATTCTGATCGCTCGATCGTTGGCAGGGGGAGGAATTGACGGATCGGCGATCCGATCGCGCCGTTCAATGCCGCAATGCCAGCGGGCCACGTCCCGTCGCGCGTGGATGTCGCATATAGATGTCAGGCAGGCAGGCGAACGTCACTCGTGGTGGGCAGCTGGAAGGACAGCGCGAGCGGCCTGAAGGGACAGGGCGCGTCCGTCGCCGAGCCCAGACTTTCGACTGGACAAAGCCAGATATTCGTGCGGCCGGGCAGCTACCTCATGCGCGTAAGGTGTTGACAATGCATGCGGTTATATGGCAGGGTTCGCGGCATGCTTTAGGCTTACAAGGGTAAGCATGATGACCGAACGAACCGAGCTGAATGGCCACGCGTTTAACCCATCGCGGCAACATGCTCGATTTGTGCTGCGACCAGATACCGCGTGTGAGTTTGGCCGATTTGAAAGCGGCGCTGGTTATCGCGGGCGTAGGGTATTAAAGCTCGCGCTTCGGCGGCCGATTAGTGAGCTGAGGATAGGCCGAATGAAACTGCTAGACGACGGCACGTATGCAATCACGCTATCAACGCGTGCGTTTCTGATTCTCGGGATGGATGATGCGGCACGCTACCCGGACATCCGTCGATGGGGCAGCCGTGCGCGATACATCGGCCTGAGTGGTTCCTTTGATGCGCTGACCGAGCTTGCGACCGAACTACTCGACCGTGCGACCGAAGATGAAACTGGCTTCGGCGAATCCGCAGAGAACAAGCGTATCTGCCGCCGTGCGGTTGCGTCGCTGGAGCGACAGGGCGTTTACGCTCGCGATTGAAGGACTGAACCATGAAACGATTTGTGATTCTCGCGGTAGTGGTGTGGGCTGCGCTGGCAATCGGCCAGTGGGCGCCGATGCTGGGGTTCTGAGGAGTGCATCCAATGCGATTCAACATCATATTGACGGATACACAAAGGAGTAGACGCGATGCTGCCTCCACTTAAGTTACATCCGCTGTTTGACCGACATGGCGGATTCACTATCGAGACAAAGGGTCGACGGTCAGGTGTGGATACGTTGTGGCGGCCGGGGAGCGTGCTCGGGGCGATACCGCGGACGGCCTGTCTACTCACCTATGACGAGCGGTCGTTCTATCAGGCGAATAACAACGTGACGCGCGCAGTCTATCGCGTAAGCGGATACCGCTACCCGCTGATTGCGTGGTTCGATAACGTCACGGGCGAGCGTATCGCCTAATCGACTAAGGAGCTGACATGCCCCGTAATGTGCGGAATTTTTGGTTGGAGCTGGACGTGGACGGCAGTAAGAAACAGATTGCGACCGGGCCAGTCCGCGCCGATGGTGGGTTCGACCTAACGATTAAGATGCGTCACAACGGCGAAGTGACACATGCGTGCGACATCATCGGCCGCGCGAATGCTGCCGGGGAGATTACGCTGCGCATTCGACCACAAGGCGCGGATGCCGATACCGTCATTTGCCGACAGAGGTAACGCGATCATGCCGATTGTAATCAATTCGCCGCGCGACGGGGATACGCTCGCGTGCGGTCATGTGCTCGTCACGCCTGAAGCCACGAAGCGATTAGGCTTCGGTGGGACGGGATACGCGATACTGCCCGATGAATCGTGCATCTGTTACGACTGCGCGCATGCGCGCGACGTGGAAGCACTGCGGACCGCCGAGCATTGGGTTGCGTATCTCAGTGCGGACGGCAAGCAGATACACGACTGGCCCGGATACGCGCTGATGACCGTGACGCGGAGCTGGGAGACTGAATCGCGCGTGTTCGGCCGCCTGTCGCACACGACATGGATACGTGCGGTCGATACGCACGGCGCCGAGTGGCACGGACGCGGACCGGGCCGCGGAATGTATGTCCGGTTAACGCGCAAGGGACTCAAGAGAGGAGGACGGTAAACGATGGGGTCAGCAGTGCGAGCAGTCGAAGCTATCGTCACACGTGAAGCACTCCGGCCGTATGTCGGGCGACTCGCGCGGTATGTGCCGCGGGAGGGCTTCACGGTCAACGTGTCGATTATCGCGGCGCGCGTCGCGTATGGCCGCGGGGAATTGTGCATCGAACCCGTGTCAGGTGCGGGCCATTGCTGGGTGAATCACGAGCACGTCGAAGTAATGGACGCAGTAGGCGCGGGCGAGCCGGACGCGCGAGACTAACGCGCGAGCTGTCGCGCACGAAGGAGCGAACGATGAAACTGTTCTATGTGGTCGCGGTGGAAGTGGATGAGGAGCGCATTGTGGACGATCGTCCGCCGGAGAGTGTGCCGACGTCCATCGCGGATGAAATCAAAAGCAATCTCGAATCCGTGGATAGCGTGTTCGCGATTACCCGCGTGGACGTGCAGCAGATTGGCGGACCGCTGCGCCTGCAGCTTGACGAGGCGTTCGCGCAGCACGCGCGCACAGTGGAGACGTTGACCGGAGGTGGGAAGTGAGCACGCACACGACGACACATTCGCATACGCCCGAGACCGCGCAATTCGACATGCGGCACAGCGGGTGTGATGGGCGGAACTACATCTATGCGTATCGGTTTCGCTGCGCGTGTGGCGCAGAGTTGGTGAGGCCATATCGCAGCGCCGAAGCCGCAACGGCGGGTTTGCTCGCCGCTGGACTGACTGCGGAGGCAGCGGCCGATGGTGTGCATTATCGGCGTGGAAAGGAATAGCGTAGCGATGGGTTTGCAAACTGAGACGAACACGCCGGCTATGGAGCGGCGGGTGTTGCGGGCAGCTCGCGTGCTGTTGGGTCATCGACGGTGGGCGGCCGATTTTGAACACGGACAGTGGTGGCTGACGAACCTCGACACGGGCGCGCAATGGTCCGTAGTCGATGCCGAAGGCGCGCATACTCACGACGGGTTCGCGTTCGAGCAAGTAACGCGCGGAGAGGAGGACTGACTGATGAAGGTGCGGATTACGGTCGTTGTTACCATGTTTAATCTGGAGGGTCCACGATGACCAACGATGACCAGGACGTGCTGCATCATCTCACGGCTGCGGAGTATGACGCCGCACGTGAGGACGGATACACCGTCGACGTGATTTACCACGTTGGCGCAGCTATCGCGTTCGCACTGTTGATGATTGCGCGCGAGCTGGCCGGCATTAGAAGGGAGCCGCGATGAGCAAACCGCAATGCCGGGCCGATGAATCGCGCGACATCGCACCGTGGGCCGATGTGCAGCGCGGCGATGTCGTGCAGGCACTACGGCTGCTCGACCCTGAAGGCGCGAACGTGCTACCGGGGACGTTCGGCGTCGTGAACGAATGCGCGGATGCGTTTCGGGATTGGGCCGGGCCGCATGTCGCGTGGATGACGGGCAGTATGTGCGCGGTCTACGCGGGCGATGTCGTGTGCGTGGTCAGCGCCAAGCAACACGCCGACGCTATGCGCGCGAGCTTCGGTTATCGTACGTCACGCAAACGGAGGGCTTGATGAGCAGCAACAGTAATGGCACGCACTACCGCTATCGCAACTACTACGCGGATCGCCCGCGCCTGCCGCGCACCATCAAGATCCACCCGAAGCTCATGGCGAGGTTGATTCGACGCGCGTGGCTGGAGCGGCGCAGTCCGAATTAGATAGCTGAGGATATTTTGGGGAACTATATACTTGACTCCCTCGTATTTTTGGAGCGCAGTCAGAATGGCTGAACGTCGAATCGTGGTTGGTTTCTCTGGCGGTGTGACGTCCGCATGGTGTGCTGGCTGGGCGTTGCGCACGTTTCCGCGCGATGAAGTCATCCTGCTCTTTCACGACACCCAGGAGGAAGACCCAGATACCTACCGGTTCAACCGCGAGATGGCTGCGGTGCTGGGAATGCCCATCACCGAGCAGAGCGACGGGCGGTCCGTCACCCAGGTCTTTGCTGATGAGAACGCCATCGCAAACAACCGGATGGCGTTCTGTTCGCGCATCCTCAAGGCCGAGCAACGGGACATCTACTTCGACCGCCTGCGAGCGGCTGGGGTGACCGAGATAGTGAACGTCGTCGGCTTCACCAGTCGCGAACGAGAGCGCATCCAGCGGACTTGGGCGCGGGCTCTGGCGGCTGGCTATACCGTGCGATTCCCGCTCCACGAAGAAGGTGTTACCAAACAACAGGCCGCAGACTGGTGTATCTCGCTTGGCGTTCGGCCGAGCGCCATGTACTACTGGTCGGAGCACGCCAACTGCGTCGGCTGCGTCCGTGGCGGGAAGGCGTACTGGCTGAAGGTTCACGAGCATCACCCTCTGGTGTTCGCGCAACGCTCAGCGTTGGAACGCGAGTACGGCCACACGATTTTGAAAGACACCACGCTTGAGCAACTGGTCATCACCGGCCTGAAGCGCAAGGTCAACCAGCGCGAAAGCATCGACATCGGCGCCTGCGAGTGCGGGGCATGATTTCCGCCCGGCTCTCGTTCACCTGGAAAGTGCAAGGGAGTCATGTATATAGTTCCCATATTTTGGCTGCCGCGCTCGACGTGGAGATACCGCTGCGCAAGTTGAAAGGCGAGCCGGTGCCGTCCAAGCTGCTGACGATGTTCGCGCCCGAGTGGGGAGACAACCTATGATGAACACCACGGACCGCAGCGCGATGATTGGTTATCTGCAGCGCATCCAGCAGCTCGCGCGGGCGCGCAGCTCGCATGACTACCGCTTGCACGAGGACGTGCGAACCGACCTACTGTATATCGAGCAATACGCGAGCGCGATTGAGGCGCGGCTACGCATGGAGGAGACGGGAGACGACAATGCCACGACAAGCACACAGCCGGAGACAAGCACACAGCCGGATACACAGGCCGTCGTCACGGGCAAGGAAGGCAGTAAACCGCTCGGTCCCGAGGAAGCACACGTGAAGAACGTCACGGCTATTACCCGGTATATTTTCACCCTGGAGCGGCAGCTACGCGCGAACCGGCAGGAGCACAAGACGCTCACGGTCAACCTGCGAGCTGCGCGGCGGGAGCTGCGCGCCGTGTTGCAGCGCGACACGCGGATGACGCTTGACGCGCAGGCGGAACTAGCCGGGGTGCCTGATGCTATCGACGCGGCCGAACACCGGAGGGAGCGATGAGGGTCGAGCACACCGCACGGGGCACGGGTCGCACGGCGCGCATGCTGCGAGCGGCACACAGCGCAGCGGCACGCGGGCGCAAGGTCGTCATCGTGGGCGCGACGCAGAGCCACGTTGAGGAGCTACGCGCCCGGCACCTGGAGCGGTTCCCGAATGACCGCGCATGGATGGAGGCGCGCTTGCTGCGCTTCGTGCATGCGGAGCAGCCGAGCGTGTTTGACTTCTACCCGTATCCGCACGTCATCGACGGCGATGCAGACTACGCGGTGATGGTGGACCACTACGCCGCGGAGCTGGAAGCGGCCGATCTGCGCGTCAAGCTGCGATGCGTCGAACAGCTCGCGCACCATTTGGGACCGATGACTGCCGAACCGCGGCATGGAGAGGAGGGAGGGGATGGTGAGGAGATTACGGCGCATCCTGGAAGACCTGGAGCATAAGGCGGACGAAACCGCAGTGCTCACCGAGGAGTTCACGCGCGTGTTTACGGAAATCTGCCGCGTGCTGGAGGAGCGGAACGCGCTGGTGCGCGAAGCCCATCGTGCTCTGAAAGATGAAGAACAACGGCGCATCGTGCAATAACCCATAGCCCACAACCAGAGAGGAGGCGACAACCCCAACGCCGCCAGAGGAGATGACGATGAGACAGCAAACTACGCGCATTCGTGACCACGCATCCAACGAGGAGCGGCGCTTTCGGCGTCGCGGCAACAACGGCCAATCTACGCCGACGATCGTGCCGACGAAGATGCGCCCGCGGGATAACTATCTCGTGCGGCACGACAGCGCCGATGCCGATGAGCAGAAACGCCGCGACTACTTCGGCGGCCGGCTCACACATCAAGAGTATTACCTGTGGGTCGCGCAGGAGATTGGGCTGCAGGCGTTGCGCGCCGTCCTGCTCAATCACTTCGATGCCGCCGAGCTGCGGCGCGCGTGGACGCGTGACGACTACTCGGATACCGACCGGCGCAATCTGAACGCGCTCCCTATCGCTCGGTGGGATAGCCTGCACGCGCTCGTCACCATATGGGCCGCGCGGGCGCGGTTCGTCGTGTGGTCGCTCAGTGATACGGTGTGCGTCATGAAGGCGGTTGCACGTCATCTCCTGGAAAGCAACGAGCTGTGACGCGCCTACACGCGCGGTGTGGCACGCGTCAAGCTCAGCACCAGAAATCCCAGCCGACGTGGACTAAAGGTGCTGGTTTCGCTAGGCACTTGCGGACCGGCGAAACCACTCGTATGCTTTTGCCTGCCCTATTGCGGCCGACCCCAGCGGCGCACTTTGTGCCTCGACGTATCCCGGCGTCGACGGCTCGACGCTCGTATCCCTTCGGAGGAGTGAATGCCCGATACCCGGACGACCCTGACGTGGATGATTCAGGCGTGTCGCGACACCGAGGACCGCCTAAGTGCAATACAACACGATGTGCGCATTAGCGCGCCGACGTCACTGGCAGACATCAACTCAGACCTACGAACTATCAGCCAACAAGTTTTCAGTGTGCGCCAGCAACTCGAGTCCGAATATC